>LFFM01000934.1_pt1 | contig 20768 bp, 21 predicted proteins | sample 643131 | NCBI WGS metagenome assembly LFFM01 (sample SAMN03777445, study PRJNA286221) | soda lake metagenome | biome: soda lake; feature: Kulunda steppe; material: water; isolation source: sample Tc-Br brine of Tanatar trona crystallizer | place: Russia: Kulunda steppe | collected 2011-07
CCCGTGCCACGACCGGGGAACACCGTCACAACCCAGTACGGGAGGGCCAAAATTAACGATTCGGGACACAACTCCCGTCAAGCCACCGAACGGTGGTCTATCTCCCATCGTGTCGGCTTCATCCCACGGCTAAAGCCGTGGGCTTTCGCCTCGCTACCGCTGTAAGCGATCGCCACCGGACTCAGGCGTCGATCGCTCGGACGACGCCGTTCTCGTCGACGACGAGGATCTCGTCGACACCGTCACCGGTGACGTCCGCGAACAGTGGTCCCGCGTACACGACCGCGTTCGGAACGCTGCCGCGGAGCGCGCCGTTACCGTTCCGGTTCATCGCGAGCACGTCGCCGCCACGGTTCACAGCGACCGTGTTTGGCGTCCCATCACCGGTCACATCCCCGACACCTGGGGCGTTCACGCGTGTTTCACCTCCGTACTGCTGTTTCCACACGACTTCTCCGTCGAGGAGATCGACGGACCAGACATCGCCGATGCCGCCGACGTGGACCCGACCGGCGTCGGTCTCCCCGACCTCGATCGGGAGGTCCTGTAGGCCGACCTCGTAGCGAGCCGACCCGTCTGCTCCCTCCAGCGTCTCCACGTTCCCGTTCGTTCCGCCGAGCGTGAGCACTGGCCCCCGCCGCGTCGACGCCGCGGTCCAGCTCGTGGCGGTCACAGACGGCGTCGCGTTCCACCTGATCTCACCGTCGATGTCGAACAGGCTCACGATTCCGGGGTCAGTTCCGGCGGTCGTCACCGCGATCCCTCCGGCGACTGGCTCACTCCGGCCGTCAGGATCCGGATCGGCGTCGACGATCAGCGGGCGGCGGTCGACGGTGTCATTGAGGCTCGCTTCGAAACGCGTCTCCCCGTCGGCATCGACCGCGAGGAGGTCTCCGTCGCCGGTGACCGCGGCGACGACGTTCTCGCCGTCATCGGTGGGATCGCCGATCGCGGGGGTGATCCCGCCCGTTCCATTTAGATCGGTCACGAACCGCTCCGCTCCGTCCCGCACGTCGAGAACGACGAGCGTTCCGGACTCCGTGGTCAACGCGACGACGGAGTCGCCACCGAGCGACCCGGCGACGAGACCGCTAACCTCGGTTGGGTCGTCGTCCGCGGCGTCGCCATTGTCCGTTGACTCGCCGTCGTCCGCGGACCCGCTGTCGTCCACAGACTCGCCATCATCCGCTGAATCGCCGTCATCCATCGGTCTGTCTTCTGCCGCCACGTCGGGCGCTATCGACACCCTCCACGCGACTCCGCCTCCTGGTTCGACCGCGCGGACGGCCCGTTCACCGTCTTCGACCGTGGTTTGGACGACGAAGGTGTCGCCGTCAACGGTCGCGGTGGTCGCGCCGCTTCCGTCGCCGCCGTCGGCCGGCTCCGACTCCCAGACGACGGTCGCATCGGGAGTCGGATCGTCGAGTCCGACGAACGCGAACGTAGCTACGCCGACGCCGGCCGCGCCGCCGGCGAACAGGATCAGGGTCGCGAACAGCACGCGGCGGTCCATTACCGGGTGATTCGCTCCCGCCGGGCATACGGCTGTCGGATGCGGGTCGGGACGGGGGTGAATGTATACAGAACTAACACCGTTCACCCCCGACGTGATAGCATGACAACTGGGGAGCTCGATACCGTTGACAAAGCGATCCTCCACGCACTCCAAGCCGACGCCCGAAACACCTCCTCTGGGGACATCGCGGAACGAACCGGGACCTCGGACAGCACGATTCGGAAGCGCATCCAGCGGTTAGAATCAGACGGCGTCATCAAGGGATACCGCGCCAACGTCGACTATCAGCGTTCGGGCTATCCGCTCCGGATGTTGCTCTACTGTACCGCCCCAATACCTGAACGTGGCGACTGTGTCCCCGACGTGTTGGCCATAGACGGTGTCGTGTCGGTACAGGAACTCATCACCGGCGAACAGAACCTTCTCGTTACCGCAATCGGGACATCAGACGACGACATCACGCCGATCGCACAGGAGCTTCTCGACATGGGGATCACGGTGGCCGACGAAGTGCTCGTCCGGGGTCACGAAACCACCCCGTTCGGCGGCTTCGATCCGGACGCGTCTACGCGTGACAGCGGGTAGGCCACAGCACGCACACTGCATCACCTCACGACGCGCGTGATGTCCATCCCGGTCGCGCGCCGGACGACCGCTTCTACCGGGTCAACGGAGCCAGCCAGATTGTCTGAATCGCCGTCGAGAACGGTTAACGCGGCCGGGCGACCCGCCTCAATAACTCCGTGATCGGAACCGATGATCTCCGCCCCGGCCACTGTTGCCATACGTAACACCTCCTCGGCGGTGACATCGAACTCCCGGGCGGTGTACGCCATCTCTCGGAACATCGATGGCGGGTTTAACATGACGTTGTCGGTGCCGAGCGCAACCGTCGTCCGGTCGACCAACTCCCGTATCGGCGGGGTGCCGACATCGAGAACAGCATTTGTCCGTGGACAAACCGCGACCGGAACCGACTGGTCAGCCACCCGGTCGAGGTGTTCCCGTTTGGCGTGTACCATATGAACCAACAGGTCCGGATCGAGGTCTAGCGCCGGATGGATATCGGTTGCGTCCGGCTCGCCGGCATGGATAGCGAACGGAACCGAACGCTCTCGACACGCAGCGCGTTGTTCGGTAAAATCGTCGTCGTTCGCGCCTGACGCGCCGTATCCATCTGCCACATCGAGTACGGACGATCCGCCGCTGCCGAGAACAAACGGATCGACGTCGACCGGTTTCGCGGCGTCACGAAGCGCACGGGCACCCTCGATACCGAACTCCCTGAAGTCGAGACAGGACATCGTACCAGTTCGGCCCATGAGCCGGAGCGTCCGCCGCATTGCAGTCACGAGTTCGGACCGGTCGGCGGCCGCCAGCTGTTCGTGTTTCAGACTGTCTGGTGGCACAACCGCCTCTTCGAGCGAGAGCCCGACTGCGGCGTCTTTCGCGATCGAGTCGCCGAGATGAGTATGTGCGTTGATGAAGGACGGAATGACGATGTCGTTGGACTCGGTTTCGGTCTGTTCGACACGCTCGATCCGCCCATCATCCACAACGACACGGCCGCGGAGAGGGTCGAACGACCGTCCCGCCAGGATCGTTCCTGATACTACCTCCATGCTACCGCCCCAGACGTAGTGGCTGCATGTGTTCTCGTTCGTATCTCGGCCGTTCGAAACATATACTCTCGGTTCGACCTCCGTACCAACGAGCGTCACACCGCAAGCGCTCTGTTCACGCATCGTTCCATAAAAAATGTGTAGGTCACATTCTGCGCATATATGAAGGCTTATATCACGTATCGGTAATTGAGGTGTATGGGAGAGGGGGCCCTCCACGACGGGGATCAATCCGGTGACGACCACGACGACTACTCCGTTCACGGGTCCCCTCGACGAGGGCTGACTGTTGCGACGTTCGGGTTCTTTATTGGCTACGGAGGACTTGTAATATACGGGCCAGCGGCCGATCAGTTCGAGCAGGCTCTCGGTCTCTCTGGATTTTTGTTGGGTATTCTCGTCGGCGCTCCCAACCTGATCGGATCCCTACTACGGATCCCTTTCGGTGCGTGGACCGATGAGGTCGGGGCAAAAAAGCCGTTTCTGATCCTGCTTGGGCTCTCGATTACCGGGATCGTTGGACTCGCTGGTGTCCTACAGTTTGTTGGCTTCGATGGGTTGACCATGCGGCACTACCCCGCCCTCCTTTTGTTCGGGGCGTTAAGCGGGTGTGGGATCGCCGCGTTTTCGGTCGGTGTCGCACAGACATCCTACTGGTATCCAGCGGACAAACAAGGAACGGTACTCGCCATATACGTCGGGCTCGGAAACAGCTCTCCCGGCGTGTTCACAATTTTGCTTCCGATCATCATCGCGGCGCTTGGGCTCACAACTACGTACGTCGTGTGGGCAGTCTTCCTCACCGTCGGGACTGCGGCATACTGGTACTTCGCCGCTGACCCCTACTATTTCCAGCTGCGAACACAGGGATTCGATAGACCAGACGCCAAACGGATAAGCGGGAACTTGGGTCAGGAGTTCTTCCCGAACGAGAACGGGTGGGAGTCCATCCGGGTGGCGGCAGCATCAGCGCCGGCGTGGATAATGGTCGTCCTGTATTTCATCTCTCTCGGGGCCGGCTTCCTCGCGCTTACGGTCTGGTTCCCCACCTTCTGGACCTCCGCGTACGGGTTGGAAACCCGAACTGCGGGCGTTATCACCGCCGTCGGCTTCACACTGCTGGCGACGCTGATACGGATCCCCGGTGGGATCGTGACCGATCGGGTTGGTGGTGAGCGGACTGCCATCGGCAGCTTTGCGACCATCGCTATCGCCGGGTTGGTGATCACGGTTACCGGTGAGTTCGCCGTTGCGCTCACAGCGATGCTGATACTGGCGGTTGGCGTCGGTATCGCAAACGCTGCCGTCACACAGATGATCCCGTTTTACGTTCCCGAGGCGGTCGGCGGCGCGTCCGGCCTTGCCGGCGGCCTCGGCGCGTTCGGCGGATTCGTCGTACCGCCAGTGCTTGGCTTGACCGTCGACCTCCAGGGAGCGGCCGGATACAGGGCGGGATTCGTTCTGTACGCGCTCCTTGGAGTTCTCGGTGTTCTTCTCTCGGGACTCATGTACGCTCGCGTTGACCGGCGGTAAGTCTGGATCTGCCGCTAGCAGCTACGGCGACATCGTGAAAACGGACGAGGCGTCTCAGATGAGGAGTCCGATCGACTGATACAACAGCCCGATGACGAAGACGCCGATGAGCGCGGCCGTCGCAACGATGACCGCCGGGGCGAGCACCTCGTCGTCCTCGTCGAGAATGATGCTTTCCATAGGGTACGGTCGTCGCCACGGGATTTGAACGCTTCGCTCGGATCCGCCCTTGGATGTGGCCTCATCCGTGCGCAGGAGTCACACGCGTCCCCTGTGAGGGGAAGTTTCATGTGGCTCTCGCCGGACTCTCCATCCGGATGAGTCACGGAGGGCGACCGACGGCCGAACCCGGGCGAGGTGCCGATGGCGGACCGTGAGGCGACCGACGCTCCCGAGCAGAGCACGACGGAGGCCACCGCGGGAACGACGGAGGCTTCTCCACCCCCAACGACCACAGCCGCCAGCGACGCGGTCGACCCCTCTGCCGACAACCCGGCTGGCGCGGAGACGGTTGCCGCTGGCGTACTCGTTGTCGTCTGTGGGCTTCCGGGCGTCGGAAAGACGACAGTCGCACGTCGAGTCGCCGACCACGTCGACGGGCGAGTGCTCCGGACGGATGTAATCCGGAAGGAACTGTTCCCGGACCCGACCTACTCCGACGAGGAGACCGCCGCGGTTTACGAGGAGTTGGTGGCGCGTGCTCGCGATCGGGTTTCCGCCGGTGACGCCGTCGTTCTCGACGCCACGTTTGCGGACGAGCGGTTCCGTCACGATGTCCGACGGATGGCAACGGAAGCAGCACGCGGGTTCGAACTCGTAAAAGTCGAATGTGAGGAGTCGGTCGTGAAACGCCGAATCGAGCGCCGGGACGGCATCAGTGACGCGGACTTCGACATCCACCTCCGGTTCAAGGAGCTGTTCGACGGGATCGACACCGACCACCTCGTCGTCGACAACTCCGGCGAGGAGGCGGCGACGTTCGACCAGATCGATGCCGCATTCGACGATGTCGACTCAGTGATCGACTGATATTGCCTCGACACGGTTGATATTTTATACTCGATTAGGTTCTTTGGGCATCATACGTGTGTGACTGACACGCATGAGACACGTTCGCCCGCGTCTCAAATCACTTATACGGCCGTGCGTTCTATCATACAACGTGAGCGAAGAATCCGGGCGTCGGAACCTCCGAATGCCCTCAGATGACGAAGTGTTCGCCGTCGTGACGGAGCACCTCGGCGGCAACCACGTCCGCCTCCGCTGTGTGGACGGAGAGACGCGGCTAGGCCGCATTCCGGGCCGCATGAAGTATCGAACGTGGATTAACGAGGGCGATGTCGTCCTCGCCGAACCGTGGGATTGGCAAGACGAAAAGGCCAACGTCGAGTGGCGATACACCGACGAAGACGCCGACCAGCTGCGCCGCGAAGGCCACATTCAATAGAACGCAACGCGTTCGAGCAGCGAGCGACCACTTCTCAACGAGACAACCCCGAGAGTGGCTACCGTAAGCGAAAATCAGGATGAGAACCACAGTAAGCTAACCCACGGCTAAAGCCGTGGGCTTTCAGCGTGGACTCCCACTCTGGCCGAATGAGATCAACGCTGTCGACGCCGAGTTTGCCGAGACCCTCGCGGGTCGACTCGGTCACACTCTCGGGCGCGAGCTGGCGATCCTGTTGAGTTGAACACGTCGCGTGGTGACACGAGGGGAACATCTCACAGCGGCAGAACGGGCCGCCACCACCCCACAAAATATCACTTTTACATATAGTTAGAATTTTAGTTACTAAGCGGAACACGGATAGGTAATAACTAGATTCAAAAAGCCGACCGGGAGTCAGTAGACGGTGAGTATCCGGATCCCGTTGCGGTCGATCGGATATATATTCGCATCAGCGATCAACAACACCGGCTATCTGTTTCGTCAAACCTGGAGATAATCGGAGATAATCCGCTATTAAATCACAATCCATATAGTTAAACAAATTTTGTCTTAATCCATCAATAAATGTACTCAGCGACATCGTCTTTCTGGCCGACAATGCCACCGAACTTATCAGCCTGTTCCGCAAAGAGGCTTCGGAGCATCGGATAGATTCCCACACAATAGAGATAAGCCATATTCATACTCTGTATGATGATATCATGGAATCATAGATTATATGTAATTTCAAAACGGATCGTTTCGATCGTAGATGCGTGTCACAAACGGACGCCATCCGACGGAATAGACTCTGACTTACCGCGGCGTCTTTCTCATCACGAGGAACTAAATGATTTGATCGAGCAGTACATCCATGGTTCTATCGAGACAGGTGACGGAAACCCACAACGGAACCGGCGAGGGGCCACTGTGGCATCCCGACGAGGAACGTCTCTACTGGGTTGACATCCCAGCGGGCCGGCTGTTCGGATACGATCCGTCGGACGACACCTACGAAGTGGTTTACGAGACGGGGGACCGCCCCATCGGCGGATTCACTGTCGAATCTGACGGGGCGCTTCTTCTCTTCACCAAGCGAACGATCGAGCGTCTGGTCCCCGACAACAGTGACTCCACGATTATCGCGGAGATCGACGCGAATACCCGGTTCAATGACGTGATCGCGGACCCGGAAGGGCGGGTATTCTGTGGGACGATGCCGGGCGACGAAAGGTTAGGCGATCTCTACCGACTCGACACCGACGGGACCGCGACTGTCGTGATCGAGGACGTCGACATACCCAACGGGATGGGATTCTCGGCGGACTTGGAGACGTTCTACTTCACCGAATCGGAGGCACAACGGATCTATGCGTTTGAGTACGACCGGGAGACCGGCGAGCTATCCGACCGGCGAACGTTCCGTGAGATGTCCGACGACGGAGTTCCGGACGGACTGACGGTTGACGCGGACGACCACGTCTGGTCCGCCCGCTGGAACGGTGGGAAGGTCGTTCGATACGCGCCAGACGGGGAGCAAGTCACGGAGATCGAACTCCCCGCGAGAAAGGTCTCCTCGGTTACGTTTGGGGGCCCAGAGTACGAGGAACTCTACGTAACGACAGCGCTTTCCGGAGGAGATCGATCGACTGAGGGGGAGGGAGCCGGCTCGCTGTTCCGTCTCTCGGACGTCGGTGTTGGCGGAACTCCGGAGTTTCGTTCGCGGATCGCTTGCGATCACCCCGCAAGTGACCAAACCGGTTCTTGGGAGTCTCGAAACACTTAGGCCAAAGCGAACGGAATCACCCGTACATGTCCCGCATCCCCTCACGGTCAACGGAAAACCCAACGCCTCACATCCCTTCCGTACACCGCCGATGAGTCGTGCGCCGCCGATGAATCGTGGGGTGGCGATCTCGTGGGCGATCGGACTCGGGTTGCTCGCGGGGTCGATCGGCGCGACGATCACGCCGTCCGAAACGGCGGGAGATGAGCTCCGACAGATTGCCGGTCTATTCCTGGTTTTCACCCCGGCACTGTACGTGTGCGTTACTCGCCAGTGGAACGTCTGGCGACGGACGAACCCGTACATTCGTTTTGCCGTCTTTCACCTCTCGTTGTTCGCGATCGGTGGCCTTCTGGCCCGCTTCGCCGTACTCGTGCTGGGCTCTTCCGGTGTGGTCGCGAACGTCGCGTTCTTTAGCTCGGTACTGGTCGCTTTCGGCATTGCCTCATGGCTAACGTTCTACGGAGGTGCCGACCGGATCTGGGCAGGGTTCATCAGGCGTACCGATATCGACTGGTAACCTCGCCGGCCGTAAGCGGACGAATATGACCGATCTCACTGATCGAGTAGCTCCTGGTCCAGTTATCAGAACGCGCTATCCGAAAAGCCCCCGTCGACGGTGAGTACCTCGCCGGTCACGTATGAAGACGCGTCACTCGCGAGGTAGATAGCCGCACCGACTAGCTCTTCACGATCGGCGACCCGGTTTAGCGGGGTTCGTTCGTCGATGGCCGCCCGTTTCTCGGTTCCCTTGGCGTACGTGTCCTCATTTTGTGGCGTAATAACGAATCCCGGCGCGATCGCATTAACCCGGATATCTGGCGCGAGTTCCTTCGCAGCCGCGCGCGTGAACGCCTCAACCCCGCCCTTCGCCGCGGTGTAGGCGGGCAGGTCAGCCATCGAAAGACGGGCGGCGAGCGAGGAAATGTTCACGATGGAGCCGCCGTCGTCCATCGCAGGGGCCATCGCTTGGGTGATTCGCCGGACGCCATTCAGGGCGACATCAGTGACGAAGTCCCATTCTTCATCGCTGATCGCCCGTACCGAGCTTCGCGAGATGGCTCCTTGCGAAGCGACAACGATGTCGATACCGCCGAAGGCGTCCTCAGCGGTTTCACGCACCGTCTCGAGCGTTTCCGGCTCAGTCACGTCACACGTGACCCGGGCGGCGTTCGCTCCCCGATTTTCGATAGCTGCCGCCGTTTCTTCGACGGCGCTTTCGGTTCTACTAGTCGCAACGACGTCCGCCCCCTCACTGGCAAACCCGAGTGCGATCGCCTGACCGATCCCGCTCGTTCCGCCGATGACGACCGCACGTTTTCCACTGACTGTCACCGGTGTATGCTCATACGCAACCATACCAGTAACACCAGTAGTAGCTCGTATTACTCTTGTGGAACGAATTCGCGACGGGAGTATAGTACCGCAACTACGTCGAAATCAGATCCATCAGACACATTCCCACCTGAAACGGCCCCCGCTGAGGCGTGCGTGGTGAACGATAGCGGGAGTAGTTCAACAAAGCCGGTACCACCATCATTTAATACGGCAAGATGCCGATTTCGACGTATGCTTGGATTAGCCAAGGTCGACCGCAGCCACGGCGCAATGGAACTCATCGAACGGCAGAAACCGGAACCCCAATCGCACGAAGCACTCATTGAGGTGGATTATGCCGGACTCTGCGGGAGTGATGCCGGCATCTACGAGTTCGAGTCGGCGTTCGAGCGAATGGAACTTCCGAACGTCATCGGCCACGAATACTCCGGGCGCGTCGCCGAGATCGGCAGCGATGTCACCAAGTTTGACATCGGAGATCGCGTCGTTGAACGGCCGATCCGTGGCTGTGGTGATTGTTATCAGTGTGAGATCGGCGAACCGAACGTCTGTCAAAACGCCGTTATCACCGGTGTCGACCACGATGGGGCCTACGAACCGTACCTCGCCGTTCCCGAAGACGCGCTCCATCCGGTCCCGGACAGTGTCGAACAGCGACACGCGGCGATGGTCGAGCCGACGAGCATCGGCACCCGCGCCGTTATTCGGAACTCGCGAGTCCGCGCCGGCACCCGTGTACTCGTCGAGGGGCCCGGACCGATCGGTCTGCTCACGGCACAGGTCGCGCGAGCACAGGGTGGGGAGGTCGTCGTCTCCGGCGTCGGTCAGGACGCGGAGTATCGCCTCCCCCTCGCGGAAGAACTCGGATTTGAGACGATCAACGTGGCCAAAGCGGATATGGACGCCCGCCGCACGGAACTCACGGATGGAATCGGCTTCGATGTTGTCTTCGACACGACAGGGCACCCTTCGGGACTCACCGCCGGCGTCGAACACGTACGGAAAGGCGGTCAGATAGTTCTCATCGGCCAGACCGGCGAGACGACGATGCCGTACTCCCCGCTGGTACGAGCAGAGATCGACCTCCAGTGTTCGTACGCGTCGACCTATCAAGACTTCGAGAACGCCCTTCGACTGATCGACAGCGGTGCTGTCGACGCGGAGACGTTTATCGACGATCGGTTCTCGCTACTCGAGGCGGACGAAGCCTTCGAGACGTTCGTCAACGGCGGGACCTGTAAACCCGTCTTCGACGTGTCCGAAATTCGGGACTGACGAGCAAGAAACGCGTGTGGTGTGACCCCGCGATCGATCTCATGAGTGGTGGGACTGTGAAGACCGCTCGTTACGACGTTCATCCGAGGTTTTTTGTTCTCACTCATTGTGGGAACGATGATGAAAAACTGGATCGATGGCTACGAGGAGCGGACGTGGCAGACGACTACTGAGGGTACCGTCCGGTACGCCTTGATCGGCCTCGGCTGGTGGACTGTCGATCTCGCGCTACCGGCGATTCGGGAGTCGGAGTTGGGTGAGGTGACGACGCTGGTGAGCAGTTCAGCGGAGAAAGCCACCCGTCTCGCCGAAGAAAACGACATCGAACACGGCGTCAGCTACGAGGAGTTCCACGACGGTGTCGCCGCGGACGACTACGATGCGGTGTACATCGGTACGCCCAACAGTTACCACCTCGAATACGTCGAGACGGCCGCAGACCTCGGTAAGGCCGCACTCTGTGAAAAGCCGATGGAGTCGACTGTCGAACGGGCCGAGCAAATGGTCGACGCTGCCGAGAGTGCCGACATTCCGCTGATGATCGCCTACCGGATGCACACCGATCCCGCCGTCCAGCGCGCTCGCGAACTCATTGAGGACGGGTTCATCGGGGAGCCGGTGTCCGTCTACGGGAACAACAGCCAACCGCTCCTGAAGATGATCCCGGACGAAGACCAGTGGCGTCTCGACCCCGACCGGTCCGGGTATGGCACGTCGGTAATGGACCTCGGAATCTACTCGATTAACACCGCACGCTACCTGTTAGATCGTGATCCGGTCGCGGTCCAGTCCCGGATGAGTTCTCATCACGAGGCGTTCAGTAGGGTGCCCGATGAACGTTCCGGCGCGCTGTTCGCTCTCGAAGACGGGATACAAATGGTCACGACCGACAGCCAACACGCTCACGAGGACACACAGCTCAAAATAACCGGGACCGAGGGCCAGATAGACATGCGTCCCGCGTTCCACGGCGAGTGTCGGCTCCATCTCTCGCGAGGTGATCTCACGGTCACGGTTGAACACGACGAGTTCGACTCCCAGAGCGAGATGCGCGAGGAGTTTGACTACTTCGCCGATCGCGTTCTTTCCGGTGCCGAGATCCACGCTGATGGCCAGTACGGGCTTCAGGACTTGCGTATCATACGGGCCATGCACGAAGCCAACGAAACCGGTGACGTCGTCGAGCTGTGACGTCCCGGACCGTGTTCTAGGCGACCGGAAAACGCGGATCTTCAGTGTTGTTTTATACGGCTCTGCTTAAACTCATAGAAATTGACATTTTTGCCCCCTCTGCGGTCAGTACAGATGCGGTAGTGAGTGATGGCGGGAGTAAGTCTCGCAATACGTTGGAGTGGGTGTTTATACGTGGACGAGCGAGGTTGCTGGCGACAGTTTATAAGTGGTTGGTGCTGTGGTGACCGCTTCCAGATCTCCAGCTGTTCATTTGTAAACGGTTAGCGACGAATCGTCGGTGAAGACTTCCAAAGCCCCAGCCTGCTCCGGTCGAGGGGCTCGCTGCGCGCTCAAACGGGCTCGCTATGCTCGCCCGTTTCAGTGCTTGCGTCGCCCGTCTTCCCGGAGCAGGCTGCCCCTTTGGGTCCCACCCCGCACCGCACAGCAACCGCACCTCACGCCTCCCCAACCTCGCCGGAACGGCGCTTACAAGCGCCGTTCCGGGCTCCCTCGCGCCGTCGGTTCGCGCCCTCAAAAGGGCGCGAACCGGGGCGCGCCACCGCATCGCTCATTTATAAACGGTCGTCGTAACCGCTCACAGTCTTTTTAAATACGATCCTGCCACCACCGATGTGAGACACTCACTCCCGGAACCGATCACTACGCACTCGTCACCGAACGGTTGTATCAGACAGTACTTCATCTGAAGAAGGGGATTTCAACAGAGCCTTTTATTTATAAACAGAGCGTCAAGCTTCGGATCTCCGTACTGTGAACCGCTCCGGAGCCATCGAACCGATCGATCACTGATCGTGATATTGATCGCTTCGAACGAATGTCACGGGACAGGGGGACGAAAGCATCACTTCCTGTGCTGTTGACCCGAATATCGCTTTCCCCGTCGGCGATCGTCCCTGTCCACCGACGATCAAGAGATCCGAACCGGTGTCCGTCGCGATCCCGACGATCTCGTCTGCGTGTGTCCCGATGCTCCCTCGTATCTCGTAGTCGATCCCTTCCTGCTCGAACGCCCGGGATATCGTTCGGATCGTCCCGTGTCGTCTCGCCACGTCGTCGGCGGTAACCTCGGACATATCGTCGACACCGAGGCTGTTGGTCGCGGATTCGTATTCCGCTTGGGTGAACACGTGAAGGAGGATAACCGTCGTGTCGCCGGGTCCCGCGATGTCGGTCGCGGTTCGAGCCAGTCGGTCCGCACGGTCGGCGTCGCCCGGTCCGACCCCGAGCAGAAGCGTCTTGAGCGTCATGTCCCGACAGAGACACCGGAGAGGCTTAAAAGCATGTCCGGCGGCTACCGTGTCGCGGGCTGCGGTTTCGAACTCGTCTTAACGTCCTCCATCAGCTAAAGACGGAAGAATCACGTGGTTGGGATTGTACGGCTACAGTTCACCCTGCGTTGCCGAGACCGCTAGTCTCGTTCGCACACCAGAAATCATCGGGTTTTGAGGACGGCTGAAGCGACAGATATTCTCCTTGCCCTTTATAAAGATGGAACCTCCTCGATCGGGTCATGGATCCCGGAATCTCGTTCGCGGTGTTGGCGGCCGTAGCTTGGGGGGTATACATTTTCTCTCTCAAGCGTCTGTTCGACGGCTTCTCCCCTGCGGCGCTTACGGTGCTCCTCAACTCCTGTGCGTTCCTTTGGTACGCTCCGATCGCGATCTCTCAAACCGATCCTCCGTGGGAGCTCGTCTCCGGCTTCACTCCGTTCGAGCTGGGCGTTATCGCGTTTACCGTCCTCATGCATGCGATAGCGTTCGTATTGTTTCTGCGGGCCATCGGCGTCGGAGACCTCTCGTACGTCACGCCGATCAGCAAGACGATTCCGGTGTTCGTTCTTCCGATCGAGATCCTGTTGCTTGGTCAGGTGTTGACTCCCCTCCAAGTCTTTGGCGTCGTCGTCGCGACGGCCGCGGTGTACGTCGCGAACTACGAGCCGGGTGGCCTGCTACAGCCCGTCGTCAAGATGTACCATTCCCGACCGGCACAACTCGCGCTGTTGAGTGCGATGTCGTATGCCGTCGGTGACGTCGGGAAACGCGTCGTACTCCAAGAGATCGGGCTCCCAACGACCCTCTGGGTTCCGATACTGCTTGTCGGCGTTACGGTCGTATTGTTGCCGAGCGCCGTGCGTAGCTCCCCACCGGTTACCCGGAGTGACATCCCCTGGTTCGTCGGCATCGGGGCCATCGTCGCGGTCGCCGAACACACGACGACGACCGCCTTCGCGATTCTTCCCGCGAGCATAGCGTCGCCCATCGTAAACACCCAAGCGGTTATCGCGGTCGTTCTCGCCGGTGTTCTGCTTGGAGAACGGTACTTCCGAATTCGGCTTCTTGCGGCCGTCATGGCGGTCTTCGGTGTCACGCTCATCGCACTCTGAGGGTCGTAAGCGACGATCGTCCGTAGTGCCTTGACTCACCACCGATGGTGGACGTGTTCGCGGACGTACTCGTCGTACACCTCCGCAACCGCATCGTGGGTCGAATCGTCCAGCGGGTCCGCGTCGCTCGCGGCCGCGTTGGCCCGGATATGCTCCGGGGTTGAAGAACCCGGGATAACTGTGGAGACCGCGTCGTGGTCGAGGATCCAACGTAGCGTGAACGTCGCGGTCGACATCCCGTCAGGAACGGCCCGCTCCGCTAGCGCGTCGACCGCATCCAAACCGACCTCGAACGGTACCCCTGCGAACGTCTCGCCGACGTCGAAGGCTTCCCCCTCGCGGTTGAAGTTTCGGTGATCGTCTTCGGGGAACGTGTCCTCCCGTGAGAGCGCTCCCGTCAGGAGACCGGACGCAAGGGGCACCCGAACGATCACGCCGACATCCTTGGCGGCAGCCTCACGGAAGAACAGCTCCGCGGGTCGCTGTCGAAAGGGATTGAATATGATCTGAACAGTCTCCACGCCGGGATACTCGATCGCTTTCAGACCCTCCTCGACGCGCTCGACACTAACGCCGTAGGCATCAATGTATCCCTCCTGACGAAGCGTCTCGACTCCTTCGAACACCGACGGCTGGTAGTAGACATCCGTCGGCGGGCAGTGGAGTTGGAGGAGATCAAGCGTGTCGACCCCGAGGTTCTCCCGCGATCTATCGACGAACCGGCGCAAGTTCTCAAGCGTGTATCCGGATGCTTCGTGCGGGTCGAGTCGTCGACCGGCCTTCGTCGCGATCGTGACCTCGTCGCTTTCGATGGGGCCGGCAAGCGTCTCGCCGAGGGCGCGTTCGGAACGTCCGTCACCGTACACATCCGCGGTGTCGAAGAAGTCGACACCGGCGTCCAATGCCGCCTCGATGGCTCGCCGGGCTTCATCGTTGGATACGTCTCCCCACGCGCTACCGAGTTCCCATGACCCGTACCCTACCTCGCTTACCGATCCGATTGACCCGAGTGATCGATGGTCCATGCTTCACCGATACGATGGGGAATCAAATAATCCCACGGGTAGCGACGAGCCGGCTTCCCGCTCCACCCGCGCGATGGAGTCATCGAATCAACTCTATTCGGAGAGGGAAACGCTCTCCCCCGTCTCGGCGGATTCGTAGATCCCGTCCAACACGTACATATCCGTCACTGCGTGGTGACCGTCCGGGTGGATCTCCTCATCGACGAGCAGCTGGTGACCGAAGTACGCAAACTCCTCTTCGAGCTGGTGAGCGGAGTCGAACTCCACGTCCATCCGTGTTCCGTCGCGGACAACAGTGATCTCACGGTCCTCTCGCTCGTAGAACGCCGGATCGAGGATCAGCCTCCCCTCGGTGCCGGTGAGTTCGAGCCGGCTCGCATGGTGGGCATTCTGGCTAACCGTACACATGGCATCGATACCGCTCGGAAACACGAGCTGGAAGGACGCGTGTTCGTCGACGCCGGCGAACGCCTCGTGTTCCGTCCGAGTTCGCCCGGACACCTCGACCGGATCCTGATCGAGGACGAACCGCGTCGTGTTGATCGGGTAGATCCCGATGTCCATGAGCGCACAGCCGCCCGAGAGCTCGGGGTCTAACCGCCACTGGTCCGGTTCGCCGGTGAGCTCGGCGAGCATCGTCTGTGACATCGTCGCGTGGACGTGGGTTACGGTTCCGATGAACCCGTCCTCAAGAAGCTCCGCGATTCGGCGAACAGCGGGATCGGTCTGCATCCGATATCCAACCATCAGCGGGACACCCGCGTCCTCACACACCGAGACTATCTGCTCCGCACCCTCGACGGTTGCCGCCATCGGCTTCTCACAGAGAACTGCCTTGCCTTGGTCGGCGGCGGCCGCGACGTACTCGAAGTGGGTCGCGTTCGGCGTCGCAATGTACACCGCGTCGTACTCGCTGACGACGCGTCCCGACCGAAACGCTTCGGGAGTCACACCGATCAGATCGTGTTCGTCGGCGACGTCATCGACCGCGTTTTCGTCTATGTCCGTCACCACGGTCGCCTCGGTAAACGGCGACCGAGCGATTCCCGGAAGCGCCCAGTCGCGACTGAACCAGCCAAGTCCGACTACCGCGAGACGGACCGGCTCGTCGACCGCGGTCGAGTCAAGCGTCTGCCAGTCCCGTCGGGTGAAGCCGTCTACGTATTTGGTAAGATCACTCATACTAACACCTGTGGCCTCCGAACGTAATACTCTTGACGACTCAGCTGGGTCCATCGCCATCACTGCTGGAACTCGTCAGTCAGAGTATTGAGATACACCATCGAGGCTGGAACGGCCGGTCAGGCGCCGTGTTACAGGCTCATATTGGTCGCACTGGCTCCGCTCTCACGAACACAGAGGGAAAAAACGGATTAGGTATCCGAGGCAAGCCCCTCAGCGAACTGCTCCGCAAAGAGAATGTAGATGATGAGCGTCGGCAGCGCGGCCACGAACGCGCCCGCCATCCGAAGTCCGAAATCGACGCCCGAAAGGTCGCTCCCCAGACCGGACAACACGAGCGTTACCGTCGCTGCGGGACTGCTTGAGCTTCCGATCAATGTCAACGAGAACAGGAACTCGTTCCAGATCATGGTGAATTGGTAAATGAACACCACGCCGATCATCGGCTTCGACAGCGGCAGGACGATGCGACGGTATATACTCGTGATGGACGCCCCATCGATTTTCGCCGCCTCTACGAGTTCGTCAGACAGCGACATGTAGTACCCCCGGAACAGCAACAGACAGATGGGTATTCCGTAGACGACGTGGGTGATCGTTACGGCGACGAGTCGCGAGTGCCGCTCCGTAAAGAACGGAAGCGCACCGAGGAACGCGAACACGCCATCGACGTTGGCGATGTTGATCCAGAAATCCGAAAGCGGAACCAGAACCGCCTGATACGGAATGAAGATCCCAAAGATGAACAGCAGCAGAACCCCGAACTGTATCCGCTCGTCCCAATCAGTGAGGGTGAGTCCGTATGCCGCCGTACTCCCGAGAAACACGCAGGCGATCGTCGCTGGTACCGTCATGATCAGGCTGTTGGCCAAGCCCGTGGAGAGGTACTCGATCGCCGTCGTCCAGTTCTGTAGCGTAAAGCCTTCCGGGCCGGGCGGCAGGAACGGAAGCGTCGAAGCGACTGACCCAGTCGTTTTGAACGCGGTTACAAACCCAGTCCAGACCGGGGAGATGAAAAAGGCGAAAAAGAACATGACGAGGAGATACAGCCCGATCTTCGAGTAGTTAAGTCCGGGAAGGAAACGGGCGATACGTTCGCTTTGGGTTGGTGTGGTTTTACTCATGTTAGAGACTCCCCTGTTTGTACTGGTAGTAGAGGTACGGTGCGATGATCACGAGCGACATGATCAACAGGATGGTCGCGATAGCCGCTCCGTAGGCCCAGTTCTGTAACTGGAACGCTTCTCGGACCATCAGTGTTGCGAGAATGTCTGTCGGCTGTGGGATTCGATACTGACCGAACATCGAATACAGGAACGTGAACGCCTTTAACGAGAAAATAACGAGAATAACCGCTGCGCTCACGGACGACGACTTGAGTTGCGGGATGATCACGCGCCAATACGTCTTGAACGTGCTTGCCCCGTCCATCTTCGCCGCCTCGAACTGATCGTCAGGTATCGATTGAAGCCCAGCTAGAAACACGATCATCGCGTAGCCGCTGAACTGCCAGATGAGCGCAAATATGACCGAGCCGAGGACGAGACTGGGGTCCCCGATCCAGTTGTACGGTCCGATACCGAACACGCCGATGACGAAATTCACCAATCCGTTCTCGACGTTGTACATCCAGAGCCAGAACTGGGCGGTCACGACGAACGAGAGCGCCATCGGTAGCAGATAGATCGTCTGTATCTTCTCCTTGAAACGGATCTCCCTATCGAGGACGACGGCCAGGAACAACCCGAGGATCATCGTGACTGTCGTGAACACGATCATCAGAACGAACGTGTTCTTTGTCACGACTGCGACTGCCGGATCCTGGAGTGCCTGCCGATACATCTCCAGATTCAGGTTGGTGAAATCCGGCCGTTGAGTGAACCCCTGGTAGTCAGTAAACGAGATGAGTGTGTTCCATCCGATGCCGCCGTACACGCCCAGTCCCATAATGACGAACGGAATGAGCCAGTAGGGGGAGCTACGGACGAAATCACTCTTGGAGAAGCGTGCTATCCGGTCCCACCAGTGTTCTTCGGCACCCCCCGGTAGAACCCCGGTAACTGTGTCTTCTGAACCTGTCATAAATTATTGACTATGTGGCCGCTCCGTAACTATTCGAAGACAGCCATCAGTGCTTCGGCCGCAGCCTCGGAGTCGTACGGATCCATGAAGTTGTTCGCGATCGCTTCCATACACTCGTCCATTTCTTCCGGGGTAGCCGCCAGCCCATGAGCGAGTGTCGGCGGGAACTGTTCCTTTTCGTTGAGATGCGTGATGTTGAGTTCGAGGAAGTCGTTGAGACGGCTTCCATCGATATCGGTTCGAAGCGGAATCGACCCTTTGAAGTTATTGAAGTCGACTTGTAGGTCAGCATCGCCGATCAGCTCGGCGAACGCCTCCGCCTTGACCGGGGCATCACCGTCCTGCGGGAACATGAACGAGTCGAGATGCCACACGTACATATCTTCGGTACCCGGGAACGGAAGCCAGCCCCAGTCCTCTTCGAATTCGAAGTCCTCGGCGTTCCGGTACATGCCGGCTGCCCAGTTGCCCATGGTGAAGAACGCCGCATTTCCATTAATCAGCTTGTCGTTGGCCTCCGGGAAGCTGACTGTCGATCGATCGCTGTTGGTGTGCTCCTCCACGAGAACTTGTGTCTTATCAAGGGATCGCACGAGTGCGTCTTGATCCCCGTCGCCATCGAGCCAAGACTCGTAGGCGTCCTGGCCCTCCGTCCCGAGCATGACCTGGGCGAAGTACTGGAGCACTGCCCACGGTGCGATGGTCGTCGTCGTCAGCGGAGTCGCGTCCGTGTTCGCAGCGATCGTCTCGCGAGCCTCGAGGAACGAATCCCAGTCGGTGACGTCGTCCGGGTCCACGCCTGCGTCTTCTAATACATGGACGTTGTAGAACAGGTTATTCAAGCGGTGGGACCCGAGCGGAACTGCGCGGTACTCGCCGTCCATTTCACACGCTTCCAGCGCTCTGGGATGCATGACGTCTTCCCAGTCGTTGTCTTCGTAGATCGGCGTGAGATTATCCAGCGTTCCGCTGTACTGGGTCATATTGAGTCCCGGCCAGCCGGCGAACGCATCCGGTGGGTTTTGATTCGCGATACGACGCGCGACGGTCGCGTTGAGATTCTCGTTGGCGTCACCGCCGATGGGTTCGATCTGGTGTTCCCAGTCGGGGTGGCGGTCTTCCCACATCTGGACGATCTGGGCTGCGGCTTCGGCACCGTCACCACCGGTCCACCCGTGAAGGGCCTCCAGTGGACCCTCCCCGTCGGAGTCATCGTCCGCACAGCCAGCCAGTAGCATGCCGAGACCGGCAGTACCCATTCCTAGTAGTTTTCGTCGCGTTACGTGATCTGTGACGTTCTTACGACTGCCTTTCGATGGCATGGACAAGAACAGTATATCTACCTATATAATTGTTATTGATTGTATACCCACATATCCACTGAAATAGAGACGGACGCCCGTTATAGCCGCTTCTGAACTGAGAACGAACCGAAAACCGAAGTAGCGACTGTCTACTTCGTGCCAATCTCTCCAACGCGCTCAACGTTCTCGAGAACGCGATTTCTGATCGCCTCACCGCTTGTGGCGTCAAACAGGTGGATCGCGTCTTCAGGAAAGGAAACCCCGACGTTCTGCCCGGCCACGAGGTGGCGCATACCATCCACCGTGACGGTGAACGTCTCCTCGCTGCTCCGATCCGAAAACCGAACATGAGCTGCGTTCTCGTCTCCGTGCGGCTCTACCACGTCGATGGTCGCCGAGAACTTCGTCGGGCCGGTCGCTTCATCGTGGATCTCGATGCTCTCTGGCCGAATACCGAGTACCATGTCAGTTTTTCCTTCGATCTGTGCGCGCAAGTCCTCAGAAAGGGAGTATTCGAACCCGTCACCTTTCAGCGTGTTACCGGTTACCGTCACATCAAAGAAGTTCATCGATGGCTCGCCAAGGAAGCCAGCGACGAAACGGTTCACGGGTTTGTGATAACACTCCATTGGCGTTCCGACTTGCTGGAGTTCGCCACCGTCTAGGATCGCGATACGGTCCGACATGGTCATCGCCTCCGTCTGATCGTGGGTGACGTAGATAGTGGTTGTCGCGAGATCCTCCTGAATTCGCTGGAGTTCGGTACGCATCTCTGCACGTAATTTCGCGTCGAGATTGGCGAGGGGCTCATCGAGCAGGAACACCTTCGGATCACGCACGATGGCACGACCCAGTGCAACACGCTGTTGTTGACCGCCGGAGAGTTCACCGGGTTTTCGGTCGAGTAATTCGGTAATATCCAACGTTTCGGCGGCCTCCCCAACTCGATCATCGACTTCCTCATCCGAGAGGTCGGTCGATTCCTCGAGTCCGAAGGCCATATTTTCGCGTACAGTCATATGCGGGTACAGCGCATACGACTGAAACACCATCGCAATATCGCGTTCCTGAGGCGTTTTGTAGTGGATAGGCTCGTCTC
>LFFM01000935.1_pt1 | contig 20767 bp, 9 predicted proteins | sample 643131 | NCBI WGS metagenome assembly LFFM01 (sample SAMN03777445, study PRJNA286221) | soda lake metagenome | biome: soda lake; feature: Kulunda steppe; material: water; isolation source: sample Tc-Br brine of Tanatar trona crystallizer | place: Russia: Kulunda steppe | collected 2011-07
GCTCGCTCGTTCGGTACCCTTTTTGCCGCGGATGGCAACGTGTCGGGTATGTTCGGAGGAGGCGGAGGGCTCGACCCGCGGAAGATGGAACAGATGATGCAACAGATGGGGATCGACGTCGACGAGATCGACGCCGAGGAGGTCGTCATCCGGACCGCAGACCACGACCTCGTCTTCGAGGACCCCGACGTCACGAAGATGGACGCCCGGGGCCAGGAGACCTACCAGGTCATCGGCTCGCCGACCGAGCGCGAGCGAGGCGAGAGCGAGGATCCCTCGGGGATCCCCGAGGGCGACGTCGAGATCGTCGCCGGGCGAACCGGCGCGAGCGAGGCGGAGGCGCGGGCGGCCCTCGAGGCCAACGACGGCGACCTCGCGGCGGCCGTCGAGGAGCTGGAGTGAGGCGTCTCCTGCTCGTCGGGGAAGGCCGGGAGTACCTCGTCGAGCCCGGCGAGGAGCTGGGCACCGACCTCGGCGTGTTCGAGGTGCCCGCGGAGCCGACCCCCGGCGAGGTCGTCGAGAGCCACCTCGGGGAGTCCCTCCGGGTGCGGGCGCTGCGTGGGCCCGACCTCTTCTCTCACTTCGAGCGGACCGGTGCGCCGATGATCCCCCGGGACGTCGGGCTCGTGATCGGCGAGACGGGGATCGCCGTCGGCGACCGCGTGCTCGACGCCGGTACGGGCACCGGCGTGCTCGCCGCCCTGCTGGCGCGTGCGGGCGCCGCCGTCGTCAGCTACGAGCGCGACCCCGAGTTCGCCGCGGTCGCCCGGGAGAACATGGCCCTCGGCGGCGTCGCCGACGCCGTCGACGTCCGGACTGGCGACCTCCGGGAGGCCGCCGACGAGCTCCGGGAGGGCGAGCCGTTCGACGTGCTCACCCTCGACACCGGCGACGCCCCGTCGATCGTCCCCCTCGCCCCGGAGCTGCTCGTCGACGGCGGCTTCCTCGCGGTCTACAGCCCGTTCGTCGAGACCACCCGCGAGGTCGTCGCGGCCGCCCGCGAGGCGGGACTCGCCGACGTCCGGACCCGCGAGACCATCCAGCGGGAGATGCGGTTCGACGAGCGGGGGTCGCGTCCCTCGACGGCACCGGTCGGCCACACCGGCTACCTGACGCTCGCCCGGTCCGACTGATCACGGACGGAAACGGCGGCTTCGCCTCTGCCGGGACCTCCGTGTCCACTGCCCCGTACTGCCGAGACACCCGTGCGAACCGGCTTCACCGGTATACTCGTGTGTATCGGACTCTCCACCAACGCCAGTACACTCGCGTGTACCGGACTCTCTACCAACGCCAGTACATTCGTGTGTACCGGACTCTCCACCAACGCCAGTACACTCGTGTGTACCGGATCCACCGTCGACACCGATACACTCGTGTGTGCCGGCGCTCGGCGCCGTCACTCCCCGTCCGGATCGAGCAGCTTCCCCTCGGCTTTCCGGAGGTGGCCCAGCAGCGTGGTCTTCGAGACGTCGAGTTCGGCGGCCAGCTCGCGCGTGGAGACTTCGCGGGGCCACCGGTAGTAGCCCCGTTCGCGGGCGAGTTCGAACGCCTCGCGCTGGGCGGCGGTCAGGGCGTCCATTCGGCGTCGGCGTTCGGAGCCGTCGGCCGGTCGGCTGACGACCCGCTCGACGGAGATTTCGGCGTCGCCCACCCGCCGGACCTCCTCTAGGGCCGCGCTCATCCCGTCGCGGTCGCCGACGTACCACACCTCCCAGCGCTCCTCGCCGTCCTCGATCCGGACGGGCGCGCTGTGGACGAAGCCGTGTTCGAGCAGCGTCGGACAGATCATCTTCCCGGGGTCGTAATCGAGGAAAAACTCCCTGACGACGCTCCCGGGGGCGACGCCCTCGCTCCCGCCGAACCGCCGCTGGAGCTCGCGGACGTCGCCGGCCAGCGGCGAGTCGTCGATCGCCTCGAGCAGCGTCTCGACCTCCTCGACGCTGTCGCCGTAGGCGGTAAAGAGGCCGTCGACGCGCTCGTCGGCCGCCGTCGGCGCGTCGTAGACCGCGTGTGCCAGGATTCCTCCCTCGAGGCGGCTCGTCGTCTCGATCGCCCAGCAACGCGGATGCCAGAGCTCGAGGGTGAGCCGCGCTCCGTCGGTATCTTTTGTTGACATGGTCGGGTTCGCCGAGTGCCGGACGCGCTCGGAACACCCTACCATGGACGGTTGACGTTATTCAACGTCACGGAACGGACGGATGGGTATGGCAAAGGATCCGTACGGACACTACGTCGACGGCGAGTGGGTAGACGGCGAGGGCGAGGGACGGTTCGACAGCGTGAACCCGGCGACCGGCGAGACGCTCGCGACGTTCCGGCGGGGGACGCCGTCGGACGTCGACGCCGCGCTCGCGGCCGCCGACGGGGCGTTCGAGGAGTGGCGATCGCTCAGCTACATCGACCGCGCGGAGTACCTCTGGGAGGTCTACCACGAGATGCGCGAGCGGACCGACGAGCTCGCCGAGATCGTCACCAAAGAGTGTGGCAAGGAGATAAGCGAGGGGCGAGCCGACGTCGTCGAGGCCTGGCACATGGTCGAGTGGGCCGCCGGCAACGCCCGCCACCCCCACGGCGACGTCGTCCCCTCGGAGATCCCGAGCAAGGACGCCTACATGCGCCGGAAACCGCGGGGCACCATCGGCTGTATCACCCCGTGGAACTTCCCGGTCGCGATCCCCTTCTGGCACATGGCGATCGCGCTCGTCGAGGGGAACGTGGTGGTCTGGAAACCCGCCGAACAGACGCCGTGGTGTGCCCAGATCGTCGCCGAGATGCTCGACGACGCCGGCGTCCCCGAGGGCGTGTTCAACATGGTCCAGGGGTACGGCGACGCCGGCGCGGCGATCGTCGACGACGACCGGGTCGACACCGTCCTCTTTACCGGGAGCGCCGAGGTCGGCCACGAGATCTCGGGGAAAGTCGGCGCCGAGCCGGGCAAGATCGCCGCCTGCGAGATGGGCGGGAAGAACGCGGTCGTGATCACCGAGCGGGCGGATCTCGACGTCGCCGTCCACTCGGCGATCATGTCGAGTTTCAAGACGACCGGCCAGCGGTGTGTGTCGAGCGAACGGCTGATCGTCCACGAGGAGGTCTACGACGAGTTCAAAGAGCGGTTCGTCGAGCTCGCCGAGCAGGTCGCGGTCGGTGACCCACTCGAGGAGTCGACGTTCATGGGGCCGGCGATCGAACCCGGCCACGTCGAGAAGATCCGCCGGCACAACGAGCTCGCCCGGGAGGAGGGCGCGGAGGTGCTCGTCGACCGCTTCGAGCTCGAGGACGGGGAGATCCCGGAGGGTCACGAGGGGGGCAACTGGGTCGGCCCGTTCGTCTACGAGATCGAGTACGACACCGAGTTGCGCTGTCTCAAAGAGGAGTGTTTCGGCCCCCACGTCGCCTTGCTCGAGTACTCGGGCGATATCGAGGAGGCCGTCGAGATCCACAACGACACCCCCTACGGGCTCGCGGGCGCGATCATCTCGGAGGACTACCGCCAGATCAACTACTTCCGCGACCGTGCCGACCTCGGACTGGCCTACGCCAACCTGCCGTGTATCGGCGCGGAGGTCCAGTTGCCCTTCGGTGGGGTGAAGAAGTCCGGCAACGGCTACCCGAGCGCCCGGGAGGCGATCGAGGCCGTCACCGAGCGGACCGCCTGGACGATGAACAACTCACGGGAGATCGAGATGGCCCAGGGGCTGTCGGCTGACATCACGACCCAGGACGACGACTGATCCGGGAGCTATCGGCGACGGCCCCGATTCGGGACGGTGACTGATCCGGGAGCTATCGGCGACGGCTCCGACCCGGAACGGTGGCTGATCCGGGAGACGTCGGCGACGGCCCCGACCCGGGACGGTGGCTGATCCGGGAGCTATCGGCGACGGCTCCGACCCGGGACGACGATCGTCGCCGTGGCCTGATCTCCCGTAAGCCCGGCCGAATCGGCCCCAACGCCAGCTTACGCGGCGGTCGGAGCCCCTTACGCCTCCGGCCGGGGGTCGTAGGTCCTCCGAACGCGCCCACACGGTCACCGACGTTTATGAGCCCGTCCGTGATGGTGAGCCCATGGCCTACCCCCTCCAGATCCTCGCCAGCGAGTTTCTGTACTGGGCGGTCGTCTTCGTCCTGCTCGCCATCGTCGCCGCCGTCGTCGGCGCTCGAAACGTCGCCGGGGTCTCGATGGAGATCGCACGGGTGTTCGTGCTGGTGTTCGTCATCCTCGCGGTCGTCGCGCTGTTACTGTGACTCCGGGGTGGTCACACCGTTGCTGTGTCCGGGGTGGTCGACACCGTCGTGTGACGCCACGGTCGTGCGTTCGACGAGCGTGGGCTCGGAGTCATGTGACCCCACGGTCGTGCGTTCGACGAGCGTGGCCTCGGAGCCGCGATGGCGCGGACGCGGGATCGAAACGCGGCCACGACGGACGGCCCCGATCGACGGTTCGAAACGCGGCCACGACACACGATCCCAGTTAACACGCCGATCCCGACGCCGGTGACGTAACCACCTATGGTTAAATCAGGCCGGTAACGCCTAACACGATGGCGGTGCTATACTAGGTGGAGGGATTATCATGACAGAACTCGGCGGATTCCAGGACTGCGTCGGTCGCGTCGACCTCTCTTCGGGGGAGGTCGCGTACGAATCGATCGACGAGGAGGACGCAACGAAGTACATCGGTGCCCGCGGGCTGGGGGTGAAGTACGTTTTCGAGCAGGGACCGGACGTCGATCCCCTCGGCCCGGAGAACCTGCTCGCGTTCATGAACGGCCCCCTGACGGGGACCCAGGTGACCATGAGCGGTCGGCTCGCGGTCTGTACCAAATCGCCGCTGACCGGGACCGTCACCGACAGCCACCAGGGAGGGTGGTCCGGCGCCCGGCTGAAGTGGGCCGGCTTCGACGGCCTGCTGTTCGAGGGGAAAGCCGACGAGCCCGTCTACGCCTACGTCGAGGACGGCGAGGTCGAGCTCCGTGACGCCTCTCACCTCTGGGGAACGGGCTTTCACGAGACCCGCGAGACGATCGAGGAGGAAGTCGACGGCTCCTACGGCAGGAACCTCTCGATCATGGGGATCGGCCCCGGCGGCGAGAACGAGGTCCGCTACGCCTCGATCATCAACGAGGACGACCGCGCGGCGGGCCGTGGCGGCACCGGCGGCGTGATGGGCTCGAAGAACCTCAAGGCCGTCGTCGTCAAGTCGAACACGCGGATGCCGAAGCCGGCCGACCCGGAGACGTTCAAGGAGGGCCACCAGGAGGCGATGAAAGCCATCCAGGAGTCAGACGTCACCGCGCCCAACGAGGGCGGGCTCTCGGTGTACGGGACGAACGTCCTGATGAACATCACCGAGGAGATGGACGGACTGCCGACGGGCAACGGCTACTACACGAGCACGAAGAGCGCGAGCGAGGACCGCGGGCTCGACTTCGACGCCGAACGCGTCTCGGGGGAGAACGTCCGGGAGAACATCTTGGTCGACGAACCGACCTGTCACTCCTGTCCCGTGGCGTGTAAGAAGGAAGTCGAGGTCACCTACCGCCACAAAGGCGAGGAGATGAACGTCCACATGGAGAGCTTCGAGTACGAGCCCGCCTTCTCGCTCGGCCCGAACTCCATGAACGACGACCGGGACTCGATCGCGGTGATGATCGATCTCTGTAACGACCTCTCGATCGACGCCATCGAGACGGGCAACATGCTCGCGATGGCGATGGAGATGTCCGAGGACGGCCGTCTCGACGAGGGCATCGACTGGGGCGATACCGAGGCGATGATCGAGACGATCAAAAGAATAGGCCACCGCGAGGGCGTCGGCGACCTCCTCGCCGAGGGCGCAGACCGCGTCGCCGAGGAGCTCGACGCCCACGAGAACTCCCTGGCGGTCAAAGGCCAGACGATCCCCGCCTACGACCCCCGCTGTATGAAGGGAATGGGCATCGGCTACGCGACCTCGAACCGCGGGGCCTGCCACCTGCGTGGCTACACGCCAGCCGCCGAAATCCTGGGCATCCCCGAGAAGGTCGATCCCTACGAGTGGGAGGGGAAAGGCGAGCTGACCGCCGCCTTCCAGGATCTCCACGCGATAAGCGACAGCTTCGACATCTGCAAGTTCAACGCCTTCGCGGAGGGCATCGAGGAGTACGTCCTCCAGTACAACGGGATGACCGGACTCGAAGTGAGCGAGGAGGAGCTGCTTGAGGCCGGCGAGCGGATCTACAACCTCGAACGCTACTACAACAACCTCGCGGGCTTCGACGGGAGCGACGACTCCCTGCCCGCCCGGTTCCTCGACGGCGAGGGCGGCGTCCCCGGCCAGGGCGCGAGCGAGGGCGAGTTCTGCGAGCTCGAGGAGATGAAAGCCGAGTACTACGAGCACCGCGGCTGGGTCGACGGCGTCGTCCCCGACGAGAAACTCGAGGAACTCGGGATCGACATCGGCCCCGGAACCGGCGTCAGCGGCGAGGGCGGCGCGGCTCCGGCCGACGACTGATCCCGCCTCCCGGCCGAGGACTGGTTCCGACCGACGACTGATCCCGCCTCCCGGCCGAGGACTGGTTCCGACCGACGACTGATCCCGGCCGATCCGAACCCCGGAGCCCGATTCACTTCGACCCCGGATCAGTCGGCGTGCCGAGTCTTCTTGTCCCCACGCGTCGCAGTCGATCCCATGTCCTCCGGATACGCGACGGTCTCGATCGACGACGTCGCCGACGGCCCGCCGGCACGGAACTCGTTTACGGACGCGCTCGGCTGTACGGAGACGACCGTCGACGGCCACCGACTCGCCGCCGCCGACGGCGTCCCCCTCCCGCGGTCGCCCGAGACGCTCTGTGTCCCGATCGACGCGGACGGGCCGATCCGTCTCGTGGTCGACGGGGCGACGGTCGACGGGACGGGGGAAGCCGGAGCCGTCGACTGTCCGCCATCGGGAGTCGCCCGTGTGCCGGCCGGCGTCGGCTGCCGGCTCCACGCGCCCGCGGGGGCTTCGGTCGTCGCCGTCGGCGCACCCGCCGAGCCCGCGCCCGGGGAGCGACCGACGGTCGTCGACCTCGAGGGGTGTTCGTTCCCCCAGCCGTCGACGTCGACGATCGGGACGGCCCGGCTGACCGCCCCGCTCGGCGCCACGGGGATGAAAGTCAACGCCCGTATCCTCGAGGCCGGCGAACACGTTCCCTACCACACCGAGGGCGACCAGGAGGAGCTGTTCGTCCCCGTCCGCGGGCCGGCGACGATGCGGATCGACGGCGAGCGCGTCGAGACGCCGGTCGGGACGGTGACCCGCGTCGCGCCGCCGGTCCCCCGGAGCGCGGCCAACGAGGGCGACGAGGCGGCCCGCTGGCTGATGGTCGGGGCGCCGCCGACCGGCGATCCGGACGGCTGGGATCCCGGCGCCGTGATCCTGGAGTGACCGACCGGCGAACGCTCCCGGCCGAACCGTCCGATCGACGCTCCCGGCCGTGGAGTCACACCCAGCTCGCGGTCGAACCGTCCGACCGACGCTCCCGTCCGAACCGTCAGGCCGACGATCGGCATCCTCCGTCAGCCATCGAGAGTCGGCGCGGCGCTTTTGCCCGGGCGTCCCGTCACCCCGTCCGATGGCAGAGTCCGCCAGTGCGGTCGCCCTCTCGGGAGTCCGACGGATCTACCACGTCGGCGAGCCGGTGTACGCCCTCGACGGCGTGGATCTGGAGATCCCGCGTGGCTCGTACACCGCGATCATGGGGCCGAGCGGCTCGGGGAAGTCGACGCTGATGAACCTCGTGGGCTGTCTCGACACCCCGACGGAGGGCGAGGTGGTCGTCGGCGGCCGCGAGGTCACCGGACTTGACGAGCGCGAACGGACCCGCCTGCGCGGTGAGGAGGTCGGCTTCGTCTTCCAGACGTTCAACCTCATGCCCCGGCTCTCGGCGCTCGAGAACGTCGCGCTCCCCGGACTGTTCCGGGGCGAGGACCGGGCCACGCGCCGCGAGCGGGCCGCGGCACTGCTCGAGCGCGTCGGCCTCGCCGGACGCGGCGATCACCTCCCGAACGAGCTATCGGGCGGCCAGCGCCAGCGGGTCGCGATCGCCCGCGCGCTCGTGAACGACCCCGCGCTCTTGCTCGCCGACGAGCCGACCGGAAACCTCGACACCGACACCGGCCGGAACGTCCTCGACCTCTTCGACGAGCTCCACGCCGCGGGCAACACCGTCGTGATGGTGACCCACGAACCCCACGTCGCCGAGCGCGCCGAGCGGATCGTCCACCTGCTCGACGGCCGGATCGAGCGGATCGAGTCGGTCGACGCCGGGGACGCCACCGGCACGGAGAGGGATGCCACCGACGCGGAGGGGGACGCCACCGGCACGGAGGGGAAGGACTGATGCGGCCGGTCGAGTTCCTCCGGCTCTCCTGGCGATCGATCCGGGGTCACAGGCTCCGCTCGACGCTGACGACCCTCGGCGTGATCATCGGGGTCGCGGCCGTCATCGCCTTCGTCACCCTCGGTGCGAGCCTCCAGGCCGGCGTCGTCGGCGAGTTCAGTCCCGACGACGGGCGGAACGTCTACGGCTGGGCCGCCGACCCCGACGTCGAGGGCGGCCCCGCGGCGGGCGCCCAGCCGGTGTTCAGCGAGGCCGACCTCGAGGCCGTCGAGGAGCTCGAGGCCGTCGAGGCGGCCTACGGCTACGCGACGGTCGGGACCCAGGCGGTGAGTTACGACGGCGAGCAGGTGGCCCAGGGCGACGGGCTGGTCGCCTCCGGGCCGTCCTACGTGCGGGAGGAGCGACTCGCGGAGGGCCGACAGTTCGAGACGGGCGAACGGGAGGCGGTGATAAACCCCGCGGCGGCCGGCCGGTTCGAGGAGAACGTCTCCGTCGGCGACGAGCTCGAGGTCACGCTCCTCGGCGGGGCGACGACGACAGTCGAGGTGGTCGGGATCACCGACACGAACGAGGGGCTGAGCCCGTTCGAGGGCTTCGAGTCCGCGCCGCGGATCTACGTGCCGACCGACCCCTACTACGCCGAACAGACCGACGGCCTGGGCATCGGCGGCGAGGGGGCCGGGGAGAGCGCCCGCTTTCTCGCGATCGTGATCGAGGCGGAGTCCGCCGACGAGGAGGCGATCGACCGCGCCCGCGAGGCCGCCGTCGGCTACCTCGAGAGCGACGCCTCGGACGCCGGCGAGCTGATGGACGACGAGCTCGCCGTGACGATGCAGACGAGCACCGAGCTCCTCGCCCAGCTCCAGGACGTCCTCGATCTCCTGCAGAACTTCGTCGTCGGCATCGCCGCCATCTCCCTGCTCGTGGGCTCGATCGGCATCGCGAACATCATGCTCGTCTCGGTGACCGAACGCACCCGCGAGATCGGGATCATGAAGGCCGTCGGCGCCCAGAACCGCGACGTACTCGGGCTGTTTCTGGCCGAGGCCGTGATACTCGGCGTCGTCGGCGCGATCTTCGGAACGGCCCTCGGGCTCGCCGCGGGCTATCTGGGCGCGTGGTACATCGATCTCCCGCTGGTCTATCCCTTAGAGTACGTCGCGCTCGCGATCGTCGTGGGCGTCCTCGTCGGCATCGCCTCCGGGCTCTACCCGGCGTGGCGGGCCGCGCGCACGGACCCGATCGACGCGCTCCGGTACGAGTGAGCCGGCTCTCAGCGTCGGCGTGCGGCCAGCGAGGCGACGAACAACGCCGCGACGACGGCGACCGCCAGGTCGAAGCCGGGCTGTGCGTCCGCCGTGTCCTCGTGATCTTCAGTTCCCGCTCCATCTTCCTCCGGAGCGTCCTCGTCGTCTCCCGGAGCGTCCTCCGCCGGAACGTCTTCGTCGTCCGGAACGTCCGCGTCGTCCGCCGGCTCCTCGTCGACGGAGAAGCTCGTCGCGTAGCGCTCGACGTTCCCCGCGGTGTCGGCGACGGTCACGGCCGCCTCGTAGGACTGGCCCGGCTCGATCGCGAGGACGTGGGTGGCCTCTGTCGAGGTGATCTCCGTCCCGTCGCTCGCGGTGACGTCCTCGCCGTCGACCTCGAGCGTGATCGAGCCCACGTCGACGCCCGAGCGGTCGTCGTCGTACTCGAACCGAACGGTGGTCTCCTCTGTGTCCGCATCGAGCGTCGTCCCGTCGGCGGACGATCGATCGACGATCCGCGGTGGCTCCGTGTCGGGTACGAACGCGCCGTACGTCGAGAAGCCGGTGACTGAGGCCGTGACGAACGGGTCGTCGTCGATCTGTGTGACCGTCGAGTCCGCAACAGGGTCCCAGGTTCCGCTCGCGTCGTCGTAATACTGCAACTCAACGTCATCGGCCGATGCACCTGCTGGGAGCGTTGCTTCGTCGATCGCCATCGAGATGCTCGCACTTTCGACGGTGCCTTCGTCGAGATAGTAACTCAGCAGGTTGTCGAGGTCCGCAGTGATGAAGTTGACTCCCAGGTCGCCGTCATCGAGGTTCGCGTTAGCGGTCGTCTCCGAAAGCGAGAGGAACAGCTCCTGGGCAAGGAGTGCTTCGTCGGCGTCGTCTGCGACGTCGAATTCGATCGCCGTGCCGGTGTCGGCGAGTTCGATGACGCCATCGCCGAGCGTAAACCGGGTGTCGACGGTGGCCGACGCGGTGTCAGTTCCCTCGTTTCCGGCCCGGTCGGTTCCGACGCTCGTGATCTCGTAGGTTCCGGTCTCGCCGGTGGCGAACGAGCCCGTGAAGTGGGTGTCGCTGCCGCCGACACCGATCATCGCGACGGAGTCGCTCTCGGTCGAGTTATCAGGGCCGGTGAACACTCCTTTCACTTCTGGCGGGTCGACAAGCGGTTCGTTGCTTTCGACAACGACCGTTGCACTCTCGCCGTCAACGTCTTCGAGCGTTGCGGAGAGACGCGGCGAGTCACGGTTGATGACAAGCGGCCTCTCAGCGGTTGCCGACCCTGCGGTCCCGACCTCGTCGACGGCGATAACTGAAACTTCATACCGGCCGTCATCCTGGATGTCGGCAGGCGGCACCGTCAACGTCCACGTCGAGCCGCTCTCGTGGCTCGCCTCGAACGCGCGGACGTAGTTCGTTTCGAGTGAACTCACTAACACGTTGACTGTCTCGAGGTTGAGGTCGGCATCAATGTCGACGGAGACAGATGCCTCGTCGCTCGCGTACACCTGTTCGGTTTCGGTGTCCGGGTCAAAGGCCTCGCCGTAGCCGTCAACCTCGACCGCCGAAAGCTCGACTGTCGGTTCGTCGACCGCAACCGTTCCGGCCGTTCGGTCACCCAATTCGAGGTCGTAGGTCCCAGCCTGCTCGGGAGTGTATGAGATGTTGAGTGCACCGAGATGGTAGAAGCCGGGCGACAGCGTCACTTCCTGGCTTCCAACGACCTCACTCTCACCGGTATCGGGATTCGTTGCCGTGAGTTCGATTTCCTCAGTCCCCTCGATATTCCCGGCTTGATGGATGCTCCCAACGACGTAGCTCTCCTCACCTGCAACCATCTCGACTCTGGAGTTGGAGGCCGCAATCACCTGAATATCCGATTCGGCGGCCTCGACTTCGATGGTGCCGGCGTTTCTGTCACCCAATTCAAGGTCGTAGGTGCCAGCTTCCTCTGGAGTGTACGAGATGTTGAGCGCACCGAGATGGTAGAACCCGGGCGACAGCGTCACTTCCTGACTTCCGAAGACCTCACTCTCACCCGTGTCGGTGTTCGTTGCCGTGAGTTCGATTTCCTCAGTCCCCTCGATGTTCCCGGCCTGGTAGATACTGCCGACGACGTATGCTTGCTCACCCTCAACCAGCTCAAGCTCTGAGTTAGAGGCCGCAATCACCTGAATATCCGATTCGGCGGGTTCAACCTCGATGGTACCGGCGTTTTGGTCACCTAACTCAAGCTCGTAGGTGCCTGCCTCCTCTGGGGCGAAGGTGACGTTGATCGCACCGAGGTGGTAGAAGCCGGCGCCGAGTGTCACTTCCTGACTCCCGACGACCTCGCTCTCACCAGTATCGGTGTTCGTCGCCGTGAGTTCGATTTCTTCAGTTCCCTCGACGTTACCGGCTTGATAGATGCTGCCGACCACGTAGCTCTCCTCGCCGGCGACCATCTCGACTCTGGAGTTCGAGGCCGCAATTACCTGAATATCCGTTTCGGCGGGTTCCACCTCGATGGTGCCGGCGTTGCGGTCACCAAGGGTGAGGTCGTAGGTACCGGCCTCCTCGGGGACATACGAGATGTTGAGTGCGCCGAGGTGGTAGACGCCGGGCGACAGCGTGACCTCCTGGCTTCCGAGGACCGCTGTCTCGTTGGTGTCGGTGTTCGTCGCGGTGAGTTCGATCTCCTCGGTCTCCTCGACGTTGCCGTTCTGGTAGATACTGCCGACGACGTAGCTCTCCTCGCCGGCGACGAGTTCTATGTCCCCGGCCGAGGCCGCGATCACGGTGATGTCGGTGATCGCCTCCTCGACGGCGACCAGTCCGGCGTCCCGCTCGCCGAGTGTGAGGTCGTAGGTGCCGGCCTCGTCGAACTCGGCGGTGACGTTGATCGCACCGAGGTGGAATAAGCCGGCGTCGAGTGTGACCTCCTGGCTTCCGAGGACCTCGGTCTCGTTGGTATCGGTGTTCGTCGCGGTGAGTTCGATCTCCTCGGTTCCCTCGTCGTCACCTTGGTTGTGTATCGATCCAACGACGTGCAGTTTCTCACCCGCGATCACCTCGACCTCGGAGGCGGAGGCGGCGATAACTTGGATATCCGCATCTCTGGGCTCGACCTCGATAGTGCCGGCGTTTCGGTCGCCGAGTGTGAGGTCGTAGGTTCCCGCCCCGTCGAACGCGGCGGTGACGTTGATCGCACCGAGGTGGTAGAACCCGGGCGACAGCGTCACTTCCTGGCTTCCGAGAACCTCGGTTTCATCGGTGTCTGTGTTGGTGGCAGTGAGGTCGATTTCCTCAGTTCCCTCGATATTACCGGCTTGATAGATGCTGCCGACCACGTGCAACTCTTCATCTTCGAGGACGTTGATCTCCGAAGGAGAGGCAGCGATGACGTTGATGTCGGACTCAGCGGCCTCAACTTCGATAGTACCAGCATTTCTGTCACCTAACTTGAGGTCATACGTCCCAGCTTCCTCTGGACTGTACGAGATGTTGAGCGCACCGAGATGGTAGAACCCAGGTGACAGCGTCACTTCCTGGCTTCCAACGACCTCGCTCTCACCAGTGTCGGTGTTGGTGGCAGTGAGTTCGATTTCCTCAGTTCCCTCGATATTACCGGCTTGATGGATACTTCCCACGACGTACATCTCCTCGCCTGCGACGAGTTCAATCTCCGAACTGGAGGCCGCAATCACCTGAATATCCGATTCGGCGGCCTCGACTTCGATGGTGCCGGCATTTCCGTCACCCAATTCAAGGTCGTAGGTGCCAGCTTCCTCTGGAGTGTACGAGATGTTGAGCGCACCGAGGTGGTAGAAGCCGGGCGACAGCGTCACTTCCTGGCTTCCAACGACCTCACTCTCACCGGTATCGGTGTTCGTTGCCGTGAGTTCGATTTCCTCAGTTCCCTCGATGTTCCCGGCTTGGTAGATACTGCCGACGACGTATGCTTGCTCACCCTCAACCAGCTCAAGCTCTGAGTTAGAGGCCGCAATCACCTGAATGTCCGATTCAGCGGCCTCGACTTCGATGGTGCCGACATTTCTGTCACCTAACTCGAGGTCGTAGGTGCCAGCCTCCTCTGGAGTGTACGAGATGTTGAGTGCACCAAGGTGATAGAAGCCGGCGCCGAGTGTCACTTCCTGACTCCCGACGACCTCGCTCTCACCAGTATCGATGTTCGTCGCTGTGAGTTCGATGTCTTCAGTTCCCTCGATAGTACCAGCCTGGTAGATGCTGCCGACAACGTACATCTCCTCGCCTTCGACGAGTTCAATATCCGAGGCGGAAGCCGCAATCACCTGGATATCGGAGTATGGGTTTGTGATGTGGACCGTGTCGACAACGAACCCGTTGAGGGTGATCGTCGCGTTCATCTCGTCTGCATCGGCTGGCAAGTCGGCTTCCGTTGGCGTCCACTCGAATGCCACGCCACCGGGCGTTGCACCCGGACCGACTTCCACGGTCGTGCTGTCGACGACGTCGCCGTCGACGTTCAGGTCGACGTCGAAGGTGCCGATGCCGCCGTTGTTGAACAGATCACCGGTGACGGTGCTTGTCTCGCCGAGAAGGAGTGACGACTGGTTGACGTCCGCACCGTAGATGACGATGTCGGCCGGCTCGGCCTGCATAACGGTAACCTCCCCAGCAGTCACGCCGTCGACGCTCAACTGGAACGCACCGGCGGTTTCGAACGTATGCGTGAACGTGACGTTCGTCGTCTCGTCCGCATCGAGGCCGACCGTCGTCGAATTGACCTCCTCGCCGTTGATTTCGAGCGGAACGGTCAGCTCACCGTCGTCGCCGACGTTCTCGACGGTCGCTTCGATCGTCGTCTCCTGGCCGACCTGGAGTTGGGTCTGCGTGACGGTCGCGTTGAGGACATCGAGTTCCGGTTCGGGGTCGGGAGACGGCGACGGTGATGGAGATGGCGACGGAGACGGCGTCGGCTCCTCCGCTGGCTCGACGGACAGTCCGATTAGGTCGAAGGCGTCTGCCTCGGCAGCCCCCGGTTCTCCCGAGGCGACGATGGCCGTTGTGCCGTCAAACGCACTCTCGGATTCGAAAGAGAAGCTCACCGTTTCCGTTTCCTCGGATCCGATGGTCACGGCTTTTGGCTCAGACTCGTACGGGAGATCATCGACCGTCGCTCCATTGGAGCCGCCGTTCACGGCGTTCGGTTCCATCTCGGACGGATCATCATCGAACGCCGTCTGGTCGAATACACCGAGGACCACTTGTTGCTCGATCTGGTCGTCGCCAGTGTTCGTGATGTCAGCAACGACGGTGATGTTCTCACCCTCGGTGACCTCGGTGACGCTTTCGGCCTCGTCGATCGTGACCGACACGTTCGACGGCGGCAAGAGGTCCCTCGGCGTCAGTTCGATATCTACGGTCTTCTGTTCGCCGACAGAGACCTCGACATCCTCAACCGTTCCCGACTCGGGAATTCCGGGGCCACCCTCCTCCGTTGCCGTGATGGTATACGTTCCCGGTTCGACCTCTAGCTCGTACGCGCCATCAGGTCCGGTCATGTCGGTGTCGGCCTGTGAGCCATCCTCGTCGTTTGCCCTCACTATCGCACCCTGAACCGGATCTCCGGTCGACTCACTGGTGACGGTGCCGGTGATCGTTCCGAGGTCGTCCTCGCGTGTGAGTTCGACATCGATCTGTTCGGTTCCGTCGATATCCTGTCCATCGACAAACACCTGCTCAGGGATGTATCCCGACCGGGCGAAATCGAGCTGTGCCATCTCGTCCGGGACGGTGATCACGTACTCCCCGGTGGCGTCAGTCACCGCCGTATCGAACGGCTCGGATGGCCCTGTTACACTGGATTCGACCGAGACGCCCTCGATAGCGTCGCCGGTCACCGCGTTGGTCACCGTACCGGTCACGACCGGGAAGGCAGTCAGTTCGATCGTTCCTTGGTCGACCTGCTCACCCGAGCCGACCTCGACGTCCGTACCGCCTGCCTCGTCGAATCCGGTTTTACTGACCGTGTACTGATAGACGCCCGGCGGAACGTCTACGGAGAAGTCACCGCCCTCGTTCGTCTCCACGGTGGTGGTGAACCCACCGGCTGCAGGTGGTTGACTAATCCCTCGCTGTTCGACGACCTCGATTGCCGCGCCGGTGATCGGATCGCTGCCATCCGCATCGACGACCGTGCCCTCAATGGTGCCGTCCTGGGTCTCCGTTAGCGTCAGGTCAACAGTCGTCGTCTCGTCAGCGTTGATCGCCACATTCTGTTCGACGGCTTCACCGTACCCGTCGGCACTCGCGGCGACGTCGTAGGTTCCGACGGCGAGTGTGAGGTCGTAGGTGCCGTCAACATCCGTTTCGGCCGAGGCGATGACGGCGTTCCCGTCGAGCACTTCGACAGTTGCATCGGCGAGTGTGTCGCCAGCCCCATCAGTAACCGTACCGGAGAGCGTGCCAGTGTCGAAGATCGGTGCTTCGAGCCACGGAACGAAACGAACGGAGTCCTCAGTCACCCACCAGTTATCGCCAACCGTGATCGAATCACCGCTTCCGTCGGCACTGACTCCCGTTTCGTTATCGGTAACGCCGCCGCTTGGACCGTCAGCACTGCCCCACCAGTTGTTCGTCGCATTCAGCACGTAGGCATCTCCAGGGTCGTAGAAGAGTCCATCCTCGTTACCGACGATGGAGTTCTCCGTGACGAGGAACTCCTCGTAGAATCCGCCGATGGTGAGTCCCGCCCCATCGTTCTCCTCAAGGATATTTTCCGTGATTGTCGCGGTGACGCCATCTGCCGTCTCGCCGGTGACAACGAGTCCGTCGCCGTTGTTGGTGACGGTGTTCGACGCAACGGTGCCATCAGGAGTGTTAAGATTGATTTTGAATCCGGTGTCAACGTCGTTTTGCGCGACGAAGTTGTCTGTAATTGTTACTACATCTGCTTCGATATCAAGCGTGGAACCGATATCTCCCTCGTTGTTAGTGACTGCGTTGTTCGCAATCACAACCGTCTCACCATCATCGATAGTGAGATCAAGTGCAACCGGGTCGAACGAAGGACTGGTGGTGAGTCCAGTTTCCGTGATCGTGTTTTCGGTAACGGTGACGTTTCCGGTGAGCGCACCACGGTCAACAATAACGCCATCTCTGTCACCGCCGATGACGGTGTTGTTCACGAAGTCGAAGTCGCCGATATCGGCCGTAGCCGCCGGAAATTGTTGGCCAAATCGAACACCGGTCGTCGTCGCATCCTCAACGATGTTGTCTGCGATGGTCACGTCAGTGCCTCTGTTGAGGGTAATGCCTGTTGACGCATCTTGGACGGTGTTTCCAGTAATCGAGAGTCCATCGGCCTCGCTAACCTGTATGCCAGTACCGAGAGAGCCTTGACCTTCGAAGATGTCGTTGTCCTCGATTACGACATCGGCGTTGTCTCCGGCGAGCATAATGGCGCGTGGGCCGTCGACGACCTGCCCGTTGGAGATGGTCACATCATCGCTGTCTTCGACGTATAGTCCCCTGTTCGTGCCAGTGATTTCGAACTCGTCGATGGTCACACCCGAGGAGTACCAGAACTTGACAGCACTGGGGTTTCCAATGTCGGTAATCCCGCTCGGGGGCACGTTCGAGAGATCGAGACCAGTTACCTGGATGTTTTCCGAATGTGCGATCTGAATCGCTGCCGTGACATCCGAGAAGGAGTACCCATCGAGGTCGACGTTCGTCACGTCGATAAGAATAATCTGTCCAGCGTCGCTTGCGATTTGGGGATTCTCCTCACCGACGACATACACGAGTGGGTCGCCACCAACGGTGTTGCCTGACAGCTCGTGCGGTTCCTGATCGATTTCCTCGGGAACGCCGTCGAGGTTGACACCAGTCGCAAACTCGTTGTCGACGATGGTTGCGCCGGTCGCATCTCGAAGGACTACGTCGGTCTTCGTCTCTGAGAACTGGTTATTGCGGACGATTATGCCGTCCCCGCCGCGGGAGATCGCACGCGAGACGTCCTGGAAGGTGTTGTTTTCGATAACGGTATTATCAAGTTCGGTACCTGCACCTTGAGGGCCAACGCCGACTATCGCGTTCATGACCGTGTTATTTTCCACGATCGAAGATCCACGAACTTCGATAGCAAATCCATCCGGGGCACTCACATGGTTATCACGGACTTCGTCAGTACCGACTTCTATGCCGCCGTCGTTCCCGGTGACCGTATTATTAAATATCAGGTTATCGGACCCAGACGAGGTGAGTTTGACACCTGCATCATCGTTGTCTGCTATCGTGTTGTTCCCAATCGTGCCATCATTGCTGCTAGCTCCAAGTGCTCCTCCCTCCAGGATCCCAGCTTCGTTTCGTTCGATCTTGTTGCTGTCAATAGTGAACTGTTCGTGGTCGGACCGGAGATCGATGCCAGTTCCTTCGTTGTCCTGAATGTGGTTGTTCACTAGCTGGAATTCATCAATGAACCTGTTCACGTGAATAGCATCGACCGAGTCAGTGATCGTGTTGTTTCGGAATATAAACCCGTCCGTACCAACGTACACCGCACCATCGGTTTGGCCACCTGCGCTGTACCCCTCGATCTTGAACCCTTCAACGATCACGTTTTGACCAGTGATCTCGATCGCACGCTCGAACCCTTCCCCACTCCCATCGAGAACCGCCCCACCGTCGGAAACAGTCCGGAGCGTGAGTTCCTTATCAATCGTCAGCGACTCCTCGTAGGTGCCATCACCGACGACGACCTCGTCGCCAGGCAGGGCAGCGTCGATCGCCGCCTGAATACTGTCGCCATCCTGGACGCCGTCGACCAGGACTTCGATCTCGCCGACTGGCTGGCCGTCGACCTCGAGGTCGTAGACGCCCGGTTCAGCGAGTGGCACGCTCAGTCGCGCAGTCGTGCTGGAGTCGCCGTCGATTTCGATCGTCTCGGTGACGCTTGCAGCTTCCACTCCCGTGTTGTCGTAGGCGACGAGTTCGCTCTCGACACTTTCTGTGTCCTCACCGAGGTTTTCGTACCGAACGTCGACGCTCGCCTTGCCAGCAGCGCTCGGCTCTACTGGGGCTTCGATACCGCTGATGATCGAGTCATGCAGGCGGTTGGTGTCGGTTAGGTAGATGGGCTCGTCTCCGGGTAGGACCGTGATGGTCCCAATCTCGTCTCCCTCAAGGAAGGCAGTGTACTCGCCTGGTTCGTCGATCGGATCGGTGGCGAGGATAAGCGTCCTCGTCTCTCCAGCATTGATTCCTTCGCCAAGTCCCGCAAACGCAACGTCCTCTCGACCATCGAACGCTGGCCCTTCGAGTGCGAGTGTCGCGTTCTCTTCGTCGACTGCCTCAGTTCCGAGATTCGTCGCGTCGTAGGAAATCTGTATCAGGTCACCTTCGAGTCGGGTGTCGAAAAACGGATTCACCGACCGGAATACCGGATCGTCCTCGTCGACAACGGTGAGCGTCCCGACCTCTTCGTCGCCAATTGTGAGGGCGTCCTCACCTGCGGTGTCGGGTGCAGTCACCGGCAGTTCGACCGTGTTCGTCCCGTAGGCGGGGACGTCGATCGTCCGGCTAACCTGCGAGTCACCGTCCAGTTCGAGCGTGTAGGTCGCCGACGTGGTCGGATCCCAGTCGTTTCTGACCGTTGCCAAGACCGTCAGTTCATCCCCGACAAACACACCCTCGTCGTGCTCGACGTCGACGATTCGAGGCTCGACATCCGGAATTTCGCCAGTCCACTTGTGGTGGTGGCCGCCGAGCATAATGCGGGAGTCGCTGCTCGATCCGGCCACGCCAGCGTCGATCGCAATGAGCCGTCTATCACCTGTCGTCACGGCGACGTACGCCACGCCGTCGACGACAACGACTTCGCTTCGATCACCCGTATCAACCGACCACAGCTCGGTGCCATCGTTCGGGTCGAGGGCTCTGAACTCAGTTGATTCGGTCGTCTGCGGAACGAAGAGCGTGCCGTCAGCGACTGTCGGGGCGTCGAATACGGCATCCTCATCCGACCAGCGCTCGCTCCCGTCAATCGAGTCAAGCGCGTAGAGTTCATCGTAGCCGACGTAGACTGTCGACTCGTTGTTCTCGCCAGCGACCGTCGGTGTGGTTGGGACCGTCGCAAGAGCTCCTTGTGCAATGCCGAGCTCTTCTTGCCAGACCTCCTCGCCGTCAGTTACATCGACTGCCGAGACGAATCCCGGATCGTCGTCACCCGCGCTGTGGCTAACGTAGACGTGACCGTCGGCGACGGTCGGCCCACTCGCGATATCGATGTTCTCCTCGGCGTCCCATTGCCACCGTTCATCGCCATTATCGGGGTTAACTGCGACCATGCCGCCACTGTTGACGGCGTACACGGTCCCATCGACCGCGGTGGGCCCGCTCAGAACCTCGTCGGTTTCCTTTGTCCATTCTTCGTCGCCGGTTTCGGCATCGAGTGCGGTGAGCAGGTAGCTGCTTGCGGAGGTCTTTTCGACGGCATACACAGTCTTGTCACCGACCGCCATCCCTCCAGCGTCGAACTTGGCGTGCCATTCGATCGTTCCGAGTCCGAGGTCGAGCCGATAAACGCCCCCACTGCCGGACGCGTAGATCGTTCCGTCGGCGGCGGTCAGTTCGCGAGCGGAGATCTCCGTCGCCCACCGCTGTTCGCCGGTGCCGACGTCATAGGCGACGACCTGCTCCGAGGAGTCGTCCCCATCTGCGATCGTTACCAGAATCCCATCGACGACTATCGGTTCACTGTACGATTCGAGATCGACGTCCGACTCCCAGAGTACGTCCCCCTCCTCGGTATCGAACTGGGTAGGCACGACTCGATCCGTCGTCGACTCGTTACCCACGTCGGCGGCAGCCGGTCCGGCGAACGCGCCGAGACTCGTCACGAGCAAGAGGGCGGTGGCGAGCACCACGGCCAGCCTGACGAGCGGGATCACGCTCAGCCGGCGACTGCCCGGCGGTCGACCCCGGCCGGAGCGGTGGTCGCCACCCCGTGGCGTAGTCGTCCCGTCACGCACCGTCGCGTGTCGCGTCTCCGCACTGTGCTGGCCGGCCGCGTTCGATGTGTCTCCGTGTCTCATGTAGGTGTTTCACTCCCGGTCCGTCCGACGGACGACTCGCACCCGGTCCGGTGGTCCCCTCGCCGAACGACCGGCGGGGCTGACA
>LFFM01000937.1_pt1 | contig 20763 bp, 21 predicted proteins | sample 643131 | NCBI WGS metagenome assembly LFFM01 (sample SAMN03777445, study PRJNA286221) | soda lake metagenome | biome: soda lake; feature: Kulunda steppe; material: water; isolation source: sample Tc-Br brine of Tanatar trona crystallizer | place: Russia: Kulunda steppe | collected 2011-07
TGATATTGAATCCTATAGAGAGGTTGCCAAATTTTATACTGCAGGTGCTTTAGAAGGGACTTTAAATGAATTTTCTGGTAGTATAAGAGAGCCTGCTCAGAGGGAAGCAATCAGAAATGCTTTTGGTACCGGGCTAGAAACTCGCTGGGATAATGTAAAAGAAGAGTATGAAAACCATGATATTCCAGTTCAAATGGTTATTTATAATGCCACCTCTCATGAGATTAGAAGCGAAATGATAGAAGATAAAGTTGCTTTTTTTAGAGCTAATATGGGTGAAGAACCAGTTATGGATATTGATACTCATCAATATGCTGAAGATGATTTTAAAGAGGATTTTGATAGGTTTGAAAAAGTAAATATTAAAGATATACACTGGAGTCAGGATCCAGAACTTCCTCAAGAGCATCAAGAGTTTTGGGAGTATGATGGTGGTGAAGAGCATCAAATTATATTAGTCACAGAAGAAGGCTTTTCCAGTGAGACTCAATTTGTAGATTTTATTTTTAGAACTGGTTTTTCCATTAAGTTAACATCTGAAGATCCAAATGTTGATGATATTAAATTAACTAAGACGGATTTAGATCAGGGGATATATAGAGTGATTGATATGATAAATGGAGTTGAAAAATTTTATGGTATCTCTATTTCTCTCTTATATAATGAAGCACATTATAATCATTCCGCGAGGTATGAATTTGAAATGGACTCAGAAGTTGAGGAATATTTTGAAGTTCCGGATGATCTTTATTTAGAACCGATTGAATAATTTTAAGGTGAAAACAGCATACTTAATCTTTCTGCTCGGCATATCAGGCACTATTATTAATGTATTATTGATGGCTCTGTTATAAAACCACATACAAAAAAGGGGTATTAAAACATGAATGAATTTTTAATAGTTCTAAACAAAGATGAAGATACTGTTTCCATTGTTGATGTCTTAAACAGGAAAGTCGTAAAAACTTTAGAAGTAGATAGAAACCCCCATGAGGTGGCCATTAGTAATGATGGCAGCAAGAGCTATGTTAGTTGTTCTCTGGGCAATAAACTAAATGTAATTGATAATGAAAATTTCACGATCACTAAAAGAATTGAACATCAGGACTTTGACTTTCCTCATGGATTAGCGGTTAAACCTGGAGAAAACAAGTTATATCTGGCTTCGACCTATAGCAATAATCTCTTTATTATAAACACCGAAAAAGATGAAATTGAAAAGGTTATGCCAACCTATCAAGATCTTTCTCATATGGTAGCTATGGAACCAGCAGGAAAACGGGCTTATCTTGCCAATATAGGCAGTGATAATATTTCAGTTGTTGATACTGTCAGCGAAGAAATAGTCAATCATATTCCTGTAGGTGGAGGGCCGGAAGGGCTGGCGGTTCATCCTGATGGCAAGGCATTATATGTGGCCAATCAAAAAGATGATACTTTATATGTTATGGCAGTTGATAATTTCGAAATTCTTCATAAAAGAAGATTAGGCAGACTGCCAATTAGAATAGTCTTTTCACCAGCTGGTAAATATGCTTTAATTCCCAATAGAAAATCTAATGATCTTTCAGTTATAGCAACCGAATTTGCTGGTCAGGATGAAGTCAAACCCTGGGAGATCAAGAGGATTCCAGTTGGAGTCTGGCCGGGAGGTACAGTCTTCAATGAAGCCGGTGATCTTGCTTTTGTAGCTAATAATAAAACCAATGATATTTCAATAATTGATATGAGCAACCTAAAAGAACTGCCTACCAGGATTGATGTCGGAATTCACCCTGATGGGATTGCCTATTTGAAAAAATAGTTTAAAGACTGATTCAAATCAATGATTATTTAGTAAAACAACTCTGTAACTCTGAAAGGTGAGAAAAATGAGGGCTGAAATTGATATTGAAAAAATTTATAGGCAATACCTGGATACCATCCTAAAATCATTGCCAGAAATTATTATCTTACTTGATGAAAGGGGTAACTATTTAAATATCTTAACTAAGGACTCAGAGGATCTAGTAGATGATAAGGAGGAGCTCATCGGTAAAAACGTTAGTGAAATCTTGCCAGAGCCCCATGCTGATAAATTTTTTGAATTATGCCAGGCTAATTATGAAGAGGAAGAGGTCAAAAGTTATGAGTATGACCTTATAATTAATGGCGAAAGAAAATATTTTGAAGCCCTTTTTGCCTCTATTGATCCAGAGGATAGAATTGGCAGAATTACAGTGGCCTCAATCCGTAATATCACCAAATTAAGAGAAACAGAACAGAGATTAGAGGAGCAGCAGGCTTATTTTAGACAGCTTTTTAATAACTCAACTGAAGCCATTTGCCTTTTGGATAATAATCATTGTGTCATGAATGTAAATAAAAGGTTTGAAGAATTATTCGGTTACAGTGAAGAGGAACTGAAAGGCCATGACCTTGATGAATTTATCCTGCCAGAAGAATGTATAAATAAAGGCAAGAATTATACTGAAAGTGTAAAGAATGGTGAAAAGGTTAAAGCAGAAACTATTAGAAAGACCAAAGATGGTAGTAGAATAGATGTCTTCATGCAGGGTTTTCCTGTTAATTTAGCCAATGGTCAGATCGGAATTTATGGTCTATATACTGATATTAGTGAGCGCAAGAAAAAGGAAAGAGAGATTGAATATTTATCTTTCCATGATGAAATGACCGGACTTTATAACAGAAGGTATTATGAAAATGAATTAGAAAGGCTGGAAGATTCCAGGAGACTGCCTATTGCTATTGTAATTGGAGATATAGACGGCCTTAAAAAAGTAAATGATAATTATGGTCATAAAGCAGGGGATAAAGTTATCATTACGGCAGCTCAAATTCTCAGTGAAGTTAGTAGAAATGAGGATGTGGTAGCCAGACTGGGCGGCGATGAATTTGCTGTAATCCTGCCCGAAACTAATTGCAAGGCAGCTAAAATATATTGCCAGCGTATATTAGATGAGATAGATAATTTTAACAGTCAAAGTGACCTTCCCTATGATCTTTCAATCTCTTTAGGCACTGGTGTTTATGATCAGAATTCAAAAAGCCTGGAAAATGTATTTAATAAGGCGGATAAAATAATGTATGCTAATAAGAACAGGTAATCGGTGGGCACTCGGTATCTTGCCAGAACTACCTCTCAATCATCCAGAGATAGTGGAATCCGAGGACTGATTTTCACCAATTATTTTCCCGAGAAGTATCAGGAATTTGTTTTTAGCTGAATTATAAATGTTTATTATAAGGAGATGAATCAAGATGTGGCAAAGGTCGCAATTAAAGCAGAAAGCCAAACAGGTTTTAAGAGGTAATTACTGGCAGGCGTTTATAGTGAGTTTGATTATTTTAATAACTGGTGGCAGTCATAACCGGGGAGAAGTTGGTAGTTCCAGAGGAGCTGAAACAACTAATATTATTAATATTGATTTTCAGTTTGCCCTCTTTGTCGCTTTAGTAATCTTAATACTTGTATTCTTAAGAATCTTGTTAGGCTATGCCCTGGAAGTAGGTGGGAGAAAGTACTTTATCAGATTATCCCAGGGTGACTCTGATCTTTCAAATTTAGGCTTTGCCTTCCGTGAGAAAAGATATTTTAATATTTTTATTACGATGTTTTTAAGAAGCATATATATATTTTTGTGGACATTATTATTAATAATCCCTGGAATTATCAAATTCTATGCTTATAGAATGGTACCCTATATTTTAGCTGATAACCCGGAGATAAAACCTGGAAAAGCAATTAAGCTTAGCCAGGAAATGACTCAGGGAGAGAAATGGAATATCTTTGTCCTGGATCTTTCTTTTCTTGGCTGGTTTATTTTAGGAGCATTAGCCCTGGGAATTGGAATATTTTTTGTTCAACCTTATTATGATGCAACCAATGCAGGATTATATTTAAATTTAAAGCAAAAATCTATAAGTAGTAAGTAACGGGTGGTAACCGGTACCCTGGGGTTTTCTGTGCTTACCTGTTTCAGGAGACAAATAAGTTATTCAGCATTTCCCGTGATTCATGATAATCTCCTTCTTTTAAAGGCCGGCAATTATCTACTTCCTGCTCTCCACCCAGCAGTTTGAAGGCAAAAGCCATACAGTTTGTCTCACCACAGGCACCACAATTAGTCCCGGGAAGCTGCTTATATATCATTAAGGGATGAGGTTTTTCCGAACGGGTGTAGTCCGGAATTATCTCCTCCTTCCTCTCCCAGATATCTCGAATCTGTTTTTTGAGCCATTCAATTATCTGCATGGCATCGGTCGAGTTTTCGGCTTTAATCATGGTCAGCTCTTCGGGGTATAATGTTAAAACCCGAAAATCTCTTCTGATGGTTATGCAGGGGACAGCTGGATTAAAGCTGGCTCCTTCCATAACTGCATTGAGATAGGGCAGAACTTCTTCAATGTTTTTCCCTAACCTGGCCTTTAGCCTGATTTTATCAGGCTCAGCCAGGCAGGGAGAAATATAAGTTATATCAACTCTTTCCAGCATTATTTAACCTCCTTAGCAGGCCGGACGGACCATCCAGGGAAACTCTGCCGATATTCTATCGGCTGCTGCTATAAGTTTCAGCCTCCTCCAGCAAATCCAATTTGAACCAGTTCTTCATCTTCAACAATTATCGGCACTCTGTCCGCTCCAAATTCCTCGGCCACATACTGTCTGGCCTGCTCGTTTTCAGAAATATTGCTCTGGAAAATAAAATAGATAAGACCAACCCCAAAAATTTCATTTTATCTGAGATAGTTTTGATAGCCCTCAAAGCAGGGTGTATATTTTTCTTTAAACTGAGGCAAAAAAACTTTTTCAACAAATTCCAGTGCTTCTTCGGGGTCCTGTTTAGTTTTAAGTTCTGCCAGGCGTCTTTGCTCTTCTTCCTGCAGGACTATAAATATCTTGTCCATAATTGACCTCCTCAAATCAATGCTGTTATTTATTAGAAGGATCGGACATTTTAGAACGCCTCTGTAAATCCTGATCTTTAAACTGGGGCAGGACAACCTGATTGATAAATTCTAGAGCGTCTTCTGGATCTCGATCTATCCTGATTCTTTCGAGCATCAGTTGAGCATTTTCATTAAGAGCAATAAAAACTTTTCCCATAGTATAAACCCCCTGATTACCTCTTAACATGTTCTTTCAAAGATCTTTTGATGTTACCATCACTCTTTAGATGAACTGAGTTACTCATCTTGCCAGAATTTCCTCTAAAGCTTTTTCCAGCTGATCCAATTCCTCTTTCTCGGTAAACAATCCCGGGCTGACCCTTAGGCTGCCCTGGTTTTCCAGTCCAAGTTCCCGGTGAATAACTGGTGCACAGTGAAGTCCTGCCCTAACCATAATATGATAGACTTCATCCAGCACATAGGCTGCTTCAGCAGCCGGAATGCTGGCAAGGTTAAAAGAAACTACCGCAACCCTCTCTCTGGCAGAATCGGGACCATAAACCTCGCATCCCTCTAGTCTATTTAACTTCTCCAGCAGCAACTCCGTTAACTGGAGTTCCCTTGCTCTGATTTCATCGAGACCACGCTCCAGAATATATTCCACTCCAGCCTTAAGACCGGCCAGCCCCATAGCATTGGGGGTGCCTGATTCATATCGGTCCGGCAGATCTTCAGGCTGAGTTTCTAGATAGGACTTACTGCCTGTACCGCCTTGTTTAAGGGGTTTCAGGTCAATTTCTGGAGCCAGATAAAGCCCCCCAGTACCGGTAGGGCCCAGCAGACCCTTATGGCCGGTAAAACCCAGCAAAGATATTCCGGCTTTTTCCACATCAATAGGCAGCACCCCGGCTGTCTGAGCAGAATCAACCAGCAGCGGCACCTCATACTCCTGACAGAGTGAGCCTATCTCCTGAAAAGGCATTATTGCTCCGGTAACATTAGAGGCATGATTGACCACTACCAGCTCAGCCCCGTGGCCGAGAACTTCTTCCAGCTCAGCTACATCCAGCTGGCAGCCTTCAGGATTGGCCAGCCGGGTAACCCTGATATTCCTTTCCTTTTTTAAATGCATCAGGGGGCGCCAGACAGCATTGTGCTCAATGCTGGTTGTAATGACATGATCTTTTGTCCCCAGCAGGCCCTTAAGAGCCAGGTTTAAAGCTTCAGTTACATTGGCTGTAAAGATAATCCGGCTTAGATCACTGATATTGAAGAGCTGACCCAGGGCACGCCGGGTATTGAATACCAGCTGCTCGGCCTGGAGAGCTCGCTGATAGGCACCCCGACCAGGGCTGACGCCTATATTTCTCTGATAATCTTCAACTGCCTGATAAACTGCTTCCGGTTTGGGATAGGAAGTGGCAGCATTGTCAAGATAAATAGCCATGGTTATCACCTCCTCTTATTTAAAACCTTAAAATGCTGAGCTGCATTTATTTTAATTTATAATTATATTATAATATTAGAATATAGTTGTCAAATTAAGAACCATAATCACCTCTGGCTCTTGTAATATATTATTTAAGAATTGTTTTTGATAATTATGCTTGAAATATCAACTGATACATATTTATATTTGTTTTTGCTCATATAAAGTATAAAACATAAATATTTTTTGTCAATTATTTATAAAATATATTAGCTATTAAATCAGTAATTACTTGATGAATCAGTGTTTATTGTTGATATATCTAATAATAATTATTATAATTTGGCCTTGACAAAAATATTTAATAGGAGTATTATATGAGTATAACCAAATATAATTGTTTTGTTTTGGCTTGAGAAACTTTCTTAAAAATTAATTGAACGGATGGCAGGATATCTGATAATCTTACAAATTGAAAGGCTGAAAGTAAGTCTATTAAGAAAGATGATATCAAATTAAGTTCAGAAAGGGTGAGAATAATGGCAGATATCATTAATATAATGAAGGCTCTGGGACAGGTAAACAGGCTGCGTATTTTAAATCTGCTTAACCAGCAAAAGCTCTGTGTCTGTGAGATGCAGAATATCATGAATCAAAGCCAGTCCAATATTTCCCGGCATTTGAATGTCTTGAAACAGTCCGGGCTGATATCCAGTGAGAAAGATTCTCTTTATATATATTATTATTTAAATAGAAAAACCATTGAAGAATACCCTTTTATTTCAACAATCCTGACCTATGAACTGCGCGATGCGGATTTCTGTCAGGAAGATAATGAAAGATTAGATATCTATCAGGAAAGCGAAATAAATTGTGATGATCTAAAAGAGAGCAATTTATTTGAGGCTCTGGAATATTAATATTAAGGCTATTTAATCTTCAAATCAGCAAAACCATGATTTAATACCAAGATCCACTAAGACGCATTCAGAAATCAAAAGCCAGAGAAGTATTCAGGCTAAAGACAATTAAAAACCCTAGGAGGCTAATAAATGTCCGAAAATAATGAAGCAAGAGGTCTGGGAATCTTCGAAAAATATCTCACAGTCTGGGTAGCTGTTTGTATTGTCGCCGGTGTTTTAATCGGCAGATTCTGGCCGGCTTTTCCCGAGACTTTAAGCCAGTGGGAATATGCTCAGGTATCCATCCCGGTGGCCATATTAATCTGGTTTATGATCTATCCTATGATGGTGCAGATTGACTTTTCCAGTATAATTTCAAGCGGTAAGAAACCAAAAGGTTTGACCATTACTCTGGTAACCAACTGGCTGATCAAGCCCTTTACCATGTTCTTTTTCTCATGGCTGTTTCTGCAGGTTTTCTTTCAAAATATTATCCCGGCCGACCTGGCCCAGGAATATGTGGCTGGAGCGATTCTGCTGGGAGCAGCCCCCTGTACCGCCATGGTTTTTGTCTGGAGCTATCTGACCGATGGTGACCCGACCTATACCCTGGTGCAGGTTTCGGTCAATAACCTGGTTCTGGTGGCAGCCTATGCCCCTCTGGTTATGTTTCTGCTGGGCTTAAGTGATATTATCGTACCCTATAATACTGTAATTCTATCCGTAGTTCTTTATATTTTGATTCCTCTAGCTGCTGGATATATCACCCGGAAAAGGTTAATTCGAAGCAAAGGCATTGCCTGGTTTGAAAATGTTTTCTTAAAAAAAATTGATAATTTCACTACCATCGGTCTGCTCTTGACCCTGATCCTGCTCTTTTCTTTCCAGGGTGAGGTAATTGTCAATAATCCTTTCCACATTGTGCTGATTGCCATTCCGCTGACGATTCAGACTTTCTTTATCTTCACCCTGGCCTATGTCTGGGCAAAACTCTGGAAGGTTAAACACTCAGTGGCTGCACCGGCCGCCATGATCGGCGCCAGCAACTTCTTTGAACTTGCCGTGGCCACAGCCATTGCCCTCTTCGGCCTGGGTTCCGGAGCTGCTCTGGCAACGGTGGTCGGGGTGCTGGTTGAGGTTCCAGTCATGCTAACTCTGGTGGCCATCGCCAATAAAACCCGGCATTTTTTCAAGCCAGCAGTTGAAGATAAGCCGGCAACAGCTGATAATACCCAGTAATATAAAGCTTTATTAGCACCCTCTGAAACTTAGGTAGCAGCTTTAAAATTGCCAAAAAAGCTACTCAGACAGGCTGGGCCAGGATAAAATAAAAAATGATAATGATAAAACATTATCAAATTTAAATAGAGAAAGAGCAGCCTCAGGGAGTTCTTGAAGCTGCTCTTTTTTTCTTATGTGCTCCGTAGATTATTCTGCTCATAGGGGAAAGTTCCATCTATGTTATTGCATATATAATGTAGAAGTCAACAATGACAGTGGTTCACCTTGAGAATGTGGACAGGCAAGACCTTTGTTAAAGCGTGATTCTCTAATTTTGTTAATGGTCTTTTCCAGTTCTATTTCATTGCTTAATTCTGAGCCTAAGAAATAACTGATTACTTCATGCCTTTCTTCCGGTGATAGTTTGGCAAGTATGTTTAGGATATAATTATTAGAGCTAATTGCATTATTAAAACCTCCTGGAACAAAGGAATTTTCAATTAAATTATATCAAACTTCTGTTTTAGAGTAATATGGAAATTAAAAAAGAGTCTAATATATATATTATATTGACAAAATACGATTAAAGTTGTTATAATCAACGCAAGAGGTGATAACTGTGCATGATAAAGAAAAAATTAAAGAAGCTTTAAAAGAAAGATATGGTGGTATTGCCAGAGAAGATAAGAATAGAGAAGATAAAAATGATCAGTCAACAGGTTGCTGTTCAGAGAGCGAAGCTGGCTGCTTTAGTGGTTCTGCCATTGAAGGCACTATAGAAACTAAGATAGGTTATTCTGAGGAAGATTTAAATCAGGATACTGCCGATGCCAGCTTTGGCCTGGGTTGCGGTAATCCTAAAGCAATCGCCTCATTAAAACCAGGGGAAACTGTTCTTGATCTTGGCTGTGGAGCAGGCTTTGATTTATTGCTTGCGTCCAGAGAAGTTGGTGAAGATGGCCACTTAATTGGAGTGGATATGACACCGGAGATGATCGAGAAAGCTAAGGCTAATGCTGCTAAAAACAACTTGACCAATATTGATTTTTACCTGGCAGATATCGAAGATCTACCTCTGGAAGATAATACAGTCGATGTTATAATCTCGAACTGTGTCATTAACCTGACAACAGACAAGGAGGCTGTTTATAGAGAGGCTTTTAGAGTTTTAAAGCCAGGTGGCCGAATTGCAATTGCAGATGTCCTTAAAGCTAAAGAGATGCCTGAAGATCTGATGGTTGATATTAGTAATTATATAGAATGTATTGCAGGTGCGATTACTAAATCCGAACTGGAAAGGATACTAACTGAGCTTAACTATTCCGATATTGAAATCAAAGCAAAGGCAAATAGCGATGAAATAGTTGACAGCTGGTCAGACGACTATAAGCTTTCAGATTATATTTTTTCAAGCTATATAACTGCCTGCAAGCCTGAGCTAGAAGTTTCTCCAGCTGAATATGCAAAGCTGGCCAATGCTTTAGGTAATCCTCACAGAATAGAAATATTGAAAATTCTAGCTGACCGGCCAGCAGATGACAGATGCATGGTCGGTAATATAGTTGATAAACTTCCAATATCTCAATCTACAGTATCACAGCACCTTAAAACACTTAAATCAGCCGGTTGGATTATTGGCCAGACTGATGGTCCTAAAGTCTGCTACTGCTTAAATGATAAAACTGCCAGCCAATTTAAGCATCTAACTGATAGCCTCCTGGGTTAAAGGATAAACCCGTAATAAAAAACCCGAAATTATTTTTCGGTAAATTTCAGGTGGCAACCGGCACCTTTTTAATCCCATACTTATAACCATACTGATAGGTGGTTTCTAAATATAACTGGAACTGTATACTAAGAGTAACTTGATATATTGGGATTAAAACAGAAAGGTTGACGATAAATGAAAAGGGATCTATTAAAAAAAGAGATTAAGAAAATATTAAATCATATAACTGTTAATATCGGTGAAAGACCGACAGGTTCAAAGTCAAACAGAAAAGTTGAAATCTTTGCCAGAACTTATTTTGAAAATAACGACTATATCACTGAATCCCAGAAATTTCAATGTATCGACTGGATAAATAAGGGGGCAGAGCTAATCTTTAAGGGAAAAAAATTAACAGTAAAACCTTCATATTATACAACTGGCTGCGATCTGGAAGCGGGCTATACCGTTCTATCAACAGTTACAGAGCTTGAAAAAAGTCACCTCCAGAAGAAAATTGCAGTTCTAACCGGCGAGCTTACTCAAGAGCAGTTAATGCCAAAAAGTTTTCCCTTTTATAATCCCGAGAGCCATCAAAGGATAATTAGACTCCTGGAAGAGAAGAGGCCTCTGGCAGTGCTTACAGTTGTCGATAATGATACCTCAGTCTTTGAAGATGGCGATTTTGATATTCCTACTGCTTATATAACAAAAGAAGCCGGCCAGGAACTCCTGAATGACCAGGATAAAATTAAACTAAAAATAGATGCTAAGAGACAGGAATCTAAAGGGGCAAACCTGATTGCCAGAATCAATCCTGATGCCGAGAAGAAGCTGGTGATAACAGCTCATATGGATACTAAATATGGGACCCCTGGAGCCCTGGATAATGGAACAGGCATAACCATACTTCTATTGCTTAGCTCAATGATCAGGCCCGAAGATATCAATTATTGTCTGGAACTGCTGCTTTTAAATGGCGAAGATTATTATTCTATTCCAGGTCAATTGAAATACATGGAAGAGAATATAGTGGATGATGAATCTATTTTTTTAGTAATCAATTGTGATGGTGTCGGCTTAAAGGATAGCAAAACAGCTATATCCTTTATGGAACTGGATGAATTCAAGCAGGAATTAATTGCCCCCTTTCTTACTGATCAAAGTGAAATCGAATTAATTGAACCCTGGGAAATGGGGGATCATATGTTATTTGTTATGCATGGAATTCCAGCAATCACTTTTACTTCAAAGGAGATATTAAATCTAATTGATGAGATAGCTCATACTGAAAAAGATGCTATTGATATTATTGACTATCGAAGAGTGCTGGAGGTTATTGAACTTATAACTGAATTAGCTGTAGATATAGGGGAGGAATTAAGTTGATAATTAGAAAGTAAGATTTAAGCTGTTATTGGATTTACTAAATAAGTGGGAACTCATTCTACTTTCGATTATCATTGCTCTTCTTATCTCAACATGATACAATGTTAATATAAACTAACAAATAGATTGTAAAATGTGGCAAAAAACAAACTATTAATATTGTAATGTTAATAATTATTAACATCTAGGGGGTGCTATCATGGAAGTTGCTGAAATAATGGCTAAAAGGTTGAAAGAGCTCCAGGAAGAGTATGACTTAAACCAGACTGAAATAGGCGAGATCATAGGCGTTACCAGACAGACTGTTGCCAGATATTTAAAGGGAGAGAGACTAATCGACAGTGGTAAGTTATATAAACTGGCTAGACATTTTAATAAAAGTCTCGACTATTTCCTAACTGACCAACCTGCAATAGATGATATGGCTTTTATGTTTAGAGCTGATGATCCAGAAAATAATTTCAATGAAAAGTTGAAAAATGAAATTGCCAATAAATTCAGGCTTTATCATGACATTATTGAGCTTAGTCATGATCCTGTTAAGGATTATCTTCCTGAAGAGTATAATCTTAAAATAGATGGAGATCAGCTTAGTGACAAAGAAAAAGATACTATCGAGAAGATAGCAGAAAAGCAAAGGAGATATATGGGGGTAGATGATGCCCTAAATATTAATATATTTACCCTATTTGAAGAGAATAATATCAACCTAATTGCTAGGGAGCTAAAAGATCTAAACCTGGATGCAGTTTCAGCTTATTCAAAGGATAAAGGGGCATATATCTTTGTTAATGATAGCAGAAATATTCCTGAAGAGAGAAAGATTTTCTCTGCGGTCCATGAATTGGGTCATTTAATTCTCCATCGTGAAGAGTATAGCGAAAATATTGATAATCTTAAATATAGCAATAGCAGAACCAAAGATATCAGGGAAAAGGTAGCCGATCATTTTGCCATGTCATTCCTTATCCCGCGAAATGTATTGAAAAATTACAGCTATTATTTTGATGGCTATATTGATTTGGACTTGATAATAGAAAAGAAGCAGGAATTTGGTGTTAGTGCAAAAGCCCTTATCACTACTCTAAAAGAATATGGTTATATTGATAATAGAATATTAGGCTCACTATTTAAAAAGTTAAGAGATGCTAATTATGACAAAACCGAGCCTGAACCTAAGGGCTATATCAATAAAAACGAAAAACTCCAGGCTCTGGTCAGAAAGCTAATCATTAATGAAGAAATCACTATCAATAAAGCAGCAGAAGTTCTCGAGTTATCAGGCCTAGAAATGCGCAAACGGGCTAAGAAATGGAAAAACTATGAATACAGAACAGCTTAAGGGTTATAAAGGTGAAACTATTGTTGTTGATAATAATATATTAGTAGATTTAATGGAAATTACTATCCTGACCCTAAATAGTATATAGGCCAAAATATAAATAGTGTAGCTAAAGCCATCAGGGTATCTTTTCCTGGTTTGAAACGAATTTTAAACATTTCAGAAGTAAAATTTTTCAGCTTTTGTTTAAAATTCATAAATTTAATATTCCTCCAAGTATAATTTTTAATAATAGAAAATTTCAAGATACTTCATCATCTTTATGTTAACGTGATTATAATCCATATATTTGCCTAATGTCAAATTTAACTAAAAAATACCATCACTAAAATTCGGGAGGTAACCGGTACCCTGGGGGTTAGTTCTATCTATTATTTTTCTGATAAACAATATTACACAGGCATAACTGAAATAGATATTAAAGGTGAGAAGGTTAAAATATATGACAGGGAGAAAACTATCTGTGACTGTATTAGATATCGGGAAAAAATAGGTGTTGATGTAATGAAGGAAGCGCTTCAAGAATATCTAAAGCAAGATTATAGAGACATAGATAAACTGATTAAATACGCTGAGATTACAGGTGTTAAGACACTAATGAATAGATATCTGGAGGTACTGGTATGAGTGAAACCCCTAAAAACATGGCAGCCTCAGTTAGAGCCAGGCTTTTAAATATTGCAAGAGAAGAAAAATTAAATTATGACTTTATTCTTTTAATGTATATGCAAGAAAGATTACTTTATAGACTATCTATATCTGAATATAAAGATATTTTTAAAGAGAGAATTTATTAATTGAACTCCAGAATGAATTACCAGGAAGTTCACATATTAAAACTATTGATGTAGCTAATACGACTCAAGCTATGAATCAATTAGAAGAGCTAATTATGGAGATGAATGGAGTCGATTTAATAATCATCAGTGCCGGCTGTGGCTTTATTAATCCTGAGCTTGAGTATGATAAAGAACAGAGAACTATTGACACTAATGTCTCAGGCTTTACTGCTATGATGAATGTAGCCTATCAATACTTTTTTGAAAAGGGCCGGGGACATATAGTAGGTATTTCTTCAGTTGCTGCAATCAGAGGTGGCTACGATGGGCCTGCTTATGCTGCATCCAAGGCCTTTATTTCCAATTACATGGAAGGCGTAAGAATTAAAGCAAAAAAAGCAGGTGTACCATTATATATAACAGATATTAAAGCAGGTTTAGTCGATACTGCTATGGCCAAAGGTGAAGGCCTTTTCTGGGTAGCGCCACCAGAAAAGGCAGCCCTGCAAATATACAGGGCTATCGAAGGCAAAAAAGAGCTTGCTTATGTCACAAAGCGCTGGAGGTTAATTGCCTGGTTGCTTAAAGCTATGCCTAATTTTGTCTATCAAAAACTTTAAGTTTAATGATTTCCCCTTTGTTTTCAAATTTCGGGTGGTAACCGGTACCCTGGGGGTTGAGAAAACACCCCTTGATCAAACTCTAATCAAGGGGTTGAATATTTTAAAACGGATCATTAATATCAAATGTATTACCGATTATATATTCTTCTTTATCTTTATATTCATAAATAATCCTCTTTACCTCTTCTTTAAATTCATCAGCCGAATCATAAAGGTCAAGAGTATCTTCAAAGATTTCTCTATAACCAGGATCATCATCAGGAAGTATTAATACTTCAATTCCTCTCTGATCACTAAAAACAAATAATAACCTATTATACTCCTTAAACTCCTCATCTCGCAAATCCTTTGTTTCTTCGATTCTTAAAATAGCTGCTATATATTCAAAATTAGCAGGGTCAACATTGCCAAATTGATCAGTTGCCCGTTTAAAAAATATCTCACCAGTATTGCTGGCAAAAACCTCTTCATCAAAGATATAACTTTCTTTTCTCTGAAACCCTGTAGTCTCTCGGATATATAATTCAAGAGCTCCTTCATCAAAACCTTTTTCCTCTAAATCTTCATCACTTATCATTGCTTTCCAGTAACCAATAACATTACTATTATTCCAGGCCCTTGAAATATCGCCGCCCATGAAAAATCTATTGAAATCTCCAAATACTGCAATCAATTCTTTATTATTATCCATATAAATACTCTGTTTAGGTTCTAGGGCAAGGTTACTAAAATTCCCTGCCCAGAATAAAAAATCAATACTTTCATCCCATCCAGCCTCAGCTTTAAGTTCTATAACAGAATTCCTATCCAGTTTTAATGTTCTAGATATTGAAGTAATGTGCCTGTCTCGCCCAGCATCCCTAATAGAACCATCCCCGGCAACCTCTAGTTTTAAATCATAGGTTCTCCGCTGGCCATTTTCATGACTGACCCCACAGGAGGAAATTACCAAAACAGTCAATAGCAAAAACACAAACAAAACTACAGACTTTTTAAATTGCATATTATCGCTCCTCAAATATTTTATTGTTAATATTATCTAGTTAAATGGGACTTATAATAGTTTAAAGAACCCTGTGAAGCAGATTAAAGTTTAAGATCACTCAACTCAATTGTTTTATCACCTTCATAATCAGTAGATAACCACAAAACAACCCTGGAAATCTTATTAGCATTAGTCGGCACATTAGAAAAACTCCAGCTAATATTCTTCGAATCATTCCTATCCAGTGTATCGCTTATTCTGGCAGTATCACTGGAAGATCTAATCCAGTCACCTATCGAAACTCTTTTCCCGGTCATCTCTAATCTATTATTATTATGGTCATGGAAATCCCTTGCACCCAGGCTGATCTCCAGGTTAGAATTATTTCTTTTACTTGTGGCGACCCCCTCAATCGTTACACGATTACCATCAAGTTTAGCTTTATACAATTCAATTGTAAAATCTCTTAACTCAATCACTTTTATTACTTCTCTTTTTTCAGTAACAGTTTTCTCTTCAACAGTAAATCTTATAATATCATCTTTCTGTGGCGTTAAATTCAAATCAGAACTGGATGCAAAACCACTATTCCTATCGAGCTCAGAAATTTCAGCTTTACCAACATTTTGCATCCTCTGAGTATCAGCAGAAGTTGTTGAATATCTAACAATATCGCCTATCTGGCCAACTTTAAGCCCATCTCTGGAGCCTTTATCAATTACGAGTCTATCTCCAACTATTGAAACAACTTTAGCTAAAACAGTTTCTTCAAAAACTTCTTCTACCACTCTCTCCCCGGTAATATCAGCAATTAAATCAACTATTGCTCTGCTAAAAGCCCGCTCAGGAACATTATCATCAAAAGAGTAAATTTCAATCTGTTCTTCTTTAGAATCAACAATATTAATACCAGTATGGTTCATCTGGCCACTACCGCTAAAAATATCTGTAGTTCTAGCAGTTCTGGCATTAATTTTCTCAATACTCAAATCAATAATAATTTCAACTTCACTAAAACGGACCGGGCCAATATTAAATTGATCTTTTTCATAAATATCAATATTATCAACTTTTCCAATTAAGAAATATTCAGAATCACTCCTCGTTCTAAGTTGATTGATAACAGAATGAGTTGGCCTCCGGCCAGCATCATAATTTACCTGATTCATTATCTCCTTTGTTCTTCGCCAGCTTAAAACCGTATAATTCCCAGTATCAGATAGTTTATCGATAAATTCCAGATTGATATCTTCAAGAATCCTCTCCTTTTCTCTTGTGCTTTCAAACCAGTCTGAATCAGCAGCATCAAACCCAAGAAAAGTAACCCTGGTAGCCTGAACTTCTAAAGCACCGGCAAAAATAATAGCCACTGCCATAAGTCCGACTATAATAATAAGTCTTTTCTTCACTATAATTCCTCCTGTAAGAACTTATTTTTATTGACAAATAATTTATTTAATCACAATTATATTATATCATTATTTCAATTAAAAGGTAGGAGAAAATTTAAATTAGTAGTATTTTTTGCACTTTTTCTGACAAATCAAACAGATAGAGATATTGATTTTATAGTCTTAGGCGGTTTGAGCTTTAGCTTCTTTGTTTAGCCGCTTTCACTTAATGTGACTGCAATTTAATATCTAAAATCTGTCTTGAAGGCTCAGAAACATTATACCTGGCATTACTTTTCGAAATTTCGACAAATTTCCGGTGGTAACCGGTACCCTATCCTAAATCTTTTTCATATTTTATTGAATTAGTTTTTTATATTCCTCTAAAATTTCTGGAACAAACTCTTCAAAAGTATTATAATTATCCCTATTATCAATATATTTTTCAATCATCTCAACAGTTATCTCTGTTAAATGGAAATCCCTGTCTATGTGATCTTTCATTTCTTTATCATAATACTTATCTCCATATAATTCTCCTGAAGCAACAGTAGTTACCCCTCTTAAAACCTGCTCTCTAAAGAAAATCATGGGCGAATCATAGGCCTGTGATTTCATCGAATCCTGAACCTTATAAAAGTGATCTGTTAAATGTTCAAGAATATATTCATTGTGAGCTTCAACTGCTGGATCTATAAAAGAATGCCCCCATTCATGGAGAGTTAATTGATTAAAGCTAATACCTGTAGGAAATTCAGGTTCTTTCTGACTGCTACCCTTTTCTCTAACTATCTGATAAAATTGAAAACTACCATCTGGCAACTCAACTGATGGCCCATAACCTCCACCAGGAAACATTGCTGGAGTTAGAATAGTATAATATTCATTTTCAGTATCTAAACCAGTAAAATCTGAGAGCCAATTAATCTTTCTGCCAGCATCAAAACCTTCCATGGCTTCTTCAAGATAAATTTTAAAATCATCTCTATACATATTAAAGAAGCTCATAAATTCTGATTTCTCGGCTAAATCAATTAAAGCAATCCGAAAGTCTTCTAACTTTCTCTGCCCATCTGGCCCAAATATTCTGTTAAAAATATTACTTGGCTCAGCTCTGCCCACAAGATAATCGCTGTATTCTGCCTTAGGTTCAAGCTCCGGGAGTGAGCCCAGTGTTACAATAAAACCCAGTGGGGCATCATAAGTAAAACCTCTATCCGTTAAGCCCTGGGCAATCTTTACCGCCTCATGATCTTTATAATCCTCAAAAAAAGCCTGAAGTTCCTGAAAGTAATAATTGCCATCACCTTCTGGTGCTATCCCTTGCCGTTCAATCCAGGTTGTGTGTGATAAAACTCCGGCTAGCAATTCAACCTCTGGAGTAATCTGAGTATATACCCCTGCTGGCAAGTTTTCATAATTAACGGGACTATATTCATCAGCCTGAACTAATTGCCCACACGATATTAGAGATATTAATAATATGCCTGCAAATAATATTTTTAACTTTGATTTCAATTTAGCTCACCCTTTATCTTTTGAAATTATTATATAAAACTTTTTATTGACTTGGAACCATTAATATGAGAATAATATTACATAAATAAAAGGACTTCACCCCAAAATCTTTAAGTTTATAGTATCAGCTAAGAACAATAAAGAACGAAGGAGTGCAACAACTAATATTACAATTCAACATCAATCGAAATTCCCCTCTAAAGAATTAACAAAATTTAAAAAAAGAGCACCCGGCACCTTTCCTACAGCAGCACAGTCAAATCAGAAGTTATTAGTAAAATTATTTGAGGTGATAAAAATGGAAAAAAAAGAAACTGTCAAAATTGATTCAGATTTAAAAGAGTTAATTCCGGTGTTCATGGACAATAGAGAAGCAGATATTGCAGCTTTAAAAAAGAATCTGGAAGCTGAAAACTTCGCTGAAATAGAAAAGATAGGACATCAACTCAAAGGAGTTGGAGGCAGTTATGGTTTTGATTATATAACTGAAATTGGTAGGGAGATTGAAAATACAGCAAATAAAAACAATATTGCAGAACTAGAGCAGCTTATAAATGAACTTGAAACTTATATAGATACGGTGGAGATCAATTATGAGCGATAATCTAACGCTAGAGCAGCAGTATGAGATTATATTTAATAACACCAATGATGCTATATTTTTATTAGATGTAGATCAAGATGATAAAATTAGGTTTATTAAGTTAAATAAAACCCATGAAAATTTAACAGGTCTCAAGACGGAGGATATAAAAGGGAAAACTCCTCATGAGGCCTTTGGAGAGGAACTTGGTAATTATCTAGATAAAAAGTATCGTTTATGTTTGGAGAAAAAAGAAAACATTAAATATGAAGAGGAATTAGATCTGCCAAAAGGTAGAAAATGCTGGTCAACATCATTATCACCTGTAATTGAAAATAATAGAGTGGTTAAAATTGTTGGTACTGCTAGAGATATAACCATTAGAAAAAAGTCAGAAAAGCAGGTTGAAAAACTAAAAAATAGGTTAGAGTTAGCAACCAGCAGTGCAGGTATCGGTATCTGGGAGTTGAATTTAGAGAATAATGATCTTTATTGGAATGATAATATGTTTGAGCTATATAAGGTAAGTAAAGAAGATGAAGATATCAAATATAATTTATGGGCAGATAATATTCATCCTGAAGATAGAGAAGAGACGACTGCCAGATTTGAAAAAGCGGTAGAGAAAAATCAGGACTATGAAGATGAATTTAGAGTTCTAACTCCGGCAGAAGAAGTTAAGTACATTAAAGCCTTTGGTAGAATTTTTACTAACAAAGAAACTTCAGAAAAAACTATGATAGGCATAAATTATGATATTACTCAGCAGAAAGAATATGCTAAAGAATTAGAGTTAAAGAACTCTCAACTGAAAAAGGCCAGAAAAGAAGCTGTGAAAGCCTCCAGAGCTAAATCTGAATTCCTATCAACTATGAGCCATGAAATCAGAACTCCAATGAACTCAATTATTGGCATGGCTGAAATTTTATCTGATACAGATTTAAATGATCAACAGGAGAACTATCTAGAGATTCTTAAAAATGCCAGTGATAATCTATTGGAATTAATAAATGATATATTGGACCTTTCAAAAATTGAATCAGGTATGATCAAAATACAGGAGGTAGATTTTAAACTAGATAAATTAACAGATTCCTTAGTAGACTTATTTGCCAAACAGGCCTTTGATAAAGGATTAGAATTTCTCTATTTTATTGATAATGATGTGCCTAAAAATTTGAGAGGCCCTTCTAATAGATTGAGACAGATTTTAATAAACTTGCTTGGTAATGCCATTAAATTTACTGAAGATGGTGAAGTCCAATTAAATATTTCTTTAGATGAATTTATTAAGAGGGAAGGAGAGGAACTTGCGCTTCTGGAATTTAAAGTAAGAGATACAGGTATCGGAATTAAGCCTGAAGACCAGCAAAAAATATTTTCAAGCTTTACTCAGGTTGATTCTTCAAGCACCCGTCAACATGGGGGAACCGGACTTGGTCTTGCTATATCAAAGAAGTTAATAGATATGCTAGATGGATCACTAGAATTAGAGAGTACTTATGGAGAGGGTAGTATTTTTACATTTAAAGTTCCATTTAAGCTATCAGAGAAAGCAAGTGAAAGGCCAACACATCAGCTAGATTATGATCTCAAACTTAATTCCAAAAAAATCTTAATAGTAGATGATAATAAAAATAATTTGCTCATTCTTGAAAAGAACCTCAAATTTTTAAATGCCAGCACAGAAAAATTTCAGGATCCCGGAAAGGTTTTAAAGCATTTACAGGAAGAGCAAAATTACGATTTAATAATAACCGACTTCTATATGCCAGATATAAATGGATATCAATTGGCAAAAATGATTAGAGAGGATTTAAATATAAATGATATACCAATAATTATGCTTTCATCTGATTATGAACAGGAGCATAAATATAATAATTATAATAAATACTTAAATAAACAGATAACAAAACCAGTAAAAAGAAAGGCTTTATACAATTCTTTATGTGAAGTTATGGCCTGTAAAAAAAGGCTATTAGAGGAAGAAGATACTGAAA
>LFFM01000938.1_pt1 | contig 20731 bp, 26 predicted proteins | sample 643131 | NCBI WGS metagenome assembly LFFM01 (sample SAMN03777445, study PRJNA286221) | soda lake metagenome | biome: soda lake; feature: Kulunda steppe; material: water; isolation source: sample Tc-Br brine of Tanatar trona crystallizer | place: Russia: Kulunda steppe | collected 2011-07
CGGCCGCTTATAAGCGGCCGCTCACCGGGGCGCGCCACCACATCGTTCATTTATATAAGATCGTTACTGTCGCTCACAGCCCTTTTAAATACGATCACGCCGCTGCCGGTTTGAGAGACCCACTCCCGATGTCGCTCACTAAGCATTCTATGGGGATCAGCCGGTTCACGGGAGTACGCATCTGGAGAATAGGATCTCCACGGAGCCGTCTATTTATAACCGAAGCCGCGGCCAACCCCTCCGTGACGTGACCGTCGCCCGCGGCGCACTGGACGGGAGCGCGACGCCCCGCCGCGGAAAACACACAGCCACCGCGTCGCCTGTTCGCCATTTCCGCGCTCACCGGTCGATCTCGACCCGCCCGCTCGTCGCACTGTTAAGGCGCTCGACTAGAGACTCGATTTCCTCGACTGGTATCCGCAGTTCGAATCGAACCCGTTCGTCGTAGTCGGCGTCGAACTCGACGCCTGCCGACTCGATCAGCCCGCGGACGGTCCCGGAGTCGTCGTAGTCGGTTCGGACGACCAGCCGGCGGTGGGGACGCTCCTCGATCACGCCCGCCTCGTCGACGCCCTCCTTGACGGCTCTAGAGTACGCACGCGCGAGCCCACCCACGCCGAGATTCGTCCCTCCGTAGTATCGGGTCACCACACAGACGACGTTGCGGATATCGCGCTGCTGGAGGACGTTTAGCGCCGGCTTCCCTGCCGATCCGCTCGGCTCGCCGTCGTCGTCGCTGTACTCCCGAAGCATCACCGCCGACCCCGGCGTTCGCTCGGAGGACTCCCCGGCGGGTACCCGGTACGCCGGGACGTTGTGTGTCGCGTCCGCGTACTCCGCCCCGACTGCTTCGATGAACGCCTCTGCCTCGTCGACCGTGTCCGCGGGTGAAACGTGTCCGAAGAACTCTGAGCCGCGAACCTCGAACGTCGCGGTCGCCCGTTCGCCCACCGTCCGATAGGTGTCGGTCACTACCCTGCGATCCGCCGTCCGGCTTATAAATCGTGTCGGTCAGTTCCGCGGCTCGCCACCGTCGTCAGCATGCGACTCGAGTCCACCGTCTCTACCGGAGCCTCGTCGCTCCACGACGACGCTCGTCGGTGGTGCCAGTCGATAGAGCGTGAGGAACGCGACCACGCCAACGAGTTCCGCTCCTTTTCCGACGATTGCGAGCGGATCAGCTGCGAGTGCGGCGGCCGCCTCCGGGCCGTGCCAGCCGACGTAGCCGAGGAGAAACGCGGTGAGAGTCCCGGCGCCGAGGGCGTACAGCCGCCGGTACTCGTCGGCCTTCAGCGTCGCTGCCGCAACGAAGACGGTGAAGACAGCCGCGAGAACAAAGACGTACGGTCGGGGATCAGTTGGCTCCGCCAGCCGCGGCCACGCCCACAGCAGATGGACGGCCGCGCTCAACACCGCGGTCTGGGCAGCGACCGCGCGGAGAACACGCTTGTGTCCAGCGTCCCGACCAGCCAGCTCGCCGTCAGCCGACGGAGCCGAGGGGTCCGTGCTCATTCGGTCACTCCCACGGGTGTCGCCCCGGCGCGTCCGGCCACAGCGGGTACCAATAGGACTCGTCGTCCTCGATCCCCAACTCGCCGTCGAGCACGGACTGGAGTTTGAACTCCCTCCGTTGGCTCCGGCTGTTCGCCCCGTCGGGTGCGAACGGGTAGTACGCGCCGCGACGGAACGAGTAGATCCAGTACGCGTCCCCGTCAGTGTCCTCGAATCCGAACACGGCCGCGAGGAGTCGCGATCCGAACCCTTCCTCGATGAACTGGTCCGCGGCGAAGTGGATGCTGGTCACGAGATCCTCGGGATCGTCGTCTTCGAGGACGAACCAGTGGTAGCCGTGGTCGTCCTCGTGACGATGGAATCCCGTTCCGGTTTCCACCTCGCCGGCCGCGAGGATCTCCTCGACGGTGCTCACGGCATCGTCGAAGCGGGTGCTGTCGACGCCGGAGAAACACAGCGCCGCCTCGCCGCAGTGATCGTAGCCGAGGTCGGCTTCCATCGTCATGTACGCCGTCGACATCCCAAAGAGGTCCTCGGGATCGGCCTCACGCGTCGCGCCAGCCTCCGCGTTTGTCCCGAGCACGGCTCGGATCGTATCGAAGATGCCCATTCGTTATCGAACCCTACGCGGCGTGGACTTTAGGGCGTTTCTACGTCGCCCCGCGAAGTGGGACTGTGTTCCGGCGTCGGTCCGCCCGTCAGAATCGGGTTGGCTCCCGCCACCGATCACTCTTCGTCTCGGTCAAGATACGTCAACACACCTCGTGTGTTCAGACTGGCGTCCGCCCGTGCCCGCTCGGGGTTCCAGAACTCCACGTCCCTGCTCGTCGTCTCGAAGTGCTCGACTACCGCCTCGTCGTTGCCGTCGAGCTCCGCACGCTTGGCTCGCACCGCCTCCACCCATTCGACGTAGGCGCGCTTTGCCTCGCCGATCAGAGACTCGTCGTATTTGCGGGGCCCGAAGTGACCGAAACAGCAGTATTCCGGCGCCAGATCGGCGATGGTTCCGAGATCTCGGAGACACTGGTCCAGATCGAACTGCGGCGGGGGTGTCGTCTGACGGACGGTGTCGACTTCGGGGACGTAAATACCGGCGGCGTCGGCGGTAAAGACGACGCTCGCGTCGGGGTCGTGATACACCGCGTGGTGCGGTGCGTGCCCCGGAGCGTCGTGGACGACGAGTTCGCGATCCCCGAGATCGATGCTATCGCCGTCGGCGAGTCCACTGATCCGGTGTTCGGGGACCGGTTCCGGGTCGGCGTAGTAGCGCCACTGGTCTTCGACCGCGGACTTGGTTCCGGCGACCAGCGCTCCGGGGTCGACGAGGTGTCGAACGCCCTGCTCGGGAACGACGACCTCGGCTTCGGGGTATCGCTTTGCCAGATGCCCGGCTCCGCCGGCGTGGTCCAGATGTGCGTGTGTCGGGACGATCCACGCGAGTTCGTCGCGGTCGATCCCGATTTCGTCGAGCGTTTCAAACAACGTCTCCCGGTTCGCCCCCGTGCCCGTATCGATCACGGCGGGCTCCTCGGCGTCGTACACGTACACGGAGCCGTACTCGTCGGTGTCGAACATCCCGGTGTCGTGAACGTACAGATCCGGGACGCCGCGAACCGGCTCGAACTCGCCAGCGTTCATATCGGCTCGATGTCGGGGATGCCCTTTTATCACCCGGTCGGTGTCGACTGCTCTGTGCCCGCCCGCGCCCGGCGTCGTTGCTATCGGTCGGCTCGACCGTGGCAGGGGCTTATGGTCGCGTAGGTCGTGTATGACGTATGCGCGTTCTCGTCACTGGTGCGACCGGGTTCGTTGGGACCCGGCTCGTTCCGACGCTGCTCGACCGGGGCCACGAGGTCGTCACCCTCGTCCGCGACGCTGACGGCTATCATCCGCCCGAGGGTGTCCACGTCGTCGAGGGCGACCTCCTCGAACCGGAGACGCTCCCACCTGCGTTCGAGATCGACGGAGATCCGGTAGACGCGGCGTACTACCTCGTCCACTCGCTCGACGGCGGACCCGGCTACGAGGAACGGGATCGTAACTGCGCAAACAACTTCGCGGCGGCCGCATCCGCCGCCGGCGTCGACCGCGTGCTGTACCTCGGTGGCCTCGGTGAAGACCGCGAAAATCTCTCGGAACACCTCCGGTCACGCCGTGAGGTCGAACGGATCCTTGGCGAGGGTGCGTACGCGCTCACGACGCTCCGGGCCGCGATCATCATCGGAGCGGGTAGCGCGAGCTTCGAGGTGATCCGCGGGCTCGCCAGTCGCCTTCCGGTAATGGTCACGCCGAAGTGGGTCGACACGCTCTGTCAGCCGATCGCGATCGACGACGTGATTGCGTACCTGGCGGGGACCCTCGACGCCCCGGAGACCGCCGGCGAAACCTACGAGATCGGCGGCCCGGACGTGTTAACATACGCGGAGATCCTTCGTCGAACCCGCCGCCAATTCGGCCATGGACTCCAGATCATCCGTGTCCCCGTCTTGAGTCCCGGGCTGTCCGCTCGGTGGCTCCGACTCGTCACCGACGTGAACCCGTACCTCGCACGGTCGCTCGTTGAGGGACTCCGAAACACCGTCATCGTCGAGGACGACCGGATTCGAGAGCTTGTTCCGGTGGAGTTGACTCCGTTCGATCTCGCGGTCGCACGGTCGATCAACGCTGCTGGGACCGCTCTCGCCGGCGATCGCGGAGGATCTACCTCGTGAACCGACAGTACGGCGAGACGTGGGTGTACGAGAGCCTTGTGAGTGGGATCCCCGGTCTCGAAATTCCCCGAAGCCTCGCGGTCGCGATACAGTTTGTTATTTTTCAAGCCGGTGTCCTGCTTTTAGGCTGGTACTATGGGCTCTGGAACGCCGTTCTTGCGGGAACCGCTGCTGTCGTCGTCGCCGCGATCGGCAGCGTCGAGATGCACCGGCTCGGCGAAAAGAACCGGCTGCTGTCGACACCGGCGTCTCACAAACGCCTCCTGTTCGGGTCGAGCATCGAAATTGTGTTGGGCGTGCTGGCGTTTATCGCGCTGGTGACCTATCTGTTCGTCTGGAACGGGACGCTGATCGACCGGCTGTTCGGCCCGAACCCGCCGATTCCGGTGGTGTACCTTACGCTGTTGATACTCTGGGATCTCACCTACCGAATCGGTACGTCGTGGTGGAGTGCGGTGGTCGCGCTCTGGCGGGCGGTCCACATCGATCTCTCACCAGAGGACGCCGCCAGCGTCCGCCGACTCGACGCCGAGAACATCGGCTTCTCAGTGCTCCAGCTCGGTCTCGTTCCCTTCCTTCTCGACGAGCCGATCCTGTTGGGGGCCGTCGTCGGCCACGTGCTCGCCGTTGCGGTCGTCTGCTCAGCAGCGATACTACTCACAGAATCCTGATCGACGGAACAAACCCACGAGAGGAGAGCAGTTCACCGCGTCGTCCACTCGCCACGCGGTGTCAGTCGTCTTTTAATTCCTGAAACGTGTCGAGGAGTGCCTCCGTCGAGTCGCCGGAGTCGTAGGTTATCGATCCCGCGTACTCCGGCCGATCGGCGTCGAAATCCGCGTCGACGACACCCGTCTTCTGCGCACGGCGCTCGTGTTCGTCCTCGTCATAGGCACCCATTGACATGGTACACTGTCACTATGAAACTCCCCTTGATATACTTGTCGGCGATCTGCTCTTGCGGCCTCGGGATCACCCCGTCGAGCGCTTCCTGCTATTCACGGCGAGGAGGATGCCACCGGAAGCCATTAGCCGGCCGGCCGGGTAGCGAACGCGTGGCACAACCCCTTCGATTCAGGCGTTCGCCCGGTCGCTGGGACCCGAACCGGGTTCGCTCGCGGATCGAACGTCCCCTCGACGAGAACCTCGGGGCGACCGCTGATACCCCGTGGTTTGCGCCGCCCCCGGGCTACGACGGACAGCGGTTCGACATGGACGACGGGTCGATGGCGCTGTTCTGCTGGACGGACTCCGACGACGATCCGCCGGCGGGTGCCAGTGCCGGTCCGGCCGGCTACTGGCTCGGTAACACAGAGACACCGAGTGACCTCTGGCGAACAGACAAGTACGGCTTTGACGAAGTCCCCTACCCCGTTTCCCGATGGGCACAACGGGAGCTACTTGCCGGACTCCACGACGACGAGCCGTGGCTCACGGACTACCCGCACGTCTCGTGGTATTTTCTGCCCGTCTTCTGCTCGAAAGACGGGGCAGAGACGACGCGAGCGTTCTTCCGCGATCACGCCGCAGGCTTCCCGAACGCGACGCGCGAGGCGGCGGTCAGCTACGTCGAGACGCTTCTCCGTCCGGGGATTCTGGACGAGCACCGGGAGGTGATGGCGGGCAAGCTCGGTACGTCGACCTCAATGGATGTTGTCCGAATGAGCGCGACGATCGCAGAGTTCACGGCAGCCAGCCTACTCACCCGCGCGGGCTATGAGGTCACACCAGAGGTCGAGGTCGCGACCGGCCACTCGCTGGACTTTCGCGTGGCAGATCCCGACACGGCTGCGGCGTGGCTCGTTGAGGTAACTCGCCCGCAACCCGTCGCAACCCGGTCGGCGACCGACCCCGTCGCCGCCGTCCGCGACACCGTCCAGACGAAAACGAGCGGACAGCTTGAGGCCCACGGCGGGGGCGCAACCCTCCTTATCGACTGTAGCTCGTTCCCGGCAGACGACTGGGAAACGGTTGCCGCCGCGAAACCCGCGGTACGACACAAGCCTGCGGTCGTTCTCCGTGCCCGTCCGAACGGTTCCGTCGAGGGATATCAAAACGGGTCGGTGCCTCTCGACCTCTCTCCTGTGATTGATTGGATCGACTGACCGAGTCAAAAAAATACCACGAGTCCGCTACGTAGCCGCGATCCGCTCAGAACGAGACGGGCTGTGGGCCGTTCTCGCCGGCAGCCGTCGGATCGCGGTCCGAGTAGAACCGACGACCGACTCCCCGGTGACAGACACCGGCTCGTAGCGTGTCGAGCACCTCTTCGGGGGCGTCGAACGTCTGCTCACCGAACCGTTCGAGCACGTCGCCGAGCCGCTCGGAGCCCTCGGCGAGCTCTACCGTCGCGTTGCCGTGAGCCGCGATGATCTCTTCCGAGGTAGTCGGGAACTGGTGCCGTTCGATCCGGTCGTCGACGCCATTCAATCGCATCAACGAGTCAAAACCGCCGGTGGTTCTTAATGATTGTCCATGTATAACCTTAGTCGCGTGGTACTCCTTATACGTCCTAATATGTCTGCTGCGTACCGTCGGTGCTTAGTGAGACGGGGGAGAACGGTCGGTATGACCCCCGATGCCGACGACCGTTCCCGAAACGACTCGCTGTCTCCCGTCGTCGCTGACCTCCACACCCACACGACCGTCTCCGACGGGACGCTGACGATCGATGAGGTCCCCGCAGCCGCTCGCGACGCCGGGCTCGACTGGGTCGCCGTCACCGATCACGACCGGATCCATCCCGACATTGACGCCCCTGTCGTCGTCCGCGACGGGATCCGGATCGTTCGCGGGATCGAACTCCGCGTCGACGCCGGCTTTGAGCGCCTCGACCTGCTCGGCTACGCCGTCGAACACACCGACGCGCTCGACGCCGAGATCGACCGGCTCCAAACGGATCGTCAGGAGCGCGGCGCGCGGATCCTCGCCCGCGTCGAGGACCGACTGGGGATCGACCTCGACATCGAGCCGCGACACGGGCTCGGCCGTCCGCATATCGCGCGCGCCATCGATGAGTCGTCCGCGCCGTACGACTACACTGACGCCTTCGACGAACTGATCGGCAACGACGGCCCCTGCTACGTCGCCCGCGACGTGACCGATCTCGACCGCGGCGTCGCGCTCCTCCGCGAGGCCTGTCCGGTCGTCGGGCTCGCGCACCCGTTCCGCTACGACAACGTCGGTGCCGCGCTCGATGTCGCCCGCGATCTCGACGCGGTCGAACGGTTCTATCCGTACGGCCGGCCGGTCGATGTCGATCGCGTCGAGCGCGTCGCGGCCGACGCGGACCTTCTCTTGACGGGCGGGAGCGACGCCCACGAGCGGACGCTCGGTGCGGCCGGGCTGTCCGGGTCGGCGTTCGAGCCGGTCCGCGAGCGACTCCCCGACCCGGATGAGGAACAAGGTTAACTCCCGGCGCGACCGAGAGCCGAGTATGCGGTGTCACTACTGCGACCACGAGGCCGCGTTTGAGGCCGAACAGGCCGGCGTCGTCGTCGGACTGTGTACGGATCACTTCCGCGAGCGGGTCGAGGAGCTGGCGGAAGCCGACGGATTGGAGGCGCTTCGCGACCGGATCGATGTCGAGTCGACGGAGTAGGCGGGTGCTTCGTTCCGCGTGGACACGCACTCGAATCCCGCGAACGCCTCATTGATCCCGCGAACGAATTATAAAAGACGGTCCGGCACCGATCCCCGCGTATGTACCCGACCGACCGTCCCCGCCGACTCCGTACCGACGGCGTCAGCCCGCTCGTCAGCGAGTCGTCGCTGGCGGCGTCAGACCTCGTCGCGCCCGTCTTCGTCGACGCAACGACTGACGAGCGCGTCCCTATCGAGTCGATGCCGGGCCACGAGCGCGTCCCCGTCGACGAGGCCGTCGCCCGTGTCGAGGAGATTCGGAGGACGGGCGTCGAAGCCGTCATCTTGTTCGGGATCCCGGAAACGAAGGACGCGACGGGGAGCCGTGCGTACGCCGAGGACGGCGTCGTTCAGCGTGCGATCCGACGCATCTCGGCGGAGACGGACGCCTACGTCATCGGCGACGTCTGTCTGTGTGAGTACACTGACCACGGTCATTGCGGGGTCGTCGAGGAGAGCGCGGAGTCGGACCCGACGCTGACGGTGCGAAACGATGAGACGCTGGAACTGTTGGCGGAAACGGCCGTCTCGCAGGCCGACGCGGGGGCGGACATGGTCGCGCCCTCGGCGATGACGGACGGGCAGGTTCGAGCGATCCGGGAAGCGCTCGACGACGCCGGCCACGAGGGGGTCGCGCTCATGAGCTACGCCGCGAAGTACGAGTCCGCCTTTTACGGTCCGTTCCGGGACGCCGCCGACGGCGCACCCGCGTTCGGCGACCGCCGCCACTACCAGATGGACCCCGCGAACCGCCGCGAGGCGCTCCGTGAGGCCCGCCTCGACGCGGAGGAGGGTGCGGACGTGCTCATGGTAAAACCCGGGCTCCCGTACCTCGATATCGTTGCTGACCTCCGGCGGGAGTTCGACCGGCCGATCGCCGCCTACAACGTCTCCGGGGAGTACGCGATGCTCCACGCCGCCGCGGAAAACGGGTGGTTAGACCTGGAGGCAACCGCACACGAATCGCTACTCTCGCTCAAGCGTGCGGGTGCGGATCTGATCGTGACGTACTTCGCCGAAGACCTCGCCGATCAACTGTAGCTACGATCGACTGTCGCTGCGAACGAGTGGAACGCCAACTCCCGCGGACACGACGACTCCGGACTCACGGACACGACGACTCCAGACTCACGGACACAACGGCTCTGAACTCTCACAGACACGACAAGTACAGTACCGATGATGTACACGAACGGAGGTGTTCCACTCGAAACAGAGGGGTTCTACTCCCACGAACATGGATCAAACTGGCGTTCCGATCCACACTACCCGGGTCGGCAAAACCGCGCGATGAGGAAAGCGTTAACCTCGCGCCGCTGGTCCATACGAGCATGAAGGTGCTCGTTACGGACCCGATAGCCGACCCTGGTCTGGATCGGTTACGGGAGGCCGGCCACGAGGTGGAGACGGATTACGATGTCGAGGGTGACGCGCTGTTGGATGCCGTGAGCGACGCCAACGCCCTCATTGTTCGATCCGGAACCGATGTCTCCCGTGCGGTGTTTGAGGCAGCTGACGACCTCGTGATCGTCGGCCGAGCCGGCATCGGCGTCGACAACATCGACATCGAGGCCGCAACCGACCACGGCGTCATCGTCGCCAACGCACCCGAGGGGAACGTCCGTGCGGCCGCCGAACACACCGTTGCGATGACGTTCGCGGTCGCGCGATCGATCCCACAGGCGCACGGCCGACTAAAGGGCGGCGAGTGGGCGAAAGGGGCGTTCCTCGGCACCGAGGTGAACAACAAGACACTCACAATCGTCGGTCTCGGCCGGGTCGGCCAAGAAGTAGCCAAACGACTCGACTCGCTCGGGATGGATCTCGTCGTTTACGACCCGTACATCTCCGAGGAGCGTGCCGACCGGCTCGGCGCGGAGCTCGTCGACGACCTCCACGAGGCGCTCGGTCAGGGTGACTTCGCAACCGTTCACACCCCGCTGCTCCCGGAGACAGAAGGAATGATCGGCGAGGCGGAACTGGCACAGCTGGAGGGCGGCTACCTGATCAACTGCGCACGCGGCGGCATCGTCGACGAGGACGCGCTGGCCGAGGCGGTCGCGGACGGCACCCTTGCGGGCGCGGCGCTCGACTCCTTCGCGGAAGAGCCGCTTCCCGCCGACTCCCCGCTGCTCGATGTCGAAGATGTCGTGCTCACCCCACACCTTGGCGCGTCGACGGAGGCGGCACAGGAGAACGTCGCCGTCGACACCGCGGAGGCCGTGCTCGCAGCGTTCAACGAGGAGCCGGTGTTGACCGCGCTCAACGCTCCGTCGGTTGATGAGACTGCCTTCCCACGGATCGAGCCGTACATTGCGGTAGCGGAGACCGCAGGTAAGGTCGCCGCACAGCTCCTCGACGGCCGGATCACGAGCGTCGAAGTGACCTACGAGGGCGACATCGCCGAGGAGGATGTCGATCTGGTCACCGCCTCCGCGCTGAAGGGCGTGTTCGAGCCGCTGGAGTGGCAGGTGAACGCGGTCAACGCTCCCCGGCTGGCAGAGGAGCGCGGTATCGACGTGACCGAGTCGAAGACCCGTCAGACTGACGACTTCCAGAGCATCGTTCGAGTCACCGTCAACAACGGTGACGACTCGCTCAGCGTCGAAGGGACGTTGTTCGCGGGCGAGGACCCGCGTATCGTCCGGATAGACGGATTTCGGGTCGACGCGGTTCCGTACGGTCACATGCTCGTCGCACGTAACACCGACGAGCCCGGGGTCATTGGACTCGTCGGTACCGTCCTCGGCGACCACGACGTGAACATCGCGGGGATGTACAACGCCCGCGAGACGCAGGGCGGCGAGGCACTCACCGTCTACGACCTCGACCACGATGTTCCCGACGAGGCTATCGAGACCCTGCTCGCGGACAGTCGAGTTATCGAGGTGACTGAAATAACTCTCGACGACGAGACAGCACGCGAGTCGAAGCTCTGAGCAACACGGGTCTGAACACGGACGCGTCCGCCATCAGGAGCAAAAACGTCTATTTTTCGCGCACAAACACCCTCTGTATGGTCGACGCCGAGGTTCACGTCATCGATCGCGGGGGAATCCGATGCGACATGAACTACATGCTGGAGGGGAACACGCTCGCCACCCGTACCGATCCCAACCCCGAGGTTGATTACGACGAGATCCCCGTGTGGAACCTCGTGATCGACCACCCGGAGGCGACGATCCTCTGGGACACCGGCTCACACCACGACGCCGCCGACGGGCACTGGCCCGACGACCTCGTCGAGGCGTTTCATCCGCACGATGCGAGCGATCACCGACTCGACGATGACCTCGCGGCCGCCGGCTACGCGCTCGACGACATCGACGCCGTGTTTGTGAGCCATCTCCATATCGACCACGCCGGTGGACTGGAGTTCTTTGCCGGCACGGATACGCCGATCTATGTCCACAAGGAGGAACTGGAGTTCGCCTACTACGACGCGAAGGTGGGTGCGGGTGACGGCGGCTACCTGCTGGCGGATTTCGATCACGACCTGAATTGGCAGCCCCTCCATGCCGACCGCGAGAAGCATTTTACCGACCTCGAATTCCTCCGTCTGCCCGGTCACACGCCCGGACTGACCGGCTCCGTGCTTCATCTCGACGAGGAAACACTCGTGTTCGCCGGCGACCAGGCGTACATGCGGGCTAACTACGAGGACGAGGTCCCCCTTGGTGGCCCACTCCTGTGGGGAAAAACGGAGTGGCGGAAGAGTTTACGGCGGCTACAGTCAATCGAGCGCCGCCACGACGCCGAGGTCGTGTTCGGTCACGACTCGGATCAGTTCGAGTCGATGCGCCCGGGCTGGGGAGTATAAAAACCGACACGCCGAACGGGACCGAGCGACCGGGGCTCAGTACGTCGCCGTCGGAACACCGAACCGCTCGAAATCTTCCACGTTGCGGGTGACGACGCTTGCGCCCTCCTCGTCCGCGACCGCTGCGATGAGAAGGTCGGCTGCGGCCGCGTCTATCTCGCGTCGAGTGTGCTCCGACGACTCGTACAGCGACGCCTCGTACTCGCTCGCGGCCACGGCGTGTTCAACCCGGAACGGGACGACATCAACCCAGTCGAACGTCGAAGAAAGGCCCTCGGGAGTGAACTCCCCCCGAAGCCGCCATCCCGTGGCGACCTCCTTGAGGTTGAGCGTCGTCGTGAGCAGGGAGTCGTCCTCCGTCTCGGTCAGATACTCCTTGACGCCTTCGTCACCCCCGAGGTAGTCGATCAGAAACGTGGTGTCTAACAGATGTGTCGTCACGTCTGATCCCTGTCATCAGCGTCGGACCCGTTTTCGACGGGTTCCTCGTCTCCGTCGTCCGTCCGAGTCGCGGTCCCGAATCGCTCGACCCCACGGCGCTGTCGGCCCGACAGCGCGATCGCCACGTCGTCCCGTGAATCGCGGGCGGCCTCACGTAGCGCTTCTGTTTCCTCTGCTGGGAGCGTTCCGAACCCCTCACGCCAGTCACCGCCTGACTCCTCGATTAGTCGGTCGATGGTGTCCGTGAAGCTCTCACCCTCGCGTTTCCGGGCACGCAGCCGCTTGTACACCGCCTCACGGATCCCGATCGTCTTCGTTCCCATATATTGTGTTCGTGTTTGTGTACACAAATACATTCGGGCCTGTCAGTCCCGCAGGTGTTCGACGACCGCGTCGACGTCGTTCGGGACGGGTTCGGGGTCGCCGCCGGCCTCGTAGGCCGCCTCGGGATCTTTTAACAGGTGTCCGGTCGTCAGGCAGACGACGCGCTCGTCGTCGTCGACGACGCCCTCTCGGCGGAGTTTCTTGAGGCCGGCGAGACTCGCCGCGGAAGCGGGTTCGACGCCGACGCCCTCGCTTGCGAGGTGTGCCTGTGCGGCCGTGATCTCCGGGTCGCTGACGGCAACCGCGGTGCCGCCCGTGTTGCGGATCCCCGGGATCGCCTTCGGCGCGTTGACCGGATTACCGATACGGATCGCGGTCGCCCGCGTCTCGACCTCCTCCCACCGGCGGATCTCGTCGTTCCCCTCCTCGATCGCCTCGACCATCGGGGCAGCCCCCTCGGCTTGAACGCCCGTAAGCTTGGGAACGTCGTCGGGATCGAGCGCCCCAGCCTGAACGAGCTCGCGGAATCCTTTATAAAGAGCGGAGGTGTTGCCGGCGTTGCCAACGGGGAGCACGATCCGGTCCGGGAAGACCCCGTGGTCCGCGTAGAACTCCTCTAAGATCTCGAAGCCGATCGTCTTCTGGCCCTCCAGACGGAACGGGTTCAGCGAGTTGAGCAGGTACGCCTCGCCGCGGGCCGCCAGTTCCTGTACGATGTCGAGACAGGCGTCGAAGTTGCCGTCGACTTCGAGGATTCGCGCACCGTGAAGGCTCGCTTGCGCAACCTTGCCCGCGGCGACTTTTCCCTGTGGCAGGAGCACGAGCGTCTGCATTCCGCCTCGGCCCCCGTAGGCCGCGAGCGCGGCCGAGGTGTTCCCGGTCGAGGCACAGGCGAGCGCGCCGACACCCAGTTCCTTCGCGACGCGGACACCGACGGTCATCCCACGGTCCTTAAACGAGCCGGTGGGGTTCATCCCCTCGTGTTTGATCCGGAGTGCGTCGACCCCGACCGCCTCCTCGATCCGCGGAACGCGGTGAAGCGGCGTGTCGCCTTCGGGGAGCGTCACGCCCAGATCGAAGGGGAGCGCCTCGCGATAGCGCCAGACGCCGCGGTCCGGGCCGTCCGTCGACGCGCCCGACCCGAACTCGTCGAACGTCGGCGGGTCGTCGTACCGCACTTCGAGCAGGCCGTCACAGTGGTCACAGGTGTACCGCACGTCCTCGAAGGGAGCGAACGTCTCGTCGCACTCAATACAGGCGAGCCACGTCCCGTCGTCGGCGCAGTCCGGTGCCGACGGGGTCGGGGTGTCGATCGCGAGATCCATTACGTCCGGTTCCGTTCCGCCGCGGCTTAAGACGGGCGGTGGGGTCGGACGTTGCCGGCCAGGGCGTTGCCCGGTTCGAACCGAGAACGAAGCCGTCAGTCGACGATTATCTCGGAGTCGGATCCACCGTCGGCGTCCTCGCTCCTCCCGCTCATCTCGGACTGGTACCGGTCGATCCAGTCGGCGAAACACTCGGGACAGAGCCGCTGGGTGTCGATGTTCGCCCGGTCGACGCTGAGACGGACGGTCCGTGCGAGCGCGTCCGTCGTCGCCTCGCCGCAGGCCTCACAAGGGTTGGTCGTCGGCGCGTCGCTCATACGGATCGCTTGTAGCGGGAGGACTTAAAAACGGGTCACGGTTGACGCTCATCCGCGCGAGTTCCGCGTTGTTCTCACGTCGTTCTGAACGCCCGGTCGCCCGCGTCGCCGAGGCCGGGGACGATGAAGCCGTCATCGTCCAAGTGGTCGTCGATAGCGACGGTCAACAGGTCGGCGTCGGGAACGGCGTCGGCGACGCGGACCAGTCCGTCGGGCGCGGAAACCGCGGAGAGTACGAACAGATCCTCGTAGCCGTCTGCTTCCGCGAGAATGTGATCGAGAACGGCACACATCGTTGAGCCGGTCGCCAACATCGGGTCTGCGACGATCACTGTGTCGTCCTCGCTTATATCCGGTAGCTTCACGTAGTCAATCGTGATCGGAAACTCGCCGTCCGCGTTCATGCCCGCCTCCTCGTCGCGACCGGCGGAGATGACACCTTGTTTCGCTCGTGGGAACGCTTTTAATAGTCCCTCGACGAACGGTGTTGCCGCCCGGAGAACGTTGATGATAACGACATCGTCTAATCCCTTGACGCGCTCGCCGGTCGTCTCCTCAAGGGGTGTTCGGACGGGAACGTACTCCGTCCCCATCGCGCCGTCGATGATCTCGTAGCCGCAGATCCGACCGAGTTTCACCAGTCCTTTCCGAAACGCGACCTGTTCGGTCTCGGCGTCACGGAGCCGGGAAAGGGTGTCTTTTGCGAGCGCATGGGTAACGAGATACGCGTCGTCTCGGTCTTCGATCGTCATTGTCGAAGCGGGGTCCGCCCGCATCTTAAAAATGATCACACGGAGAGCGTCGGCACAAGCCGATACGTTGATACTCCGTCACCGCCGAGCCGCAGCCATGTTCGATCTCGTGTCCGTCTCCGCGGTCGGTATCGTCGGATCGATAGCGACCTTTGCGATGGTCGTCGCGATGGTGTACGTCGTCTGGATCGCCCTCGGCGATGAAACGCACCAGCCCACCCCCGATACCGGCAACGAGCCGGAGAGCACGGAGAAGTAGCTCGCTCCGGTCCGCATCAGTTCTGATATCGACAGGAGAAACTTATACCTATTCGTCACGTATCCCGACACAACCAATGGAAGAGAGCATCTCCGGGTTCAAACAACGCGGGGACTGGGGCGACATCGTCGAACACGGCGAGCGAATCACCCTCGCGCTTCGGGAGGCCGGCGCAGACGGCGACGCGTTTCACGACTTCGACGACTGGCGGCCGAAGACCCACGAGCGGATCGATAAAGACGTCTCCGAGAAGACCGCCGAGCAGGCATCCGTGGGCGAAGGGAACGGCGAGAAGGCCGGGCAGAGCCCGGGTGACGACCTCCAAACCGCCGGCGAGAAGCTGACCGAGTCCTACGAGAAAGTTGAAGACGACGACACCGAGGGTGCGATGGAACGATGGGGCGAATCGATCAACCACGTTGCCCGTGCGGCCGATTCCGCGAGCCGGAAGGCGATCCGGAAGGTCGAAAACACCGTCTATCAAAAGGTGATGACGCAGGTTGCGCCGTACTACTTCGACAACGAACTTATCAGCGCCAACGTCACCGAAGTCGGTCGAGGTGGCGACGGCGAGACGTTCGAATTCGAGGTGAACGTCAACGACGACGACCTCAAATCGACCGTGCGCGAGATTCTCGACGAGTACGAGTCGGAGATCGACCGCTGGCACGTCGAAACCGAAAAGCATACCGAGGATATCGCGGCGGCGGAGGGCGTCGAACCACCGGAGAAAGAGGGCGGCCCCGAGTCAACGACGACCTGATCGATGGCTGGACCACTTCAGATTGCGCCCGGTGAGCGCTCCGCGGACGAGATAATCGACGAACTACGGGCAGGCCGCCGGATCCTCATCGATGTTGAGGTCGCTGGTACCGCCCACGAGGTCGTGCTCCGATACGACGGAGAGATCTACCACTGTGACACCCCGACGAACCTCCACAGACACACCGACGAGGACGAGATGCGTAGCTGCCTTTCCCGGATGGGATACGCGGCAGAGGACTGAGCTTTAACAACGTCGCTGCCAATTGAGTGGCATGGCCGAACCAGACGCTCAACAGCCCGACATCGAGGACCTCGTTGGCGATGTCTCTCCACCCTTTGACCACGTTCTTTCCTGTGTCTTTGGCATCCAAGACCACGAGAGTCGAACGTATCTGACTCTGATCGACCACCCGGGTAGCACCGTCGCCGAGCTCGCGGACGTTCTCGATCGTGACCGCTCGAACGTGAACCGGTCGCTGTCGACGCTCCGGGAGAAGGGACTGATCGAGCGCCGCCGCCGACTCCTCGACTCCGGCGGCTACGTGTATCAGTACACCGCGATCCCCGTTCCGGAGGCGAAAGCGCTGTTACACGACGCGCTCGATGAGTGGGTCACAAACGTTCACGATTCGATCGACCAGTTCGACCCGAATCAGCGATAACTCCAACAACTCGAGCCAGTTACTCCTCGTCAGCGTCGTCGTTTTTATCCTCTTCGGCGGCCGTCAGTCCGTCGTCTTCTGGTCGGTCCAGCGCGCGCGCCGCGTCGTGGTGGTCCGAGTAGCCGTCAAACCACCGCGCGATGCGCTCTATCCGATCGACGACGTGTGCCGGCTCTCCAGACCGCGACAGCTCGTGGCCCTCGCGCGGATACCGAACGAACCGGGTGTCGACCCTGTTCTTCCGAAGGATCCGATGATACAGCTCGGCCGTACAGATCGGGGTTCGTGTGTCGTCTTCGGAGTGGATCAGTAGCGTCGGCGTGTCGACCGCGTCTGCGTGGCCGGTCGGAGACCGGTCCCACAACCAGCCGGGCTCCGCCGACGGGACCGTGTCGAAGTCGCCTTCGAGTAGCTTGTACGCGCCGTCCGTGGAGCCGTAAAACCCTGTGAGATCGTAGACGCCTCGTTGTGCGACCGCGGCGCGGAACCGGTCGGTTTGCCCGACTGCCCACGCGGTCATGAACCCGCCGAACGAGCCCCCGGTGACGAAGACGTTCTCCTCGTCAATCGGGTAGTCGTCGAGGACCGTGTCGACGCCCGCCTCCACATCGGTGAGGGTGACATCGCCCCAGTCCCGCTCGATCGCTTGGAGGAACGACTCGCCGTACCCTGAGGACCCGCGTGGATTCGACCAGAAGACGACGTAGCCACGGGCCGCAAGCGTCTGGAACTCGTGCCACATCGTCCCGGAAGTCGTCCACATCGCGTGGGGGCCGCCGTGAATCTCGACCGCGAGCGGGTACTCCCCGTCGCCGGGGTCCGTCGAGTCTGTGCCCTCGCCGAATCCGGGCGGTGTGAGTACCCACCCCTGTATTTCGGCTCCGTCGGATTCAAACCGGAGTTCCTCCGGCTCGCCCACGTGGCGGTCGGCCAGAAGCGCCGCGTTCAGCTCGGTCAGCCGAGTCGTCTCGTCGGTCCCGGTGTCGAACACGAACACGTCGCCCGGGTGGTTCCACTCGCTGAGTCCGATGGCGACCGTGACGCCGTCGCTCTCGCTCGGTCCACCGACGGTCGCCCCGGCGATCGCCCCACGTCGGAAGATCCGCTCCGGCTCCGTGCTCGCGTCCGCTGGAACGCTCCACAACGCGGTCTGTCCCTCGTCTGGCGTCGCGAAGTAGAGTGACTCGTCTTCGGGACCCCACTGCGGCGACGCCTCGTAGCCTACCCCGCGGTCGAGACCGTCGGTAACCGAGTGAACCGCGTCGCTCGCGCGGTCGAAGACATGGAGGTCGCTCTGGTTCATTGACGCCTGATCCGGCTCCGTGTGTGCGAACGCGACCTGTCCGTCCGGGGTTGCCGCGAGCGACGTTCCCCAGCCGGTCGTGGTGTGGATCCGCTCGACGGAGTCGTCATCGATATCGTGAGCGTGGATGGCGATCTCGTAGGAGTCATCGGGGTCCTCACCGACCGACTCGGTGTAATACAGCGTGTCGGCGTCGCCCCACTCCGGCGCGGCGAAGTCGGCGTCACGATCAGTCACACGCTCGACCGCGGACGAGTCGGGGGCGTCCGACTCGCTCGCTTCTTCCGATTCGCTTGCCCTTTCCGATCCGCCTGCCCCTCTCGATTCGCCCGCAACTCCGTCGACGACGGCGTCCGCGTCGACGACGTAGACGCCCGGCCGGCGGCCGTCGAAGTACGACTGGCTCGCCCGGTAGACGGTCCGGTCGATCACGCGGGGGTCAGGGTGGTCTTCGGGCTCGTACTCGTCCGGAACCGACAGATCACGGTCCGCCTCCCGGTCCTCGGGGGTGACCGACTGGGTGAACGCAATTCGCTCGCCGTCGGGCGACCACGCGATCCCGGAGACGCCGCCGACGACGTCCGTGACCTGTCGGGCCTCCCCGCCGTCCATCGGGAGGACCCACAGCTGTTGGCGGTCGTCGTCGGCCCCTCGCGTCGAGGTGAACGCGATCCGGTCGCCGGAGGGACTCCACCGCGGCTCGGCGTCAGCTCCCTCCGCGAGGGTGAGTCGTCGAGGGGGACGCGTCCCGTCGGCGTCGACGACGTACACCGTCGACTCGTAGCTATCGTCGCCGTTCGGCTGTTTCCGGAGGAAGGCAACCCGATCGCCGTTGGGCGAGAGTCGCGGGTCGGCCGGCTTCGCGATGTCGTGGTACGCAGCCGCTGTAACGCGCTCCATACACACCCGTCTCCACGAGGGCTCAAAAGGCGTCGGGAGCCGGAAGCTGAGGGAGCGACCGTTGTGAATGGAGCTACTCCGCGTTATCGAACGCCATCGAGACACCCTTGTCGTTGACGGTCACAGCCGCGGCACACACCGCGTGCTCGAAGTCAGCGTCAAGGAGTTCGCTCGCGGCCGACTCCGCGTCGGTCGCCGCGAGTTCGTAGGGCTCGGGAGTGTCTCGCTCGTAGGTGGCGACGAGCGTCGGCGACTCGACCGTTTCGACGATCAGGGCATCACGGCGGACAGTCGCTATCGTCGCCGTGTCCGCGCCGACGACGCCGGCGATCCGTGGTGTGTCGTAGTCGTCCTTCTCGAAGTCGAGCGCGAGCAGCGCGGTCGCAAGCGCGTCGCGGGCAGGGTAGCCCAGTTCCACCTTCTCAGCTACCGGATCGACGTGTGACCCGTTGCCGACGACCGCCAGCGGCTCGCCAGTCGGTGTCTCCACCTCGCGAGCGCAGTTGTAGGAGACGTACGGGTTGTCGGTCTCGGGCGCGTCTGGAGTCGGTCCGACGGTCAACGTTCCGTCGCGGTCGACAACCCGACGGTTCGGGAACGAGCGCGAGGAGACACGATAGCCTGCGATGCCGGGCGCAACGACGAGAAATCGTCCGATGTACATACACGAGTATGCTTAGCCGGATCGCTAAAACGCGTCGATCGATCCACATGCGACGATCGCGCGACTATGAACCGCGATCTGTCCGCTGAATGCGATCAGATACCACGGAGGACACGACGCGCAACGCTTACAAACACGCGTGGAATATCGATTGTACGCACAGTCCATTGGGGTAGTGGCCAATCCTGAAGCCTTCTGGGGGCTTCGACCCTGGTTCGAATCCAGGATGGACTATTTTCCGGGCCCAGTCTCGAATCGGTCCGTGTCCGCGCTGGTTCCCTCCCGTGTCGACCTTGAACCCGTGAGACGCACCGATCCAACGAACTCGCCACTCGCTTCAACTGGAGTGGTTTCCCCCCGCTGTCGTGCGGTTTGGAGGTGAAACGAAGGGGTATGTCACTGGCTTCCGGACCCACCGATCCGCGATCGGTCACTTCTCGACGTCGAGCAGCGCGACGCGCTCGTGGACGATGTCGGCGAGGTTACCGGTCGTCGCCGCGAGTTCACGGTCGTCGATATCGTAGTACTCGCGGACCGCGTTCTCGTCGAACGCTCCAAGCGTCGGCTCGGCCGTGACGAGCGCCGTGAGTCGCTGCTCGGCCGCGTCGAGATCCGCGGTCGGTCGGTCGGCACCAGGCACCTCGCCGAAGTCGGCGGCGACGAGGACGGCTCGCTCGTGGCCGGTTGAAACGCCGAGTTCGAGCGCCTGATCGATCTGTCTCCGACCTGCCGCGTACAACAATACCTCGACCGCCGGGTCGCGGGCGACCGCCTCGCCACGGGCGATCGCACGGGCAGCGAGCCGCGTCGCCCGCCGGAGCTGCTCGGCGTCGACGACGTATCTTGCGTCGAACGCCTGAACCACTGCCCCCGTCTCTGCCTCGACCTCACCAACCAACGAGAGAAACCCGTCGAGGTCGTCTATCTCTACGGCTCCCTCCACAAGACGACAGTCGGGTCGTGGAGTCGGAGACTCGGCCGTGTTGGTTCGCCCGTCTGACGCCGTCATCCGAAATCACCGAGATTGGACTGTCCATCGCTGCCGTCGCCGCTGCTTCCAGCGGTTGCGGCCGCGGAGGCGGAGGGGTCGGCGTCGACGGTCTCCATCGACGGGTCCTCGCGACCGGCGTGTTCGAGGATTCGTTCGGCCGTCTTTTCGCGCCCGCGGAGCGCACCGAGAACGACAGCTTTGTCGGCCTCCCGGAGGTCCGCACGGGTCTCGACGCCGGCCTCGTACAGCCGCCGGGCGCGTTTGCGGCCGACGTTCCGCACGCCGGCGAGGTCCAGAAGTGGCTCGCGCACGCCGTACTCGACCCGCTTTCTGGCCCGTCGAA
>LFFM01000939.1_pt1 | contig 20704 bp, 11 predicted proteins | sample 643131 | NCBI WGS metagenome assembly LFFM01 (sample SAMN03777445, study PRJNA286221) | soda lake metagenome | biome: soda lake; feature: Kulunda steppe; material: water; isolation source: sample Tc-Br brine of Tanatar trona crystallizer | place: Russia: Kulunda steppe | collected 2011-07
CATACTATTTACTGGGGAGAGCCAAGCTTGAGCAGCGGAGATGAAGAGATGCGAGATCAATTTTTAGACGAAATTCGTGAATCTGTAGATGTAGCAAAACGAGTTAATGCCAAATGGATGACGGTGGTTCCCGGCCATATAGATCTGCGTCTCGATATGGACTATCAAGAATTAAATGTAATTGATGCGCTGAAAAGAGCCGCTGAAATTCTGGAGCCACATGATTTAACCATGGTGATTGAACCATTAAATACCCTGCGGGATCATCCGGGCATGATTCTCACTAAAACTTCTCAGGCCTACAGAATTTGTAAGCATGTAAACAGCCCTGCTTGTAAAGTTTTATATGATGCCTATCACCAAGCTATCACCGAAGGTAATATGATTCCGAATATGGAGCGAGCATGGGATGAAATCCCCTACCTTCAGATAGCTGATCATCCCGGACGGCATGAACCCTACACCGGTGAGGTTAATTACCAAAACATCTTCAAATTTGTCTATGAAAAAGGCTTTGATGGAGTAATTGGAATGGAGCACGGAAAATCAGCTGATGGGAAAGAGGGAGAACTGAAGTTGATCGAAGCTTATCTGAAAGCTGATGATTTTGAAGTTTAAACCTGTAGAATTATTGGAGATATTTCAAAAAGCCTTCAGTTGTCCACTCTTTAACTGAATCATCTGAAAATTCTAAAATAACAGCTTCCGTATTTTCCAAATTGTCGATGAGCTCAATTCCCTTAACAGGGTCCATCAATGTTAATACAGATGCGTAGGCATCAGCATACATACTGTTTTCTGAAACGACGGTGGCCTGTATTCTGCCTGTTGCCCCCCGTCCGGTTTTCGGGTTGATGATATGCGAATATCTCTCTCCCTCAATTTCAACAAATTGAAACATATCACCTGATGTAGTTACGGTTAAGCCATTCAATTGCAATGAAATCATGCCGGGTTCGCCTGAGGCTGTTCCTTTAGGTACTGCTACTGACCAGTTTTTTTGTCCGGGTGGTGGTGCAGACAGCGTTATATCTCCCCCGGCGTCTACAAGTGCAGATTTAATTCCTGACTTTTGCAGCGTCTTTATCGCATCTTCGACAGCATACCCTTTCGCAATACCCCCGAGGTCAATCTGCATATTTTCCTCCTTTAAACGAACGGATTTGGTTGGTTTGTCCAATTCTATATGCCGATATCCTGTTCTTCTCAACAACCTTTTAAGCTCCTCTTCTGCCGGCAGTTCCGGGTCTTCCATCATGCGTATAAATCTCCATTCGTGGGTAAGCGGTCCCATTGTTACATCAAACAGCCCTCCTGTTTTTTCTGAAATCTGAAGTGAAGTTTTTAACAAAAAAAATAATTCTGGGCTCACTTTCATCCACTCGCCGGAGCCGGATTTTTCGGATAACAAATTTACCTCACTGTCATCAATATAATCACTCATCATCTGATTGAGCTCTTCAACACGTTCAAATGCAGACCTTGATGCCCGGGCTGCTGCTGTTTTATCTTCGGCATAAAGAATAATACTGAACTGTGCACCCATCTGTCTTGAATCAAAAGTATACCGCTGCAGATCCTGTGCCTGACTCGGAATTACATCCCCGAAAACCAAAAGTCCAATAATAACCAAACAAACATTGATCTCTTTAACGTAGCTCATACAGATGATAATCAGGTTCTGACGATTTAATTTATACCTAAATTATAAACAGATTCTCTTTGATTTAATTGATCAAATAAATTGGTGCTTTCCTATCTTAAACCAATTTCCCTAAAAAAAGAAAACCGCCTTGAAGTTTTCAAAGCGGTTTTTAAATCAAGCTGATCATTTATTTAAGGAAAATTCAGCTACAGATAATTTAATACTCACAACTATACGGATCGTGTTTCTCAAAATAGTTTTTATAATTAGTGGCACTCTCATCCATGCATCCTTCCAGATTCAGTACACGTACTGACCGTATATCAGTAGGATGGCTTTCAGCCTGGAGTGCAAAATATCCACCGCTGATTCTTTGGCCACTCTCCAGTTGCGGTCGGGCGTATTCGAAGACCAATTCATCATTCACAAAATGCTGAATTTTCTCACTTCCGTGAGCCACAAGTTCAGCTGTAACCCATTGATCACCATGCTGTGTTGCTCCGTCTGCCCCTAAGCAGTGATCCGTTATCAGTTTACCATCTAAAACAACATGAGTTCCGGGAGTACAAATACTTCCATTGGGGCGATCTTCTCCCCCATCACCACCAAGTAATTGAAACTCAATAGAATCAGGAAAATCCTGATCCGGATCCATACTTGCAGCTGATTGTGAATGGAACATAATTCCATTATTCATAAATGCCCATGCCGGTCCGTTTGGAGCTTGTTCACCAACGAACCTGTATTCTACAATAAGCCTGTAGTATGAAAAAGGCTCTTCATAAAAAATATGGCCGAACTGACCATCAAACTCATCATATTCATCGTAACGAACTTTCATCAGGCCGTCTTCAACACGGAATGTATTTGCAAAATTTTCATTTAACTCGTAGCCGGTAATTTTAAAATCCCAGCCATCGAGATTCACACCATTAAAAAGCTCTACCCACTCCTCCGTATCGGCATCACTATTTTCTGAGAAATTATTAGATGAAGATTCTGCGCATGATACCAGCATTGATATAATCAAACTGATAAATAAAAAATATTTAAATGGTAATGTATTGGTAGTCATAGTCATAACTGATTGGATTAGTGGTTTTGATTAAATTCTGTGTAATGAGTATACGAATTTTGCCGCAGATGCTCTGCTGCCGCTTCTGCTGTAATATCACGCTGTGAAGTCCCAAGCATTTCGTACCCTACCCTAAACTTTTTAATGGCAGCTGACCGTAACAGCGGAGGATAAAAGTGCATGTGAAAGTGCCATTCCGAGTGCTTTTTGTCATCTGTGGGGGCGGGGTGAAATCCGGCAGAATATGGAAACGAGATGTTAAAAATATTATCATATTTGGTCGTAATCTTCTTAATGATATCCGCAAGTGATGTTTTTTCCTCTTCCGTCATATCCGTAAATCTGCCAAACGGCCTTCGACTTACCAAAAGAGTTTCAAAAGGCCAGAATGCCCAGAACGGAACCAATACAACAAAGTCTTTATTCTCGGCAACAACTCGGTCCTCCTCCTTTAATTCAAGTTCAAGGTAATCACCGAGCAAAGTTCGACCATTTTTTTCAAAGTACATTTTCTGTTGCAAAAGCTCTTTAGTAGGTTCTTCCGGTATGGTTTTCTGGGCCCAAATCTGCCCGTGCGGATGGGGATTACTGCATCCCATCATCTCTCCTTTATTTTCAAAAATCTGAACGTAATTAATAAATGGCTTTGCCCCAAGCTGTCGGTATTCATCAACCCAAAGGTCTACAACTTTTCGAATGTGATCTACGTCCATCTCCGGCAGGGTCAAATCGTGCCGGGGAGAAAAACAGATCACTCTACAGATCCCTTTTTCTGTTTCTGCAATCAGAAGGTCATTTTGATTCATCGTAAATGACTCCGTATCAGGCAGTAACGCACTGAAATCGTTGGTAAAAGCAAAAGTTGAGCTGTATTCGGGATTTTTCACCCCACCAGCCCTTTCATTGCCGGGACATAGATAGCACGACTCATCGCACTTCGGTTTATCTGAAGATGGAGCCTCTTCTTGTTGACCCTGCCAAGGGCGTTTATTACGCTGTGCTGATACCTGTACCCACTCCCCGGTTAAGATATTTCGGCGCCGATGCGGATATTCGTCAAAGTTGATCATTATCTTTCCGATTTAACCTTTTTCTATGGCGCCCTGTAGAGCGGCACCATTACTTATATTTGTCTCATAAAACTCAACTGAGCTATTGATCTTTCTTTGATACTCCTGAAGAATCAATCTCTTCACTTCTTCAAGGGCTTGTTCTTCCACCAAGTTAATCGTACAGCCGCCAAAGCCACCGCCCATCATTCGACTTCCATATACTTCATCTATTTTTCCTGCTGCTTCAACAAGCAAGTTCAGTTCCCTGCAACTTACTTCATAAAGATCTCTAAGACCTTCATGGGACCAGTACATTAACTCCCCAAACGATTCTATATCATCCCTTGCAAGAAAATCACAGGCGTCCAACACTCTCCGGTTTTCATCCAATACAAATCGGCACCGGTTATATATAACTTCAGGTAACTTATCGCGATGTTTTTCGAGCAACATTTGGTTTACATCCCTTAAATTTCGGATAGAGGGATCGAATTTACGAAGAATGGAGACTCCCTCCTCACACTGTCTTCTGCGAATATTATATTCTGATGAAGCCAATTCCCTCCGTACTTTAGTATCGCACAAAAGTATTGAGATCCCCTCACGTTTAAAGGGATAATGGGAATATTCAAGGGAGCGACAATCAAGACGTATCACACTATTCTCTTTGCCGTGAAGATTTGCGAACTGATCCATGATTCCACACTGAACCCCTACAAAATTATTCTCTGCTTGCTGTCCGATTTTAGTCATTTCCATTGCAGACATGTTCAGGTCAAACAGTGCATTTAAACCCGTTAAAAGGCCTCCTTCCAGGGCTGCGGAAGATGACAGACCGGCCCCAATTGGAATATCTCCGCCAAAAATACAATCAAATCCGCTTATGGAGTATGCCCGTTTTTCCAGTTGATCCACCACACCAAGAATGTAATCGGGCCATCCCCTACCTGATTTCCGAAAAGGGGCGGGGATTTTCACTTCATATTCCGGTTGATCCATATCCAAAGCATGCATTCGGATTTTTTGAAGACTGTTTGAGGCGATAGCAAATGTAATCTTCTTGTCTATTGCGGCCGGGAGGACAAACCCATCATTATAGTCGGTATGCTCACCAATAAGATTTACACGCGCCGGTGATTCCACCACGAGCGGTTCAGAATTGAACCGTTCTCTAAATTCAGACCGAATGTTTACTTTGTTTAAAAGCATCTAAATATGTTTAGCCGATCCGTTTGTCGGATACCCGATAGTTTGGCGTGAGCTGTTTTTCAGCTTTTTATGAATCAAACAAAATTGAAAAATCTGCAAAATAAGCATAGATCAGAAGTACGATGAGGACTAAGAATACGCTGACGTGCACGGAGTATTTCCATGGAGTCATGTCTACATCTTCTGTATACTCTTGCTCCCACTTTTCATCCAGCGGTTTAACGTACCCGATTCCTGTCATCAGACCGACCAGCAGCACGAATGCGAGCCCCAAAAAGTGAAATTCGGAAATGTGGTTAACCCATCCGCTGAACGGTGGAACAAAATATCCTACTGCGATTGTAAGGCAGCCCAATACAAGTGCCCATTTAGCGGCGATCGGGGGTATCCTCTTACCAACCATACCTACAAATATTACCGCCAAAATTGGAATAAAATAAATCCCATTCATCTGCTGCAGATATTGAAAAATGCTCTCTTGCCCAATCAGCATTGGAGCAATAAGCATAGACGCAAAAGCTACGATCCAACCAAACCCTTTACCTGCCTTCACAATTTGGGCGTCTGATGCATCTTTTTTCCATACAGCTTTATAAAACCCATACCCAAAAAGTGTGGAGCTTGCGTTCAGAGCAGAGTTATATGAACTGAGTATGGCACCAACCATCACCCCTGCAAAAAGGCCGGTTAGAGGTGTCGGTAAAACATCACGTACAAGAACACCGTACGCACTATCGGCTGATATGCCGGTATCTGCGTAGAGGTAAAAAGCGATAATACCGGGAAGTACCAAGTACAAAGGTCCCAGTAATTTTAAAAACCCTGTCAGTAACACCCCTTTTTGTCCCTCTTCGAGACTACTTGCCCCAAATGTTCGCTGAATAATCTGCTGATTCGTACACCAGTAAAAAACATTCAGTAACAAAACACCTGTAAACAGAGTTGAAAATGGGACCTGCTGATCCGGGCCTCCTATTGAATTAAAACGTTCAGGATTTGCCTCATTTAGAGTTTGCCATCCCTGAAAAACTCCCTCTCCCCCACTGACTGCCTGCAAACCAAAATAGGTTATGGCAAATCCACCGATCAACAATCCAATTCCGTTGATAAGGTCAGATACTGCAATAGAACTTAACCCTCCAAACAGTGCATACGCTGTACCAATGAGGCCAACTACCCACACAGTCACCCAAATTACACCCGTGTATGATTCAATTCCTGTTAATGTTTGAATATCCAACATTCCAACCAAGGCTGTAGCACCTGTATATAAAATAATCGGCAAAAGTATGGCAACGTAGGCTCCCAAAAAGATTAGGTTTGAGATAACCTGCGTTCCGTGATCAAAACGAATTCCCAAAAACTGAGGAACGGTTGCAATACCACTTTTCAAAAATCGGGGGAGAAAATAGAGGGCCATTAAAACGAGTGCCAATACTGCAAGTACTTCCCAGGCCATCACACTCAATCCATCAATAAAAGCGGACCCGTTCAGTCCAACCATCTGCTCAGTGGATAGATTGGTTAGCAGCAGGGAGCCGGCAATAAACGGAAAACTGAGTCTTCTTCCCGCCAGATAGTAACCGTCAAGACTCGAAATATCCTGATCACGAACCCACCACCAGGTAAAAACGGCCACAAAAATAATAAACAGCAAAAAACTGCTGATTATAATGAAATTTTCCATGCTTTCTGCAGATCTTAAATGTAGTTGGTTCTTATTTTTCCTTTAAAACTCTATCACGTGGTATTTCCAGTTCTATGGTATCAACCAATACTTTTATGCTAATCATACCCGAATTTGTATATGAATCAATCATTAAGTCCGGCAAGAAAAGTGGAGCAGTGCACTTTGCACTTTATTGATTCCGGGTTTTCAATTCACGAATTTCGGATTATTATGAAGATCCGGCTAACCGATCTTATCTGATTATCAGCCACAAATTTCATGTCTATATTTAATCAATAATTATTCATAACAATAACTGTTGCAATAATATCAAGCTGATGAACTTTCCACAAAAAAATGAAAGAGATATCTAATGTTATCTTTAACAAAAAATGTAGTAAGCGAACATGCAACTTCCAAATTAAACTCAATACATGACGTTTGATCAATTTTTTTTCGCCATTACTGAATAATCAAAGACAGCTGAATTAATCTTCTCAGCAACCGCACGACTGCCTTATCATCAGTTCGGTATTCAACTCTATATCCTCAGGAGATTCATCACTGTTTTGGATCGTTTTTATCAATTTTTTTGTGGCCTCTCGTCCAATTTTTTCTGCCGGCTGTTTTACGGATGTTAAAGGGCACTCCATTAGTCCGGCCCGGATATCATCAGAAAATCCCGCAATCGCGATATCATCCGGAATAGAAATTGAGTGTTCCCTCATACACTCTACTGCTCCAATTGCAACAGGGTCATTTACGGCAATTACACAATCCGGCCGGTGTTCTTCGGGAAGTTTGAGTAGTTTTTGCATCGCACCGTAACCGCCCTGCTCCAGATAACCACTTTCGAGTATAAGATTTTTACGTTCCGGTATATTACTCTCAGATAAGGCTTCCCTGAAACCGTTGAGCCTGTCCAATCCGACCGAAACTTCCGGACCGTGAAGGTAGGCAATTCGTTTATAGCCGTGGTCTATCATATGTTGTGTGATTCTTTTCGATCCTTCTTTATCGTTCACACTTACTGTACTTGCACCTACACCGGTGATACATCGATCAAAGAAAACCATAGGAGTTCCGCTATCAATAACTTCCTTAAAGTGGGAAAAATCACCCGTTGATTCTGAACATGACACCAGTATACCATCAACGCGTTTCGAACGAAGAGTCTGGAGGGCTTTTTTCTCTCTGTCAATATCTTCCGCTGAAATTGTAAGAATGAGCTGATATTCTTGCCGGTAGGTTATGTCATCAATACCCTTTACTACTTGGGCAAAAAACATATGAGAGATCTCAGGTATAATCACACCTATCGAATATGTCTTTTTTGAAACCAAACTTTTGGCTACTAAGTTTGGCGTATAGCCCATACTTTTGGCTTTCTCGACAACCTTCTTTCGTGTACGATCATCCACATTTTCATGGTTATTAAGAGCACGGGATACCGTCATTGTAGATACCCCAAGCTCTTCAGCAATATGTTTTAATGTAATGTTAGATCCCAAGAATAGTTCTCCACATTCAGCCGAAAACTAAATGATTAATTAATATGTATTTTTGCCTGAAAGTTTAACGATAACAGTGGTTGATAACATTCAGGTATAGCCTGCATTGTTTTCACCAAGGAACCTTCTATCATTGTGTCGATGGTGAAGCTTTGCTTTGAAACGTAAATTTCCCGCTGCGTATCTACTTCAAAAGTATATATAAGCGGCAATCCAACCTACGTTTTCAATATCATATAAAATTTGCCTGCAGATAATAACTCATGGTACTGCAGGCAATTTGACTGGTTATTATATTACTTTGGTTTCACCGGGTATGGGCGCTGAGTAAAAACCATCACCATTTGGCAGTACCGGTGGTTCAACATCCCATCCAAGCTCTTCAGGAACGAGCTTTAGATCAGAATTAATCGCATCTTCATACTCTATAACTTGGCCTGAGTAAGTAGCCATTCTTCCCATGAGAGCCGCCATGGTACTTTTTGCGCCAAATTCAGTGTCATCAATAACATTTCCACTTCGAATTGCCGCAAACAGATCATCATGTTCTTGTTGATATGGGTTTGGATCATTCCTTCCATCATGGTCATACTGCACGGTACCGTTGTAATCACGGATTAATGTTTGATTACTGCCATCAGTGTGGATGGTCCCGGTTGTTCCTTGAAAAACTTCATCCACACGACTCATACAATTTGGTTGATGGCGACACTGACTTGATATTACAGCTCCTCCCGGATACGTAAATTCAACAAAATGGTGGTCAAAAATTTCACCGTGGTCTTTACCTTTCCGTACTTGTCTGCCCCCCATTCCTTGTGCTTTTACCGGATATTCCCCGATAAACCAGTTTGCAATATCAATGTTATGGATGTGCTGCTCCAAAATGTGATCTCCACATAACCAGTTAAAATAGTACCAGTTGCGCATTTGATACTCCATCTCTGTTTGGTCCGGCTCTCTTTCGTTAACCCATACACCCCCACTATTCCAATACACCTGACCTGAAATGATTCTTCCAATTTCCTGATGTTGTATACGCTTTAACGCTTCATGATAATTTGTTTGGTACCGCCGTTGAAGCCCAACAACTACATTCAATCTCTTCCTTTTTGCTTCGCGACCGGCATCCAAAACTTGTCGAACTCCCGGAACATCAGTTGCCACCGGTTTCTCCATAAACACATGTTTCCCTGCCCGTACGGCTTCTTCAAAATGCTGTGGTCTAAATCCGGGTGGTGTGGCAAGAATAACCACATCGGCTAATTCTATCGCATGCTTATACGCATCAAAACCGGTGAATTTATGTTCTTCAGGTACATCAATCTTGTCTGAATCCCCATAAGCTTCCGAAAGAGTATCATAACATTCATCCAGCCTGTCCCTGAATGCATCGGCCAGAGCCACAATTTTCACACCGTCATCTGCTCGTAAAGCCTGGTTTGCTGCTCCGGTTCCGCGACCACCACAACCTATCACCGCTACTTTCAGCTCGCTGCCTCCCGCAACATAAGCACTCGCTCCTACAGGAAGTGACGAAAGTAAAAGCCCTCCGCCTACTGCCATCGATGCATTTTTACAAAACTCTTTCCGTGTTATTATTTTTTTTGAAGTAGTATTTGGTTTATCCATAATTGTATAATGGTTGTATGTATCGTTATTGTAAGTATTAGAGCCGGGGAAATGAATCCGCGAATTTATATCGGTTTTGTATTTTTAATCCCCAACTGCTACGCCCGATTAAAAATCTTGCATTTCCTCAATCCAATAGTTTTCTATAACCTCGGGGGATGGAGGATTCTCCGGTCTAACTAATCTAAAACCAACGAATTGAGCACTTGTGTGCCACCACAAGCTTTTTGGCATCTGGGGATCGAGCATTTTCCATCTTTCATCTGATCCACGCCGAGTTGCACAACGTTGATCCTCAACTCCATCCATCCAAGACCCGCCCCGAACAGATCTGGGATATAGTTCCGTTGGTCTAAACCAAGGATTAGTTACAGAAGCATCATCTAATCGTTCAAAATAATCGTCAAAATATTGATCCATTGTCCATTCGGACAAATTACCCGACATATCATAAAGCCCAAATCCATTAGGCTCTTTGGTTCCTACACGATTATAGCTTCGATCACTATTTTCTCGATGCCAAACATACCGATCAATATCATCTTCGGAATCTCCAAAATGGTACGCTGTTTCTGTACCTGCCCTGCAGGCATATTCCCACTCAGCTTCAGTCGGCAACCTATAAAAATCACCCGTTTTGGCAGTCAGCCATTTGGCAAACATCACAGCTGCATAATGAGTCATACTTATTGCAGGATATCCGTCACGCCCCATACCAAATGTCATATCAACATAAGGTGCTGTAGGAGTAGACAATGCATCAGCACCAATCTCTATATTTCGGCCTGCCCCTGAAGCCAATTCCTCTTTCAGATTATCAATAACTTCATTCACAAAAAGATCATACTGACTCCAAGTCACCTCATATTTCCCCATCCAAAATGAATCAACTACTACTTCCCGCCGGGGTCCCTCATTTTCATTTCGCCCGGATTCATCCTGCGGACTGCCCATTAAAAAACTCCCTCCCTCAACGGCAACCATATCAAGTTCAACATCCGAGCCCGGTATAGGTATTGAATAATCGCTGAAATTGTTGCTATTGGAAAAAAGTGAAAAGCCGCTAAGAATGAGTAATCCAGAACAGACAATAACTGACAAAAAAAGATAGCTTTTAGAAACTCTTAAATCTTTCAAGACGTAATTTTTTAATTATTAAACTTCGTAAAATTTTTTGAGATACATCTTTAATTCTCATCAAGAAAACCAATAAAGAAACTTATTAAAAATAGATGGATGCTTTATCCGTGAAGCTACTTTAATACCTCTTTTAAAATTATGATCAAACTTTTTTTAATTTATTTGAATTCTGAATTATAAGAAAATATATATTTTCAACATTAACTAATTCATTGTCTCCTAAAATCTAAGAGTGCAATACGCACTACCAAGTAATATTTATAGCCTGAAAATAAAACTTGATATTAGCCATTTTCTTTTTAGCTTTCCATCGAATGCCTATGAATTTTCAAGTAATTGATTGTTGAAATTTTATAAAATAGACTCTTAAATGTTTTAATCTTCAGCAGGCATCCACTAAAATCTGTCAAAGAGGTATATTTAAGATCTCAAAATGTTATCGATACCAATTTAACATTTCTATTTAAAACTTCCTGTTTTAATCTCAATTTATTTGACTTATTATGGAAGCGCTTCTTAGCGCAACCTTGAGACTCATAGAATATACTTTTTTACAGCTCTCACATAATAATCATAACCCTAAGATAGATTTATGGAACATATTTACTATCAAACTAAAGACATACTATGTAAACGGTTTCCCTTTCAGGTATTTCGTTTTTCTGTAATAGCTCTCAGTTTTTTATTGTTCAGTGGTATAGCATATGCTCAGGAACAACATGAAATCAGCGGAACTGTTACAGATGCTGCTACCGGTGAAACACTGCCAAGTGTAAATATCATGGTTGTAGGTACAGATATTGGTACCACAACGAACTTGGAAGGAGATTACACTATCACCGCACAAAGCCTTGACCAAACTCTTAGGTTCTCTTATATCGGCTATCAAACTCAAACTGTAGATATTAATGGCAGAACCGAGATAAATATTGAACTGCAAACAGCCGAACTTGTCGGTGATGAAGTTGTAGTTACAGGTTATGGTACCGTGCGACAGCGAGAAACCATCAGTGGTTCTGTAAGTGCTGTTACCGGCGAACAGATAGAGTCCGTACCAACTGCCAACCTCTCTAATACATTAGCGGGTCGTGTTTCCGGTATTTCAGGACTTAACACCGCCGGTGAGCCCGGCTTTGATGGATCTGAACTTCGTATCCGTGGAAACGCCACACTCGGTAATAATGAGCCACTTGTTGTAATTGATGGTGTTCCCGCTCGGCAGGGTGGTCTTGACAGGATCAACCCAAACGATGTTGAAAATATTAGTGTCCTCAAAGATGCTTCTGCAGCTATTTACGGTTCAAGGGCAGCGAACGGTGTTATCCTCATTACTACAAAAAGAGGACGAACAGGTGCTCCCCAGGTTACTGTAAATGCAAGTCATGGTTTTAACCAACCTACAGTAATTCCAAATATGGCAAATTCACCTACATACCTGACCATGTTGAACGAAATCGACATGTATCGAGGTGATTCACCACGACGGTCAGAACAAGAAATTGATCGTTATAGAAATGTTAGTGAACAAGATCTCTGGGAATATCATGATACAGATTGGTATGATGAAGGGCTTAAGCGTTTCTCCAATGAATCTGAGGCTACCGTAGCAGTAAGTGGTGGTACGGAATCGGTTCGATATAGAGTTTCAGCACGTGGCCTTACTGAAGATGCTTATTACAGAGATAGCGCTACCCGCTACAACCAAAGTGAGTTTCGCAGTAATATCGACATTGATGTAACAGATTATATTCAATTTGGTGCTGACCTTGCAGGACGCTATGAAGACAGGAACTTTGCAACGCAATCAGCAGGTGCTCAATTTCGATTTCTGATGCGTGGTAAGCCACATGAGCCCGCACGCTGGCCGGATGGCAGCCCGGGACCCGATATTGAGAACGGGACAAACCCTGTTGTTTCAGCAACCAATGCCACCGGTTATCATGATATTGATGATTATTATTTGCAGAGTAGTATTTATGTAAATGCTGAAATTCCCGCCATTGACGGACTTTCATTCAGAGGTAATTTCACATATGACCGACAATTCACAGAAGACGAATTATGGCAAACACCATGGATTCTGAATACATGGGATGGAACAAGAGATGAAAATGGAGATCCTGTTTTAAGCCCCGGTCAACGTGGTCCCGGTACTCCTGAATTAACAAGAATAAGAGAAAACCAACAGGACATAACTCTTAATCTCGTAGGTAACTATCAACAGAGCATCGGAGATAATAATTTTACTTTTATGCTCGGAACTGAACGTGAGACCTTTAACGGTCAAAACCTTGGTGCCTACAGAGAAGGATTCCTATCACCGGAATTTCCTCAACTTGACCTCGGTGCAGCTGAAAACCGGGATAACTTTGGGAACTCATGGCATGGAGCCCGACAAAACTTCTTTAGTCGTATAAACTACGACTATGATGAAACGTACTTGTTTGAAGTAATTGGCCGTCTTGACGGATCTTATATCTTTCCGGAAGGAGATCGTTACGGTTTCTTCCCGTCTGCTTCTGTAGGATGGAGATTATCTAACGAAAGCTTCTTTCAAGACTTTACCTCAAATTTCTTCGATAACTTTACAGTTCGTGCATCTTACGGACAGACCGGTAATGACCAAGTAGATCCTTACCAATTCCTTGGAACATATGAATTTGGGAGTGGATACATTTTTGACGGTTCCATTCGATCTACTCTTAACGAGGCAGTTATTCCAAACTCCAACATTACTTGGGAAGTAGCAAATCAGTTCAATACCGGTATCAATATGACCTTTTTTGATAACAGGATTGAGCTCGAATTTGATTATTTCGACTACCGAAGAGAAGGTATACTTTGGCAGCGTGATGCCGCACTTCCACTGATGGCAGGGTTTGAACTTCCTGATGAAAACATTGGTGAGGTAAAAAGTTACGGTTTTGACAGTACCATTACTTACCTGCAAGGCATTAACGACAATACATTTTTAACTACTTCATTTTCTTTAAGCTATGCTGAAAATGAGATCCTCTTCTTCGATGAGCCGGGTGGAATACCTGAGTGGCAACGAAATGAAGGAATGCCGATGAATACCAGTCTGTATTATAATGTGATTGGAGTATTTCAGGAAGATGATTTCGATGAAGACGGTAACGCCATAAACTATCCAAGCTGGGATGGTGCCCAACCGGGCGACCTTATCTTTGAAGATGTGAATGGTGATGGTGTAATTAACTCTGACGATATGATCAGATCCGATCGAACCCCATTCCCTAAATGGACCGCTGGTCTGAACCTTTCACTGAGCTATTTGAATTGGGACATTTCCACCTTCTGGCAGGGTGCTGCAGGAGCTGCAGTTTATACCCAAACAGAATCGGGTGAAATTGGAAACTTCCGACAAGGCTTTGCTGAAAACCGTTGGACACCTGACAACCCGACAAACGAACATCCACGTACATGGAATCGTAGTGACGAATACTGGGCATCAAACGATAATACGTATTTTCTCGAAAATACAGATTACATTCGTTTGAAATCACTTGAGATCGCCTACACCCTTCCAAGTGAACTCTCGTCAAGAATGGGCTTACAGCGAACCAAGTTTAGTATTACAGGATTAAACCTGCTTACATTCACAGGGTTGGAAGATCTTGATCCCGAAGCCGCATCCGGTGCCGGACAGTATTACCCTCAAAGACGAACACTTCGTGCAGGCTTATCAGTAACATTTTAAACAATAGAAATTATGAAAATGCATAAACATACTTTTTATCCACTTGTCATTATCGCTATGCTGTTTGTATATGCGGCATGCGATTCTGCCTTAAATCTTGATCCATTAGATCAACCATCAGATGCTGCTGTTTGGGAAGACCCCGGAATGTCTCAAGCCTTTGTAAATGATATCTATGGAAGTATTCCCCATGGTTTCAATGAGGTTAAGATGGCTATTCATACTGATGAAGCCGCTTTTACACATATCGGCTCATCTGAACAAGCTCAGGGAATTCTAAATCCTTCAAACTTAAATAATACCACCTGGGGATATGCCTGGTGGTCAGGCCCTCCGGGATCAGGAAACTATATGTGGGAACACTCATATGCAGCGATACGGAAAGCGAATCTGTTTTTCCAAAATTTTGACTCCGATCTGTTTGAAGATCAACAGCTCGCCGAAGAATTAATTGGTGAAGTTCATTTCCTGCGTGCATATAAATATGCCGACCTTTTACGATTGTTTGGTGGCGTCCCCATAGTTGATGAGGTATTTACTCTTGATTCTGATATGGAACGCTCCAGGAATTCTTATGAAGAAGTCTTAAACTTCATTTTGTCGGATCTTGAAGAAGCTGCCAACCGATTGAACTGGGAGCCGAGCCAACAGGGACGAGCCGGACGAGGAGCGGCTCTTGCTCTAAAAAACAGAATCTTAACTCATGCGGCCAGCGATCAGTTCCATAATACGGATGTATGGGCTGGCGGCTACAGCAATCCGGAATTAATCGGTTTTACGGATCCTAACATGCAACAACAACTTTGGGAAGAAGCCCGAGATGTTGCAAGTGAAATCATTAATCAAGGACCATACAGCCTTTATAACCAAGATCCTGACCCCACTCAAAACTTCCAAAATATTTGGTTGCAAGGTGGTGGAAGTGAAGGAATCTTTACCCGTTACCATTTAGAGGAATTCACCCCTTCTGCCCCTGAAGGTAACTGGGGGCCAGTTATATTCGGCCAATGGGCCGGCCCCAACGGTTATTTCCTCTGGGGTGGCAGTACACCTCAACAGGCATTGGTAGATGATTTTGAAACCATTGATGGTGAAACATTCGATTGGTCGAACCCGAACCACGCATCAGATCCTTATTCGAACCGTGATCCAAGAATGGAAGCCACTGTGATGTACAATGGATATGAATGGAGAGAACGTCCGGAAGGGCCTCGCTCTACAGATCCACGTGGAGTCATTGAAACGTTTCTAACGATTCGATGTACAGGTTCCGACCAATGCCCAAGCCAAAGAACAGGACTGGACTCACGTCGAAGCCCAATTGAAGACTGGAATGCATCCAGAACAGGATATATCCTGAACAAGTTTATTGATCCTAATATTGAGCACTGGAACAGTCACCAGGAAGTACCTTGGCATTTCATTCGATATGCAGAGATTCTGCTAAACTATGCTGAGGCTCAGATAAATCTGAATGACGAATCCGAAGCACGATGGGCAATTAACCAAATCCGTCAACGTGCAGGAATGCCGGATATCACGGATTCAGGTGAGGACTTGGTAGAACGATACAGAAATGAACGCCGTGTTGAGCTCGCATTCGAAGATCACCGGTATTTCGATGTACGACGCTGGATGATTGCCCCGGAAACAGAAGATCGGGATGCTTACGGAGTCTACTTACATGCAGAATATGAGTATGATCCTGATGCACCACAAAACGGTATGTATAACTATGAATACGTTGGTCCACCATCCGGTGAAACAGTACCATCTGAAGTTGAACTTGCAGCCGGAAACCCCAATATCGGAATCCGACCGGTATGGGCCAGAAGCTGGAACCCGGCTACGTATCTGTTGCCTATTCAGCGGGATGAAATGAACCGAAACCCGTCATTGGTACAAAATCCTAATTATTAGTACTAAACAGAATTGAATTAATGCGGTTAATTTAACTGCTCAATTCAATGAAAATCAGGGTGATTTTGGGTATGTTCTTCATATTCAGAATCACCTTTTTTTATGTAATTTATTTTGGACTAAACGTTTTATTTCCATGGTTTGATTACCCGGGTACCAATCGCCCGGCCATTAAACAGTTCAATAAATATGTACACCTGACCGACCATATAAACAAAGCCTGAAATATGTCTTTTAACTATACTATACTCTGCCCTGCCATCATACTGGTTTTTATTTTTACCGCTGCCTGTTCTTCGGACGGAGAGCTGAATTGGGTAGAAGATGACGGTTACCGATGGGCTGAACTTGAAACTTCTTTTTTTGGTGAAACCGGTTTTAGAGAGCTTTCAAAAAGTGATACAGGAGTTAACTTCAGGCTTGATGTTTCTGATGAGCTAATCCAACAAAACCGTCACTACTCAAATGGATCCGGTGTAGCCGTGGGTGACGTTACCGGCAACGGATACCCGGATATCTACTTTTCGAGCCTCACAGGGCCAAACAGACTTTTTGAAAACCAAGGCGGATTTTCTTTTGAAGAGATTACCGATCAAGCCGGTGTGGCGCACGATGGATACAACTCTACCGGAGTTGCAATGGCTGACGTCACCGGCAACGGCTTTCTCGATATTCTGATCACATCTCTATCGGATGGCAATGCCCTTTACCTGAATGATGGTTCCGGAAGATTTGAATTTCAACAGAATAGTGGACTTGGCGATAGTAATGGTGCTCATTCAATGGCATTGGCCGATATTAATGGTAATGGTCTACTCGACCTTTATATCGCTAATTACCGACTTGAATCGGTACGAGATCTTTATGGGCCGGATGATCTTTCGATGAACAACACCGTAACATATAAAGATGGTAAAATGGTGATACTTCCGGAGTTTAAGGAGTTTTATCAGGTAATAGAAGTTGATGGGCAAGAATTTCGCCAAGAGTCCGGTGCTTTTGATGAACTTTATATAAATCAAGGTGCCGGATCATTCAAAAAAGCAGACTTGGAAGAGCATTTCACTCTAAACGATGAAGGAACAGCCGGTTTATTGCAAGATTGGGGATTTACTCCGGCTTTTCGCGATATCACCGGTAATGGGGCTCCGGACCTTTATATCACTAACGATTTCTGGACTCCGGACCGCCTTTGGTTAAATAATGGAGACGGAACATTTCAAACTGCTCCGCTTGATGCGATTAGAAATCAAAGTTTCTCATCCATGGGCATGGATTTTACCGATCTCAACAAAAACGGGCTCGTAGATTTTGTTGTAACGGAAATGCTCAGCGGGGATCACTCCCGGAGAGTTCGTCAATACTCCGACTACATGGGGGAATATCACGGAAGTACACATCATAACCACAATTCCGTTTATCTAAATCGCGGGGACACAACGTTTGCCCAAATCCCCTACTTCAGTGGGCTGGAAGCAACGGAATGGTCTTGGGCTACACTTTTTATGGATGTAAATCTAAACGGGCACGAAGACCTGATTGTAGCTACTGGTTTCTACCGCGACTATCTTGACATGGACGCCCAACAGGAAATCCACCAGCGCTACCAACAGATGGGTCAAAACATGCTCGAAGAGGGAGATTTTCTGCAATTTCCGGTGCTCAACCTCGGAAATCAGCTCTTTCAAAACAATGGTGATTTAACTTTCACTGATGTCAGCAGAGATTGGGGTTTTACCATCGATGATATTTCAATGGGGATGGCAGCCGCAGATTTGAATAACAACGGAACCCTTGATTTAATTTTCAACCGTTTTAATGACGATGCCGTTATCTATGAAAACCGGACCAACAATCCCAGAATAGCTGTTCGCCTTGCCGGGAAAAGTCCTAACACGGCAGGAATCGGGGCAAAAATTGAACTTACCGGCGGACCCGTAACCCAGCAAAAAGAGATGGTATCAGGTAGTATTTATCTGTCTGATTCACAAAAACAGGTTGTTTTTGCCGCAGATGAATTAAACCGTGACCACACCATCACCGTAACCTGGCGTGATGGTACCCAAAGTGTCATCAACAATGTTCAGGCCAATCGCCTGTATGAAATCAACCAAGAGGAAACGGCTGTGGAAGTTCCTGACCATGACCGAACCTCAAACCAAACGGAAACACTGTTTACTGATATCTCCGAAATACTTGATCATACTCACCAAGAGAGCTCATATAATGATTTTCAAAGGGCTCAGCCGCTTTTACCCAAAGAGCTCAGCCGCCAAGGGCCCGGTACCGCTTGGTTTGATATAACCGGCAATGGATATGACGACCTGATGATTACATCCGGTCGCGGCGGTACACTCGACCTTTTTGAGAACGTTGGGGATGGAACATTTACCCCACTCCAATCAGAACCATTTTCCCGAGAAGCTCCCGGCGATCAAACTTCTATTGTGGCCTGGAGGCAAGGTGGGGATAAACACTTGGTGATTGGAAGTGCAAACTATGAGCAGGGAGATCCGAATGTTCCTTCAGGTTACCAACTAAAGTTTCAGAATAGCAGTTATGCTGCTACTGACTCCATTCCCGGTGTTCTATCTACAACCGGTCCGGTTGCAGCAGCAGATTACAGCGGCAACGGTTTTGTAGACCTGTTTGTGGGAGGCAGCTTTTTGCCCGGTGGTTACCCCAGAAGCGCATCGTCCAGACTTTTTATAAACAACAATGGCGACTTAACTCCTGACGAATCAAATTCAGAGGTCTTAGCTGAAGCCGGCTTGGTAAGCAGTGCACTATTTGCCGATTTCACTCAAAATGGCCAACAAGACCTTCTGCTGAGTACTGAGTGGGGCCCCATAAGACTATTCCAAAATCGCGATGGCCAATTCACGGAAATTACCGAAGAAATGGGGCTTGGCCACTATAAAGGGTGGTGGAACGGAATTGCATCAGGAGATTTTACAAATAATGGGCTGATTGATTTTGTAGCTGTAAATATAGGTCGAAACAGCCCTTACCAACCGACAAATGACTCCCCAACGAGACTTTTTTATGAAGACTTCAATCTTAACAATCGCCTTGATATTGTAGATGCCTACTATCATGAAGAAATTGGAGGATTCGTTCCACGCAGAAAATTACTGGATTTTCGTTCCGTGCCCATTATTCTTCAGTATGTAAACAGTCATGCTGAATTTTCTACGTCTACTGCTGACAAAATTTTCGATATGGATTTCAGCCGGGTACCTTTTCGAGAAATAAATACGGTTGAGCATATGGTATTTATCAATACAGGCAACGTTTTTGAAGCTCACCCTTTGCCCACAAAAGCTCAATTCAGCAGTGCTTATGCGGTTTTAGTAGCAGATTTTGATAATGATGGAAATGAAGATCTGTTCATCAGTCAAAACTCTTTTGAGTTTCCTGATGAGATTACTCGCCAAGATGCAGGTCGCGGACTTATCTTAATGGGTAACGGCAAAGGGGAATTCGCACCTAAACCGGGGTGGGAAAGTGGAATAAAAATCTATGGAGAACAGCGGGGTGCAGCGCTATCCGATTTCAACCGAAACGGTAGAACTGACCTCGTTATAACACAAAACAATGATAAAACAAGATTATTTGAAAACCGGTCTCCCAACTCCGGAATTCGAATCACACTTATCGGCCCGGACTCTAATAAAGATGCTGTTGGCTCATCAATACGCATCTCTTATGAGCACGATGTTAAAGGTCCTCGCAGAGTAATACAAGCAGGTGCAGGGTACCGATCCCAAAATAGTTTTACACAAGTGATGGGTATTGAGGGAGAGCCAAAATACATTGAAGTTCAATGGTTTGATGGAAACAAAGAAACCTTCCATATTGAACACGATTTATATCATTATAAGATTCGATACAATAAGTAAATGTATTTATTTGAAGAATTTTTTTTGTTGTATTTAAGACTGGAATGTAGTTTTAAAGCAAAAAAAAAATGAATTTTCACTAATTATAATTATAAATAGTTTGCATCAATTTTCGTTTGGCCACGGGAAAAATGGTTTGATCGAACGAGAAATCAAGACGGGTATCAAAAACAAACGTAGCGGGATTGGGCAGCTCTTTTTCATCCCGTATTAAATTCAATTTAATGG
>LFFM01000940.1_pt1 | contig 20688 bp, 21 predicted proteins | sample 643131 | NCBI WGS metagenome assembly LFFM01 (sample SAMN03777445, study PRJNA286221) | soda lake metagenome | biome: soda lake; feature: Kulunda steppe; material: water; isolation source: sample Tc-Br brine of Tanatar trona crystallizer | place: Russia: Kulunda steppe | collected 2011-07
CCCGTACTGCAGGATCATATTATAATACGTCATCACCAGCAGCGGGGCCTCAGTGTCGAGGTCGTCGACCAACTCGAAAAACCCCTGTGGCGTCGTCCCGGCGTCGAGCGCCCGGTTGATCGCTCCCTGGATCGTCGGCCCCTCCGCGATCGGCTCCGAGAACGGGAGCCCGAGTTCGATCAGATCCGAGCCGCCGCGATCGAGCGCCTCGACGTACGCCTTCGTCGCTTCGAGGGAGGGATCGCCGGCGGTAATGTAGGTGATGAGCGCCGGCTCGTTCTCGCGGATCGCGGCTTCGACGTCGCTGTCGATCGCCGTCGGCTCCGCCGACTCCTGGCCCTGGCTCATTGGTCGAACACCTCCACGTCGGGTGCGGCTTCGAGGTCGCGTTTTTCCGTCTCCTCTAGGACCGTCTGGAGGTCCTTGTCTCCGCGGCCCGAGACGTTGACGATGACGACCTCCCCGAGGTCCTCGGTCGCTTCTTCGAGGTAGCCGAATGCGTGACTCGTCTCGAGTGCCGGGATGATTCCTTCACAGTTCGAAAGCCGGTGGAAGCCGTTGAGCGCGGCATCATCACCGACGCTGACCGGTGTGACACGATCTGTCGAGACGAGGTGGGAGAGTTCGGGACCCACTCCCGCGTAGTCCAGCCCCGCGCTCACGCTGTGTGACTCCATGATCTGGCCATCACCGCTCTGGAGAAGCTTCGTCATCGCGCCGTGGAGCACGCCGTCGGTTCCCGTCGAGAGCGTTGCCGAGTTCGGCGCCAGTGCGTTTGCTTCGTCGATCTCGAGACTCGAGCCGCCAGCCTCGACCGCGACGAGATCGACGTCTTCGTCCGGCACGAACTCGTGGAATATCCCCATCGTATTCGAGCCGCCGCCAGCACAGGCGACGACGGTGTCGGGGAGGCGACCGACTTGTTCCCGAATCTGTGCGCGTGATTCCGCACCGATCACTGCATGGAAGTCCCGGACCAGTTTCGGGAACGGATGTGGGCCGACGATCGAGCCGATGACGTAGTGTGTCCGTTCGACGGTGGTCGCCCAGTCGCGCATCGTCTCGTTGATCGCCTCCTTCAACGTGCCACTCCCCGCAGTAACCGGGTTCACCTCGGCACCGTTCATTCGCATCCGGTAGACGTTCGGCCGCTGGCGGTTGATGTCCGTCCGGCCCATGTAGATCTCACAGGGCATATCGAGGTGGGCGGCGGCCATCGCCGTCGCAGTGCCGTGTTGGCCCGCTCCGGTCTCGGCGATGATCCGCTCTTTGCCCATATACTTGGCCAGCAGGACCTGGCCGAGCGCGTTGTTCAGCTTGTGTGCGCCGCCATGGAGGAGATCCTCGCGTTTGAGGTAAATCTCCCGGTCGTAGCGATCGCTCAGCCGATCGGCCCGCTGTAACGGTGTCGGTCGGCCGCCAAAGTCCCGCATCCGATCGCGGAACTCGTCCATGAAGCCGTCCTCGTTGTTGAGGACGTATCGCTCGTAGGCGTCTTCGAGTTCCTGTACCGCCGGCATCAGCGCCTCGGGAACGTACTGGCCGCCGTAGTTGCCGAACGTGCTCTCACTGTCTCGCTCTCGGTTTCGGGTATCCATGCTCATTGGTCGTCCTCCGTATCGATCGTCACTGCCTGTGTCAGTCGCCGCGTGTTCTCGGTTACGTCACTCGCTTCGCCATGGTCCATAATTGCACTGCCGATCAGCAACGCGTCGGCTCCGGCCTCGCGCATCCGCCGGACATCGGCTGGCGTCGAAATGCCGCTTTCGGCGATCAGGGTCACGTCGTCTGGAACCTGGGGAGCCACCGACTCGAATGTTCCGAGGTCGACCTCGAGTTTCGCCAGGTCTCGGTTGTTGACGCCGATGATGTCGGCCCCCGCCTCGATCGCTGTCTCGAGTTCCGCCTCGTCGTGGACCTCGACGAGCGGCTGGAAGCCGCGATCGCGTGCAGCCGTCACCAGGGCGTCGAGGTCGTCGACGAACCGGGCGATGAGCAAGAGCAGGTCGGCGGAGACGACATCGAGTTGGTCCTCCGTGAGCACGAAATCCTTCCGGAGCACCGGGACATCGACGGCGTCGCGGATACGGGTCAGCGACTCGGGTGAGCCGCCAAAGTGAGAGGGCTCCGTCAGCACCGAGATCGCCGCCGCCCCACCAGCGACCATCGATTCGGCGAGTTCGACGGGGTCGTCGTCGCGAGTTCCGTCGGCAGTCGGACTCGTCGGCTTCACCTCCGCGATCACCGGGATCCGATCGGCCGCTTCAACGCGTTCGAATGCGTCCGGCAGCGACCGCGTCGTCACTGACACCCGATCGTGGCCGTCGGCCGATCGCTCCCGCGCGGCAGCGAGAATCGACTCGACGGCAGGGGCGACCTCCGTTTCAGAGTTCATTATTGTACATCGACGTACTCATATGTACATAAGGTTTGCGCCATCTTCGTGAGGTGGCCGTCCCAGCGATCGCCGCTTTACAGCAGCGGGGGCTACTGGCGGGACGACTGGCGGGTTCGCTTCCCGTCGTCTCCTCCCCGTCGCGGACGATCGACGATAACTCGCCGATGAGTCGCCGTGACACCGCGGGGTCGGCCACAGCGGACGGGACCGGCGGATATTCAAGGGGTCACCCGCATCTGGTATCTATGGACGAGGTCACCGACGCGGGGATCTACGAACGGGAGTCGACGTATCTCGATCGGTACGTACAGATCGGTGTCGCCAGCGGACGCGTCCTGCGCGTCTCGTTTCCGAACTCGCCAACGGACGACGCCGAGGACGACCACCCGGTTCTCGATCGCATCTTCGAGTATCTCGACGCGCTCGGAGCGGGCGAGTTCGACGACATCCAGGTCGCCCTCACTCTCCCGACAGACCAGCGTGCGATCCTCGAACGGCTCCGCGAGATCCCCTACGGCGAACAGGTCGACGTCAAGAGTCTTGCACGGATGACGCCGGAACTCGATCCGGACGACCAGGACGACCTGGTTTTGGTCCGAACTGCACTTGATGCCAACCCCGCACCCATTCTTTTGCCCGATCACCGCGTCCGCGACGGGCCAAGCGCCGCCCCACCCGAAATCGAGCAGAAGCTCCGCTCGATCGAGGGGTTGTAGGCCGACCGTGGCTCTCGGTCGGCGGTACCGAAGCGACTAGCCACGAGCGGCGTCACTGAAGATAGATCGCGTACACGTAGAAGCCGACACCGATGAAGACCGTCAGCGACGCGAGCAGATCCAGCTCCGGACGGCCGGTCGCGAGCCACAGCAACTGTGTTATGCCACCGACGACCAGACAGGTCGCCGCAGCGGTGATCGGATCGAGCTGTCGCGATGACTGGACGTACAGCGCACCTCCGATCCCGATCGCGATGAGGCCGAACATGGCGTTTGCCACCAGTGCAGTGAGTGGGTCGCCGGTGAGCGTCGCGTATCCAAGGAGCAGAAAGTACGCGACGACGCCAACGACGATCGTTCGATACACCAGCGGAGACGCGTCCTCGAGAGTCGTCATATCATCCAGAACGAACGCCGAGACCTTAGTCTTCGATGGTCTCTGCCCAGTCGAAGCCGACCCCTTCGTGGACGACGAACTCGAGGGCGTTGATCCAGTAGTGGGCGACCACCACGACGAGGACGCTCCCGGTGACAATAAACGCCGCCGCGAGGACGAAGCCGAGCAGCCCCGTTACGACGACGCCGACGGGGCCCTGTATCCCGTGGCCGAGTGCGAACGCGATCGAGGAGCCGATCGCCAGCAGCCACGGATCGATCCCGAAGCCAGCTGACAGAGCGCCCACCAGCGCCGCCCGAAAGAGCAGTTCCTCGAAGACGGCGATGATCGGCAACACACCGACCAGCAGTATCAGCCAGCCCTGGGCTGTCTCCGGCGCCAGCAGTTCCCGCAGCCCTTCGTCGTGATCGAACCCGAACCGTGTCGCTGCCGCGGCCCCGACCTCGTTTGCGATGTAGAGACCGAACCCGAACGCCGTTCCCCAGAGGAGTCCCGTCTCTAGATACGACCGCGAGAATTCGACCCCGAGCGCATCGGCCGGGATACCGGTGTAGATCACTGCACCGAGCAAGACGATCGCGAACAGTCCCTGTGTGGCTGCTACGTTGGCCAGGACCATTCCTGTTGACAGCGACTCCGGATCGACCTGTCCGCCGGCTCGCCGTTCCCCGGACCGTGGCGGGCGGTGAGAGCCGATCCTGTCAGCCTCTCCGATCGGCTCCCCGCCCGCCGCCGACCGATCGCTCGATACCGTTCGGTCGACCCGCTCTTGCTCCCGGACGGAGCGATCGCCGGGAGACGCCGACGATTCTGTGGGAGGTGACGACGCGGCGGTCGGATCGATCGTGTCCGACGCCGCCGATCGCCGATCGTCACCCGCGGTCTCGCCGGATTCGGGTGACACTCCGGCTGAAGCCTCGCTGGATTCGGGTGACGCCACACCGGGAGCCTCGTCGGATTCGGGTGACGTCACACCTGGAGCCTCGTCGGGTTCAGATGGGACTCCGGCGGGAGATCCATCATCAGTCCCGTCGGTAAACGCCGACTGGGTCAGCCGCGTCAAAACGAGTAAGAGAACGAGGACGACGCCCGTGATGCCGGCAAACGTCGCCCACTGGGGCATTTATTGTGGACTCGGGTTCGACCCGCTCGTCGAGCCAACAGCACTCTGGTCGAGTGCCGACCCGGTGATCTGCTTGAGCCGATCGACAAGCGAATCCTTCTTGGGTTCGCCCATCAGCGCGACATCGAGCACTTCACTGATGTTCGCACAGGGGATGATCTCGATCATCTCCTCGTACTCGTCTTCGATCATCACGTCCTGTTCGTTTGCCTTGGGGATGATGACCCGCTCACAGCCGGCCTTGGCGGCGGCCTCGATCTTGTGGGTAACGCCGCCGACGGGGAGGACGTCCCCGCGAACCGACAGCGAGCCGGTCATTGCAACCGTCTGGTCGATCGGGATGTCTTCCAGCGCGCTGATGACGGCCGTCGCAACCGTAATCGAAGCCGAGTCACCGTCGACACCGCCCTCGCCCGCCTGGACGAACTGGATGTGGATGTCCTTCTCCGAGAGGTTCACGTCGGAGAACTTCTTGATGATCGCCGAGACGTTCTGGACCGACTCCTCGGCCATCTCTTTTAGCTGGCCAGTGGCGATAACCTTGCCCTGGCCCTGTGCGGGCGCGATTTCGGCCATCACTGGCAGCATGATCCCGCTGTCTTCGCCCATGACGGCGAGGCCGTTGACACGACCCTCGACGCCGCCGTCTGCGATCTGTAGCTCGTAATCCTTGCGCCGTTCGATGTAGTCATCGGCGAGCTGTTGCTCGATCGATCGCGAGCGACCTTTGGCCTGCAGGACGTCGTCGCGGGTGGTCGCATCGCGGTCTTCGGAGCGAGCGATGTCGCCCGAGACCCGGACCAGTCCACCGAGCGTCCGGAAGTGAAGCGTCAAGTGGTTCTTCCGGCCCGATCGGCGTTTGGCTTCCAGGACAAGTTCCTCGACGGCGTCGCGCGTGAAGTGGGGCAGGCGCCCGTCGCGTTCGACTTCCTGGGCGACGAACCGGGCGTACTTCCGGCGCATCTCGGGGGTGTCCTCGATGGTGTCCTCCATGTAGACCTCGTACCCGTATCCTTTGACACGGTTGCGGAGCGCGGGGTGCATGTTCTCCATCGCGTCGAGGTTCCCGGCAGCGATCATGACGAAGTCACAGGGGACGGGCTCGGTCTGGACCATCGCACCCGAGGAGCGCTCGGACTGGCCCGTGATCGAGAACTCGCCTTCCTGAATCGCCGTCATCAGCTTCTGCTGGGTCCGGACGTCGAGGGTGTTGATCTCGTCGACGAACAACACGCCCTTGTTGGACTTGTGGATCGATCCGGGTTCGACTCGATCGTGAGACGGCGTTTCCATCCCACCGGACTGGAACGGGTCGTGGCGGACGTCGCCCAGCAGTGCACCGGCGTGGGCACCGGTCGCGTCCTCGAAGGGGGCGGTGCGCTGATCGCTGTTGTCGACGACCATGTTCGGCACCATCGCGTCCGTGCCACGAGAGGTGTATCGGAAGATCAGCCAGACGATACCGGCTGCCAGAATGCCGAGGAGAATATTGACAGTGAGAATCGCATACCCGATGATGATCGCGATGATGATCCACATCAGGATCGATCGCATCTGGTTGCGCTTGCGCGCTTCCTCCTTGTGGGCGTCGATGATTTGTTCGCCCTTCCCCGCGGGAACGGTCCGGACCTTCGGGGCGTTCCCGTCGTCGGGGTTGTGGTAGACGAGGACGTCTTGGAGGTCTTCCTGTGGAAGCAGCTGACTCATCGCCTTCGCGAGCATGGACTTGCCCGTCCCCGGGGAGCCGATCATCATGACGTGCCGGCGCTGTTTGGCCGCCTTGATGATGATATCCCGCGCTTCGTCCTGCCCGATAACCTGGTCGACGAGCCGATCGGGAACCTCGATATCCTCGGTCGTATCGATCTTGAGACCGCCGAGGAGATCGTCCTCGGCGTGCTCCTCGTCGATTTCGACGCCGGGGTCGACCTCGACGTCACTGCCGAGGTCTTCGACGGTTTCGATGTCGTCGTCCCCTTCATCGTCGGACAGCGAGTCCGGATCGAACTCCTCGATCGGATCCTCGACGTCGTCGTGGCGGTCACCGTCTCTGCCGAGTGGCGACCGATCTCCCTGCTCCTGCCGGTCGTGCTCCTGGACGTCCTCGTCGCCAGTAGCGTCGGCAGCGTCTTCGGGAGGGTCGTCAACGTTCGTATCGTTACTCATAGAACTCTGTTCGGTATCTGGTTCGAAGGGATTGGCACTGATATACTTTCTCCATGCGGAGGATCGTATCAGTTGCTGATACCGCAGGCGTCAGCAGCCGACGGGCCAGATTGGAGAAATCTCCGCAACCATTGTATCCGAACAGTCGGAGACGAATAATACTGCGAGCATTCGTCTCCCTGGCGAGTAAATCAGCTGTTTCTCGGCGCTGTCGTCGCCGAGACGACGGAATTGCCCCTCACACGGCGACGTCTACCGCCACATCGGTCAGCGGTCGGCACCCGAACCCAGCGGGGTCGCAAGCTGCTCGCAGTGACCCCACGGGAGCCGAACACACCACGCTTAAGCACATACCCCAAACAGTATCTGCCATGACACGGGGGTTCTACATCGGCCGGTTCCAGCCCTTTCACGACGGCCACCTGAGCATGGTTGAGCAGATCGCGGGCGACGTCGACGAACTCGTGTTGGGGATCGGGAGCGCAGACGACTCACACACGACCAGAAACCCGTTTACCGCAGGCGAGCGGATCATGATGATCACGAAATCGCTCGTCGACTCGGATCTCGTCACCTACGCCGTTCCGATCGAGGACTTAGAACGCAACTCGGTGTGGGTGAGCCACGTCCAGAGTATGAGTCCCGACTTCGACGTCGCCTACTCGAACAACCCGCTGGTCATCCAGCTGTTTCGCGAGGCCGACATCGAAGTTCGCCAGTCACCGATGTTCAACCGTGAAGTGCTCGAGGGGTCAGAAGTCCGCGAGCGGATGATCAACGGCGGCAACTGGCAGCCACTCGTCCCCGAGCCCGTCGTCGATGTCGTCGAGGAAATCGGCGGGATCGAACGGATTCAGATGGTCAGTGGCTCCGACTCGAACGGCGAGTAACGACTGATGCTCACGCTTTCTTCGGACTTTGGCTCGCCGTATCCGGCGGCGATGAAAGGGGTCATTCTAACGCGATCGGACGCACGACTCGTCGACGTTACCCACGACCTACCCCGACAGGACGTCCGTGCGGCCGCGTTCTGGCTTCGCGAGACGCTTCCCTACTTCCCTCCTGGAACGCATCTCGTCGTCGTCGACCCCGGCGTGGGCACCGATCGGGCGGCGATCGTCGTCCGTGCGGGCGAGCACACGCTCGTCGGCCCGGACAACGGCGTTTGCTTCCCACCGGCGCGACGGCTCGCCGACGGTGGCCCGATCGAGACGTACACGATCGACGAGCGCCACATAGAGCCGGTCGAACCGGTCGGCGGGTCTGGAATCGACGAGTCGGCCCCGCCGAACGGCGGGCAGGGACCGGCGAGCAACACGTTCCATGGACGGGATGTCTTCGCCCCTGCTAGCGCTGTGGTCCACGACACACCGATCGGGGCACTCGCCGAACTCGAGTTCCTGACGCCGGCCGAGACCGCGGTCGAACTCGAGTTGCCGACGGCGACCGTGACGACCGACCGTGCAGACGGAGAGGTGCTCGTCGTCGACGACTTCGGCAACGTGATCACGAACGTCCCCGGCAGCTATCTCGCCGATCGGGAGCGCATCGTCGCAAACGGCGACCCCGTTCCCGTCGGCGAGACGTTCGCTGTGGTCCCGGTCGGCGATCGGCTCGCGACGATCGGGAGCCACGGCTACGTGGAACTCGATGTCAATCAGGGTCGTGGGGACGAGGCGTTCGGACTCACGGCCGGTGACGGCGTCGTTCTCGAGTCGGCCGAGGAAAACTGAGCTGCCGACTTCGCCGTCGCTACTGCTCCTGTGGATCGATCACGATTTCGCCGGTGGCGTACACCGTCACGAGACACTCTGAAAACCGGAACGAAAGCGAGGTCTCGCGGGACCGGGAGCCGGTCTCTCGCCAGTGGACGAACAGCTGGTTGACCGCGTCCGGATCGATTCGTTCCGAGAGCGCATCGAGTTCGTCCGGTTCGACACCGAGAACGGAGGACACAGCCATGAGCAGGGCAGTGCTCACTGGCTCGTAATCGGTGTCCGTACACCAGGTGTGATAAGTGCCTGCACGATCGTCGTAGTGGATCGTCCGATCGGTCCCGGTCCCGATTACCGCCGTCCGGTCCGCCGTTGTGCCCCCGAACATAACGTGTTAATAAATAACATATTAATATATAATAGTATTGGCTAACAGTGCAGTGATTTGTACGGAACACCGGGTTTCCGTCCCGGACGTGGGTACGATAAAAAAGAACGAAATCAGCTTGCGGGTGACGGGTGGTTACTCTGCGGCGATGACGTCGTCGATACGGACGATCATCGTCGCGGCCTCGGTTGCGCTCTCGATCGCCTCGCGTTTGACGTCGGCCGGATCGACGACACCGTGTTCGAAGGGATCGTCGATCGTGACGTCCTCACCGGTGGTGATCAGGCCGGCGCGGCCCTCGGACTCGTGGGCGGCACGGAGGTCGACGAGTGCGTCGATCGGGTCCTGGCCGGTGTTGGCGGCGAGCGTTCGTGGAACGACGTCGAGGGCGTCGGCGAAGGCGTTGACGGCGAGCTGTTTGCGGCCCTCGATTCCGGCGGCTTCCGAGCGGATTTTGTCCGCGATCGCGATCTCGGTCGCACCGGCACCGGGGACGACCTCGCCGGAGGCGAGTGCTGTCGCGACGACGTCGAGTGCGTCACCGATCGCGCGTTCGAGTTCGTCGACGACGTGTTCGGTCCCACCGCGGACGAAGACCGTGACGGCTTCGGCGGCCGCACCGCCCTCGACGAACGCGAGGTCGTCGTCGCCGAAGTTCTCGGCACGGACTCGGTCTGCAGCACCGAGGTCGGCCGCTTCGAGGTCCTCGAGAGCACCGACTCGGCGGGCTCCTGTCGCGGAGACGACGTCGCGAGCCTCGGAGTCGCTGACGTTCTCGAAGACGAGGAGACCCTCGTTGGCGAGGTACGTACTGACGCGGTCGTCGACGTCGTCGGTCGTAAAGACGACGTCGGCCCCGCTTTCGGCGACGGTTTCGGCGTAGCCCCGAACCTCGCTCTCCTCGGCGTCGATCGCGGTGTTGAGCTGGTCGATCGAGTCGATCGCGTACTCGGCATCGATCTCGCCGGTTCGGACACCGAGTTCGACGTCGAGGACGGCGATCGAAGCGTCCTCGACTGCGTCTGGCATCGCATCGTGGGCGGGAGACTCATCAAGGACGATCCCGGGGATGAGCTCCGTCGCGTTCGAGGAGGCACCGATCTGCGTGTGGACGGCGACATTATCGCGGGCGATACCGTCGTCCGTTTCGACGTGGCGGATCGCCTCGACGACGGTCTCGCCGAGGGATTCGGCGGTGAGTCCGCCGGTCCCTTTCCCGGTCATACACGACTGGGCGACCTGGTTGAGGATCTCGTCGTCGACGGTTGCCTCGCCGACCTGTTCGGCGATCGCATCCAGTGCGATCTCGCTTGCCTCGTGATACCCCTCGACGATCGTCGTCGCGTGGACGTCCTGTTCGATGAGGTCTTCGGCCTCGCCAAGCAGGTTGCCAGCGATGACGGCCGCCGTCGTCGTTCCGTCGCCGACTTCCTCTTCCTGGGAGTCGGCAACTTCGACGATCATCTGGGCTGCGGGATGTTCGATGTCCATCTCGTTTAGGATGGTCGCACCGTCGTTCGTGATGACGACTTCGCCACCCGAATCGACGAGCATCTTGTCCATCCCGCGGGGGCCGAGTGTCGTCCGTACCGACTCGGCAACCGCCTTGCCGGCCATGATGTTGGACGACTGTGCGTCTCGACCCTGCGTTCGCTGGCTATCCTCGCTCATAATGAACATAGGCTGTCCGCCCATGCGTTGCTGTTGTGCCATAGGTATACTCACTATCTATGTCGTCAGCACTTCTATATAAAAGTTTCTGTACCGACACCGCTCCGTCTGGCGATTCCCATGTGACCGATCGCCACACCACCCAGGAACGACGACCCGATCGTCCCACAACCCCATCCCTCGTACGGATTCGTCTCATCGATTACTCATACGGTCGTGCGTAGGCATGTTCTGCTCGTCGCTGACTCCGGTGCGAGCGACGACCGGGAAACCGTTACGCACGACCGTATCAACAGCACTGTCGAGTATCCGTTTTCGGCTGGCAGACAGTCGAGACACCGGCGGGGCCGGTAGCACAATATGGGTCGACTCACAAACCGATAGTGGATGCTGGAGCTGGAACACGGATTTCGGATCGTCGACGTCTATACACAGCTTCCGCCGGCCGACGACCCTGGGGTGGACACGATCACGCCTGACCAGTTAGAGCGAGAGATGCACCAGGCCGGAATCACGAAAGCTGTCGTGTTCCCGCCCGCGCGGCCAGCAACGAGCTACGTCGCTCCGAACAACGGCGTCGCCCGCCACAGCGTCGATCGGCCGTTCGTCGCATTCGCCCGGATCAACGGCTCACGGGGCCCCGACACGGGGCCGACCGATCGCCTCCGCACCGCCGTCCGCCAGCGTGTGGGCTCGCAGCCCTCGACGCGACGTGGGGGCCACCACAGCACGCCCGAAGATATCGAACGCTATGCCTACGACGATCGGTTTCACGGCTTCGTCCTCGATCCGGGCGTAGACGGCTATCCCGATCCGGACGTTCTCGCCGTCTTGGACGATGTGGGGCTGCCGGTGCTCGTCCACGGTGGTGTCGACGCCCCACCCGAAACCCTCGCGAACCGCCTCCTTGGCTACTCGTTTCCCGTCGTCGTCGCCCACTTCGGCGGCCACCCACTCGATCGATCGCTGATGGCCGAGACGATCGACCTCTTGTCCGAGTACGACGACTGCTACGTCGAGACGAGTGTTGTCAGATACCGCCGCGAACTCGAACGCGCACTGCTCGAACACCCCGATCGGGTGCTTTTTGGCAGCGCAACTCCCGCCGCCCACCCCAACGTCGCGGTGATGGAGATACTGACACTGGACGTCTCCGAAGACAAACTCTGGCGGGTCTTCTCGAAAAACGCCTGCCGCGTGATCGATGCACTGGCACCGTAGAGCGGTCGGCCACGGTTGCCAGAGAACAGCGCCGATACCGAACGCGGGCTGTCAGCGCCGATCGTAGATACGGACGGCCCGGTCGTGGCGTGTCGAGACGCCGTTTGGATTACGCCGGGCCGATCGATCGGCGTACCTGGCACGAAGTCCATCACGGAACCCGGCAGCGGCGTTCGCGACGACAGCCGTCCCGTCGGCGAACCAGCCGGTCGGGGTTTCCTCGCCCGCGAGGAGGCCACGAACGCCGGCAACACCGTCTCGGATGGCACTGCCGACCGTGCGGGCCAGAACGGTCGGTCGCGGGCCGTGATTTTTTGTCTGGCAGTAGGCGAGCGATCGGTAGACGCCGCCCCAGTCGGGGTCGGCCCGCCCGCCGTCGGCGCCGACGTCGCTACGGGCGCCCATCTCTGGCGACCACGTGACGTCGAATCCGAGTCCGGCAACGCGGTGGGCACAGTCCGACGCCCCGTCCAGCGTGAGATACTCGTCGAAGCCGTCGAGCGCTTCGAGAACCGTTCGATCGAAGGCTGCGTTGTCCCCTTCGATAGACGCGATTCCGCGGCCACCGGCAGTAGATGGTGACTCGTCGTCGCTGGCGCCGTCGGGCCCGCTCAGCGGTCCCGTCACGACGTCGGTCCCAGCGTCGAGTGCAGCCGAGAGCGCGTCGTACCACCCCGTTTCGACGACGTACTCGCTCCCGAGGAACGCGACGACCTCCCCCGTGGCGATCTCGAAGCCGGCGTTGCGCGAGACGTTCGGATTCCGTTCGGAAATTTCGACAAGCACGTCGACGTCGTCCCGATCGCGGACGACCCCGGTAGTTCCGTCCGAGGAGGGGCCATTGACCACGATCAGTTCGGTTTCCGAGGGGAGCTGATCGTCGAGTGCATCGAGACTCGACAGTAACTGCTCTCGGTTGTTCAGCGTCGAGACGACCACCGAGAGCTCCATACAAACTGGTAGGGCGCTCCGGGAGTAAAAACGGGGTGGTTCGCCTCGGGAGCTGGGATAGCCGTCGACGGGCGGGTGAGACTGCTGGATCGATCGTCTCATACTGATTAGTGTCCGTAGTTACCACCGATCGCCCACCCGGTACTGGCGATCGGTGGTAATTGATGACGCTAATCAGTATCAGTCGTCCTCAGCCGATCTAACGCGCGTATCCCAATACGAGACCGACGCGAAATGGTCGGTGAGTGGACGGCCGCCGATCGCCGTATCGAGTCGCCGAATCGGCGTGGCAAGCCCGTTCGGAATCGCCCGGTAGAGACCGTATGGTGCGAGGAAATCGTCCTCGACCTCGACGAGCGTCAGGTTCGTTTTGGCCAGCAGCGTCGCCACTTCGGCCTTCGAGTAGAGTCTCGATCCCATGGGGAGTGCCCAGTTGTAGATACTCCGCGCGCTGAACCGATTGAACGTATCGAAGACGATCTGATCGCTCGAGACACGGCGCATCTCCCGCAGGAATCCGTCCGGATCGTCCGCGAGGTGGAAAAATCGCATCGCGATCACCGTATCGAAGTGATCGTCCGGAAACGGGAGTCGTCCGGCGTCACCGCGAAGGAAATCGAGCGTTCCCGCGAGGTTGGCGTCCTGTGCCTTCTGGCGGCCCTGTTGTAACATTGCCGCCGAAATGTCGAGTCCGACGACGTCGGCCCCACGCTCTGCGAGCATAACCGTAAACCGCCCGGTACCACAGGCGATTTCGAGTACGCTCCGGTCCTCGACTGGCAGTATCGCATCGAGAACGGCTGCTTTCTCTCGGCGGTCGATCAACTGGCCACCACGAGAAAACCGCTTGTCGTCGTACTCTTCGGCGACGTCGTCGGCCTGGTACCACTCCTGTCCTTTCACACTGGGCGCAACTACTGTAGCGGTGGGATAAAACGATACTGGAGTCCGCCCAGGAACCGAGACTGTCGGGCCGCCACGGTCGACCGGTTCCGATCGGCCCACGGTCGACCGCCGGACACCGTCTCCAGGCGTCAAAGCCAGTCGTGACTGCGCCAGGACCGGCACTGACCGGTTGAGTGATAAAAAGAACCGGATGACTGCGATGCGAGACGACGAGTTGTGTTAATACTCCATTGGTACTCCTTATACAAACTGGATTGTTCGTATTTGAATATAGGGAAGCTTTACCAACACCGATTCCAGTCTGGTAGGTATGAGCATGAGTACCGCAGATGTCGGAGCCACCGAAGAGACGCTCACGGAAGACGAATACCGCGATCGACTTCGTGAGCTGCCACCAAGTGCAAAACTCGTCGCGAAAGTTCTCGAATCCGATTCGCCGCTTTCTCAGGGCCAGCTCGCCGAAGAGTCACTCCTGCCGGACCGAACCGTCCGCTACGCGCTCAACCGTCTCGAGGAGGTCGGCCTCGTTAACTCCAGGTACAGCTTCCGCGACGCACGCAAACAGGTATACTTCCTCAAAAACTGATAGTTACGCCCTAAAACTGACCATTCGTCAGAATCGGCCGCTCGTCGACCGGTCTACACCACGGGAATGGTGACGGTCCTGCGTCGGGACCGCCGATACACCTTTTTTATCCGACTACACTGTTGACATATGGAGATCACTCGAGTTGCTGTCCCCGTTTCCCGCGCCCCGATGGGTGGGACGAACGTCTATCTGCTTGGAGCGGACTCTATCGCCCTCGTCGATCCCGCAACACGGGCCGCAGAACTCGATCGGCTACTCGCCGACCGTTCCGTCGACCATCTCCTGGTGACCCACACCCACCCCGACCACGTCGGTGGGGTGGCGACGTACGCCGACGAAACTGGGGCAACCGTCTGGGCCCGGGCTGGCCACACCGATCGGTTCCACGCAACGACGGGTGTCGACCCCGATCGAACGTTCACTCCGGGCACGACGATCGACCTCGACGGCGACCGGCTCCGAATTCTAGACGCACCCGGCCACACATCTGACCACGTTGCACTCGAAGCTGGAGCGGGTGGCCCGATCCTCTGTGGCGACTGTGCGATCGAGACGGGAAGCGTCGCCGTTGGCGCACCCGACGGCGATATGCGTGCGTACCTGACCACCCTCCGCCGGCTGCGCGCGATCGACCCCCCGACGCTCTGTCCCGGTCACGGCCCGCTGATCACCACTCCCCGCGAGACGCTCGATCGGCTGTTCGCACATCGGGCTGATCGGGAACAGCGCGTCCTGGCCGCCGTCGACGACGGCAGGGAGACACTCGACGAGATTCTCGACGCCGCCTACGACAGGGAACTGGCCGGTGTCGAAGGGCTCGCGCGGGCGACCGTCCGCGCTCACCTCGAGAAACTCGCCGTCGAGGGCCACGTCCAGTGGGACGGCGATTGGATATAGCGCTCGACCCGGAGTGTCGCCCCTTGCTCACGGGCTGGAGGTGAACTGGAACTGGAACGTCAGCTGGTCTTCGATCGAGACTTTGACGCCGCCGAACCGATCGGACAGCTGCGATCGCGCTTCCGAGCCCGGTTCGACGGTGATCGTGGCAGTGTTGTTGTTCGCGTTGTAGTCGATACCACCGACGATGACGTCGAACTCGAAGAGGTCGGGGATTTCCGCTCTGAACTGTCCCCTGATCTCGTCGATCTGGGCGTCTACGTCGGCCATCTCGTCGTTGAATGATGACATTAGCTACCATAGTACACGATCGAGCCTAAACGTTACTCTCGATCGGAGCATGGCTCCTGTGGACCGACGCCCTTTTTTGCTCCGTCGCGTAGGTGGCGGCGTGCAATCACTGGAGGACGAACTCGCAACTGCTCGGGCCCTTCCGGTCGCCGACCTCGCCGACGCGATCGAGTCGATCGGCTTCGAGTGTACGCGGTGTGGGGCTTGCTGTACGGGTGAGGCCGACGACGACCATACGGCGACAGTGTTTCCGGACGAAGTGCGCGACCTCGTCGAGAGCGATGCCCACGATCGGACTCACGACGACGGCTGGCGAGACGTCGCCCGTCCGATGCCGTACGGACTCGACGAGCGAGATGGCGACCTTCGGGGTGAAACGTTCGAGTGGGCGCTCCAGACTGACGGCTGTGGTGACTGTGTGTTCTACGAGGAAGACGGCGCTGGCACTGGCTCGTGTGTCGCCCACGACGATCGTCCCCTCATCTGTCAAACCTATCCGTTTAGCGTCGCCCTCGCTGGCACCAGCCAGCCGATGGGCGAGGCGGTCGACGAGGAAGGGATCGTCCGCGCCCACGAATGCGAAGGTCTCGGACGCGACATCTCGCGCGCAGACGCCGAAGAGCTCGCCCGCGCGCTCAAAGAACGCGCCATCCGAGAGCTCGAGGAGGCGATCGGCGTCCGGGACGAATACGAACCCGCTGACCTGGAGGCTGATGCGGTCGTCGTTCACGACTCTGAGGGGGCAAAACGGATCGACGGGACGCCGATCGACGAGTAAGTATCCGTACGATCCACAGATGAATAGTGTACGCGAGTGAAGCCACTCTGGGGCCGAACGAGCGGCCGTTTTGCGCAACTTTTTTGTGTGAGTGGCCGACTTTGCCGACCCGAGCACAAAAAAGGTGATTATTAGAACGTTTCCTCGATTGTTTCACCGACAGCGAAGTTGGACTTAACTTCGGTAACCTCGACTTTGACCCGCTCGCCGACGTCGGCTCCGGGGACGATGATGACGTAGCCGCGTTCGACGCGGGCGATCCCGTCGCCCTGTTTGCCGATGTCTTCGATTTCGACGTAGCGCGTTTCGCCGACATCGACCGGCGGCTGGGGCTCCGACGGCGCACTCTCCGGCTTTGGTGTCGTCGACTCCTCGCCGTCCGACTCCTCCCGTGAGATGAGTGCGACGCGATAGACCTCTCCCGGGTCGATGTCGCCGGTTTCGATCTCTTGTCGTGGCACTTCGATAACGTACCGATCCTCCTCTGCCGAGACGTCCGTACTGAACAGACACAGCAGTTTGTCAGATATTTCCACAGGTAGACCCTCAATTTTCTCTCTGCGCCCGCTCCATAATAGAACTACCGACCGACTGCCGAGAACAACCGGATTTTTGCAGGAGTAGCGGCCGATTACGCCATTCGTGGCACAAATTCGGCAGTAGCGATCGGACTCCCGGTGCTTGCGACACCGATCGGCGACCGTCGATCGATCGCCCGCACCGATCGAATCGGGGGCGACCGGGGGTGACAGCCCCCTGGTCGGCTCACTCTGCGCGGCCGATCGGGCTGGCGGTCGTAAATCCCTCGAGATCGACGTCGCCGCCGAGTTCTGCGTCCGCGATCGAGTCGTAGGGGCGATTGATAACGATGTCGCCGGCGGTGCGGTCGCCGATGCCGGGGATCGCGGTGAGTTCGGCCATCGAGGCGTCGTTGAGATCGAGGGGGTGAGGGATGCCGGTGACCGATCGGTAGCCGTGATCGACGACAGCAACGTCGATCGTCCGTCCGAGTGGGCGTTCGCCGGGAATACCGACCAGTAGCGGGTAGGTGCCAAGCTGGCGGCCGAACGTCCGGCCGTCCTGGTGGTATTCGAGGTGGACATCCGGGAGGACGGTGCCCCGGGGCGCGACGCGTTCGAGCATCGGCTGGTCGATCTCCTCGCGAACCTGGCGTTTGTACCGTTTGAACAGCTTCTTGTGCTCGTTTGCGATCTCAGCGCCGGTATCGCTCATATCGGTGCCGTCGAACGCCATCACCTGTCGAATGTTGATCCGTCGGAGCATGTACCCCTCGTCGTACACCCGCTGGAGGAACGCACGGTTCAGGTCGTAGGTCTCCTCGCGTTCGGCTTTGAGTCCGTGGAGCAGGTTGATACCGGGGAGCAGTTTCGGGAGCCGTCGCTCGTCGCTCGTGGCATCTGTGGCGTCGGCCAGCCGTGGGTCGTCGGGCCAGCCCGGTCGCCAGCCTGCCTCCTCGTTGACAATCTTGACCGCCTCGAAACACTCCTCGGCGCTGACGTTGAGATTGTTCTCCTCCTGGACGATCGGATCGGCGGATTCGAGCCCGAACGCGGCGGTGTCGCCGGGTGTGTTGTGTTCGGCGATGATCCGGATCCCCTCCCGGCTCGCTTCGGGCCAGTTGACGATCGTGATGGGGTTCATATTGTCCAGATGGAGCGTCTCGAGGTCAGGGGCGACCTCGCGGATGCCACCGTAGAGCGATCGCAGAGCGTCCGGGTTCGGTGCCTCGCCGTCGCCACCGTAGGCGAGGATGTCGGCCTGTCGGCCGATCCGGAAGTGCTTGACGCCGTAGTCCGAGAGTGCGTCGACCTCGCCGACGACCGTCGGCGGCGGGCGAAACGTGGGGTTGCCATAGAGGGGTTCAGTACAGAACGAACACCGGTAGGCACAGCCCCGCGAGGTTTCGAGTTCACAGATGAGGTGATCGGGATGGTTCGGGTGTTGCTCGACGATGAACGCACCGTCCTGGGCCCAGCGTGACACCTCGTCGACGTCTCGCATCCGGTTGTTGAATCCCTCGAGCCCGCTTTCGACCAGATCGTAGACGGCCGCCTCGACGTCACCTTTCGCGACGAAGTCGAAATCGAGATCATCTCGCTCGGTTTCGGTCGCACCGGCGTTTTCGTCGCCGACGCCGAATTTGACGGGGCCACCCATCAGGCTCGTTCCGTTCGCCGTCCAGGCGAGTTTGCGCACTTCCTCCGGTTCGGCGGGTGTGCCACCGACGTACTTCCCGGGGACGGTCATCCCGCCGAGATAGAGCAGGAGGTCGGCCTCGTCGACGTCACGCCAGTAGTCGGGTTCGTCGCGGAGCCGATCGATCGTGTGGTACGTAATCTGCTCGCGGGGGACGCCCGCGTCGACGAGCGCTCCTGTGGCGTACCGGGGATAGGTCGAAATGTACGGTGGCACCCCGAAGTGTGCGGGCTCGTCGACGTAGCCGTCGACGATCGTCACGGACAGCGTCTCGGGGTCAGTCATGGGGCCAGGTAGCGCCTCGAACTGTAAAACGGTGACTACATGCGCGATCGACGGCCGGCCGTTCGTGACGCCGCTACCACGGCGTTAATACGCCTGCCTCTAGTACCCTCTGGCATGCCACCGACCGAAGAGATCGTCTGCACTGCAGCGGACTGCGTTCTCGACATCTTCGAGAATCACTACACCTACGACGTTCCGGACTCGCTGACCGTCGCTGACCTCTCGTGTCCGGTCTGTGGCGGAACGGACTGTCTCGAACCGGTCGATCTCTGATACGGAGTCGTGTCCGTCGGTACCGCCGATCGGCGTGGCCCAACGCGCCACGAGCAACCGGACGCAGTCCGGTGACGGAGAGGGATCAGCGATCCCTCAAGCAGTCGGGCGTAGCCCGATGACAGCGGTACGTGATAACACGGATCCGTATGAGAGAGCCGCGTGTCACTACCGTCTCATCTGTCAGACGTTTCTTTTGGTTATAGCAAAAGCAATAAGAAGATCCCGGTCGTTACCGTTTGTACGGACATGTCCACGACGAACTGTCATCTTTTGGTCCCCGGTCGCTCTCGGTCGCTCACGGGGGGTGACGAGCCGTGAAACTCAGCGATATCGGCTCGTCGGTCGGCAACGTGATCTACCGGCAGATCGGCCGCGCGAACGGCCACCTCCAGACCCAGCGCTCGCTCCCCGTCGACGTTCTCGAAAACGACCACTCCTATCTCGTCGTCTTCGACGCCCCCGGCGCAGAGCCCGACGACGTTCAGGTCCGATATCTCAACGGGACGGTCAGGATCCAGATCGATCGGTTCCGCAGCTTTCATGAGGGGTACGAAATGCGGTTTCCCGGCCGCGGGATGGCTCTCGACGGCGAGGTCGAACTTCCAGACAACGCCGTCGTCGAACCCGACGCCGGCACGGCCAAACTCTCCGAAACCGGAACGCTCGATATCGAGCTTCCAAAGGACTCGTCGATCGACGGCGAGCCAACAGCGGGCAGCGACGAGACTGCCACAACGGACAGCGACGAGAGTGCCACAGCAGACAGCGACGAGACGACAAAAGCGAGCACAGACGTGGACTCCGGCCCCGAAGAAGTCACGGTCGACGACTAATCTGCGCGATCGATCGTCATCCCCGACGTAATCTCGAAGGACATGTCGCCGTCGAACCGCCGTGGATCGAACCGATCGATTCCGTCCCCGCCGAGGATCTCGGTCGCGATCCGCTGGCCGATCGCCGGTGCGCGCATGATCCCCTCCCCCTGGAACCCCGTCGCGACGTAGAGCCCCTCGTCGACCGCCCCGACGAGCGGGTCCCGGTCGGGTGTCGCCGTACAGAGCCCTGCCCACGCCCGATCGACGTTGGGGTTGTCCGCCGAGAGCCGGCCTGCAACCCGATCGAGGACGGTCGATCGGAACCCCGGGCTGGCCTCACGATCGTACGTCTCCGGATCCGCCTCGGTCGTCTCCGTTCCGTCACCGACGAGTACACCTGCCGAGTGGGGGCGGAGATACCAGTCGTCGGTCGCGTCGTAGACCATCGGTTCTGTGATATCGGCGTCCGCAACCAGTGCCTGCACGCGGTAGGGTTTCATCGCGATCGGCTGGCCGGCGTCGGCGAGTAGCTGTCCCGATCGCGCACCGGCAGCGACGAGCACCGCGTCGACCTCGTGGACCGTTCCGTCGTCCCGGTGGACGACCCGTGGAGGGTCAGCCTGGACCGCGACCGGCGTCTCCGTTTCCAGGCTCGCCCCGGCATCGGTCGCCGCCGCGGCCAGACACGCCGTGTACCGTTCCGGATCCGTATACCCCGCTGCGCCAGCGATGCCGGCGATGGCGATGTCGTCGGTCCGAAGCGCCGGAAACCGCTCGGCGAGATCGTCGGCCGTCGCCTCGAGGGCCACGATCCCCCGTTCTTGCATCCCTCGGACCTGCTCGCGGATCGCATCGGCTCGATCGTGGTCGCCCGCCTGGGCGAACCAG
>LFFM01000941.1_pt1 | contig 20680 bp, 21 predicted proteins | sample 643131 | NCBI WGS metagenome assembly LFFM01 (sample SAMN03777445, study PRJNA286221) | soda lake metagenome | biome: soda lake; feature: Kulunda steppe; material: water; isolation source: sample Tc-Br brine of Tanatar trona crystallizer | place: Russia: Kulunda steppe | collected 2011-07
AGGAGTCGCTGTCGAGAGGCAGCACCGACGAAAGGACGTAGGAGTCGCTGTCGAGAGGCAGCACCGACGAAAGGACGTAGGAGTCGCTGCTAGCGCACCTTTCTTTTTAATCCGGAGATGAAGGAGAGAATTATATAATGGCGTTCTCGCGAGAGCAAAGGGTACAGTTTAAGCAAGATGGATATATCAAGATTCACGACGCCATCGAACAAGAGACCGTTGCACAAGCACGGAAAGCAGTCGAAGCACAGATAGAAGATTCAGAACAAGAGGGATATGAGAGTATTACGTCAGTCGACGATAACAAACCATTTCAGGAGATTGGTGATTGCCTCCGAGAACTTGCTTCTGAACTGGTAGGGTCTACCCTCACACCAAAAACGTATACTATTGCAGATAATCTTGAGATTAAGATCAATCACCCGGATAATCTCCCTTACCGGGATAGCGTCCGATATCGGATGCCAGGTGGACACGAAGATGGCTACCTGAGTTCTAATGCGACAGAAGACGAACAAACGGGTGTCTATGATTATCACACAGTTGGTGCGACAGCATACCTCACAGATGTCGCACCTCGTGGGGGAGGGTTCGCCGTCTTCCCCGGTTCCCATCAAATTGTTGCCGACTATTTCAAGGACCACGCTTTGAATAGTCTCGGATGGCAAGCTTGTCCGCCCGCAGTCTCAGAGTCTGGTGGTTGGGACTATGACCGCCGCCTTGATGACCAACTGGATGCAGAAGCGATATCTGGGGATTCAGGCACTATTGTACTCTGGCATATGCGCCTCTTGCATGGTGTAAGTATTAACCAAGATGTGTCGCCGCGGCTGGCTCTCATCACCCGATTCACTCACGAACAAGGGGATTCGATTAAACATGATGCAGTACCAAACCTTTGGAAATACTGGGAAGCTATACCGAAAGGTGAACCCAGTGAGTAAACCTAGCTCCATCTAAACTCATGAATCACAACGTAGACTCAAACTCAGAGGCGAATCATAGTGAAAATGATATTTCAGCATCCGAAAAAGATATCGAGTTCTTTAGTGAGAACGGATATCTCCTCCTCACAGGATTCCTTGACAAGGAAGAGGTTGATATTTTCAGAGATGAAATGAATAGAATCCTAGAGTTGGTTATCAATTCTTCAATTGCGAACAACCGGACAAACAAGCGACTTGGTCTTACTGAGGATGAGAATGGCTCCCAGTCAGTCAGAACAATTCACCCGTATATTGACCTCTCTCAGTCATTTCGTTCTCTCGCTGTTGATAAGAATGCATCTATTGCTGGAGAAGTTAGCGGGTCAGAGCTCGTCTTACTCGATAGAGAATCTCAACTTAATTTCAAACAACCACTATCAGATCCAATACCTGAATTAGACAGTAAAAAAGGTGATGACAGGTTCCCTGTCCACGCTGACTCGCCTTATTTTGATTATGATGGAGTCGTCGTCGTCTCTGTGTTCCTCGATGATTGTACTGTAGAAAATGGTGCCTTGGAAGTCTGGCCTGGAACACACAAGGAGGATATTGGTCATGTGCAAACGGAACTAGGGCTCGCTGCCTCCCCCGACGAGGTTGATTACAATGCCGGTAATCCGATTACAGGTCCCGCTGGATCGGTACTGATAATGGACTCCCAATTGATCCATAGTTCCGGGCCCAACACTACTAGCCAACCCCGCCGGATGGCCCTCTACCGCTATACACCACAAGAAAACGTTGAAACAGAATTACGAGAGGGTGCTGCGCGGCTTGGCTATCAATCGTCCTTCCCGATGGAGTTCGTCGAGTCGGCCTACGAGAACGAGTATCTACGCATGAAACGAAATAATTCCTTCTCAGACTGTTTTGACGCTGATGATCACATTTGACACATTGGTTGTCCCAATAATGAAACGATCCTCTACATATCAAATGAGTGTATATAATATCGTTCAGTCAATTTCTTCGTATATTGTACCAGTCCGCTTCGGGGGTTACCATGGATAGTGAAGACCAAAAAAGCATCAAAGACAGTATGAAACGCGAGATTGCCTGGGAGTCACAGTCTCTAATTGAGCGTCTAAGGCTACTCTCCCAATCTGAATTATCACATCCAACTTCCAACGCCGATTCAACAGATATAGCTAACGAAAAGATCCCTGATCAGGCGCAGACAGAGGAATTCAAGCGATATCTCGAACGCGAAGGCCTTAATAAGTCAGACATCACGCACTGCGTCACGCAGACTGAGTGGCCGAGTGATTGTGAACTTCCCGAGTGGATTAATGATCTAGCAGACTTCCTTCGATATGTATCTGTTCAGAATTCCTCGACAAACGCTTATATTGACCGTTACGAAACTGATCCTCCATTCATTGATATTCTCTTTCCATGGGTGGAGTATGGATACTCTCAACTCTCCAACCAGATTTCTCTTGATGTGTTCTCTCCTGAGGCGATACATTCGTTAAAAGATTGGTTATTGTCGCGTATCATCTCAATTGCGGATAGAGCTATCTACACCGAATTTCAGATTTACCTTCAATTAAATGGGCATCAATCAGATGATTCTCGTAGTCTCTACCAGCAATACGTCGACAAAATGACTAGTAAAAATCGATTAGAAGAACTCTTTCTTGATTACCCCTTACTAGGACGATTTTTTATCCAGACTGTGAAGCAATGGATCGGCACTATAACCGAGTTCTGCCAACGTCTGAAGGCAGATAAATATGTATTGCGGGAGACTTTTGATATCAAAGATACAACCCAAGTCGAAGATCTCACTGCTGGAATCGGTGACAGACATCAGAATGGCCGATCAGTCATTGAAATTCAATTTTCTGATGGGACTCATGTACTCTACAAACCCCGATCTATTTCTTCCGAAATCTTATTTGATGATCTTGTCGGAAAAGTTGTCGACTCATATACCGGTTTCGAAGAAAAATACGTGTCTCGGGACGAATACGGCTGGATTAAAAAGATAACGGCCACCCCGTGCAAATCTGAAAAGGAAATAGCCGCATACTATGAGCATGCTGGAAAACTTATTTCTATATCATACCTGACATGTCTAAACGACTGTCATGATGAGAATATTATAGCTCATGGGAACTATCCAATCATTGTTGATGCTGAGACAATCTTTCAACCGCAACACGTAGGTGTTAACTCTTGTACTGTCGAAAAAGAGATTTCTGAGAGTGTTCTTGGGACAGGATTTCTTCCAATTAGTGGACACATAGACGTTACCGGTGGTCTGTTCATGCCAAAGTACAGATATTTAGATTCTTTTGGGAGAGACCACTGGGAAAAATGTAACAGTGCAGATATGGAACCAAAAAAAGACAAGGAACTACAGAGGGGCGAAAATAAATGCAAGAATGTCCCTTATTTACAGGACGAGTATGTTGAAGCGACCCGCTACGTCGAAGAACTCGTATCGGGATTTATAGAGGGGATCACCAGCATTCAAACTCGAGACGATCCAATCAGCGTATTCACAAATTCATTAGAGTATGATAAAGTCCTCACACGGTACATAAATCGAACGACCGCTGCGTACAAGGATGCTCTGTCAAATGTCACGTCTGCGAAGGGTTTACAGAGTGGACTCACAATTACTGAAGTTTGCATTGATGAGTTCGCACCGTGGAAGGATCCCAACGTCAGAAATTGGAGCCATCACATCAATCTCTTCGAATGTGAGCGGACAGCTCTCATTCAGTTGGATGTCCCACGATTCACTCTAAAACCAAATGGAACTCGTATCTTTCATGAGCAGAGGCCTGTTTCTAATCACACTGGGCAACCCGGTATTGAGCACGCACGCACCCGTCTCAAATCGATTACGCCAGCAAAAATACAGAAACAGGTCGAATATATCCGTCTCGCCTGCCGACCTCAGCAATCTCCCTTAATTAATCTGAACGAAATATCTTCCCAAACACAGGTATCGAATAGCGTTGGCCAGATGGATGGCAATATTAAACCAATAATTCATTCTATCAGTCGACGAATCCAAAGGCATATCAGTGAGACTAAGAACCCAATCCTATTTCGAGACTCCGCCGATGGACGACTTGAACTGAGTCGAATGGATCAAGGCCTATACTGGGGGACTTCTGGGATTGCCTTGTTTTATGCGTTCGTTGCCTCAATGGATGATTCAAATTATGCTTTGGAGACATCTTACTCGTTATTTAATAATATTATAGACTCAATCACAACAAATAAAAATATAGGTCCTAATCCAGACATGGACCCAATCGGATTCTACGATGGGCTTGGTGGTTATGTTTACGCACTGGGTACAGCAGGCAACCAACTTGAGGATTATAATTTGATTGATGCCGCCCTGACGTTTGTAGATCGTATTCAAGAGCCCTCTGAACATGCTAACCCAGGGTATGACGTAACCTATGGTGCGGCCGGATGGTTGCTTGCCCTCCTGAAATTGTATGAGATAACTAATATAGAGAACATTATCGATTCTGCGATTAGATGGGGTGACTACTTATTAGACGCTCGTGAACACATAGACGGATACGAGGTCTGGAATACGGAACTTGGTGACAAGCCACTCACTGGATTCTCTCACGGGATTTCAGGAATTGCTTATGCATTATCCCGATTGGGTTCGCATACTACGGATAATCGGCATATTGACGCTGCCATTGAGGGGTTCTTGTACGAGGACTCGGAGTATATGGAAAGAGAATCGAACTGGCCAGACTTTCGAGAGCATGTCTCCAACGAGATGGACGCATGGTGTCATGGGCGTGCTGGGATTATCCTTGCAAGATTGGGAGCATCTGACCTCGGTATTGATTTGGAAGCCGCTAATCTTCAAGTACCAGTCAACTCGATAACAGATAGCATTGGTGGAAATCCCGATCAGCTATGCTGTGGAAACGCAGGTCGTGCGGACATCCTGATTGAGGCCGCGAAAATAACAGAAGATACGAGGTTCAGAGACCGAGCTGGACACGTGCTCAACAATATTATCGAACGACAGGATAGTAACGGTTGTTTTAATATCCCGACACACGCGACGCATATATATAATCCAACTCTATTTCAGGGGTCAGGAGGTGTTGGATACGCGCTCTTACGTTATCACGATTCTAAAACCCCATGCGTCCTGCTAGGTCAATAATCGGAATGGTCTATTTAGCACCTCTTCCACTGGCGTTCAGTCACTTACTGATTAACGCGAGAACTAGCAATAATTAGGTGCGAAGTATGATTGCCGATGATGAATGGTTGACTGGAACCATCGCCAGCGTAAAGTGCTTGGTAGTTTATTGCTCTGTCTATCGGTTTTGCACACCAGTTAACGTATACATAGTACTAAGAGTTGGTATATTATCTACTAGTTGTGAACTTCTAGCCGCTGACAGCGACGGCCGTGTAACCGAAAATAAGTTATAGAATTAGAAGAATTCTATTTAATAATGATCCCTGAGAAAGATCCAGAGCGAGAACAAACTTACGTTGTGAATGTAAAAAATGGTAATAATAATGATACAAACTTAATATCGAAATTCAAAAAATTCCTTCCGTGACAATATCCGATGCTCTTATCCAGAGCTGTGGAAAGTCCTCATATCTGCAGTCCCCGGTGCCAAATAAGACGATATCTTCTCCTCGGATCCACCTTTGACCGGGTGCTCTCGACATCCCGTTGATTTCGGCGTAATTAGCATCAACACGGAGCCGCTCTGTTTAGAATGGATACGCGAGAGAATCCCGCGTCGCGGATTCTGCTCGTCTTAGACAATCACTTCGCACATACGTGTGAATACACGCGAAGGCGTGCCCACAATCTTGGCATTGATTTTGTGTTCCTCCCGGTTGGTTCGCCCGATATAAACCCAATTGAGCAGGTTTGGAAGAGTCTCAAATAGGAAGCTTCACCGCTCGTCGTCGAGAGCGGGAACGAGTTCCGTGCTCTCGTCTCCGATCTCTTCGAGCAGCTTACCTCTCGGCTCAGCTTTGCCAAATCGTGGATCGATGAGTCTCTCAGCTCTCGCTTGCAGCTCTTCTCTTAGGTACTATATATTATATATTATGGTGGAGGATCGTCTCCATTGATTTCATCGATAACCCCTACCTGGAACGTACACCAATGAGAGCGGCAAACTCTGTTGAATGGCAGCCAAAGACGGTACAACAACGTGTCACCGCTACTGCACAGCAATCTCGTCTCAAATGGGAATCCGGTAACACTGGCAACAGCGTACATGTGAAGCGATGAGAAATAGGCCGATGCGGTCAAGCGTATCCTCAACCGCATCGAGGCCTATCCCTTCGAGATAGACCTTCTATTGGCTGATCGTGGTTTCTACAACGAACGTATTCTGCGCCGGTCACGTGACCTCGCTGCAACTGTCGTCCCCGTCCATAGAAGGGCAAACGCATGAAGAAGAAGTTAGACACGCACTGCCCGTACATGACGACCTATCGGATGTATAAAGACTGCAAGCGGAAACTGAAATTCCCGCTTGCAGTCGCTTATCTCCTATCAAACCTGAAAATCGTGGCAAGAGCGGAGAGGTCGTTCGTAGCGATGTGGCGTGCGATCTGGACGAGAGGCATACTGAACGGTTTATCTTAGTCGGCTATCCAACTACAGAGGACTTTGCGATACAACCAAAATAGTAGATCTCAAAACCCAGTCTGTAACATCCTCCCTGTCATTTACGATGGAGAGAATGTCATCGGACATTCGATTCAGGGATAATACTGAGTTCTAATGGTGGGTAACGGTACCAGACATCCTCATCGAAGCTTTGTTGTTCAAACTCCCTGTTAGCCCAGATATAAATACTCTCATCTAACTTATATCTATCATGATCAACATCATCAAGAAGTTCTGTCAAACACATTTTCGCTAAAAATACGGTGAGATTATCTACATCAATACCAAGTCCGGGTTCAGAATGAGCATCTTCCTGTTCCGGAGCTTGATAGGTACCCTCAATATCGACTGCCTCTACAGTAGGTCCAGTTGTTTCCCCTTCAACAAGGTCTGCATACGCCTCATGATAAGTGGGGTCGTCCTTTTTTTCGTTGACCCTCATGAGAATTCCTCCCTTTAAATTTGCGAACAGCCCCGCATAAAACACTGGAATATTAGCATCAAGAGATTGGATGAAGCTTTCCAGCCGGAAGTTCATATTATGAGCTCCTGTCGCTGAAACAACAATATCACAGTCACCAAGCAATTCCTCAAATCGATCGGCCTGTTTTTTTGTGTTTAATTCAAACGGTGTATCGACGGTTTGGATAGTTAGATCCGGTACTCTCTGTTGAAGATAATCTTTCACTGCGTTAGTTTTTTTACGTCCTACGTCATAAAGGCTTAAAATATGTCGAACTATATTATGCTCCTCGTAGCGATCACCGTCAACAAGTACCATATTTTTGACGCCAGATTTTGCAAAATAGGTTGCCAGTAATGAACCACCAGAGCCAACGCCAACGATTCCTACCTTTTTGTCCTGCAATTCATTGAGAGGTGTGTTATCTTGATCGAGTCGAACAAACAACCGATCAAGCTGTGTTCTACGAATGGTGAGGTCTTCAAACTCACCATCTTCTTTTATCAAAGTCGTGTTTTTTACGGTACTATTTTTAATTGTAATGTCTAGATACTCTTCAGGAAGCACACTCTGATCAACGCTGTCAGCAGCCTCTTTACTGGTGAATGTACCGACAAGCTGTAGTTCTGAATGCAACGCTTTCTCGTGTTCCCTAGCCTCGATGGGTTCGGTGATATGCCAAACATCACCATCATCATAATTGCGACCAAGTAAATACCCTGTCGCGTCCAACCTATCGAGTTCATTCTCGAATCCGGAACAGATGATTACAGTCGCTTCATTATGATTTAGTTCTGACATAGCTCCCACTCCGTATCTTGATTTGAATTATCATTGTCAATATCCGAGAGAACACTCGCAAGAGGTTGATTCAGTAGTACGGGAATTTTTTTATTCACTATGCTCTCAATTTGATTTGTTAAGTTGTCGCGACTATCTTTTATTTTGTTGGTTGGGATTTTCATAATCGTAATCTGCTTTTCTAAGGTAAAGGATGTTAGATCAACAAATACTTCATCTGATGGATCATCAGGGAACGATACTTTCAGCATTACTTCAAGAGGTTCATTACGTCGCTTATGTTCATAACTAAATGGAATTAGAGCCACTGTTTCGCTGTATGGTTCATTCCAGTAGGTTCTGATATCTTCATTTTCAATGGAAAAGTGTTCACAAACAAATTTGATTAAATCATCAGTATGATCGATGTCCGGACCTGTTGAATCAGTTGTGTCAGTGTCTTTTTCATCTATTTTTGACTCCTTTGAGTTAGAAATTATAACCGAATCCTCATCCATCTCAGGAATTTCCAGTCCCTCCTGACCGACACGAAACGTACGATACTCACTATCATGATTTCCCTTACGTCGGTAAACATCAATTATCGGCTTATATTTCAGCTGTGTTCCTGTTCGGGATTGCCGGTCCATAATAAAATCAAGAGTAACTTCTCTAGCGCTGTTTTCTGAAAAGTACTTCCCAACCTCTTGTCGATCACCTGAACTGGGGCCGCCATAACCAAGATGAGAATGCCAATTCCCAAGATATAGATGATCAGGTTCGTACGTATGGAGTACTTTTGTTGCGTACTTTGTTTCAATACCGAAATAAGTCGACGTATTTGAGGCCTTGTTCTCTTTGATATTGTGTACAACCTCCACAACAATATCCAGATCGCCCCTAGTTTCTTCTATTTGTCCGAAAAGCATTCCCCCAGTCTCCTTATTTGGGGTTTCAGCTGCATGCGTTTTTATTGCATCAAGGATAGGTTTCGGGACAACGAATCTTCCCTGGAACTCAGTCGGACCTCTAATGAGGTTTTTTGTAGTTTCCCACATAAAATTCAGTCTTATCTCCAATTCTAGATTCAGTAATGATCTGGTCGGGGGGTATTCGTCTCGCCTTTGGCATCTTTATCAGCACCATCCTTGTCATCTGGGTCAAATGCTTTTTCAGGAGCTCGTGGCATACAAATAAGAATAATATTCTCTTACATATTAATAGTTGCGGCAGTTTTACATAAATACAGCACACAGAGATATATTTCACATGGTAAAATAATTGTGGAATGAAAATATTTATTATTTCTCATTGACACCGGTTCTATATGGGGACAGTAAATATTTCAAATCAGTTGTATGAGCTTAAAGGTGTATTCCCAAACGCGACAGAAGACGACTTCTATGAGTTGGAAAACGGTAATACAGCCGCAGCAGTAACCTATAATCCTGAAGACTACACCAAACCGGATTTTAATGTATTAATTGAATTCACTTACGATTTCCCAGATGGCCCTCCGAACGCGTGGGTCGTAGACCCCGAAATACAGTCTGGAACAGGTCATGTTTGGGGTTATGACGAACATGGTCAGGCGAAAATCTGTTTCATTAAACCGAGCGAGTGGAGTCCGAACTATACAGCTTATGACGCGGCTTTAATGATACAAACATGGTTATATGCCTACTGCAACTGGCTTGACACTGGTAATTGGGACTGGGATGAAGCCCCGCATAATTTAACAGAAGAAATTATTCAAGGTTTGTTATCCTCTTGGTAATAAAAACTAATTAGTGAACCAACCATTGCTTGCAATCCTCGTTGAGATTTCACCGGCTTAATATAGCAGTTGTTGGTAATACGATTTCTTTATTCAGTTCTCACCACGAATTTTTGTCGGGCGATTCATCGTCCTTCATGGATTCACTCACGAGCGTAATCCGTTCTTCCTCTCTGAATTCTGATACTGTTCGCCGAGGGCTTCAGCCGCAGTTCTCCGAAGCCGTATCGGGAGTGTGAGCCGACCCGTTGGAGACCGTTCTTCGCGGTCTCAAACGGGCGGTCGCCGAGGTACTTCACGACCTAGCGTTCCGTCCGCTCGCGCTCAAAAAACTCAATCTCGTCCAGCACTTCAGTCAGTTCGGGAAGGTTCATTTTGATCAATTCTGAAAGGAGCCGAACCTTCCCATCTCTTTCGCTAAGTTAGCAGTGCCCATTTCGTAGTGTCGAGAGAAAGCTATTGACCAATAGCCATAAAATAGTTAATATCAATTCCATCACTCGTCAAGGTCAATAATAGACCTGACTTCATCCATTACTTCTTCACCTTCATTAAGCAACAATGCGTTTTCACTTTCCACTATGGCGCTTTTCCCACTGGTAAGATACGATTCTAAATCTGTGGCTGAGGCAATTAACTCTGCACCATTATCAAGAAGATAATCGACTTGTGCCGATTTGTGATGTTCTAAAACATAGGTATCAATGTCAAAAATTGCACCTTCAAATAGCGCAGTTGAGGATATACCAACTTGGACCGCTGACTCCGAAAATAATGCGTATAGCGGGGGAGAATCAGATGAGGCAATCTTCATATCTTTGTCTTGTAGCCATGGATACTCACTCTTCCAATGATCTTCCTCCCTAGGATGGAGTTTGTAAACAATACGGTAGTCTTCATTGCTAAGGGCAAATTCAGAAGCTAACTGGGAAAGCCGGGTTCCTACGCTAGGTTGTGAAAGAAATAGGATTTGCGGCTTCTTCTGCCGATCTTTATGCTTTTGAAACTGTTTACTAGCAAATGGGTATCCTGTGGCGCGCACCCTCTCATTTTCTATCGGGTAATCAACAATATCAGTCCAATATTCACCAAACGTAAACAAATAGTCCGGAAAAACATCCACATTTGACGCTCCGGGATACGAGTAATCGTATTGGTAGCGGTGTATCACTCCATGTTGCAACTCAATGACAGGAATGTCTAAGTTTTTACAAGCGAGGATGAGATATCTTGGTCGTGCCCACGTTACCACCGCGTTCGGATCGATCTTTTGAAGCCATACCGAATAAATAGGTATTCTTTTGTTGATATTTTGAATTATATCGTCAACTCGTTCGGCAATTTGGGGGTCAAAACCAAACTTATTCTGGAACGAAGTACTAATGTCCTCCAATTTGTTTTTCTTATCTACATCAATAGGCGACTTTAACCTGTAGAATCTATCTCTGATATTAGAAAGGTCAGAGAGAACATCTTTGTATCTCAGATTATCTGTCTTGGCCGGTTTTGGATGATTACTATCTCCATTATTTTCGAGACAGAGGTAATTGAGCCTGCTGTCATCTAGTATTGGATCGATGTATATATCCCACCATAACCCGTCCTGCAATAATTTTCTCCTCCCATGGGAATAGAAGATTAATTCCTTCTCGCATGATAAAAATGGGTTTCTACATGTCCAATTGTGGAATCTAGAATCTCTTGATTTTGAAGAATCTGGCCGGCGCTCAGTATCTTGATTTCTAATAACGGACTGCACTTGGTCTGATAGCTCCAACCGCATAAAATCCCAAACCTGAATCCCATTGATGTATATATCAAAAACGTCGAACTCGTCTTCGATTGACAAAAATGCCTCATTTGCAGTCCGATATTCCATAACAGGGACGTAACTACTCACTCAATAAAGTATTTGGCCGTCGTAAGGTTCGTGTTTAATGAAGGCTGAAAAGTAAGGTGATAGTGATTTCTGCTGTCGATGGCTGAAATCACTCGCCTCAGTGTCCGAATCGACTGGCTTGAGTTAGATTTTGTGGAGCGCGAGCGAACACCGAGCGAGCTGATGCGGCTTGGTATTCAACTTCATTTGGCTGTCCTCCCACATTCGAATTCCGTCAATGAACTAGAAAATTCGTGTCTAGCGCTCTCAGAAAGCCGTTCATAGTTGGGTGTAGAAAGCGAATCTACAGCCGGTCAGCGATGCCAGTCCGGATCAGATTGTAGTTGACGAAACAGTGATCCGTATCGACGGCCAACAGTATTGGCTGTACGGTTCCATCAATCCAATATCGAAGAAATTAATGGTTGAACGGCTGTTTCCGACGACAACAACGGCGTTGACTGAGCAGTTCCTGCAGGGACTCCGCGAGAATTACCAGACGTATCGCTTTCGCAGCGCCGACATGAGCAATAATAAAATGAGTCAGAGTAGTTCCATATGTAGCCTTGGTCATAACGAACTGGTTACTTTTAATAGAGGATGGGATTGAATGGGTCCCAAACAATAGTCCATACTCTGATATTGAATAAAAGGAACCGGCTAAGAGAACCGTGAACTAGGTACACGGTTATTAGAGCCTGTTATATAGCGATTTTTTCCTACACAATTACTGACCACTCTTATCTAGTCAAAATCAGGTTTGATCGATCTGAGCAGGCGCTTCGTCACCGTTTTCATGTCAGGGTAGGATTTCATGTTGAGTTGACCGTTCTCCTCTGAGACTAATTCTATCCCACCCATTTTAATAGATAAGCAACCACATCAAACGATAGCAACCGTGAACATTGTTTATTGTCTGGGGTCATTCCCGAAGTTATCGCAGAGCTTTGTACTTAATGAAATTTTTGAGCTAAGGAAAAAAGGGCATAATCTGGCAATCTGCGCACTAAACAACCCCCGTGAAAATATCGTCCATGACGAACTCGACAAATTTGACGTCCCTATCCAATACATTTCCAGACCAATAGATTCGGATATAACTAAAAATTGCATTCGTTTTGTTGAATCGTTAAACTGGGAGCCTGATCATTTTCATTCACACTTCGCGATGTCAACGAGGTTTGTTACCCTGTATTCTTCGCAATATTTTGAAGTTCCATATACAATCACTGCTCATGCCGTCGATATCTATAAGCAGCCAATTGGTGAGTTCATAACAGAATTACTCCAAGGTGCAGCTAGAATCGTCACTATCTCAAATTATAATAAGAAATATATTAGAAACAATTTTGCTCCTGACACACCAATCGATATTGTTAGAGCTGGAATCAGGCCCGAAAAGTTCACTCCCTCAACAGGGGATGAACCGAATAGAGTCTTAACCGTTTCTCGTTTCGTAGAAAAGAAGGGGCTTTCCTACGCACTAGATGCGATTAGTATGGCAACTGAAGAAATACCTGGATTAGAATATCACCTTATTGGAACGGGTGAAAGAAAACCAAATCTTGTGGAAAAAAGTAAAGAATTAGGAATCGAAGAAACTGTTAATTTCCTTGATAATGTTAGCGACCACCGATTAGTTACTGAGCTCGACAACGCGCGTTGCTTTTTGTTACCTTGTGTAATTGCAGAAACTGGCGATCGTGACGGAATCCCTGTAGCACTGATGGAAGCTATGGCTATGAAAACACCTCCAGTATCTACGACTGTCTCAGGAATCCCTGAATTAGTTGATCACGAACAAAATGGGCTTTTGACTGAACCGAGAGATCCTCAAGCGGCAAGCGAGGCAGTAGTTTCGTTGCTCCGAAACGATTTGAAGCGTGAAACGTTTGCAGAACGAGCACGGGAAAAGGTGATGGCTAATTATTGTATCAAGAAAGAAATAGAAAAGCTCGAAGCGACCTTCCGTGACGCAAACTACAGCAAGAATTGAATGGACCTTGCTTGACTTGTATAATGCAAAAGTGGTTTTAGCCTGTTTCAATGAGCCAATTAAAACAATATTCCGCCTATAGTCATCGCCGCTCACCCAGGGATTCGTCTGAAACGACTCTACATGGATTCTTGTCCCAGCTTATGATCCGAGTTCCAACGCTCCCATTGATCTTTTCTGCGACGCTCTCGAGGTCAACATTTGACGGCCCCTGATGAAGGATCTTGACAGGCCCAGATGCGAACCCCACTGTGTGGGTCATAAAATTGTATTCTGGTGGCAGGGTCGCAAACTCTGCATCACTCCGGTATGATGCCACTCGGAAGGCTGGCTGATTCAATTCACCACCAACTTTCTTATAGACTCTGTTCCATGAATCGAACAATTCCTTTACTGGGTCATTATCGCGGTACGCAATCACACCGGTGTTATATTCCGGAAATGACTCCGGCAGATCAATATCATTTTGGATATATCTGTTTCTATTCCACCAGGATCTCCCGACTTCGTGCCCGGCCGCGACATCAAAAGCATCCAACAATTCAAATATTTCAGAAATATCACCGCATACAAATGTATCAGCATCCAAATATAATGTCCGCTCGTATGGGAGGTGCTTGCTTGATAGAATGCTATCCCCTGGATTATTTATTGGGTTGGACAACTGAACAACGTTATCAAAAACGGATGTATCTACTTCTTCTTGATCTGTGAATATCGTCACCGGTAAGTCCGGGTGGTACTCTCTCAAGCTTTTTGCAGATAATGTTGCTTCTTCTTTATATCTCTCTCCTGATGCTAAATAGAGGGCTCCCCTTTGATTATCCATAGTAATGTTTGAGGCTTTGTTTCCAAGTTCGGTCCACAAATACTCTCAACACGCAGTCACCTTATTCACAGATAGCATCATGACCTATGTGAATAAAGTCTTTGATAACTTCCAAATAGAGCCGCATTGAGTATTTTATGTATGGAGCGACACCAATTATGGGAATGGCTCTATAATTATATTCGAACCACGCCGATCCCTGCCCACGTTTGTTCCGGGTGGGAGACGATCTCTTTAGTGGCATACTCGTCAACAATCTCTGCCCAGAACTGATCAACATTAACATCAGGATGATTATCATTCCATGAAAGATGCTGCTGCTCAATATCATTTATATTTTGCCTCCTATTTTCTACTATTTCCTTATCATCAAAATGGGTGGCAATATCATGTAGCGCGATAATTCCTCCTTCAGAAACCAATTCACTATACATCTCAAAGTCTTGTTTAACACCCTCGTAAGTATGGTCTCCATCAATGAATAGAAAATCAACACTGTCAACAAGATCGGAGACCTCCTCAAAAGTACCAGCCTTATGGGAATCATCTCGGACAAAGTGCATTTCTTTGGACGGTGCAAACTCCCGGAAAATCTCGGTTTTTCTTTCGCCATACCCTCCTCCAAATTTCCCTCCCGGAAGGTCTAAACTAACCAATTTTTCTGCACTATCGAGATATCGACTCCAAACGTAGAAAGATCCTCCTTTGGCAGTACCAATTTCTAAAACAGTCTTTGGCCGTTCCTTCGCCACGAGATTCGCAAGATCCTTGAGCTCATCCCCTAATTGCTTCACGAAAACCTGATATGGGCTGATACCTGGTTTAACATCTACAACAGTTTCTATAATATCATCCAGCCCATCCTCGGCTTCCATTCGTTCATGGACTTGTCTCTTCGACTTCTCAAACTTGGATGGCATAGCCCACTTTTTGTTGTTAGCCAATATAAAGGCGGTGTTATGATGGGTAGTTGTGTTGCGGTTCGGAACACGCATTCGGGTGTATGCGTCTTCGACCAACAGGATATCCTAAGTGGCGGCGCTGACGTCTTCTGGACTCCAGTAGCCGTACATGGAGTAGCGGCGTCCATGGACGGCAGTGCGGGCGAGGTCGCCGCTCAGGAGGCGGAGGTCGGTCATGCACACCAAAATGAGAAAATTCTGTGATCTACGTAAACAGCGATGTAGATCAAGTCGAGCTAATTTGTCCCTGATTTTCTAATTGCAGAAATAGTGTTTTTAATGAATTCCGTAGCGTCGGGGGGAACTGCCAATATACTCTCTTCCCAACTCGTAATATAGTAATCCTCGTCGATATCTTCAATCTGAGCAACTAGTTCTTGAATTCCTATGTCGACACTTGCCCAATCATTATTGTGCCGTTCATAATCTACTCTTGGGGGGGTTAAAAACGCACCTGCATCATCAATAAAAATGAAATGTTGGCGGTCAGCTTCACCAATTGCTGCGATTTCGTCTAATATAGGGCAGGGATTGGTGTTAGTATCCGAAATAACATCGGACTTCTCTTCAGAAGCCCAACATCCGCCAGTATGAGCATCTAGATAGAATATTGATCTAGTATTTAATTCCGAGACGATTTCTTTCAGCTTATTTTGGGATTTCCCCTTAACGAACTCTATATTATCAATATCTCCTCTACGAGCAGTTGCTTTCGCATAAATATTGTCACTAAATTCAATAGTTACCACTGATTCAAAGCAATCACTTGCCCATTCTGCAGTTTCGCCCAAGTTTGTTCCCGTTTCCACGAAATTCTCGATGTTATACTGGTTTTTAGCAGCAATCATCAACTGACCTAGTGGCCGTGAAATACTAGCATCTTCAATTGTTCGCCCATTTGGGGCCATACGTGGCGGATTTATCATAGATTCATATATATCATTGGAATTGGCCTATTCCAGGGAAGCAGTAATAGCAACACGTCACTGCCCATCGTCTCCGAATTTAATCAACTACGCTCTTGGGTAAGCGATTGTTGGTGGCGTCATTGCGCTGTTTCGAGAATGGTTTTGAGCGCTTCGTCGCCGGGTTTTCGGCGGACGCGTTTTCGAAGCTGTAACGCTCTGAGGTCGGGTGTGAGCTTGTCATTGGAGACGCCTCGATGGGGCTCTCGCACGTGTTGACGCGAACGTTTCCATCAGCGTATTCACCTCGCCGTGGACGACGTACTGGTGGTCGAATGTGTCGTCCTCGTCGAGTGGCTCGTACGCTCGAAAGCCGTTAGTATAAACCGTCAGTGACTCCTCTTTGCGGTCGTTAAGCAGGAGTCGAATCGTTGACTCATCGGCGGCTTTCGCCGGGTGAACGTAGGTTTCTCCACTGCCGCGGTCAGCGAGGACTAACACGGGCGGCTTGTCTTCGTGATACGTTCCACGACCGCGCGTGGACAGGCCACGCGAGCGCGAGCAGACGTCGCGCTCGCGGCTCTTCTTCCCGGCGTTGACGAACAGCTCATCGATTTCTACCGGCCCTTCAAGCTGTGTCCGACGCGCGTCCAGCGCCCGCAGGAAGCGCTGGACGCGCCGGTAGACCGTCTTGTACGAGACGGAGAGTTCAGCATCCAGTTGCCGAATGTTCGTGTTCAGCCGGATGTAGGTGTAGACGGCGAGGTATCACTTCCTGAGCGGTATCGCCGAGTGTTCGAAGACCGTACCAGTCTTGTCGGTGAACGTCCGACCGCAATCCGTACACAGATACCGGTGAAACGCTCGATAGATGCCGTATTTGAACATCGAGAATTTCCACTCTCAATCGCTGAACGGCGTGTTATTTGAGGTGTTTGCCACGCTGATTGGGATGGTTCTTATCGACTGGCTCCGGCACCGCCACCCGATGAGGGGTGGCGTGCCGGATGCGATTAAAGCTGTTCGGCAAAATTGGAACAAGACGCTTTGATCAGTCGGCTAATCCGTCAGTCAGAATCCAGTTCGCCGCCGCTACGAGCGGCGGCTCTCTTCAGCGGTCGAAGAGTAATTGCACCCCCGGTAGAAATATCACTGAACCAAGCTCTCACGGCAGATCGACTGGATTGTGACTGCTTGGTAACCTACCGACAGAGCCCGCAACAAGATATCGTCGTCCACGTCTACGCGGTGGCTTTATCAACTCGGAGCGGGACAGATATTTTGAAATGACGGAATTAATCGCTGAGCTATGTCAGAACCACAATGGTTCAAGGGAAATTTTGGAGGAAATGGTCGAAGCAGCAGCTAAGTCAGGCGCTGATTTCGCCAAAATACAAACAATATTTGCTGATGACCTCACTCCTCGAGGAAGGTTTGAAACAGGAGAAGTTGAAAACAACAAAGTCACGAAGACTATCAAGCGTCCTTATAAACCAGAATATCAACGACTCAAGGACCTGGAGCTCACGGAAGATGATCACCGATTCTTCATCGAAACGTGTGATAAGTACGGAATCACCCCGTTGACGACAGTTTTTTCCCGGAAACGGATTCCAATGGTGGCCTCGCTCCCGTGGCCGGAGAGCGTGGTGAAAGTGGGGAGTTTTGATTGTGCTAGCAAACCAATGCTGCGCGAATTAGCCAATGAGTTTGATCGCCTTCTGATCTCCACAGGAGGAACCTATGATGAGGAGATCGAGGAGACGGCTGAGATGCTTTCCGAAATGGGAGCAGACTATACATTCCTTCATTGTGTGACTAGTTACCCCACTGAACTGCAAATGAGTCACCTATCTCGGATGGAGTGGCTCCATCAGTTCACTTCGACAGTTGGATGGTCCGATCACACGCTTGTCGAGCGCGACGGTATTTTGGCAGCGAAGGCAGCAATCGCCCTGGGAGCAGATATTATTGAACGTCACTTTACGATACTTGAACCAGACAAATCGAAAGATGGTCCTGTATCGATTACACCGGAGTTACTCTCCGACCTCCGTGAGTTCGTGGACCAACCAAGAGAAGAACAACTGGAGACGATCAAATCAGATCTAATCGAGAGGGGAGTTGATTTAGAGACACTAAAAGGCCAACGGCATAGGGAATTAACGCATCAAGAGGTTCTCAACCGAGACTATTATCGCGGAAGATTTGCAAGTTATAATCCGGAAACCAAGTCGTGGGTTTATAACTGGGAGAGCGCTGAAATAACACATGAGTAAATCACCAGAGCTGAAGCCCGAAGAGGCGGAGATATTAGCCCTCAGCACCGCACGGGGAGGGTCCAAAGGTGTGCCAAAAAAGAATATTAGGGAAGTCGATGGAAAACCCCTTCTCGCCTATAATATTGACACCGCGAAGGAATCAGAATATGTCGATCGGATCATCGTCTCGACAGACAGTGAAGACATCGCGGCTGTCGCCAGGGACTATAATGCGGAGGTTCCGTTTATGCGTCCCGCCAAGTATGCTCAAGACCTGTCCCGAGATTACCCTGTTCTCAGACATTGCATAGATTGGCTTGAAGAAAACGAAAACTATCGGCCCGATATCATCGCCCATCTGCGACCTACTGGCCCTCTCCTTACCGTAGATGAACTCGATCAGTCTATCGACAAGTTCCAACGGCATCCTGAGGCGGACAGCCTTCGATCAGTAAAGGAAGCGTCCAAGAACCCATATAAAATGTATGAAACAGATGGAGACTATCTTACGCCATTTTTACAGCATCCCGAGATCGAGGAAGCGTACAATGCTCCACGCCAATCGTTACCTGAAATCCTTGAAACGGCAAGCGATATCGGCCTTTGTCGTAGAGAGACTATTCTCGATAAGGAATCGATATTGGGGGATCAAATACTACCGTTTAAATTAGATCGTCCGACGGTCGACATTGATACGCCTCAAGAACTCAAACTTGCAGAAATAATGATCGAAGACGGCATTAATCAATCTTAATAGTAACTCGGAATCTTCAGGAGACAATCTATATTTCTTGGACTGGGAACAATTCAAAGAGTTAAATGAAATGGCGAAGGAAAAAGACGATGATGCCGACCGTGATCCCGAGTCGAAGGGTGACACCCACGAGCGGTGGCAAGAGAAGGCGGAAATCTCAAGCCGGTACACCGAGGCCAAGAGGCAGCTGCCAGATGATCGCCGAATAGATCCGTGGGGATACACGGAACTTCCAGTCCGAAATCCGGCTAACAACATCACGCCCCCGCTGTGGGAAGTCATCAAATCAGAAGCATACCGCGTCTACAATTGGGCGGAGGAACGAGATCGGTACGACGAACTGGAGACGCCCGAGCATCGACTCGCAAAGGCCCTCGGGAAGGTCCAGCTTCGGCACTATTACTGGTCGAAAGGGAAAAACGAAGACCTCACGCAGAATTTGGATGGAGAGGACACAACACGGCTGTATCTGTTCTTTGACCTCTCGGCACTCAATCAGTCGGAGGTTGCTCGTGCCATCAACGATCCTGAGATCCGGGAGGCGTTGGGCATCGAGAATTCGGTGAGCCAGCCGACGCTGAACCGAATGCCAGGGCGGATGGACGAGGAAACGCGGCACTACTACGCGAGCGAGACTGAAACGTTGGTTCGGCAGTTGCAGGATACGAAACTCGAACACTGGTTCCGCGACCCGACGCCGGACACGATAGTCACTGACGGCGAAGGGTTCCCGCCGGTCCAGGTGATCGCTCGAGAACTCCGCTCGAAGACGTTCAAGTACCTCCGACTGAAGCGCGACAGCAGTACCGAGGTGACGAAGGACGCGGCATTCCGGGTGCTCATCGCCGCCGCGAACGGCAACGGCTTCGTCAACGACGCCGCGAAGAACCTAAAGTACAAGCCGTTCTACGACGACGGCGACATTCCGACGGGTCAGAACCTCACACACCACCTGAGGAAGTCTTCCCGGGAGTCCGTCTTGAGGATGTTCCGTGAGGCGAACGAGGAACTCTTCGAGATCGCCGCCCGGTACGACTACTTCCCTGACTGCGCGGAGGTAGCTATCGACATCACGGACTGGCCGTTCTACGGCGACAACGAAAGCAACGAGTTCATTCGCGGGACGAAGCCGGGGCGGAACTATTCGTGGGCGTGGAAGTACATCACGCTCGCTGTCGTCGGGACCGACACGCCGCTGATTCTGGTCGTGCTTCCGGTCAAAGACAAAAGCAAGACGCCAGAGTATGTCCGTCGGATGCTCCGTCTGAGCAGGCAACACCTGAATATCGGCCGCGTCTACCTTGACGCGGGAACGGAGTTCTACAACTCGGACACGATTTCGACCATCACCGAGCAGGGCCTGGAACTGGTGATGCAGGGCCGCAAGTCGGGGAAGACGGTCAAGCACTTCCTGAACGGGATGGCGCGTGCCGATCTG
>LFFM01000943.1_pt1 | contig 20667 bp, 15 predicted proteins | sample 643131 | NCBI WGS metagenome assembly LFFM01 (sample SAMN03777445, study PRJNA286221) | soda lake metagenome | biome: soda lake; feature: Kulunda steppe; material: water; isolation source: sample Tc-Br brine of Tanatar trona crystallizer | place: Russia: Kulunda steppe | collected 2011-07
GTTCCTCCCGAGACAGTCTCGAGTTCCCGGATGACCGTTCTGGCAACACCGTCGTCGCCCATTGTCGGGTTCCCGACGCCGACGACGACGGTCATCATCCGCCACCCGGGGCGTGAGGTTCGACGGTCGTTTCGAACGATTCCGTCCCGTCGTGGACGTGGACGCCACAGCCGAGACACGGATCAAACGAGCGGATCGTCCGCATCACGTCGATCGGGTCGGAAACGTCGGCCACTTCGATCCCCTCGACGGCCTCCTCGAAAACGCTCGGATCGCCCTCGTCGTCACGGGGGCCGAGGTTCCAGGTTGTCGGCGTAATGAGCTGATAGCCCGTAACGTCGCCGTCTTCGATATCGACCCAATGGGAGAGCGCACCGCGGGAAGCTCCCCAAAAACCGACGCCGCGTCCGGAGAACTCGTCGTCCCAGCTCGCAGTCGTCTCCCCGGTTGGATCGAGCGCGTCGAGCCACTCTAGGACGTACTCCCGGACCAACAGAAGTTCCTGAACGCGGGCCGCCAGCCGGTTGAACGTGTTCGACGACCGGGGACCGTCGCCGAACGTCGCTCTGAGGTCTCCGGGGTCACGCTCCGCGGCGATCAACCGCGCCAGGGGTCCGGTCTCCATCGAATCTCCCTCGAACCGCGGGGCTTTCCCCCACGAGTACGCGCCCTCTTTTTCGGGGGCCGGTTGTGGCGGCGATGCGTCGGCCGGCGAACCGCCGGAGTCGTCGGTGTACCAGGCGAAGCCGACGTCCTCAGTGATACCGTCGACGAGTTCCTCGCGTGTCGGCCGGGTAAGCGTTCCCTCACGGTAGATTCCCGGCGGCAACACCAGCGAATCGTCGCCAGTCCCGTAGAACATGCCGTTGGCGTAGAACCGACCCGGTCCGACTCCGAACCTGTCGGCACCCGCCTCGGCTGCCCCAACGAGCACTGAACAGACGTCGTATAGGCCGGTCGCCGAGTCGGCCGGCCCCGCACGATCGCGAGCTCGCTCGCTCGTCTCCTCGAGTGCCCCCGTCGGGCCGAGCCACTCGTCGAGCGCGGCGATCGTCTCTCTGACCTCCGCTATCGTTTCCGGGTCGGGATCCGTGACGACGCCACCTGGGGCGTAAGTGAGCGGATGGGGTGCCCGCCCACCGAACTCCGAAAAGCCGTGTAGGAGGCGTCGTTGGTGTTCGAGAGCCGACCTGTAGCCATCGCCGTCGACCGGATCGAGTCGGTCGAAACCGGTGTCGGAAACCGAGTCACTGTAGTCCGGGCCTGCAAGCGTAAACAGGTGGATCGTGTGATTCCAGAGGAGAAACATCCCCTCCATGATGTCTCGAAGCAACCGACCGTTTTCGGGGACAGCTCCAAAAACGCCAGCGCGTCGAGCCGCATCCTCGATCGCGAGGATCGACGCCTGCCTGTGACAGGTAAAACAGACACCACAGACCATCTGTGTCACCTGCGGCACGTCGGACGGCCTCCGTCCGAGAACGATGTTTTCGATCCCCCGGAACATGTTCATTTCACTTTCAGCGCGAACGACCCGCCCCTCCTCGACGGTAAGTGTCGTGCTGTGGTGTCCCTCGATGCGCGTCGTGGGGTCGATCTCGATTTCTGGCATACGTGTCAGTAGTTCGTCATCGATCGGCGTTCCAGCTGACCGGTTCATCGTCGGTGTATCTGCTGTACAGCCAGAGCAACGGCGCCAGGGGTAACAGCGGCGCAAGCACGATGACAGCCATGCAGGCGAGAGCGAGCCCCCCGGGTCCCGTCGACGGCCCGGGGAGCATCGCCCCGATATCGAGGCCACCGTCCGACTCGGAGTCGCCCTGGAGCGCCGTTTTCTGCGGCGCTTTCTTTCCTGTACCGTCGTCGTCTCTAGTATTCTCGTAGAAAGGGCTGAAGCGGTCCCAGAAGGCCGGCTCGACGCAACCGATGCAGGGCGCACCGACGTTCCGACAGACAGTCGTCCCACCGTTTCGGAGCCGCATCGATCCATCACAGTGGGCGTAGACGCCGGCACAGCCGACGTCGTACAGACAGCCGTCGTCGCCGGGTTCGGGGGCGAACTCGAAGCATTCGTACTCCTCACGGAGCTCGCAGTCGTCGTGAACCAGCGGCTCGAAGAGCGGTAACGGCCGATTGTACTCGTCGAGGACGATCCCGTGGCCGTTGAGAACCGTTGCGAGCGTCAGGATGAGATGCTCTGCGTACAGCGGGCATCCGGCGATGTTGACGACCGGCATCCCCCGATCGGTGGTAAAGCTCGGACCGAAAATTCCGCCGGCTTCCCTGCCGTCGAACTGTACACCCTGAGCACCGGTCGGGCTCTCGCCGACGTCACCGCTGTCGTACCGCCCTGCCGCTGGCAGCCCGCCGAAGGCTGCACAGCTCCCGGCGGCGATAACGATGTCTGCGCGCTCGCCCAGTTCGATAACCCAATCGAGGACCGGCTTCGGTCTACCTTCCTCGTCGACACCGAGCGTCGCCGCACGCGGGATCTTGGTCGGGATCGCACCCTCAACGATGAGGATGTCCGGCCCCTCGCCCAGCGAATCCATCGCGGCTTCGCCGGCAGAGACCATGAGCGTCGAGTGGAAGCTGACCTGCTCTCGGAGTTCCGAGAGCGTCTCTTCGATCGCCGGCACGTCGTTTTGCAGGAGCGACATCGTACAGCCGGAACAGCTCTGGCCCTGGATCCAGGCGATATCTGTCGACCTCTCGATTCCCATTTCAAGCGCCGAAACGATCTCGTCGCTGTACTCGGACGCGACGGTACCGGCTTCCTGTTGGTTCAGAAGCCGGAGGAAATCCGGACCACTGTGTGACGGTTCGTGTTGATGCTGGCGTGCTGGCTCTATCGACATCGTTTGCTCCGCAATGAACGTCCGGCGTATCGCCCGCTATCGGCCGTTATTGCGCGTGAAAGTTGTCGTTTCAGTGTACTCAACAGCCAACCATTAAATAGAGCCCATTTAAAAACCGGTGCGAGCCACGCCGGGATCGATCGCCGACGGTTCAGTTCAGATCGTCCGGATCGGTTTTCAGAAATTCGCGAGCGAAAACGGTCGCGTAGCTCCCTTTCGGCAGCGCAAACCGAAGTGTGAGCGGATCGGCGTCGAGTTCGAGGTCGGTCGAGACGCGGATCGCCCGACGCGTGCCGTCCGACCCGAACTCGCCCGGCAACTCGAAATCCGACCGTTCGAGGCCGAGAGCGGAGAGCACCTCATGTGTGATCTCGGCCGGTTCACCACCCCCGAACGTCGTGTCGGTTCCGACCAGCGGTGCGGTGACGAACGCCCGATCGCGCTCGCAATGACGGGTGATCGTCCGAATCTGTCCTTTCTCGACGGTTTGTGTGCTGTCAGGGTCCGGGAGCCCGTCGTCGTCAGCAAAACAGACGATGTCGCCGGCAACCGGCCGGTCGAACGGGAGCCCCCTCCGTAGCCGGGTCGAGAGGATCCGGTTGAACGCGTACGATTGGGCCGCGTTTGTGAACATCCGCTGGAGGTTCGTCGGTAGTCGCTCGAGTGCCGCCCGGTGATCCCCGGGTGTATCATCGCTTTCCGCCAACCGGCCGGCGATCGCCCGCTCGAATCTGAGCCCGCCCGGCAGGATCTCCGACGCGTCCGACCACTCGCGGCTCGTTTCGAGCCGTTCCCGGGCCGTCCGGGTTCGCTCCGGCTCGCGATCGCTCGCCTCACAGACGTACCGGAGGGCCGCCCGCTCCCAGTCACCATCGAGGATGGCGAGACCAACCCGGTGGGTGATCGGCCGCTTCGAGCCGAACCGCTGGTGGCCGAAGTAGTTCGGGACCGCAGCGGTTTCGCCACCCCCGAAGGTTCGTAGCTCCTCGGCGATCGGTTCGGCGTTGTCCGGGCGGACCGGATCCCGAACGACGAGTTCGAACTCGTTACCGATCAGATCGCCGAAAAGCACCGGACGGCCGGCACGGCCGAGCGCTTCGATCTCGGCGCCGTCGAATTCAGGAAGCGTGTTCTCCCCATATTTGATCGAAAACAGCTGTGTCGTGACCGCGTGTTTGTCCTTCGTGCCGGCCCACGAGACGCGCTCGCGGCTCACGCCGAGGCTGTTCGAGAGCGCCGACGCGAAGTCGTTCGTATCCCATTCCCGGAGCGTCGCACGGAACACGAGATGCGGATAGGAGCCGATCTCGGCGTCGATCGGACGGAGGTCGGCACCGAACGCTTCCCGTTCTCGGACCCTGAAGTCCTCGGGTCGGTCACGCAGCCGACCGCCGATGCCGTCGGTCTCCGAGGCGTAGTACTCGATGCCGACCTCGGCCTCGAGCGGGTGTGATTCGCGCATGCGGTAGCTGTGTGGCCGGCGGACAAGCCGTTTGTCCTTCCATCCGGCGGGTGAGTGGACCGAGTACCGGTCGATCGTCGGAGGCTTTTATTCCGTTGGGTCGAACGCTCACCTGTGTCCGATCGGATCCTCGTCTGGCATCGCGACGACCTTCGTGTCAGGGATAACCCGGCTTTGGCCGCCGCAGCCGAGGACGGTCGAGCCGTCCCGCTTTTCGTTTTCGATCCCCGGTTCTACCGAAGCCGCCGCGTCTGTGACGGCCGGCTCGAGTTCCTGCACGAATCACTCGCGGAACTGGACGACGCGTACACCGAACACGGCGGGGAGCTTACGCTCCGTCACGGCGATCCGAAGGCGGTGCTCCGTGAACTGCTCGATGAGGGAATTGTCGACCGTATTCATCTGAACACGACGACGACAACGGGGTACGCCCGCGAACGCGACGGGGCGATCGGAGGCTGGGACGCGGTCTCGATGTTCGGCGAGGACGGTATCGTTCGAGAGGGACCCTCACGGGAAGCGTGGCAACAACAGGCCGAGGCGTACTTTTCCGGCGACATCCACGATCCACCGACGGTCGTGGGTGGACCGTTGGGAGAGCAGGTATCGATCGAGGAGATCGAATCGGAATACGGAATCGACTCTGAAAAGCGGCGGCTCCACCGCGGCGGCTGCCGGCGGGCGAGAACTCGGTTGGAAACCTTTACCGACCGCAGCGACGAGTACATCGGCGGTATTTCTCCGCCGGCAGCCGCCGAAGAACGGACATCGCATCTCTCCCCCTACTTCAAGTTCGGCTGTCTCTCGTTGCGGGAAGCCTACCAGTACGTCGACGAACACGCTTCCGACGGCCGGGCGGCGGAGCTTTTCGAATCGCGGCTGTTCTGGAACCGGCATTTCACACAGAAGCTCGCCGACAACCCGGACGCGACAAAACACGCGGTCAATCCAGTCTTCCATGGGATGAACCGCTCGACACACGACCGGGACCGCGTCGAGGCCTGGAAGGCAGGAAAGACGGGGTTCCCGCTCGTCGACGCGAGCATGCGTGCGCTGCGGGAAACCGGCTGGCTAAACTTCCGGATGCGGGCGATGTGTGCGACGTTCTACACCTACATCCTCCGGTGTTGGTGGAAGGTCGGCGCGGACTGGTTCTACCGGCATCTCATCGACGCCGATCCCGGCATAAACTACCAGCAATGGCAGATGCAGTCCGGGTTGGTCGGCGTCCACCCGTTGCGCATCTACAACCCCCGAAAGCAGGTCAGAGAGAACGATCCCGACGGCGAGTTCGTCCGGAAGTACGTCCCGGAGCTGGAGCCGTTCCCGGACGAGAACCTCGATCGACCGGAGAAAGCGCCGCTGTCGGTACAGGCCGACTGCGGCGTCAGGGTCGGCGAGGACTATCCGTACCCGATCGTCGATTTCGAGCGGCGCAGACGGGAGGCCCAGGAGGTGTGGGGCCGACTCACCGATCGGGCGAAAGAGGCGCTCGAGGACCCGGGGATCCGCCGACGGGCGTCGTTTTCGGGCGGTCGTGACCGTTCCGGATCGGATCCCAATGACGGCAACGGGCCGCGAGGGGAACGACAGACCGGCCTCGATGATTTCGGCGCCTGATCGCGATCCGCCGGAACGGTCGGATCCGCCGTGACGGAATACCAAACGTCTTTTCGCTCGGGCGAGAAACCCGCGTGTGCATCTTTTTACACCCTTCGAGTGTCGGGGCGTGACCGCCCGAAATCGCGTTACCGTCTCGCCGATGTGTCAGTACTCCTGTGAGGACGAGGACGGCCTCGCGACCGACTGGCATCTCGTTCACCTCGGGAGCCGGGCGAGCGGCGGTGCCGGCATCGTGATGACCGAGGCGACCGCCGTCACGCCGCGCGGGCGCATCTCGCCGCAGGATCTGGGCATCTGGAGCGACCAACACGCCGAGGCGCTTCGCCCGATCACCGAATACATCGAGTCACAGGGCGCAACGTCGGGGATCCAACTCGCCCACGCCGGTCGAAAGGGTTCGACGTACCGACCCTCCGAAGGCGGCGGACCGGTTCACGACGGTTCGGGCTGGACGCCCGTCGGGCCGACGGCCGATCCCTGGCCGGCCGACGAACCCCTGTCAGTCGAACGGCTCGATGCGGACGGCATCGATCGCGTGACCGAGGCGTTCGTCGACGCGGCGCGCCGAGCCGTCGACGTCGGCTTCGACGTCCTCGAGATCCACGCCGCCCACGGCTATCTCCTACACGAGTTCCTCTCGCCGGTGACGAACACCCGCGAGGACGAGTACGGCGGGAGCTTCGAGAACCGAACCCGACTCCTCAGGGAGATCGTTACCGAGGTCCGTGAGGCGGTGCCGGAGGGGACGCCGGTCTTCGTCCGGATCTCTGCGACCGACTGGCTTCCGGGTCGCGAATCGTGGGCCGTCGAGGATTCGGCCCGCCTCGCCGGCGAGTTGGGGCCGCTCGGCGTGGATCTCGTCGACGTGAGTTCGGGCGGGATCCATCCGGACCAACAGCTCCCCGACGCGGGGCCGCATTATCAGGTCCCCTACGCCGAGCGCGTGGCCGAGAGCGGGACGCCGGTCGGCGCCGTCGGCAAGATCACGACGCCGGAGGGCGCCGACGAGGTCGTGCGGAACGGGCGTGCCGATCTCGCGATCGTCGGTCGGGAGCACCTCAGGGATCCGTACTTCGCGATCCGGGCCGCGGAGGAACTCGGACACGACGCGCCCGTGCCGAGACAGTACACCCGCGGTTTCTAGCGTCAGTACAGGCTCAGATCGCCGGTGACCTTGTCGACGACGTTCTCCGCACCCGGTCCGACGGCGAGTGCCGTCACGGTTCCCGGCTCCAGTTGCGTGTGACCTGCATCCCTGACGAGCGCGTAGGGAAGTCCCTCACGACGGGCTTCGTCGGCCAACTGCTGGAGCTGTTTTTCGCCGCTCCCCTTCAGAACGATCTTCTTCTGTCCGCCGGATTTCCACTCGTTTCGGGCCGAATCCCCGGCGTTTTCGTAGGCGCTCAACGAAGCGTGTGCGACCTGGGCGGCGAGCTTCCCGTCCCCCATCCCGATATCCGTCCTGGCGACGATGGCCTGTTTCATACGCCACCTGACCGGGCGAGCGCCGTGAACGTTCCGACTATCCGAATTCGTCCCGCGCGCGGTGTTCGCTTATCAGCTGGTCGATCTGGGCCCGCTTTCGCTCCTGTTGACGTTTCTCGGCGCGCTCGCGCCACTCGTCGATCACCGCCTCGATTTCGCGCTCGCGAGCGACGGCGAGTTCGTCGACCTCCTGGATGGTCACGTCGTCGGCCGACCCGACGGGAACCTCGTGCTCGAAGAGGATCTCGTCGGCCTGTTCGGAGAGTCGTCCCGTCCGGAGAACGACCCGGGGGTCGTACTCGGCGAGCAGTTCCGCGGTCCGGCGGCCGGCACCGCTGGCGTCCCGCAGGTAGACGACGTCATCCGGTGCGATCCCGTATGATTCGTCGGCCCGCTGTATGGCGCCGGTGGTGAACTGCTCGATCGGTTTGACGGGAACGAGGCCGCTCTTTTTTTCCGCCACGTCGGCGAAGTTCGAGTGATCGAGCTTCCACAGTTCCTTGAGCCGCTCGAGTTTCCCTTCGAGAGCCTCGTTTTCCGACTCGGCGTCCGAGAGCTCCCGCTTGAGCCGATCGTTTTCGCGCTCGAGTCTCGTCACTTCTCGCCGTTCTCTGGCGTCCCGACGCTCCTCGCGTCGGGCTTCCGAGAGCTCCGATTCCAGTTCCGCGATCCGTTCGTCCTTCTCCTCGACGGTCGTTTCGAGTTCGTCGACGTGTGACCGGAGCCGTTCGACCTGGTTCTTGAGCCGTTTGATCTCCTTTTCCTCCTGCGTCAACTCGCGGGGATCGTGCGTTTCGGTCCCGTCGTCCCCCTCGTCGTCGTCACCCATCGCGTCGATGACCGTCTCGACGCTTTCCTCGCCGGCGACCACGCGGGCGATCACCTCCCCGCGCTCGAAGTTGGGCGGAACTTTCGCGCTGATCCGCTCGAACTGGTCCTCGTGGTCGTCGAAAGCGAAAAGCGCCGCCGCCATCGCGTCTCGCTCGTGATCGTTCTCGTAGGCCTCCTCGCGGGTCCGGTGGAGCTTTCGATCGATCGCCAGGTCCCGACCGGGGATCCAGCCGGCGGCGTCGAAGCTCCGCCTGATCTTCTCGACCGTCTCGGGCATCGGCTCGACGTCGGCGGCCACGACGACCGGGCGGCCGTGTTCGACGATCCACTCGATCACGTCGGCGGTGTCGGCCGTCCGGCTCGACCAGACGTCCAGCAGTCCGCCGTCGAGATCGGTCAGCGCCACCGCGGTCGTCGTTCCGGGATCGATCCCGACGATGACGTGATCGCGACGGGTGACGAGCGGACGGTACTCGATGCCGTCGCGCCGTTCGCGCTCGATCTCGATCCTCGTGTCGCCCGCTCGGCGGGCCGAGACGGGGATTTCGGCCGGTGTCGCCTCGACCTCGAATCGGGCCTGCGAGTAGCCGCCGTACTTCTCGGTGACGTCCTTTTTATACTCCAGGGCGGCCTCATCGAGCTTCGATTCGACCTCACGGGCCGTCTTTTTCACCGAGCCGTGGATCCGACGGGTGAAGCGGTCCTCGCTCCAGCCGCCGCCGCCGGTCGAGCGGCCGCGGGCGACCTTTATTTCGGTCGTGTTCGTAAACGCCGACACCTCGTAGCCGACGTTTCTGGCCGCGAGCCGGGCCGACGCTTCGGCCTCCCGCATCGGCTCTTTGCCGTACGGCACGCCGTGTCTGGCGGCGACCCGCGAGAGCGGCTCCGGCCGCTCGTCACCCGTGACCTGGACGAGCTTCGTTCCGGAGGGAAGCTCCCGCAGAAAGTGAACGAGTGCCCCCTTGTCCTCCGCCAACTCGAAGACGTTGTCCGTCGCGATGATGGCCGGCTCCTCGCCGGCGATGTGTCGGTTGAGTTTGCGCCGGGAGACGACGTCGCGATCGATCGCCTCGCCGTCGTAGGTGACGAGCGCGTAGGAGGGTGAATCACCCCGCACGTCCCCGCTTTGGATGTCGACGCCGAAGATCCGGTCGTCGAGGGCGTCCGTTCGCGTGCTCACGCGTGGCTGTAGGGTTCGATCGATCATAAACCCCGTGTCGGGGCGGGGAGGTCGATCAGTCGTCGGAAGTGGCCTGGCCGGCCCGGTCGCCGCCGGCAGCCGGGACGACGGCGTCCGGCAGTTCTGTCCGAACGTCGACGTTCTCGCGCTCGTCGATGATTTCGGCGTAGGCGTCGGGCATCACCTTGACGAACTTCTCCAGCTCGGACTCCCAGTTTTCGAGGACGTACTCGCCGCGGTCCGAATCGGTGTGTGCGACGTGGTTCTCGACGAGCCGGCGGAGCATCTTCCGGTCTCTGTGGTCGAGTTCCTCCGTCGTCGAGACCATCCCGTAGTTGACCTTCTCCTCGAAGTCGCCGTCCCGATCGAGGACGTAGGCGACGCCGCCGGACATCCCGGCGGCGAAGTTCTTCCCCGTCCGACCGAGACAGGCGACGACGCCGCCGGTCATGTACTCACAGCCGTGATCGCCGACCGACTCGACGACGGCCTTGACCCCGGAGTTCCGGACGGCGAACCGTTCGCCGGCCATCCCGTTGATGTAGGCTTCGCCCTGGGTCGCCCCGTAGAGGGCGACGTTACCGATCAGGATGTTCCGTTCCGGCTCGTAGGGCGCGTCGTTCGGCGTGTTGAGGATCAGCTTGCCGCCCGAGAGCCCCTTGCCGACGTAGTCGTTGGCGGTCCCGGTCAGCTGCATCGTGACGCCGTCCTGTAAGAACGCGCCGAAGCTCTGTCCCGCGGTGCCGCCGAAATCGACCGTGATCGTGTCCTCGGCGAGCCCGTCGGTCCCGTGAACGCTCGAGATGCGGTTCGAGAGCGTCGCACCGACCGCGCGATCGACCGTCGAGATCTCGCGGTCGATGTGGACCGGCTCGCCCGTTTCGATCGCCGCACTCGCCTCTTCGAGGAGCCCCCAATCGAGGGCGTCGTCGATCTCGTGGGTCTGTGGCTCGGTCTTGTACCGATCGTCGCCGACGGGTTCGGCGAGGATCGCCGACAGGTCGAGCTTCTTCGCCTTCTCCTGTTCGACGTCCTCGCGCTGTCGGAGGACGCCCACGCGACCGATCATCTCCTCGACGGTTTCGAAGCCGAGCTCGGCCATGATCTCTCTGAGCTCCTGGGCGATGAACGTCATGTAGTTGACGACGTGCTGTGGCTCGCCCGGGAAGCGCTGTCGGAGGTTCTCGTCTTGGGTGGCGACGCCGACAGGACAGGTGTTCTCGTGGCACTGTCGGGCCATCACGCAGCCGGAGGTGACGAGCGGGGCCGTCCCGAAGACGTACTCCTCGGCGCCCAAAAGCGCGCCGATCGCCACGTCGTAGCCGGTCTTCATCCCGCCGTCGGCGGTGACCTTGATCCGCGATCGAAGCCCCGTCGACCGGAGCATCTGGTTGGCCTCGGCGAGGCCGAGTTCCCACGGCAGCCCGGCGTTTTTGATCGACGTCTTCGGTGAAGCGCCGGTGCCGCCGGAGTGACCGGAGATGTGGACGACGTCGGCGTTGGCCTTGGCGACGCCGGCGGCGATCGTTCCGATCCCGGCCTCGCTGACGAGTTTGACGTTGATATCCGCATCGGGGTTTGCGGCCTTCAGATCGTGGATCAGCTGTTTGAGGTCCTCGATCGAGTAGATGTCGTGCAGCGGCGGCGGCGAGATGAGTCCGACGCCCGGCGTCGAGTACCGGACGTGGGCGATCATCTCGTTTACCTTCTTCCCCGGCAGATGGCCGCCCTCACCGGGCTTCGAGCCCTGTGCCATCTTGATCTGGATCTCGTCGGCGTTCGTCAGATACGTGGAGGTGACGCCGAACCGCCCGGAGGCGACCTGCTTGACGTTGCACTCCTTTTCGGTATTGAAACGTTCGGGCGGTTCGCCACCCTCCCCAGTGTTGGATTTCCCGCCGAGGCGGTTCATCGCGATCGAGTTGTTCTCGTGGGCCTCCGGGGAGAGACTGCCGAGACTCATCGCGGCCGTCGAGAACCGTTTGACGATCGATTCGACGGGTTCGACGTCCTCGATATCGACCGACTCCCGGTCTTCGGCGTCGAACTCCAGCAGGCCGCGGAGCGTCTGGAGGTTCTCCCGCTGATCGTTCATCAGTTCGGCGAACTCCCGGTACTGGCCGTAATCGCCTTGTCTGACTGCCTTCTGGAGTGTGCCGACGGACTGGGGGTTCCACTCGTGGAACATCCCCGACGATCGGTGCTCGTACTCCCCCTGTCGTTCGAGATCCGGTTCGTCGCCGAAGGCGACCGTGTACCGCTTCCGGAGATCGGATTCGACGTCGTCTACGTCGATCCCCTCCGTGCGTGCGGTCGTCCCCTCGAAGTACTCGGCGACGAAACCCGAGTCGAGACCGACCGCCTCGAAGATCTGCGCCCCCTGGTAGGACTCGACCGTCGAGATCCCCATCTTCGCCATCGTCTTCAACAGCCCGTCCTCGAGGGCCTTGATGTACGCTTCGATCGCGCGGTCCTCGTCGGCGCCGTCGGAGCCGGCGACGAGATCCGAGATCGACTGGTAGGCGAGATACGGGTTCACCGCGCCGGCCCCGTAGCCGACACACGCCGCGACGTGATGGACGGCTCGAGGATCGCCGGACTCGAGGACGATACCGACGTGGTTCCGGAGCCCGTTTCTGACGAGGTGGTGGTGGACGCCGCCGGTCGCGAGCAGCGCGGGGATCGGGATCGCGTCCTCGTCGGCGTTCCGGTCGGAGAGAACCAACACATCGTGTTCTCGGGCGGCGGTTGTGGCCTCCCCGCGAACCGTCTCGATCGCCGTCTCGAGATCCGTGTCGGGATCGAACGTGATGTCGATGACGGTGCTGGAGAGATCGCCGTCGAGATCCTTTATCGCGGCCGTCTGTGTATCGGTGATGACCGGCGAGTCGAGGACGAGCTGATTCGCGTGTTCGGGCGTCTCCGCGAGCAGGTTCCGCTGGTGGCCGAGTCTGGACTCCATGGAGGTCACCAGGTCTTCGCGGATGTAGTCCAGCGGCGGATTCGTCACCTGTGCGAAGAGCTGCTTGAAGTAGGTAAACAGCGGTCGGTTGAACTGCGAGAGGACGCTCAACGGCGTGTCGTCCCCCATCGAGCCGACGGGGTCTTTGCCGTCCCTGGCCATCGGCTCCAGCAGGTGTGTCAGTTCGTCGTGGGTGTAGCCGTACAGCGCCTGTCTGGATCGCAACGACGGGACGGGATCGAGCGAGGTCGGGTCGTCCTCGGCGATCTCGTCGATCGAAAGCTGGTGCGTGTCGACCCACTCGCCGTATTTGTCGTCGACGAGGTCGTCGAAGATCTCGTCGTCGGGGACGATACGACCCTCCTCGGGGTCGGCGACGAACAGCTGTCCGGGCTGAAGTCGGTCCCGCCGTTCGATGTCGCCGAAATCCGGTTCCAAGGCGCCGGCTTCGCTCGCCATGATGAGCGTGTTGTCGCTCGTCACGTCGTACCGGCAGGGTCGGAGCCCGTTGCGGTCGAGGACGGCGCCGATCCGCTCGCCGTCGGTCGCGGCGACGAGGGCGGGGCCGTCCCAGGGTTCGACGAGCGAGGCGTGGTAATCGTACCACTCGCGACGCTCTTCAGGGACGTGGTTCGCCGAACCGCGCCAGGCTTCAGGTATCAACATCCGGAGCGCGTGGGGCATCTCGCGGCCACCTTGCATGAGCAACTCCAGGGCGTTGTCGACGGAGGCGGTGTCGGACTGATCGGGGTCGTTGATGATCGGCGACAGCGTCTCGATGTCATTGCCGAAGTCGGGGTGTTCGAGATCGTCTTCGCGGGCCCGCATCCAGTTGATATTGCCCTGTATCGTGTTGAACTCGCCGTTGTGGATGATGTTCCGGTAGGGGTGGGCGAGATGCCAGGCTCCGAGTGTGTTTGTCGAGAACCGGGCGTGGACCATCGTGAAAGTCGAACGGACCCGATCGTCGAGCAGTTCGGGGTAGTAGGAGGGAAGCTGTTCGGCGGTCAGGAGGCCTTTATAAACGACAGTGTCACGATCGAGCGAGCAGATGTAGAACTGGGCGTAGCCGTCGGGTTGTCGCTCCTCGACCGCGGTCTCGAGATCCCGTCGGGCGACGTAGAGCGCGCGATCGAACGCGTCGCCTTCGAGTTCCGATCGGACGAAACACTGGACGACGTTCGGCTCCGATTCGGTCGCCGTCTCGCCGAGGGCCGCGTTGTCAGTCGGGACGTTCCGCCACGCGAAGACGTCGAGTCCGCGGTCGGCGAGAACGTTCTCGGTGATGTCCTGTAGGTGCGCGATCCCGTCTTCATCCGAGGGGAAAAACAGCGATCCGACGGCGTAGTCGCCTCGGTCCGGGAGGTCCTCGATCTCGTCGTCGAAGAACTCGTGGGGAGTCTGCAACAGAACCCCGGCCCCGTCGCCGGTGTTTTCGTCGGCACCCGTCGTGCCGCGGTGTTCGAGGTTCTCCAGCAGTTCGAGGCCGTCGGCGACTGTCTCGTGCGATCGGCCGCCGTCGAGGTCCATGACGACACCGACACCGCAGTTCGCGCGGTAATCGGTCGGGTCCGCGAGCCCGTCGGCAGTCGCGGCTTGTTCGGTTCGCTCAGGCATGACCGAACCTACTGAACACGTAACTAAGAGAGTTCCCCTCTAAGTATAATGGTACATTTACCCCATACAAGGAAATATTAGGTAAATAATCACTTCCCGTTTCCGTCAGCGGTCCAGCGCCGGCGATCGCTGTCGGCAGATTCAACTTCTCGGGGGCGAAGCCTCGAATATGTACACGGTCGTCGGGTGTCGGAACTGTCAGTCCCTCTGGACGGTCGAGGGGCGGCCGGAGACGACCCAGTGTCCGCGCTGTCGGACGCGTCACCGCTTCGAGAAGCTCCGGAGTTTCGCCGAAACGGAGACCTCTGAGGCGGCCGCCCGAGTCCGGAGTTCGATGCTCGCCGACCGGGCCGCCGAAGGCGAGTTCGTCGACCCGCGGGAGATCGACACCGAGACCGTCGGAATGGACGACGATGAGTTTCTGGCGGCTTCGGGCGTCGACCCGGAGGCGGTGTCGGCGGCCGAACGGCGAGCCGACGGGTCGACGAACCGCTCCCGGAGCCGACGCCGGGTCGTCCTCGACGGGCTCGAAGATCTCGAGGAGCCGACGACGGCCGATCTCGTCCAGTACGCCGCCGATGCCGGGGTCGGTGAGGCCTACGTCGAACGCGCCCTCGAGAAGCTCGCCCGAAGCGGCGAAATAACGCGGACAAACGACGGATACAGAAAGCTATGAACTGGAGGCTCGCCAGGGACGATGATAGGTTATGACGGGGACGAGACGCGATGAGTGACGAGGACGAGTACCGGTTCTATCCGGAGGACTTCGACGAGGACGGCGAGCTGATCGAGGAGGACGTCGAGTTCGATCCGGCACCGCTCGTCATCGTCGGCAGTCTCGGCGTCGGGGTCGCGCTCTTCGTCGCCGACGTCTTCGTCGAACCGGTGACCGTGTTCGGGACGGTCCTCGAGTTACGGAGCCTTTCCGCGCTCGTGTTTTCGCTCGGGCTGTTCGCCGGGAGCAGCGTGTATTTCCGACAGGGACGGGGGCTGTTGGCGTCGGTCCACGCCCTCGGTGCGCTCGGCTGGGTACTGCTCGCGTTCGGCGCGATACGCTCGAACGACACGCTGCTCGCCGCCGGTGCTGGGGCGTTGGTCGCCGGCGCGGTGACGCTGCTCCTGTTGGTGTGGAGGTCCTCAGTATGAAGCGTGAACCCTCCGAGTACAGTCGGTTGCTCGTCCTCGGCGGCCTGATCCCGCTTTTGTTTTTGGATCTGTTCGTCGGACTTCCGGAGGGCGGCTTCGTCGGCGGCGCCGCGATGATCATGATCGCGGCCGCGGTGGTTCACTTTTACGCCGGCGAACACCGTGCCGGCGCGGGGTGGCTCGTCTTCGGCGCGGCGCTCGGTTTGCTCGCTGCGGTCGATCCGTTCGCCGATCTGATCTATCTCGTCGTGTTCGCGTTTCTGCTCGTCGCCGGCCTGCTGTTGCTCGTGAGCCAGCAGGCGATCGGATCGACGGAGTGACCGCCCGGGAGAAACCAGACGCTTCCCCCGGGCCGTCGCCGCGCGACTCCTTCGTTATCTCCCGAGCTCTTCGTGGGCGCTCGCGAGATGGTTCGAGGCGAGCGCACCCAAAAGCGAGAGTTCGCCGGCGAGCGCCGCCGTCGCTATGACTTCCGCGAGGGCGTCGGCGTTCGACCCGGCCGGATCCCCGCCGCCGGCCACGCCGACGACGTCGAGCGCTTCGGACTGCGTCGGGAGTTTCGTCCCGCCGCCGACGGTTCCGACCTCGAGTGAGGCGATCGTGAGGCTCGCATAGAGGTCGTCCCCGCGGACGTCGGCGGTCGTGATCGCGTTCGACCCTTCGACGACCTGTGCGATGTCCTGTCCGGTCGCGAGAAACGCCGCCGCGATCGTGTTCGCGGCGTGGGCGTTGAAGCCGAGCGAGCCGGCCTTCGCCGAGCCGACGAGGTTCTTCCGGGTGTTGGCCTCGGCGATCGCCTCCGGCGTCGTCTTGAAGTACGTCTCGACGAGCCCTCGGGGGATCTCGACGTCGGCGGCGACGGTCCGTCCTCGCCCCTCGACGCTGTTTATCGCCGCCGGCTTCTTGTCGGTACAGAGGTTTCCCGAGAGGGCGACGAGTTCGGCGGGCGTTTCGTCGGTGACGAGTTCACAGGCGGCCTCGGTGGCGATCGTCGCCATGTTCATCCCCATCGCGTCGCGGGTCTCGTAGCCGAACCGGAGAAAGACGTTGTCGCCGACGACGTACGGCGTCACTTCGCGCAGTTCGCCGTGGTTGGTCGTCGACTCGGCGGCCCCAGCGAGTCTGTCGACGTTGGATCGGACCCACGCGGCGGTCTCGCTCGCCTCGGCGACGTCTTCGACACGGAACACCGGCGCGCGCGTCATCTCGTTTTTGAACACTCTCGCGGTGGCACCGTCCGCGGCCCGGATCGCCGCACAGCCGCGGTTGACGGAGGCGACGAGCGCTCCCTCCGTGGTCGCCAGGGGCAACCGTTTCGATCCCTCGACGGCGCCGCCGTCGATCTCGATCGGACCGACGATCCCCATCGGAACCTGCGCCGCCCCGAGCATGTTCTCGATGTTGGACTCGGCTTCGGCGGCGGGGAACGCGTACTCGCCGACCGTTTCGAGATCCGTACCCGTTTCGGCGGCGACGAGCCGGCGTCGGGCGGCCGCCGCGTCGTCGGCGTCGGCGTGCTGTTCGAGTTCGTGAAGCCGGAGGTCGCCGTCCCTGACGGCCTGGATCAAGGCGTCGGTATCCATAGCGGGGGCTCGCGTGGCGGGGACTAATGGCTTCCGTCCGCCGGCGATCACCTCCGTCAGTGCGGGCCCACGATCGAGCCGCAGGCGGTGTAAAAAGAACGTTTGAAGACAAAATTTTATCATACGTTGAGTTCGTCTGTCATATCAATGCAAAGTTCGCGTGTGAATGTACGGCAGCCAGCAACTTCGGGGAGGGTGTACCGGACTCGAGACAAAGACGAGGATCGCCTGGCTCCGCGTAGCTCACCGGCGGTGACCGACGGTGATTGAGCGATCGACGGTAGAGCGGTGGCTCCGTGAGGACCTCGGACACCACGACGTGACGAACGACGTTCCGGGCGAGACGGAGGGTCGACTCGTCGCGAAGGAATCGGGTGTCGCGGCCGGGACCGACGCCACCACCGCCGTCTTCGAGCACCTCGGCGTTACGATCGATGCGGAGATCACGGACGGTGACTCGATCGCGCCAGGGGACAGCCTCCTCCGGGTTTCGGGTCCGGCCTCGGCGATCCTCCGTGGCGAGCGGGTCGCGGTCAACGTCGCCGGCCACGCCTCGGGGATTGCGACACGGACCGCAACGGCGGTGGCGGCCGCCCGTGAGGTGTCGGACTCGGTCGCGATCGCGGGGACGAGAAAGACGACCCCCGGCCTGCGAGGGCTCGAAAAGCGCGCCATCGCGGCCGGCGGCGGAGACACCCACCGGCTGGACCTCTCGCATATGGTGATGATCAAGGACAACCACATCGCCGAACTCGGCGTCGAACGGGCGATCGAACGGTTCCGAGAGCGGACCTCCTTCGCGACGAAGATCGAGGTCGAAGCCGAGACCCCCGAGACGGCGACGGCGGCGGCCGACGCCGGCGCCGATATCGTTCTGTTGGACAATATGACGCCCTCGGAGACGGAACGGATCGTCGAACGGCTCCCGGAGGGTGTGCTGACGGAAGCGAGCGGCGGGATTACTGTCGAGGACATCCCAGCCTACGCCGCGACCGGGGTCGATATCATTTCGCTCGGATCGCTGACGCACAGCGCCTCGACGCTGGATCTCTCCTTCCGGACCGGAACGGAGTAGCCTTTTAACCGTTGCGGCCACAACGTGGCGGTATATGGGTATCCTCTCGCGGGCATCGTACGTCATCCGATCGAAAGTCAACGCCGTCCTGAACCGGGCCGAGAACCCCCACGAAACGCTCGATTACTCCTACGAACAGCTCCGAGACGAGCTACAGGACGTAAAGAAGGGGATCGCGGACCTGACGACACAGAAGAAGCGCCTCGAGATCCAAAAGCGGCGGCTCGAGGAGAACGTCGAGAAACACAACGAGCAGGCGAGACAGGCGGTCGAGCAGGACCGCGACGACCTGGCGCGTCGGGCGCTGGAGAAGAAAAAACAGAAGATGAACCAGATCGAGGACCTGGAAACCCAGATCGCGGACCTCCAGAACACCCAGGACAACCTCGTCGAGAAGAAGGACGAACTCCAGAGCCGCATCCAGGAGTTCCGCACCGAAAAGGAGACGATGAAGGCCAGATACGAGGCCGCCGAGGCGAGCGCCCGCGTCAGCGAAGCTATGACCGGCGCCGGCGACGAGATGGAGGACATCTCCAGATCGATCGAGCGGGCCAGAGACGACACCGAAGACATGGAGGCCCGCGCCGCCGCGATGGACGAACTCGAGGAGACGGGCGCCTTCGAGAGCGCGCTCTCGAACGAGAGCGATCTCGAGCGCGAACTCGACGATATCAGAAAGGAAGGGGAGGTCGACGCCGAACTGGAGACGCTGAAGGCCGAAGCCGGCGTCGAGGGCGACAGCTCCGACGGGGACGACGTCGACATCGAACTCGAGGAGGGAACCGAATCGGCCGACGCCGACCCCGAGATCGAAGCCGAACTCGACGACATCAAACGCGACGACGAATAGCGGGGGCCGGTCGATCGACGGTCAACTACTCCGAGTCGTCGACGAAGTCCGGTTCCACGCGTTTCTCTTCGATCTCGCTTTCGAGGTGCTCGCGGAACGTCTCGACGGCGACGTCTTTGTGTTCGGCCTCGAAGCGGTCCCGAACGGAGACGGTTCCCGCTCCCTCCTCGTCGTCGCCGACGACGAGCATGTAGGGAACGCGGTCGTCGTGGGCAGTCTGGATCTTCTTGCCGACCGTCCACGATCGGTCCTCGATCTCGACGCGGAAATCGTCGAGATACCGGTTCTTGAGCTGTTTGGCGTAACCGACGTTGTCGTCCGAAACCGGGAGGATACGGACCTGTTCGGGCGCGAGCCACGTCGGGAAGTTCCCGTCGAAATGCTCGATGAGCACCATGAAGAAGCGCTCGTAGCTGCCGTACAGCGCCCGGTGGATCATCACCGGGCGGTGCTCCTCGTTGTCCTCGCCAGTATAGGTGAGATCGAACCGGTCGGGCATGTTGAAATCGAGCTGAACCGTCGGACCGTCCCAGTTGCGTCCCAGGGCGTCCTCGAAGGCGAAGTCGATCTTCGGACCGTAGAAGGCGCCGTCGCCGGATTCGATATCGTAGTCCATCCCGCTGGACTCCAACACGTCCCGGAGCTGGGATTCGGCCTGCTCCCAGATCTCGTCGGAGCCGACTGACTTCTCCGGACGAGTCGCAAGCGCGACCTCGTAGTCGAGATCGAAGGTATCGAGCACCTCGTTGATCTGCGTCATGATCGTGTCGACCTCCCGTTCGATCGATTCCGGTTTGATGAACAGGTGGCCGTCGTCGATCGTGAACGCCCAGACCCGGGAGAGCCCCGAGAGCTCGCCGCGCTGTTCCTTCCGGTAGACCTTCCCGTTCTCGGCATATCGGACGGGTAGATCGCGGTACGACCAGTTGCCCTGATTGAAGATCGTCGCGTGACCGGGGCAGTTCATCGGCTTGAGGCCGTACTCCTCCTCGTTGACGTCCAGGAGGAACATGTCGTCGACGTAGTTGTCGTAGTGACCCGACTGCTTCCACAGCTCCGTCCGGAAAAGGTGTGGCGTCTCGACGAACTCGTACTCTTGATCGCCGTTCAGCCCGTCGACGAACGCCTCGAGTTCCCTGAGCACCGTCTTTCCGTTGGGATGATACAGCGGGAGCCCGGGACCGGTCACTTCGGGGATCGAGAACAGATCGAGCTCGTTGCCGAGCTTCCGATGGTCCCGCTCTTTGGCCTGTTCGCGGCGCTGTAGGAACGCCTCGAGATCGCTCTCGCTTTCGAAGGCCGTCCCGTACACCCGCGTGAGCGTGTCGTTGTCCTCGTCGCCGCGCCAGTACGCCGCCGCGATGTTCAGGAGCTTCACCGCGCCGATCTCGCCGGTCGAGTCGACGTGTGGGCCCTGACAGAGGTCCTGCCAGTCGTCCTGAACGTAAAAGGAGACAGTCTCCACACCCGCCGCCTCGGTCTCGAGGATCTCCCGTTTGTACTCGTTGTCGGCGTAGATCTCCATCGCCGCCTCCCTGGACCGTTCGACCCGTTCGATGTCGTAATCGGCCTCGATGATCGCTTCCATCTCGGCTTCGAGCTCCTCGAAATCGTCCTCGGAGAGTTCGACGCCCGTGACGTCGTAATAGAACCCCTCGTCGGTCGGCGGTCCGATCGCCAGCTTCGCGTCGGGATAGAGTCGCTGGAGCGCCTGTGCGAAGACGTGTGCCGCCGAGTGACGCAGCACTTGGAGATACTCTTCGGACTGATCGGTGACGATGACGAGCTCGCAGTCCTCCTCGAGGGGGTCGGTTTTATCGGTGAGGTCCCCGTCGACGATGCCGGCGATCGTGTCAGATCCGAGTCCGGGTCCGATCTCGTAGGCCACGTCCTCGACCGTCGACCCCGACTCGACCTCGAGTTCGGAGCCGTCGGGTAACGTAACGACGATGTCGCTCATGGCTATCACAACTCCGGGCGTCCGGATAAGTCCAA
>LFFM01000944.1_pt1 | contig 20667 bp, 9 predicted proteins | sample 643131 | NCBI WGS metagenome assembly LFFM01 (sample SAMN03777445, study PRJNA286221) | soda lake metagenome | biome: soda lake; feature: Kulunda steppe; material: water; isolation source: sample Tc-Br brine of Tanatar trona crystallizer | place: Russia: Kulunda steppe | collected 2011-07
AAGAAGTTGACGAGGAACTCCTCAGCGCTCTCTTTAGCAAGGTGGCAAAAGTCCGCTCTCAGAACAAGGAACTGTTCGAGTTCACGCATCGACGAATTACCGTCTTCGACGCTCTCGCGGACGAGGAAGTTCGAGTATGTGAGGAAAAGATATACGAGGAGTTCAAGAACCACCATCAGGGGAACTTCGTCACGGTGATCGAGGGGAATGTCGGCACCGGTAAGTCTGAACTCTGCGCGTATCTCTCCCATCAGCTTCGAGAGGACGGCCGCCCTGTTCTACATATCGACAAGAACGCCGATCTTCTCAGTATCATGGCGGAGGAGATTCCGGAGTTCCACCAGAAACACATCGGAGGGGAACTCCCGGGCGCGAGCAACGTACAACGATTGCGCCGGCATGTCAAGACGAACAGGGGAACTGTCGCCAGGCTCGTCGTTTCCAAGGCGAAGCTGAACATTTCAGATCTCGCGGACACGACAGTCGATTTCACTGACGAGCAGGAGTCGAAGTTAGAAGGGTTCGTCAACGACAAGCTGACCTCTATCAGCGAGCGAGGGGAGCTCGCAACGAAGGTTAGCTTCGTCGAACCGGGGGAAGTCGAGACGTTCGACTATCTGAACGTGTTCGATACAAAATCAGTAAAAGGTGCTGCCGAAGCGTGGAACGACGCCATTTGGGAAGCGGTTCGCGACGAATACGAATCTCCCTCAATGGATCAACTCTTGGAACGAGTCGGACAGGCTTTCGGCGAAGACCGCCCAGTGCTCGTTTTCGAGGACTTCTCGATATCTGCGCTCGACGCAGAGAAGCTCAGGAACTACATGGAAGACGATAGTCCTGAGAACAACTGGGACTTCATCGTCGCCGGGACTCAGGACTCGACAGAGGTTCTACGGACCGAAACCGGATTAGAACGTCACGAATTCTATCGGACCAATCGCCCCGATTCCAGCAGCGTACTTTTCCTCGATGAGAAAACTTGCGTCGATTTTATTCGACCGTACCTCGGCTACATCAAGTACTTGGATCGGAGCGTCTCGTACGAACGAGGCGAAGACAACGAAATAACAGACATTCTCCCGCCCGAGGGAGACAGTCGCTGCGCGCAATGCGGTTTCTGCGATGAGCAGTTCCGTGACCTATTCCCTCTGAGCGAGACTTTCCTCCAGCGCGTCTATGAGGGTCTCGACGAGGAAGATCAGCGACCTCGTCAGTACGTTCGGAAAGTTTTTGACATCCTTCAGGATTACTACAACGAAATTGTCGATTCGCCAGCCAGTTCCGACGAGCTAGATGGGCTGAACAACCCTCGAACCCCGCATGATGCCGTCTGGGAAAACGAAGCCGTGCGCCGAATGGCGAAGTGGTACGGAGAGGAACGAGGCGGAGATTGGTTCAAAGTTGACTATCGCTTCGTCCGCGCGTTCGGCCTAACGGACGTCGATACTGACGAACTACAGATCGAACGACAGACCGTAACCAGAAACGGGGCGGTTGATACCGACGTGCAGGTATGGAAAATACCAGGTACAGATGCGTCGGTAGGCGGTGGAGGTAAGAATAAACCTGGGGGTGGCGGAGAGATTACCAAACCCCGCCGCTCGAAAGAGGAGAAGAAAATCGACGACCTGAAGGGTCAGTTGGACACCTGGCGGAACGATCCGGACTCAAGTGCTGCTACCGACATAGACGTCTATATGAAAAAGGGCCTGAAGGACGCACTAAACAACTTAACCGACGGGTTCGCTGTCCAAACAAAGGGGTCCTTGGAATACTTTGTCGGAGGGAACGAGGAGCCGTTCGTAATCGAGGGCCAAGGCGTCCTTGATGAGGATCAGATAGAAATCTGTCCAGAGGACATCACGCCGAGCGACCTGCTGGCCATGCTGGAATACGGCGTCTATCGTGAGATGAGCCCTAGTGAAGCCGACGAGTCTCGCCTGTTCGAAGAGATGGGCACCCAATTGACAACGTACGCCCGGGAGTGGCAAGACCTCATTCACTCGACCTACCTGGAGTCGAGCACCAACTTCTTCGTCGTTGGGGCCACGAACAACTCGTTCGAGGACTTCGTTGTCGGGGTATACGGGCTGGCCGTACTTCTCGACGACCCCTGGAAGGAGGTTTCCGCCGAGCGGGTCGCTGAGGCCTATTTCCAAGACGACCTGGAACTCGATACACTACTGAAACAAGTCCTCGGCGACCGCCTTATGCAGGATCAGATTGGAGCCATCCAGTCGTTTGTCGAAAACTCGAAGCAGATCGAGTCCCTCGTCGAAGACTACTTCGCGGCGAGTGAGAACGTACTTGATCTCCCACGTATCCGAGAACACCTGGATAAAACGTCGCCGCTCAAGATGGTAGACAGCCTCAAGAAAGGGGGCCTGAAGAATCTCCCAACTGATCTCCGATTCGATTCCAGCACGTCTCTACGAGACTTGGCTATCGCCGCCTATGATGCGGGCTCAGCGTTGGAAGACGTCTCAGGTGATGAAGACGCAGAGAAAGCGACCGGCTTCATGAGTCACCAACTCGCCGGCATTGACGTCGACCAGACCAAATTGTATATCGAAAAGGTCCGGACGTACGACGACGTGAACCCGGATACCAAGGAAGCCCTCGGACAGTTCACCAACTATTCTGAAAAGGAGATCGACAAAGTTCTCCACGCGTGCGAACTCTATGACAAAATGACTAGTCAGCGAGGGACCCATCAAAAGATCCACGCAACACTCGTGGGATTGAGGGTGTGGGAGCACGATCTGACCGGGATTCTCGCAAACATTGAGGTTGGCGGCAACGACAGTTCCAGTGATACTTCGCGGTTCGATAAACTCAGCGAAAAATATGTCAAAAAGTAATTTTCAGTCGGAGTTGAAGAACTACTACGAAACTCAGCGCCGTAGCCACCTCACGGCAAAACTCCAGACAGCGACGGAGTTCATGGAGGAGACACTCCTATTCTGTGAGGTCTATGACGCTCTGTTTGAGGAAGATCTCTCTCCCGATGAAGACGTCCGTAGCCAGGTGGAGTCTCTCAGACAGAACGCAAATAATAAGAAATTTGATGCTCTGGAGGAGGAAATTCCCGGGACGATAGATGCCTTGGAGTCAGAAAGAGACGATGTCAGATCAGAATTACAGCACGAGCTCCACGACATCAAGGAACGAATCGGTGGCTTCAAAGCGCTTAACCAGCGTATCCAGAAAATCGATCCGGACCGTATAGAGTCACTCAGCGAGACCGTCTCGGAACTCGATCAAGTTACTATAGAAGCAGATACCGAATTCGAACGTAAGGTGCAGGAAATCCGCTCTGAAGCACAGGAATTTAAGAACGAAATCAGGGATGTCGAGAGTTCTCTTTTCGAAGATTTCCGAGGGAGTGATATTGAGAATTTAGTCAGATCTCTCCTTAGCGGAGAGGAAATCCGTCTTGCGGAAAATTCGATAGATGCCATAAAATCGTTAAAAGAGTCGGATTTGGGGTCATACGTCACCTTATCCTTAGAAGGCGAATAACTGCTATAAGAATAGCAGTACAGAAAGACAAAAATAAAAGATCAATGATAGTCGACATCCTTTTCTCACCAGACGCCCGCCATGTGGAGACGTTTGAGGGGTTGATCAACGCATCCTTGGGCTTTCCAGGCAAGAACATCTCGATATCGCCGAGACACCTCTGGAGGACGTCAACATCCGACTTGGTGAATGAATCGAACGAGATCCGCACGGTAGCTTTCTAATAATTGGTGTCAGTCTCCTCAACATTGAGGAGGTCATCACCGCTACCTAATTCAAACATGGTAACATTGCGCTCATCGGCAGCAATGGTTAGTTCGAGTTCGTAACACGGGCGCTCCCAGGACTTGATTCAGTTTTAGGTGACGCAGGGATTCACGCTGGCTTGCGAGTTTACCGGGCGGTGAGCGCTCGGTGTCTCTGCTCCGGTCGACTGCATTTGACTAGGTCGGACTCGACATGGTTACTCTTCTTCAAGTGACAGATCTGTTGAATCCTCTTTCGAAACTATAGTATGAAATGTAAGTTATAAAACAATATAATTAGCTGCCAGAGTGGTATTCGGTTGCCATTTTGTCGACAAGTTTTTGTAGATCTCGTTTTGAGCGTAAAGACTTCCCGTGCCCGATTAGGAGTAGGTTCTCAGCACAAGACAGCAATTCATAGAGTAACTCGGGGTCAGTGAGTGGCGGACGGAGCGTCCCATACTCGTTCGAAATCCCGAAACTCGCAATGGCACTATCCGCCACCCCATTCTCCAAGTGTTTTGGGAGCTTTACAGGTATGTTCGACCCTTGCTCATCTAAACGCTCGCGGAGTTCGTTGGCGTGGGTCTCGAAGGGCGTCACGACAAACTCCGCACCGTATTCGTCAGCAACCTGTCCAACGATCCGCGCTTCGGGTCGGTTGTAAAGGAGCGCCCGACTGAACTCAGGGGTCTGGGCGGCTTCGGTTCGGATTACGATCCGGTGATGAGTCGCGTTCTCTTCATCCTTGAGTTGGGTCTTACGCTGGAGTAACAATGAGACATCATCGATCAGCGCTACCTCGCCTTCACGTAGTGCAGTGGCATCGAGGTAATCTTTGGATTCTAAGACAGACTGCACTTCGAACGGACTCGCAGTCGTGTCAGAGGCGTCGAATACCAGTTCGTAGGGGATTCCCTGACGTGCTCTAACCGATGCCCGAACCTCAAATTCGTCCGCTGCGACGGTATTGCTCCCTTCGAAATCAAGGAAAGAGAAGTTCGTGTTAAGATCTATCCAGGGTGTTTCCGGATAGAGCCACTGGACGAACTGGTTCGTCTTCCCCTTGACTTGCAGACTTGCGGCTTCGTCGACAGGGAGGGTAGCATACCTGCTGTGGGCCCAGGTGAAATAGGAGCGATCTAAGCCACGCTCGGTCGCTTCTTGACTGACCATCGACGGGCCTTGACTACGTTGATCACCGACGGCCACCACGCGATCCGCTAGATCACTGAGAAATAGATACTCGGGTTCAGTGAGTTCCTGAGCACCTAATAGGACAAGCACATCAAAGAACCGAGTTGAATGGTCTCGATTTCCGAATGCCCCCTCAACAAGTTCGTGGAAGTATTCGGTACCTAACGCATACTGTACCGACGAAAGGAGCGACCGAGATTCCAGCCAACGCTCCTGAATATCATGATGGGAATCTGCATCACGAATGGCACGGTCGCCGGTGCCGCCCCCGTCCATGCGATAGTGAGGGCCATCAGGAAGTGCGTGTTCGGCCAATTCAACGTGTTCGGGTGTCGATCCAAGAACTAACGCACGCTGTCCCTCCTCAGAGACAGACCCGTCCCCGTCTATCAATGGGTATTGAGCACTAACCAACGATTCAACCACCGATCCAACCACTTCTGTTCGATCTGGACGGACAGGCACATCAAGGAACAGTTCGGTATTATCGAGATATTCGGTAACGTCGCTTGGCTCCTCGAGAACGGTCGCTTTCTTATTGGTCTCGCCTCGCACCTGTTCATGATCGAACCGTCGGTTATGATCGCGACGCTGAGCGTAGTCGAGGTACGGAAGGAACTTTCGGGAGACGTTTTCCGGCTCAAACGTCTTTTTCACTTGGAATGAATCGTAGGCATTGAGGAATTGGAGGTGCTTGCTTAGATCCAGTTGGAACCGATAGCTACCGTCGACGATACCCAGAAACGTCACTTCCCGACCAACCGCTCCGTCAGTCTCGGGTTCGAGAATCACCGCATCGCCAGGTGCGAACGCAGGGACGCGAACGTCGTCTGTCGTGAAGTCAGCAAAACTCATCGAACCCTCTTCCATCGACAATCCAGTAATGAGGCGGCCACTTCGGGCTAAAATCGAGTCATCAAGTTGGGCAAGTAGGTCGCTTGCCGTTCGGCGTCGATTCTCCTCAGCATCTAGCGCCTGGCGTAACCGATTATAATGGTCAACCTTCTCTGGATCTCGGTACTCCATACGTTCACCACACTCGTCGAACAACGAGCATTCCGAGGTCGTTCCGCCATCAGCCGACACCTCGTAACACGGCCAACGTCGTTCAGACTGGCAGTGGTGCTTGCAGGCCGACGGGAGAGGATCGCGTGTTGGTCGGTCATCAGAATCATGAAAGTAGTGTTCGTCTGGTGTCCGGAGGCTACAATTATCGCAATCGCGATCATAGGGCGACGGCGGCCCAAACGTGTCGCGTGCCTCAGCTACGGCGTTGCGCCGTTCAAGCAACTCACCGACTGCCTCGCGGGTGAGTGTCACCTTCTCGAACTGAACCTCTTCGGTCCCTTCGAGATTGGGATACACTAGGTAGCCCTCGGGCCCACTGTCAAGTTGTGCACCCAAGTCGTCGCCAACGTCGACCCGCTCGAGCAACAGTGCGAACAGGTACAGCTCCAGTTGGCCAGCGTGATTGTTCCTATTCACTGAGCGAGATGTTTTGAAATCGTACGGCACATCATCAATCACCAGATCCACATCTCCACGGTAGCCGTATCCGTCGGAAAGGGCTCGTTCGGTTACCAAAGTGTCTGGATCAACAGCAGCAATGCGATCACAGAACTCCTCGTCAGTGAACAGCCGGTTGAGTATTTCAATCGCCTGATCACGCTCGCTTAGTCCGACCCCAGATATGCTCAGTTGAGCCATCCGGATTCCAAACTCTTCTTCAAGCACCTCCTGAGCGAAATTCGCGGCCTCCGAGGAGATCCACGGTCCTTCAACGAATCGGTCATAATGCTCTTCGACAGCCCGTTCAGCGGTCCTATGGACCATTTTACCGCGAAACGAGCTACCGTTCAGGGGAAAAGATGGATTATAGACCTTTTTAACGAAGTTGAGATAGTATCGGCGCGGACACGCGCTACGGATCCCCATCTCGCCTTTTCCGATCTGGAGGTCTGGGGATCGGACTAGTACGGAGGTAACGTTCACAAAGAGGCGTCGTTCCCCGTTGGTCGTAGATATCTTCGGAGTTCCACGCACCAACACGGACTCACCACGGGAAAGGATCGGGCCGTCAGCATCGCGTTCCATCGTGTCGAGGACGTAGTCTGCAGTTCTCGAAACGTCGGGGATTGCCGGCTCCTCAGTCCAGAACGAGAGGAACGTCGGGCGGTCTAGATTGCCACGTGGATCATCTACCGCGTAGAGCGTTTTTTGTCCCTGTGCCGATCCGGACATCGCGTCGCTCTTGACTCGACACCTGACTGTCACTTCGTTGCCTTCAAAACGGTCGTATTCGTCGTGAATTGTCGCTAAATCGTACAACATCAGTAGGAGCACACCTCCGCGAGAAGTCGTCTGTTCAGCATTTCTGACTGGTACTTCATTCCGTGCACACAGTTCGTTTCGTCTGTTTCGAGACAGTCCGGACACGCAGTGACGCATTGCAGAGTGAGTTCCTCAAGGCGTTCACCGAGTTCTGAAAGATCTCGTCGCTGGGTTCCCGCTGCGAAACGACGGTATGTCTCGCGAACCTGTGGATCTCGAATAATATCGCGGTCGAGGTGGAGCAGCAGATCCACTGATCGGGGGGTTCGGTCGACTAGCTCGGCGACATCCTCGTATTGTTTCGCGACGTACGCATAGAACCGAGCCAGTTCCCGCGTTTCGAACAGGGATCGAACTCGGCTTCTCGCGCTTGCTGTCACGTCATCCTCATTGTACGCGCCCGTGTGCTCGCTCAGGACCGTTTCCCGGGCGGCCTCCAAGCGACCCTGGAATCCAGTCCGTTTTACGCCGTTGGCGTCGTCTGTACTCTCCTCGCCTTCGTCGACTCTGTCTTCCTCAAAGAGGTCGTACAAAATATCACCATCCGCATCTGCCAGCAGTTCAATCACTGTCTCCTCGGCTGCGGCCGTGTGGCATGCACCCTGTCTGGCGAGTCCGCGATCGAACTCCTCACCATCAGTCGACTCGAGGTGATCGTGGACTTCAGTTGCGATCCCGGCTCCGCCTTGAATAGAATCATAGATCCCCGCGTGGGCAATCATGTCGTCCCGTTGTTGGAAGTTGACATCGTACCAGAGTTCGAAGGATCCACTAGCCGGTGTTTCCTCTGCTGCCCACGTCGAGAACGCGTGCTCCAGCGAATGGATCACGGCGTCTTCAGCGAAATCGAGGAGTGCGGCCTCGCTCCGACAGGTGTCGAAGATCGCTTCAACCACCTCACCGTTGTTCCTGATCGCCCTGAGAACGTCTGAGGTGGGTGCTGAATCGTACCCCATCAAAGTGAGACCCCCGTCTTCTCGCTCGGGATCAAGTAGTTCCTGTAGAACTGCTTCGAGATCTCCGATACCGAGTTCAAACACCGAATCTGCTTCGTAGCGTCCGGTGTCCCGTATCCAGAAATCGGCCGCAAGGAGGTGTTTCACGAACGGATCGACTGTAAAGACGTTTTCTAGAACATTATGTTCAAAGAATAGACGGTCCCAAATCTCCCGGTACAGGAACGCAAACTGGGTATCGCGACGGATGCCAGAGTGGTTGCTGAACACGTGAGCGATGCGGCTACGGATCGTCGCTCGGTCCAAATCGAACAGGAGCAACTGACTCTCTTCATAGGCACCGACGAACGCTCGACAGTCATTACCGTTGTGTTGGTACGTCAGTACACGCGAAAGCGTCTCATTCGAGTTCTTCTCGTAGATCGTGAGCAACGACGCATAGTAACAGCGCAGAAACTCCGTCTCCGACTGGAATCGATATCCATTGATCACCTTGCTCTCATCCAGCGGTATCGGTTCCCCTGCAGGTTTGTCCAAGAAATGACGGAACCAAAGATAATTTGTGGTCGGATCGCTCCGGCCAAGTGGGAGCGTTTGCCCGGGGGGCTTTCGGTCAGCAAAGACGTTCTGCAGACCGACGTGCCACTGGTACTCGGTATCGTGTGGGAGTCGTTGGACGTACATTATCCGTGGGATGTACACAGTCACTTCATCCGTGGGAAGTTCAAGTCCAGTGTAATCCTCTCGTCCAGTCCCTAAAAATTCGGTTAGGGAGTACTTGTCTCCGAACTCGAACATTGGATCGATGTCGGCACGACCTTTTGCGTCCTGGGCGACTTTCCAGGTACCCTGCCAGAGATCGAAACTTCCCCACCGTCGCTTATATCCGCCGGGGAGGTAACTTCCGAGCATCTGTTCTAAGTTTTCAGTGTCGAGCGGTTCGGACACGTTGGAATCCGGTTCTCGGTGAGCGACACGAACGCTACCACCGATCGACTCGGGAATAAACGAACTCGCCACTCTATAAGGTGATTCCGCGACGGGATCAGCGTCGAACAGATTCGGGAGATGTAGATATGGGTACAATCCCTCAATAGACTGAAGATGTTGCTGGATTCCCTCCAAGCGGCCAAGTCGGTCGACGTCGTCTAGTTCGTCTTTACTCATCGTTCTTCCTCGCTGACTTTCCGTCGGAGCGACTGTGCGAGATCGTCGATGTGGCTCGACCGACCGGTAGAGTCAGCTTCCTGAACGGCTTTCCGGAATGCTTCCCAGAAGGAGGTATCGTCTTCACCGGGGACAAGGGGCTGATCGACCGACTCGATATATTCATTCAATTCGCCGATAACCTCTTCAGCCGTCTCGGATGACTCGTCGAAACCCGTCCGGAGCCACTCTCGAAGGTCATCACTTCGCTGGCTAATTTCCGCAGCAAGATGCTGGATGTCAGGTCCCTTCCGACCTGATCCCGTCCCGCGGTAGATGCGTTCAGCATTTACGCCGTCGTGGACGTTGAAGTAGTCAAATATGGCGGCGGTCATGTGCTCGGCGCGAACGAACTGGTTCCCCTCGTCAAGCGGGACCTCAAGATAGTCCTCATAGTCCGTACTGAGTCGTTCCGAATGATGGAAATAAAACGAATCCTTCGAGGTCGATCCGAGCACAACAACCGTCACGGGCTTATCTTCGGGATCTCGGCCGCCACGTCCCTTGCGCTGGATGAAACCCGGGACGGATGTCGGAGCACGGTACTGGAATGTCCCGATGATGCTCGGGTGATCAAATCCAACTTCCAGTGCGCTCGTAGCGATCATCTGTTTCCAGTCGTCGCCCGGATCGCTGTGATCATCATCGCCAGGTCGCTGCCGGCGGCCGCTCTTATGGATCGCCATCTTCGTCGGTCGGAGGTCCATAGTCGGATCGCGCATTGTCCACCAGCACTCCCCGGCCTCATACACTTGACACTCGTTGAGATGCTTGTTCGGAATAACGTGTTCACAGACCGCTGTTTCGTCAAATTTGTCGTCGGTGCCTTGACGGAACTGTTCGCTGGGGCAATCTGGATTCTTCCGCTCACCACGCAGGAATGCATCCGGTTGACGTAGTGCGTACAGTTGCCGGTTGTGTTCCGCGTCGTCAATACTACTTCCTAACCTGCTTACGGAGTCGATTGAGTCGACGAACCCGAGGATACGATCCTTATTCACGTTTAGATCCGGTCTAGATCCTGCTCGCTCCTTGCGGACGGTGTGCTGGAACGCGAAGGCGATCTGGATCATACACGAGAGGTTTGAGACGGTCGTTCGTTCCAAGTCGTCCCATTCCTCCTGTGGTTTGAATACCGAATCACCGACTGGAATAGCAACATCTCTCGGTTCGGTCGCCTTCACGAAAATCATATACTCGGAGCCGGTATCTTCGGTCTCACCATTACTGGGTGTATGCAGGGCAGCGGCGTCAGTGTTGAAGATTCGGCGAGTGAAGTCTTGGGCCTCGTCAATCGTAGCGCTGGAGGCGACCAGTGTTGGTTGTTGTTGAGCGTTTCGGTGTTCGAGTGCGCGTTTGAATCGACGAACGACGTTCGAGACGTGCATCCCCGACTGTTCGGTGTATACGTGCACCTCGTCAAGCACCACGAATTTCGGTGGATAAGGAGATTCCCAGAAGGCGCTCTTCCCGTAGCGGTCCATCAACCGAATGTGCAACGAGTCCTGAGTGGTAATAATAACATCTGCTGGATTCGACCTTTTTACTGTGGCCCATTCGAGGACATGGTCTTCTTCGTGACGGGTACAGGCGAAGTGTTGACCGTCGCCGTACTCGGTTGCTGCCATTGTTGTTTCGTCATCGCAAAACGGACATTCTATCTCAACGTCGCTTCGGCCACCATGCTGGATACCGACTGATATCGGTGCCTCCCCGAAATTGGCTTGTTCTTTCCCGAGTAACTTGTTGATGGTAAACGCATAATCAACCAATCGTTCGAACTGATTGTTACAGAGGTCCTGTCGCGGATATGTGAGTACAGCCTTGTTGCCTTCAAGACCTGCTCGCCAGGCCGTATGACAGTACGCCAATATCGGAAAGAGGAACGCCTCTGTTTTGCCGCCGCCCGTGCTCGCCGTAATGACGTGTGCGAGCTCGTCGTCTGCTGCTAACTCCTTGTCCGGTTCAAGATCGTTCTCCCAATCGATGATCGCATCCAATGTCGCGGCCGATTCAGTGATTGCATCGAGGTACAACTTGACGAAGGCTCTAGCCTGATAGTCGGCAAGCGACTCGAATTCGTCCGGGAGTCCGTCTTCGAAGAATTCACCCATGAGGTCGACCGTTTCTTTGACTGTCGATTCCCACTCGTCGCCGAGCATTTCTTCGAGTTCAGTCGCGGGTCTGAATTGCTCGGCCTTCAGATGGCGACCGATCTGTCGGAGTGTTGGGCCAAATCGCGACGACCGATCCGGATCAACGATTGGCTGTTTCCGGTCGAGGACTGCCATCTTTACCATCTTTACCAAGTTCGGAGAGTATTCGATGGCTGTCCCACCGTCCTTGTCGAGTCGTTGGCGGATCAGTGCGAAGTATCGAGCCATCTCAGCAACCTGACTCCGCACACGTTGTCGGTCGTACACGTATAGAATTTCGTCTGCCTCCTCTAATTCTGCGATCAGTCGATCAAAAACTAAATGTCCTAACTGCTCCCGATCGTATTCTATCGTTTCTATGAACACCTCATCGGATTCAAGGATAACTTCGACGAATGGACTTCCATCGCTGAGATACGCATCCTTGAACCACTCAAAAACCGATGCCAGCGTAACGGTGGCATCGTAGTTCCCGGTGTTAATCTGTCGCTTGCATCCTTCGTCTATCTGTCCCAATACTGCAGCTCGTATTTCCTCATACAGCGGTTCGTTTTCGTCTGCCGTAAGCGTCTCCCAGACGGTATCAATCTGTTCTATTCCCGGTGGCTCTGTGGACTCACTCATTCGTATTGCACCTCCAAATCAGACACCTCACCATCGACCAGTAATTCATGGATCGTTTCGAACAGGTCCATCGGATCGTGATCTGTCGTAGCTAGCACCTCTCGTACGCTTCCATCGTGCTGTCGAAGCAATCGCAGCACCTGCTCAGGATCAGACGGCGTTATCTCATCACCTAAGAGGGAGGCGACTTCGGAACGGATATCCTCGGTTTCGAGCCGTTCAACCAACGATCGTAACTGGCTCTCTAATTCGGCGTCCGCGATTTCAGCACCCGTAACGATTTCTACGAGAGATTGGCAGAGTTCGAAATCAGCCGCACGCTGGCCCGTGGTGAGCGTGACTTGATAATAAACATCGATTGCCTCACTCACCTGTTCGACATCTCTGTCGTCCACATCATCCCCATCCGTAATTCGTGATCGAATGCTGGTGATATCGGGAGCATCGCCGACCGTTTCGTTTACGCTGATGGCCGACTGATCAGCACCCTCGCTTATCAATGACGACAGATCGTCTGTATACTGGTTCTTGAATTCATCAATGAGTCCGATTGCGTATTCAACACATGGGTTCGGATCAAGAAATCTTTTGACTTCATCGTGACCTGACCGAATTCCTTCTTCGATCCGATTCAGATCAACTCGGCCGCTACCGTATATTTGTGTGAATTTACCGGCCTCGGAGAGTTTCTTGGCGGCAGTGACTCGTTTTTCCAATTCGTCAAGATCCGTGTCGGTTGATGTGTCCACTTCTGCAGTGGCCGATTTAATTGCATCAAACCACTTGCCGAGTAATGCAACCCGGTGTGCGATGATCCGCTCTCGGTGATGCTTGAACACACTAGTGATCTCGGCTAGCAACTCGGCGCGACGTACTACAACTCGTGCTGCTTCTAGTCGTTCTTCGTCGACCTGATAGATCGAATCAAACTCACCGACGTTTTCAGACAGTTCATCGAGTGCGGTCGCATAGACCGGTGACATTTGTCCACCTACTTCTCCTATCGCATCGTAGTTCTCATTGGCCGCATCAAGGTTGGCCTGAGCTGTTTCCACTACCTTATCAAATGTAGCCCAAACATCTTTTTCGACAGGTTCTGACAAACTAGGTCACCATCTGACGGAGTTAACGAAACTGTAACAAATAAATGTAGGTGTCGATGGTTGGAAACTACTCACATAGAGGTGTAAATTATACCACGATCAGGCAAAAATATTTAACTATCTGACATTCAGATGATGGTCCTGACTCGTTCTGGTCTCAAATTCGTTGACGAACACCACACATGTGTATTACCAATTCCAAAATAATTCCAGTTAAATACCACTGATAAATTAAGATTGAATTGAACGGAGTTCTTCGGGTAAAATTGGTATCCTGTTCGAAGAACTCCAAGTAGGGATAACGGGTTCTTCTGATGTGGAGTTTTTGGATAGTCACCGAACAAGCACGGCAGCCTGACTGGCGCTGGTTGACTGCCTACACTGCCTACTACAACCACCACCACAGTCATCAAGCACTGGACAACCACCACCAGTTGAGGCACTCAAACAGCAGCGCTCAATCTAGTAGTACCGACTTTCTGTATCTGTTCGACGATTTTCACAAACCCTGTGTAGAACACTTCTTGGCTGCTTTCAACTTAAGTTGTCAGTATAAAAAACGCAAAAAGCTGAGTTTATTGAGTAATGTGGGCCTCTGATCTGTTGCGTAGAAAGATAATTATACCCTGAATGTATCTTAACACTGTGCCAATTGAGTAGGCATTGCTAGCTGAAACCGGAAGAATACGAATGACACATATCGAATCCTACTTCAATACCAGATCAGCGGAACTCAAACAATTGAACCATTATCTGGGGTATCAACCCCTCCCTGTGACCACATATTACCTTGTGCAGTGTTGCGGGTGGGTTGAGAGATGTTTGAAAATCACAAATACACAATATGACTCTGGGCCAAATACACAATGAACGAGGAAAATACGGCGAATTGGTATGAATCAATTCCAGGGAGAAAATGTCCTAAATTTGAAAAATTTATTAATACAGAGTCAAAGACTGTGGTTGTCAAAGAGCCTCAATTACAAAGTAGGGCCACAGACTCACGAGCGCAACTACGCTCGTTGCCACTATTCCATCTGTTCAATTTCAACACGGTAGTACATACTGATGAATGGGACAATCAATTCAAATTAATTGATTATAATCATGTGTCAGCAGAGGATGCAGATCCGTCTGAACTATCATTTCCGCTGGTTCACTTTGTGACACAGGAGGGAATAGAAGAACATGGCGAAGAAGACCTTGTGCGTAAACTAGTTGAGCGATCTATCAATGAAGAAAATCGATATATTCTGGTTACAGATACTGTGTCCCCTAAAACTCCTTCAGTCACAATGAAAGCCGGTAAATCAATTGTCGACGAATTCGGTGAGATAACCGTCAAAGACTACAACCATCTCTCAAGTGTCTTTCTAGAGAACTATTTGGACTCTAAGATACCTGTTGTCGACTCTCGAAATATATTCTTCCATGCAGCATCTACAATTCATTACCCACAAGATGCTCCATCAGATTCAATAGAAGATATTTTTGATTACAACTTGGCTCCATCGAACAGTCCAGTCTGGGAACCAGTACGTATTTTCCTTCGCCTCAACCTGGCAAATATTCATGACGACTATTCAGAGCACATACAAGAGGGATTGCGATCCTGGATTGAAGACGCTGACACCCAGCGAATAGCGGATCAAATTCTGGAGGTACTCCAGACGTGCGAATACAATTACGAACAGCTAGAAGAATACCGACAGCGACCCCCTGAACACCGATGACTGCCGAAAATTACCGATACGCGGACGGAAAACCTGATGCAACACTCGTTAATTACAATACAGTTCGTCCCCCCGAGTTGAAACTCGTATACAATACATTAGATGAATCACCAATCGATATGATGGAAGTGAAAAAACTACGAAAAAAGTTCGCTGATGAGAATTTCGATCACTTAGACCAGTGCATACAATTTTTGCATGCAGTAGATTTCGTTGAACGGCCCGAAGATCGCGTTATCGAACTCATCAATGAAGATGTTTTTCCTGACCTTCCATTTGAAGCAAAACTTCTGCATCATCTTCGCCGTCAAGAACGTCCACAAGATCATTTATCAAGAGCTCAAGACATTGCGTTCGAGAAAGCTCCGAGATCGCTTGAACGAGACTTACTTGTGACCTACCTGAAACGCGACCTCGACTATATTAATTGGAACAAGACGAAAGTGAATATGTGGTATCGAATGTATGAAGGAATCGGTGTACTCACTTACATCGACTCTAGGGAACTCATATTAAGTCCTTCCCGGGCACTTCTTTATGATTTGCTCGAAGAGTTTTTACAGAGTGAAGGTTCTAATGATTTCGGTGAGGCGGTTGCGTGGATAGAAGAATATTTCATGACAGTACTTGACAGTCGACCAGGAACTCCCCAACTTCACCAGGGCGTCACAGACACACTCCAGAATCTTATCGACGACGAAATAATTGAAATTCGTGGTATGGCAGATGCTCAAAACGAGGTTAAAATTCCGTCAACTCATTCACGTACAGAAGAGCCCAGAATCAAGGAATTCCATTTGTTGGACGAACTCTCCAGGAACAGGGCCAGTTATCAGTATCCACTAAACAAATTCACGGAGGTGGTTCAATGACACGAATGATGGTTGATTGGGACGGCGATGTTATACGTCGATATCTAACCCCAGAATCTCACCAAAAGTCGAAAGAGGAGTTCGAAAAAACCCATATCGATATCGATAAAATCAAAGCTGAATATCTGTTTCCTCACCCGACTAATGACGAGTTCGTCACTCAAGAAGAGTTCAGAGATGCCATCATTAAATCTAATATTAAAGATGATAACCGTATCTTCATTCTCCGTGGGGAAACAGGGAGCGGGAAAAGCCAACTGTGTCAATGGCTTGAATATCAAATAGGTCGGGAACCGGATGCTGGGATCGACGAGACGCACATTGCTCTCCATGTTTCGAGAAGTCAGACCCGAATTAAGGACATTATTGACATCTTAACTGAACCTGTAAACTTAGACATACAAGTCGGAAATGTCGAGGGCCTTGATCCAGAGAAGGTTGCGGACGCGATGATCGCAAATCTGGATGCCTACGCACCTACAGCTTTTGAGGAACTCTCCGAATCTGAGGTAGAGAGTCTCATCGAAGATCGACCGGGAACAGACTTACGTAGTATTTTGAAGAAAAATATTCGAGACTACCAGGAAGCTGTTGCAAGCAATGAGAGTAACGAAATACCGGATTTGATTGATGAAGACGACTACCGTGACCTATCGTTCACTGCATTTGGACAGGCTCGTGGTGGGGAAAGTATATTCCCAACACTCCGTGGATTTCTTCATGACGAACTCTCGGGCAAACTCAATGTTGGAAATTTTCAGGAAAAACTTGAACGTATATCGGAGGCATACGAAAATGCCAACCTGAGGCCTGTTCTTATCTGCGAGGATCTCACGACATTTAGTGTCCTCAAAGAACAATTACTGGATCATATATTCCAGCTCGATAGCGGACACTACGATGTTGTTCTGGGTTGGACGACTGGTTGGGAAAAAGATGACCTCGACAAAGCCCTTGGCACTACTGAGAACACATATACATACATGAAAGACCGTGCTGAGGGATACCTTAGCACCACTAATGAGAACGGCCAAGCGTACTTCCTCACTGAAGATGTCACAGTTGAATTAGGGCGGAAATACATTTCTGTTATTCGCCAAGAATCGACGGAGTCAGTTGATATTGATATCGATGAAGACGCCTTTGAACAAGTATACCCATTCAATCCAGAGTTCATTCGACGTGCATACGAACACCTCGTTCAGGACGGTAATGAGCGTCGGACACCTCGGTTGCTTCTGATCCGAATAATCCGTGAATGTCTAACAGCGACCGCACCGCCATTTGAGTCCATTGACGGGAATCCATATGTAAAACAATTCCCAACGCCCGTCTCGATTGATTTACCTGCTCCAGTACAAGACTTGGCGAAATGGTACGGAATTCCCACTGCTGAACAGAACATTAGAATTCCAGCGGGCATATTCGAGGCATTCGATGTGTCCGTCCCTGATGATGTTCTCGAATCTGCTGATCCAATTGTACTGCAAGGGAAAGGAAATAGTCCCAAACGTGACTTCAGATTTGAGCAAACGGCTGGCACGATTGAACCCGGTGCAACTGTAAGACTTCAGGCGACACTCAACGGTCGTCCAGAGGCCGAGGCTGAGATAAAGTCCAATGGCAATCCTATCGGTTTCACCGACGATGAGGGGAAATTTGATCTTGAACTCCCCGATAAAGAGGGCGAAGTAACGGTCACTGCACGAAAAGCAGATCTATCTGACACCAGGACATTCTCCGTCGGAACTGACTCACTGAACCTTACGACAAATCCTTCCCGCCCCGATAAGGGAGAGGACGTGACTGTAACAGCACGGTTCAATGGAGAGCCTGTAGAAGGTGCACGAATATATAAAGAGAATCAGCAAGTTGGGACAACTAACGCGAATGGAGAATTGATGATCTCAGCAGACAATCCCCCAGAGATGACTATCAGAGGGGAAATTGACGGTATAGAAGACGAACTAACCATTCAGATTCTCGGTGGGGGCGGCTACCCTGTGGATGTCGAACTATCACAGGATGAAGTGAACCAGCAGCGCTTTGAGTATGAACAGTGGGTCAAAACGGGCGAAGAGTACAATAGTTCAGATACACTAAGGAGTGGAGCCGTAACCGCGCTTGAGGCGTGGCACGACCCTACACGACTTGCTAACGCGAATGCAGCCGCAACTGGTGTCGCAGGTATTTATTATGCGCGCGGGAGCGAAACACCCGTCTCAATTCAGGCAGTCAATGAACGCCAAGGATTGAGCGTAGAGTTACCGTTTGGGACACAACACAACGATGTATACGAACCACTACTGTGGTGTGGATTAAGTGAAGACGACGAATTCCCTCAAGAGGATCGTTATAATCTGAATTACGACTTGATTCGTGGATGGACAGACGATAAAGTTGAACAGTTCCGTAAAGAAATGAGATCTGAAATTGAGAACTGTCTTCCTGATGGTTGGACAATTGAAGAATTTATTATTGTTGTTCAATACCTGTTTAATAATGCTGCAGACGGTACGACGGAACTTTCACGTGATCTAGTCTTCGAAGGATACGATAGTTCGAATGGATACGAGCATCCTGTCGGGAAGCGATTCTCTGCAGGTGACTCCTATCGCCAAGCACACAGTAATTTGACTAAGTCAAGCAAGGCACTGAGTCAACTGGCAGAAGGCTTCTTCAAATTGAAAGAGAATTTTGTTGACTACCAACGCTTGAATGAGGCCTATGAGGAAGTTGAGACAAATATAGACGATTATGTCACTGAGGCCATGTACATAGATAGTGACTTACCAGATGCATACAAGATTGGTACAAACCGGTCAAGCGCGTCCATACTGCTCGCCCCCATTTTCCAACGGGTTAAGGAATATGCACAGGAACTGGACAAGCTCGGGTCATCAGATGCCAGTCACATTGTGAAGGAGGTTGACCGTATCGACGACTTATTCGACGAGTCTCATAATGTTCCCGAGTTATTGCAAACGTTTGAGTCTTTGTACGATGCCGTTTCAACTTTAGAGGTTCCCCTTCGAGAGAAGTGGGAAAAACAGAAGGAGCGATTAGAAAAAGGAGAAAACATCCATCTCACTGCCTTCCAGAGCGACATTGAATCCTTCCGCGATGTTGAGTCCAAGTCTGGCCCCGAATTGGTCGCAATGCTTCATCGCTTCGAAGAGAGTCGTATGAACCGAGTGGAATGGGAAATATATGACTCACTTGCCGAAATGATTCATGAGGCAGACGGAGTAGAAGTACCAGAAACATCTACCGAACTTGAAAAGGCAGTTCACGACTCAGAAGAGATGGCCAATGTGACGAAACGATGTTCCTCGATAGAGAGTCTCATCGGAGGTGAATACTAATGACTCAGACTCAAAGTACGTTAGCGTTGAAGGTTGAAGCTATTGAAGAAAAGGCATCTAATTACGAGACAGCGACAAATTTCGAATCTAAAAAGTCAAAATACCTCAATGAACTCAAATCCATCGATCGATCACTTCGAAATCTTAAAAATGAACTTGATAGAATGGAATTTCTGGCAGCCGTCGTTGTCCGTGTGATTGATAGAGATGAAGACATACCCTCAAAAGTTGAAGATGCAAGACAACATGTTAGGTCAGTAGTTAACCACGATCCAGATTACTATTATGAACAAATCAACGAAGGAAGTGTTGATCAGTACGAACAAAAAATTCAGCAGGCTCAATCAGACGTTAATAGTGCCAAAGAGAGCCTCAGAAATATACTCCAGGATTTCCAACGAAAGTGGGAGCAAAAAATAAACGCAGCCCAAAACGTACAGCGGCTGTTCGGAGATTCTAAAGATATGACGAGTATGTTAAACAAAATCGATGCCTTCGTCAAGCGGCGGATGTGGGACAACTCAGAATCAATATCGACGCTCCAGGGTGAGTGGCAAGGTCTCAAAAAGAGGTGGGAACGCACAGGGATGGATTGGGAGACCTTCCAACAGAAAAACGAACTGTCGACGGATACAATTGAAATTCTGAAACAACTTGCGAAGGGTGAGGATATCCAACTAGATCGGTTGAATGAGGATATCGCTAAAGAACTGTTATCAGTCGACGATCTGAGACATGTCGTCAATCTCACTATATAATAAATAGGTGGTTCATAATGTTGAATTCAATTTGGTAGAATGTAATTTGCTAAAATTCCTAACTAGAAATTAAGAAATCGCGCGATCTAAGACCTCTTCAGAAATACTCTCGCGTTGCTGTGTGGCACCTTGATCAAGTGCTTGCCCGCACATCGAAAGTACCTGACGGATATTACCCTGTGCTCGTTGGTGTATCAAACTCAAACATTCTTGATCAAAGGGGTCGGTAGCAGTCGACTCCCCATGACGAGCAGTAGCGAGATACTTCCCAACTAGTTCTATCAAGTCGTCCTCAGTGAGTGGACGGAGCGCGACCTCGTTCCCGATACGTTCTGAGAAGGCATGATACTCGCTCATAACGTCCTGCCAAACCTCCGGAGCACAGGCAAACAGCAATGATAGTCCCGACCCGTTCTGGTCCATGAGGTGTCTAATACTGTTTAGCGTCGCCTGCTTGTTCTTTGGACTTAGTCGAGCAATCGCCTCGAACTCGTCGACGAACACAAACACACCAGTATATCCCAGCTCTAGGAGCAGATTTTTGAACGAGGTGAACGCTCGCACACCCATCGTATCATCGTCCAGTGCGCTGTGAA
>LFFM01000945.1_pt1 | contig 20639 bp, 22 predicted proteins | sample 643131 | NCBI WGS metagenome assembly LFFM01 (sample SAMN03777445, study PRJNA286221) | soda lake metagenome | biome: soda lake; feature: Kulunda steppe; material: water; isolation source: sample Tc-Br brine of Tanatar trona crystallizer | place: Russia: Kulunda steppe | collected 2011-07
CCTGCGGGCCGATCTTCGTGTCATGTTTCTTGCTCGTTGTGGTGTGGATGTCAGTGACGTACAGCGTTTCGACATACATGAGAGCCGTGACTTTCAGCGCTCGAACGCGGCAGTTCGTGCGGTTGGCGTAGTGACGGCTGGGCTGATCACGGTCAAAGCCAGTCGAATCGATAGCAGCGTGGCCGGTGCGTTTCTCGGCTGAGACATCGAGAAACGCACGTCACGTCTTGGTCGGAATTCGCTCAAACCACGTGCAAAGCACCGTATAGTGTGGAAGTCTGGTGAGTCCGATCTCTTCAAGAACGCCGGGCATTTCTGAGAGTAAATCCACCGCGACACGGTAGGATTTGCCCAGTTCGATGCGGAGTGCATGCACGATGAGCATCGCCCACTCTGCGAACCCGCCCCCCCCCCCTTCGGGGTCGGCGGGTTCGTCCGGACTAGCGACAACTGATTTAGCCTTAGCTCACCGTAACACGCGTGAAGAGACGGATTTCGGGTCCCACACCGATCTGTCTCTTCGTTTTTTACCCAGATAACGGAGTCGTCGGAGTCACGTCTAGCGACACTACAGAGCCGAAATTACAGAACCTTGTATGATCGACGGATAGGTGAGAATCATCCGTCTTCAGTTAAGCAAGAAACCGCGTGACTGTGGTGGCTTATCGGGACATCTTTCGGAAGGAATGAGGAAGCCCAGTCTGTGTACGACAAGGATTCCTCATCTCGAATTATGCGTCGACTCACTACACTGTTTCCCTCTGAGTATCTCGAAGAGCATGCCGAGGAACTCGGCGTGGTCGAACGTGACCGGAAGCTTCAGATCCCTGCCTTCGTCCGAACACTCGCCGGTTTTAGATGCTGTTACAACTCGACTGCCGATGAGACGATCTCACCGAGTGGGTTCTATCAGCGGTTGACTCCGACGCTTGCGGAGTTCCTCCGCGACCTCGTCGAGCACGGTCTCGACGAGGTCGCTGTTCCTGACGCGACAGCTGCTGATATCGACCGGTTCAGAGATGTGATGATCGCTGATGGGACGGTGTTGCGGTTACACGAGTTTCTTTCAGATCAGTTCGAAGCCCGCCATGAGGAGCAGGCTGGAGCGAAGCTCCACCTGCTCCACAATGCCACAAAGCAGACGATTGAACGGATCGATATTGCTGACGAGAAAGCACACGACAGCACCCTGTTCAAGACAGGGCCATGGCTTGAGAACCGCCCCATGCTGTTCGATCTCGCCTACTTCAAGTACCGCCGGTTTGCACTGATCGACGAGAACGACGGCTACTTCGTCAGCCGGGTGAAGAAGAACGCGAACCCGATGATTACGTCGGAATTACGGGAATGGCGCGGCCGCGTCATTCTCTTAGAGGGAGATCAGCTCCGAGCTGTTCTCGACAATCTTGACCGGAAGTACATCGATGTAGAGGTCGAAGTGGAGTTCAAACGAGGACCGTACAACGGGACGCGGTCGCTGGATACGAAGCGGTTCCGCGTCGTCGGCGTCCGCGACGAGGACGCCAACGACTACCATCTGTACATGACGAATTTGGTGAGAAAGGAATTCTTTCCGGCTGATTTAGCGCAGATCTACCGATGTCGGTGGGGAGTTGAGTTGTTGTTCCGTGAGCTGAAGACGCAGTACAACTGGGATAAGTTCGACACGAGCGACGAACACATGGTGAAGATCTTACTGTACGCAGCGCTGCTGTCGCTACTTGTAAGCCGCGATTTATTGGATCTGGTCACTGAGCAGGCGGATGATGAGCTCGTGTTTCCGACAGAGCGCTGGGCGGCGACCTTCCGGTCGCACGCTCAGCTTTTCCTCCACAAACTGGGTGAGGACCTCGGCTACTCACCACCGCCGCTGCTTGAACGACTGATCGAAGACGCCCAAAAGATCCACAAGCAGTGACCGATCTTACAAGAGACACTCGCTACCGCTACATAACCGAGGTGTGAGTCCTAACTGAAGACGGATGAGGTGAGAACAGCCACACCATCGGAGCTGTTCTACTCGTGGCCGGACAGGGCGAACGGTTCGGCTCTGAGAACAAACTGCCTGCGACTACCGACGCCCGACCAGTCGTCTGGGGGGTGGCCCAAACCGTTCGGGACGCCGCCCTCGACGACTGGGCTGCGATCATTGGACACTGGACATCCGCAGTCCGCGACGCATGGCCCGCCGGATTTGATGTTCGGTGCAACGAGCGATACGCCGCCGATCAGCATACCTTCTGTCCGAGCGAGAGTTTGGATCGCGCGGGAGGCGGAGTGGGACGACGTACTCTTTGCACTCGGTGATATGCCCGCCGTCGACCTGGCGACGATCCACGGACTGTCGAAGGTGTTCACGGATCGTAAGGGATCGATTGTAGTTCCGGTCGGGGGAGAGGGGAACTTGGGGAAATCCAGTACTCTTTGGGACGACCCATTTCGATACGCTTGCGGAGGTGACGGGCGATCGAGTCGGATGAGAACTTGTCGCGACGCACCCAGATGTTGCACGTGTTTCAGTTGACGACCCCAGCATTCATCATGATCTTAACCGGCCAGAGGATCTCGGCTTGTTTCGGGAGTGATTGACTCTCTGATCGGTATCTATAATTTCTCTGGACCAATACCGATGGAATATGCCGGTTGATACAGTCATTGCGGGCGGTACTGTTGTCACCGCCTCGTCGACGTTCGACGCTACGGTCGCCATTGATGACGAAACCATTGTTGGCATCGGCGAGGAGAGCGAACTCCCCGAGGGAAAGAACCGAATTGATGCGACGGGCGAGTTTGTCATGCCCGGGATTGTCGACCCGCACGTCCATATTGACGACCACGTTTCTATCGATAGTTACCGGACTGCTACCAACGCGGCCGCTCTCGGTGGCGTCACCACCGTTATTGACTTCGCGTGGCAAGCCTACGAGGGCGAGGAAAGTCCGTGGGATACCCCCGCCTCGATCGCTGACGGACTCCAGCGAAAACGGGATAACCACCGAGAAGCGCTCGTGGACTTCGGACTGCACGGTGGCATTCTCCGGGAGGGTGACGATCTCTTTGAGGAGATTCCTGACCTTATTGACGCCGGCGTGACATCGTTCAAGATGTACACGGCCTACGATTTCGGCGTCTCGAACGGCTATCTTCGTCGAGTGTTCGATGCGCTCGCGGATCACGGAGCTGTCGGCGTAGTTCACACCGAAGACGACTCGGTTTGTCAATCCCTCGTAGACGAGTTACGGGCGGCTGGGAAGGATGCACCCGAGGAGTATCCTCAGTCACGGCCCGACTACGCTGAGGCAATGGCTGCCGAAGACGCCGTCCGGATCGCCACCGAGGCTGGTGCGAAGTACTACGGCTTTCACACGAGCTGTCGCGAGTCGGCCGATGCGCTCGCCCGATACCAGGACGACGGGTCGAGTGTTCGGGCAGAGACCTGTACGCATTACACAACACTTGACGAATCGATCCACGCGGATCTCGGAAATCTCCCGAAAATCGCACCGCCGATCCGATCTCCGGACGACGTGGACGCGATGTTTGAGCATCTCCGCCATGGTGTGTTAAGCGTCGTATCGACGGATCATGTGGCTCAGCTCCGGTCGAGCAAGGAGAACCGTCCGTGGTGGGAGGGCCCGTTCGGTGCAAACGGGATTCAGGTGAGCCTCCCGGTGTTTCACGACGAGGCGATTAACGAGCGAGACCTCTCGTACCCATTCTTAGTTCGTGTGATGAGCAGGAATCCCGCCGAGACATTCGGCCTCTCCGAGAAGGGGACGCTCGAACCCGGCACCGACGCAGACATCGTTCTGTTTGATCCGAATGAGACAGACACAATCACCGCCGCCGACAACGCCTCTGAGGCGGATTATTCGATCTACGAAGGACGAGAGGTAACGGGACGGGTCACAAAGACGCTCGTCCGTGGAGAGGTGGTTGCTGGGAGCGGAGAGATCGTTGGTAATCCCGGTCACGGAACGTTCATCGAACGGGATCTCCCCGACTGGCGTCTGTGATTGCGGACCGGTCTCGCAGGAGCATCTTCAACTCACCAACTTACTCTTGCTCGACCGTTTCCTTCACGCTAAGGTTGAAATCCTTCCCGCTAGCTGAAGAAACTTTTATTGTGGATCTTTTTGATGTACTCGGTGCGGTTCTCGGTTTGTCGCCCGCGCACTCGTGCGCGGGCTTCCCTGATCTCGTCGGTTGGAACATAGCTCTCAGGCACCGAATTTAACCGCACCATTCGCGCGAGTTCTTTGGCATCCACGCGATCAGTTTTCTTGTCAGTGTCGGCGATCTGGTTCAGCTCTTTCAGATGAGCAACAGTCACATCCAAATGTTCTAACAGCATATCGTGGATGTAGTAGTAATTTCTGGTCGCTTCGAGTGCAGCTTGTGCGCCAGCGTACCGCTGGGTGAGTTCGTTGAGGTTCGCGTTCTCGACGCGAACCTCTTCGACAATCTCACCAACTTCGTCCATTACTGCCACCTGTGCGTACCGTTTGTGGACATCAATCCCGAGGTACATAGTCTGTTCAGCCGGGCTGTACCGCCCATGACTCAGCTTCTTTCGCACACGGAATAGTCACGGTTACGTGCTCTATGGCACGGCGTTGTGGTCGGTCTCTTGCGCCCCATACTTTGTTCACGCTCGCATGGTGTAGCAGCGCTTCCATTGAGTCACGGTTGGACAGCGAGTTGTACGGCCAGCGCTGGATGGCCAGACCGCCTTTCGGCCATCAAGTATCGATTTGGCCCCGCTGTCCACCCTCGCGCGTGGTACCGCAAGTTCCGCGAACTCGTGTTGACCGCCGCAGTCTACAACCTCGAACAAGCGCTCCAATAGTGATCCCTACGCCGTCATCGGATCCAACAAGCACTCTATTGGTATTCCTGTTGTAGGGATCGACGGTGGGTACTCGGAGCATTTTCGGTAGGTGGACCGGCGTACCGATTCGAGCTGACCCAGCCACGTCTCGACAACATCGATGACGTACTACCAACGTCGCTCGAGCATGTTGAGGAGGCGATGCGCCACCAGCGGCAGCAGAGAGAGAACGGAACCTCCCCCGGCGACCACGCTAGGATCAACGACGAGAGATAATGTTGTTGCCGGATGAATGAGAGACGCTACTCCGATCCTTGGAGTTGAGATCTGCTTACTAGGTCCCGTATCGACGACTATGCCTCGGGGAACAGTAAGTATTTTACACTGCTTGACATATACACGGTTGAAGGAAACCAATGCAAGCAAACACTGACACAGTCGTGATCCGCGGCGGCGCAGTAATAACCGTTGATGACGACCGTCGCGTACTTGACCCCGGAGCAATCGTCGTGGAAAGTGATCAGATCGTTTCGGTCGACAAGCCTGCTCGAATCGAGGACGAATACGAACCCGATATCGAGATCGATGCATCGGATAGCGTCCTGCTTCCGGGGCTCATTGACAGTCACGGGCACGCGGGCCACGCGCTTACGAAGGGACTCGGCGTGGGATCCGAGGGAGGATGGATGGACGCCGTCCAAGAAGTCTACTTTCACAGCTCGACAGAAATGTTTTGGGAGATCGAGAGTTACCTTGCAGCGCTCGAACATCTTGAGATGGGTGTGACAACATCTCTCTCGTTCCCAGGTTCCTCTCCGCGTGTCGACGATCCGAAGTACGCAATCGCGGCCTCGACTGGCTACGCTGATCTGGGGCTTCGTCATATCGTGAACGTAGGTCCTCCGAACCCGCCGTACCCGAAGTCGTATACAGACGGTACGACTGGGACGGAGCGGAGAGTTGATCTCGATGACGCAATTGCGACTACAGCGACCGTGATCGACGAACTCGACGGCACTGAGAATAGTCGACTCTCCGTGTACGTTGGACCCTCAGCGCTCGTTCCGGAGTTCGTCGAGGACGGTGAGCCAAAGCCGGCGGGGCTCGTCGGTGATTCGTTCGCCTTCTGTGACGGAGAGCCGAGCGAGATGTCGGTCCGACAGTTGGAGCAAGTCGTAGAGCTCGCTGATTCGAAGGGGACGAAGATACACACCCATGCGTACGGCGGACAAGTCAAAGCCGCTGCTGAAGCCGTACCGGAGGTCTTGACCCCAGACCTTTCGCTGGCTCACTGTTCAGCTCTCACTTCCGAAGAACTGGAGCTTATGGCTGATCATGGCGTCAGCGCATCTCACGGCCCGTTGACACATGCGTACGCTAGGGCCCGGTTTCCTTTAGTCGAGGCGCTAGATGCGGGAGTCAACGTGGCTGTATCGACTGATGGGGCGGCACCTGACCGCTCATTCGATCTGCTCTCTCAGGGTCGGATCGCCGCACAGCTCCAACGGGCACACTGTAACGACACGTCGCTGCTGCCATACGGGAAAATTATTGAGATGATGACAATTGACGCCGCAAAGGCCCTCGGGATGGCCGACGAAATCGGCTCGCTTGAACCCGGAAAAAAGGCGGACATTATCGGCATCTCTCTCGAAAGCGCTAAACTTCGCCCACGAACTGCGCTTTCTCACCGGATCGCACACTACGCGTCAGGGGCGGACACTAATTTCGTCATGGTCGATGGAAACGTGCTGGTGCGTGAAGGTGAATTCAATAGCGTCGACGTTGAGTCGATCTTGTCGGAGGCAGACCGAGTTACGTCGGAGACGTTCGAACGGGCGGGAGTGACGAACCGATTGGGTGGAGGCCCGAACGCTTGGCGCGAAACACGGTTCTAAGCCGCTTGGGGAACTCGCTGGCCGCGGTCAGCGTATCGCTGCGATTCTGCACCGATGTCGTCTCCGTGTGGTTGCCCCACCGACGATTTCGACTCGAGCCAAAACTGTTCCAATGGTTTCGGTACCACTCCTGTCGAGACGCTGGCCTCCTCTTGTCGTGTGCTCTGTTCTACATGGAGTTTGATCCATGAATCCCAGCATGGACGGTGATCGGTACTACCAGCGTTCGATGTCAGAAACCGTCTTCTCGTCGATCAACCGCACGCTCGGCTTCGCCGTGCGTGCGTAAAGTTGGTGGCTCGAGTTCCACGAAATGCTACTGAAAGCCACCGTCTACAACCTTCGCCGGAGCGTCCGATACCCGTGAAATTCACCGCCGTGTACCGAAACTACAGAGCCCTTATTTGAAAAGATGATGGAGGAGATGCAGGCGCGTCTACAGTTATTACTTGTCGGTTTCGCGGATAGTCACGTCCTGTACGCCATCACGGAGCGTCTGCTGTTCGAGCTCCTTGAGATCCTTGGCGGTCGCATTAACAGTTGCAAAGTGGTTACCGGCGAGCTCTCCTGCTGGACTCTTGAAACAGGTTGGCCCGCATGGAAAGAGGATCTCTTGTTCGTTTCGATAGCCCGGATACAACAGGAGATCACCTCTAGACGGGTACACCGTGTGATTCTCTCGAGGAATCGTTGGAAGCTCGATCTCATCGATGTTGATCCACGTTGCAATGCCACTCCAGCGGACGTGCATAAGTTCTGAGTCGAGCGGGAGGAAGTCGCGAACCGCTGCGACCGACTCCGGCGCCTTGTCTTCGTGCAGTTCAGCTGTAAACGTCGTTCCGTTGATGTCAACTACTAGCATGGGTGTTCTGTCGTGGGTTCGTTATCGGCCGTGGCAAGACGAACGAGCGATTCCGCAAGTACAGTCGTCGCAGCAGTGCAGTCGTCCCAGTTCGCCTGTTCTTTCGGCGAATGGGAGTGCCCGTTCGTGGAGGCAACGAAGAGGAGGGCGGCATCGGTCACGTCGGCGATTTGCATCGTGTCGTGGCCGGCCCCCGAATGAAGAGATTGAGTCTCAACGCCGCAGCGTTGGGCGGCATCGGAGACGACATCCTGGCAGCGTGCTGATAGCGCCGTCGGTGGGACATCATAGTTGCAATCGAGAGACGTTGAGACTCCCCGATGGACCTCAATAGCAGCAAGCAGCCGTTTGACGGCATCGACCTGCGTGCGGATCTCTGATTGCGCTACCGACCGGATATCGAGCCGGAGTGACACCGATCCGGGGATGACGTTGACAACGTTCGGCTCGACGTCGAGTTGGCCAACGGTACCGACTGCGGTACCGCTTCCGGTCGCCGCGGCGTCGGCTGTACGGCGTTCCACTTCTAAGACGAGTTCGCTCGCGGCGGCGAGCGCGTCAGTTCGATCAGTCATCTCCGTCGTCCCGGAATGATCCGCTTCGCCCTCGATGGTCACGTGACACCGGACCGTTCCGGTGATGTCGGTCACGATTCCGAGGGGGACGCCTGCGTCGGCGAGTCGGCTAGTCTGTTCGATGTGGAGTTCGAGCCAGGAGTCCCAATCACTCCCGTCGAGGCGCCCGGTACCACGGTATCCGATCCGATCGAGCGCGTCCTCGAGAGCGATGTCGCCATCCGACAGCGCCAGCGTCTCGTCGACGCTCTGCTTGCCGGCCGCAACCGACGAGCCGAGTACACCGTCGGCAAAGCGGGTTCCCTCTTCCCCAGTAAAGCAGACGACATCGATCGGACGTGTCGGCGTGATATCGCTGGCTTTGATCGCTCGGACGGCCTCTAGCGCTGCGTAGACGCCGAGCGGACCGTCGAAGATTCCACCTCGGGGAACCGAGTCTAAGTGGCTGCCAGCGGCGACAGGATCAACCGCTGGATCAACGTCGGACGGTATCCATCGACCCGCGATGTTTCCGACCGCGTCTACCCGGATATCGAGTCCAGCCCCCTCGAAGCGGTTAACGAGGTAGTCGCGAGCTCGAGCGTTCGCCTCATCAGCGGGGAGCGCTGTTCGCCCGCGACCGTCTGCTGCCTCTATGGCGCCAAAGTCAGCCGTACGCACGATGTCGGTCTTGAGCGACTCACCGTCGATGGTGATTCTGGCCACTACGCGCTTCCCCGCCAATCGTGGCGCCATAGAATGGTACGGACAGTGTGAACGATCTGCCGAACGACGCTTGGAGGGCACCCGGAAAGAGCCGTCTCGTTCGGTGGTCCGATAGCTGCGATACCGTCGCAGACGAGGGATCCCGCCGATCGAACAGAGTTGATCATTGTTGAGACACGAGAAGATTTCCACCACCAATTCAAAAGTATTTCGGATTTTTCTAAAAGTGCATTCGAGTATTTGTCATGAGAGTAGGTTTTTCCACCGTTAGTAACCTACAAAGCGTTCGTTCATTTCAAACAGATGGGAGCGCACGGACAGTTCGCCCAGACAAGATCCTCGGGAAACTGCGAGTATCTGAATTATTATCCTATATTTTCAGATCCCACGACATATTTGTCGGAGTATACAGGTGGTCGATCCGTGAGAAGGTTTGAGATATACGAACGTTAATATATGTTGAGTCTGACGGTACCAGTATGACAGAAGATAACCAGAAAGAGGGTCCTCGGACATTAAAGACGGTCACGATGGCTTCGCAGGTCCTCGAAACCGTGAGAGAGCACGACGGCATCGGTGTCTCGGAGTTAGCCGATATCCTCGACATCTCGAAGAGCACGGCATACATTCATCTTAAAACGCTCGAAGAGAATGGGTTTCTCGTCCACCGAGACGACAGTTACAAGCTAGCGTTCAAGTTCACTGTCTTCGGGGAGTACGTGCGTAATCAGAGTCCACTCTACCGGTACGGGAAGCCAGAGGTGGACAAACTCGCCGAGGAGACGGACCAGTACGCGCACATCGTCACAGAAGAGAACGGCTACGGGGTCAACCTCTACCAAGTGAAAGGCAATTACAGTATCGACGGCGAATACCAGTCAGACAAAAACCAACGACGTGATCACCTCCACTACACTGCCTCTGGGAAAGCGGTTCTCGCCCACCTCCCACGTGAACGAGTCAAGGAGATAATCGATCGACGGGGGCTCCCTTCGCGAACTGAGAACACAATCACGGATAGAGAGACATTGTTCAGCGAACTAGATCAGATCCGCGAGCGAGGGTGTGCATACAACGATGAAGAAGAGATTGATAGCTTCAGAGCTATCGGTGTTCCAATCCAGGATCCCAGCGGCTGCGTACTTGGCGCACTGAGTATCTCTGGTCCGACCAGCTTCATGCAAGACGATCGCTACCAAACGCGGCTACCTGAGCGGGTCACTCAGTCTGCGAATGTTATCGAAGTTAACATCAATATGAATACTCAGTCCTAGACCCTATTAGTGTTTGTAATAGACGAACGCAATTACAATGGCCTACACTATCGAGATCTGAATCGATCCGAGGAGAATTCCAAATAGATTACAACCGTATGGGTGTAATACACCTAGTGCCTAATTTACATAGGCGCGTTCGGCTATTACGAACCTACTATCAAGTGCTGTGGACCACGGACTCGGGGGCGGCATACGAGGATACAGTAGAGCACCTTTCAGAAAGCGAGCGAGAGGTTACGGGCCTCGTGTTCGCACTCGCCGGTTACCTCGCGTATGAAGTTCACGAAGACGTCCCGTTCATCCTGCTCGATTCGCTTGAAGCGATCGACTCCAAACGTATCGCTAGCATGGTAGGGTATCTGACCGACTACACTGGGTAGCTCTCCGCGAAGAACGAAGGCATCCAAGAGCTGAACAGCAGGAACAGCGAGTACGCGACGAACGACATGAGCGCGACGAGCAGCAGGTTCCGGTTTCGAAGCGTGATTGCAAGTGCCTCTACCGCTTTCGTCGTCCGTACGTTCCGTGCCGGGTCACTCGGTTCTCCCTCGGTGGCAAGGAGTACAAGCAGCCTGGCCGGAAGGAAGAGGGCGATGAGCACCCAGAATACGTTGTACCACAGGGACCGGAGTGAAACGAACGGACCAAACAACAGTCCGATGGCTATGCCCGCTGGCCCGCTGGTCGTGAGCACACCGACTGCCGTCGCCGTCCAATCTGGGAACCGGGTCGACACAAGCTGGATTGTGCTCAGCCAGACGGCCATGTACGCGACCCCACCGAGAAAACGAGACGCGAGGAATAGGTCGAAGTCCCCCGTCCCGGCCGACACTGCACCGACCACGTTCGCGACGACGACGAGAAGAATCGCCCCGACGAGGAGACGGCGTCCGTTCGTCCGGTCAAGCAGGATACCGATCGGAACGGCTCCGAGCGCCTCCGCCACATACTGGACGCTGATAACCCAGCCTGCCGCCGCAGGACCGATCACGAACTGTCGCCGGATCACCGGAAGGATCCCGGACGGTACGATCAGATAGATTGCCCCAACACAGGCGACTGTCCAGCAACTCGCAAGAAGCAACACATCTGCGGAGCGTGATCGGCGGCCGGTCGCAGGGAGTCCGAAATCGTAGGATGTCATACCTTGTATCCGTTCGGTGACGTGTGGTACCCACGCTCTATCGGACGGAGGGCAACTGCCGCAATCGGGGTCTCTACCCGTAGAACATCCCCCTTATTTATTGTTCGTGGCCGGTAGCAGCCCGGAGTGAAGTGACGCTCCTTTGGTTGATTGACTGTTGCTTTAGGTCGGCGGTATCAGCGCGGCTGGAAGAAAGAATTAATACGATAGATGAGATACTGATAATCGGTATCAATAGTCATGCAGATAAAGGCTATCAATCCGAACACCACGTTAGAGATGACAGAGAACATCGGTGAGGTCGCCGATCAATACACCGATGACTCGACGGAGGTAGTCGCGGTATCACCCGAAAGCGGGCCGATCAGTATCGAGTCGTATTACGACGATTACCTAGCGATTCCCGGACTCCTCGAGGAGATCCGGACGGATGAAGACGAGTTCGATGCGTTCATCAACGCGTGCTGGGGAGATCCGGGCATCGATGCGTGTCGTGAAGTAACGGACAAGCCAGTGGTCGGGATTGCGGAGAGTTCGATGTACGTCGCGAATATGCTCGGAGCGCAGTTCTCGGTCGCGACGGTACTTCCTCGTACGAAAGATCTCGTCGAGGAGACGGTTCGCACGACCGGTCTCGAATCGCAGTGTGCGTCGGTTCGCTGTACCGACTTATCGGTGGTTGAGACAGAAACCGCACGTGACGCAGCGTGTAAAGCACTCCTCGAAGCGAGCGAGAAAGCTATCGAAGAGGACGGTGCAGAAGCCATCTGTCTTGGCTGTGCAGGGATGGGAAAGTTGGACGTCGAACTAGAGAAGGAACTGCCCGTACCGGTGATCGATAGTGTCGCTGCTGCCGCAGTTATCGCCGAGGGGCTCGTAAAGCTCGGTAAAACCACGAGTAAGATTATGACCTACAAATCCCCCGAGCCGAAAGAAATCAAGGGTTACTCGGACATATTCCAGTTTGGAGAAGTTTCTGCGACGCCAAGCGACGACTGACGCCCATTCTTTTCATTTCGTGTAAACTTTTTGAACTTCCGCAGGATACGCATGTTTCAGGGGGCTGTGTTGAATCGCTGTAAGGCGTAGAGATTCACTGTTTGACGAAGCGCTCGATATTATGACGACACACATCCGTGCGATTTCACGGCACTCACGAAACCATGATCGTGCTCGCACGGCGAAGCCGAGCGAGCGCTTGACAGCCGACTTTACGGTTTCGGTTATAGAGTGCTGATCATAGCGGTTATCGTCGATTCTGGCGTTGTGCGCGTGGTCATACGGGGCAAAGATACGGTGCTTGATTAGCGTACATCTTGATCGAGAAGTAGTTGTTCACCGCCTCCTCGTTGATGTAGTCAGCGTCGGGGAACTTCTCGTAGAAACGCTCGACGAAGTCCTGGTTGCGGTCCGTTGGCACTTCCTCCATGTAGTTGAACCCGCCGTAGACGTTTGCTATAGCGGGTGCATCAAGGCGCTTATGCTGGTACCCTTGAGCCATCACTGTCGACGTACCCATGGGGATGTCGAGGCCAGCGGAAGTGCGTTGATTCCAGAACGACGTGTGGTTCGCACCGACGAGCAGCGCCATCACGAAGTCGGGGTCGGCTTCCTGAATGTTGTTGATAGTGGACCCGAAGTCCGTGACCGACAGTGAGATGAATTCCTCCCCGATGACGTTTGCGTCGTTCTCGTCGGCGAGGACACGCACCCAGTCCGCGGAGAGTTGGCCGAAGTTGTAGTCCGCAGCGATGGTGTAGATGTCCGAGCCGAAGTTCTCGACCATGTAGGGGAGGACACTTCCAAGCTGTTGGCGAGCCGTCGCACCCATACAGAACGTGTAGGAGTCGCAGACGCCGACCTCGTACTGGGTCGGTAGAAGTACAGATGCTCGTTCTGGTCGATGATCGGCCGGATCGTCTCTCTGGCGGCCGACGAGTAACCGGCCTAGAGAGCGTCGACGTTCTCCTCGTTGATTGCTTGCTGAGTGAGCTGCTGGTAACGCTGGTTATTCGGGGCGAATATGTGTATCTGTCACGGGATGGGTCCTACGAAGACGAAAACGTAGTTCGAAAACAGACAATAGGCACCGCAGCGGGACGCTGGAATTGCGGGAATCAACCGAACAGGGGGATGACACCATCCAGCAGCGAGCCGGCGAGAGTTACAACGAGGACACCGGTTAGCGCCTGTGCGCCCCCGTAAACGCGAGGATTCAACTCACTCGTCTTCCCGAAGATAGTACCTGCACCACCTCCGAGCGCGCTCATCGTCACAGTAATTGCGATAGCGTACGTAGTGACGGCGACCAGAACCAGCTCTACCCCGGTCGAGAACAGCGTCGACGAGAACACGATCATCGACAGCGGTGGGGAGAGTGTGAATAGTGCTCCGACGACGCCAGTCTTGAGGTAGGCACGTACAGTGTGATCGTGGCTGTGTGCGGTGTCGCCGTGACTGTCCTCACTGTGGAATGGAATATGTGGGTGCAGGTGGCTATGTGTCTCGCCACCGTGTTTATGGGAGTGGCTGTGCGCGTAGAAGGTCCGTTTGAGGCCGCCGAACGCGAGTGCCACCCCGAGAATTCCCAAGAGGACACCGACACCGAGTGTTCCGATGGTATCGAAGACAGCGGGGAACTCGGTGCGACCGAGCACTACGTACCCGACAGCGAGCCAGCAGACGACTAATGCGACGTGTCCGAGACTGAAGCACGCGCCAACGAGCGCGGAGAGTTTCGCATCGCCGTATCGGCTTGTCAACGACGCAATCCCCGCTACGTGATCGGGTTCGACGGCGTGCGTAACACCCAACACGCCTGCGGTCGCTACGGCGCTGAACAGTGTTACACTCATCGCCGTCCTCCACTCGATTTCGTCTGTTCCCGGCGAATTAGCTGGTACATCGTCGCTGTTGTTTACGATAGGTAGTGTAGTCGGTTGTTAACTGGGCAAATATTGTTCTACTGATTCATTTTTAATATGGGAACACCAATATATTCGTGTATGCTTGACAAACTGGCGCAGAAAACACCAATCGAAGGAAGCCTGTCATTGGCGGGGGTGTCGCGGTGACCGACGAGGTCATACCCGGCGAAATTCGATCTAGCGAGGGAACGATAACGCTCAACGAAGGGCGTGAAACGACCGAAGTGACGGTCGGGAACACCGGTGACCGGCCCGTACAGGTGGGGTCGCATTTCCATTTCTTCGAGGCGAACGCCGCCCTCGAGTTCGACCGTGAAGCCGCCTATGGCATGCGGCTGAATATCCCGGCTGGCACCGCCGTTCGCTTCGAGCCGGGCGACGAACAAACGGTCGACCTCGTCGCAATCGGCGGGAAGCGTCGTGCACACGGGATGAACAGGCTCGTGAATGGGAGTGTTGATGGCGGCCCCAGTGAGGCGCTCCAGCGAGCGCGCGATGCTGGCTTCCGTGATACGGGCACCAAATCCGGTTCGGGGGACGACCATGACCCGTGACATCGACCGAGAGAACTATGCCGAACTGTACGGGCCGACTGAGGGCGACAGGGTCCGACTGGGTGATACTGAGCTGTTCGCGGAAGTCGAGCAGGACTTTCGGACGCACGGCGACGAAGCTGTCTTCGGCGGCGGGAAGACACTCCGAGACGGCCTCGGGATGGCGCCTGGCGTTACCCAGGAGGAGGGCGCACTCGATTGGGTGATCACGAACGCGACGGTCATCGACCCTGTCCTCGGCATCGTCGCTGGCGACATCGGCATCCGGAACAGCAAAATCGTTGGCATCGGCAAAGCCGGGAACCCCGACACGATGGACGGCGTGGACATGGTCGTCGGGCCGTCGACGGACGCGTATCCCGCCGAGGGAAAGATTGCGACGGCGGGCGGCCTCGACATCCATATTCACTGGAACTCCGCGGAGCTCCACAAGCACGCACTCGCGTCAGGGCTTACGACCATGCTCGGCGGTGGCTACGGTGGTGGCGCAGCGACGACTACGACCGGCCCCGAGAACATCAAGCGGTTTCTCCAGGCGGCGGACGAGTGGCCGGTCAATATTGGTTTCTACGGCAAAGGGAATGCCTCCGACCCGGAGCCACTACGCGAGCAGGTTGCTGCCGGTGCTTGTGGGCTCAAGCTTCACGAGGACTGGGGGTCGACGCCGGCTACAATCGACACCGCGCTCGCCGTGGCCGAGGACGAAGACGTGCAGGTTTGCATGCACACGGACACGCTCAACGAGGCGGGCTTCCTCGAAAACACCTTCGAGGCAGTTGACGGCCGGACGATGCACCTCTTCCACATCGAGGGCGCAGGCGGGGGCCACGCTCCCGACATCATGGAGATGGTCGGCGAGCCCAACATGCTCCCGTCATCGACGAATCCTTCGATGCCGTACACCGACAACACATTCGACGAGCATCTCGACATGGTGATGGTGTGCCATCACTTGAACCCGGACGTTCCCGAGGACGTGGCGTTCGCGGAGTCCCGCGTTCGTTCGGAGACCATCGCCGCCGAGGACGTGCTCCACGACATGGGCGCGATCTCGATGATGACCTCGGATGCCCAGGCGATGGGGCGTGTCGCGGAGGTCATCTCACGGACGTGGCAGACAGCCTCGAAAATGAAAGCCCAGCGCGGCCCACTTCCCGAAGACGAGGGAACTGGTGCCGACAACCACCGCATCAAACGCTACCTCGCCAAGTATACCATCAACCCTGCTATCTCGTCGGGTATCGACGAGTACGTCGGCACGCTCGAACCGGGGAAACTCGCGGACATCGTCCTGTGGGACCCCGCCTTCTTCGGCGTAAAATCCGCCATGACGTTCAAGGGCGGGTTCCCAGTCCACTCCGAGATGGGGGAATCCAACGGCTCGCTGATGACCTGCGAACCGATCAAGCAGCGTGAACGTGCCGGGGCAAAAGGCACCGCCAAATACGGGCTCTCGCTGTCGTTCGTCTCGCCCGCCGCAGCCGAGGCCGGTGTCGGGGAGGCATATGGCCTCCAGAAGGAGGTCGTGCCCATCGAGGGGACGCGTACGCCCGGGAAGAGCGATATGCTACACAACGACTACTGTCCCGACGACATCGAGGTCGATGCCGAAACGTTTGACGTAACGGTCGACGGTGAACACGTGACCTGCGAACCGTCCTCAGAACTCCCGCTCGCACAGCGGTACATGCTCTAATCGATGAAACTCACACCGAAAGAAGAGGAGCGACTCACGGTCTTCACTGCCGCAGAGGTCGCACGGCGCCGCAAGGAACGCGGCGTCCTGCTGAACCATCCAGAAGCCGTCGCGTACATCAGCGACTGGTGTATCGAGCGCGCCAGGGAGGGACAGTCCGTCGCGGAAATCCGCTCAGCAGCGACGCAGCTGCTGGGCCGCGACGACGTGATGGACGGCGTCCCGGAAATGATCGATATGATCCAGGTAGAGCCGGTCTTCCCTGACGGTACCAAACTCGTCACTGTTCACGACCCGATTCGTGCTGACAGCGTCGAAGACGCGGATGAAAGCATGGAGGGCGACGCATGAGCCTGACGCATCGTGACGTCGCGACTGTCGGTATCGGCGGACCTGTCGGCTCTGGAAAGACGTCTCTACTTACAGAGATTGTCCCGCAGTTACGGGAGGCAGGCTTGGATGTTGGCGTCATCGCCAACGATATTCTCACCCAGGAGGACGCTGAACGCCTCCGTGATCGATTTGATGATATCGTTCCCGAGGATCTAGTGGCTGGCGTCGAAACCGGTGCATGCCCGCATACGGGTATCCGCGAGGATCCCTCGATGAACCTCCAGCAGATCGACGCGTTTCTTGACGACCACCCGGAGCTGGATCTCGTTCTCATCGAGAGCGGTGGGGACAACCTCGCCGCGACGTTCAACCCTGAGCTTGCGGATTACTCGCTGTTCGTCATTAGCGTCGCTGAGGGCGATGACATTCCCCGCAAGCGCGGTCCGGGTGTCGTCGACTGCGACCTGTTGGTTATCAATAAAACCGACCTTGCCCCCCACGTTGACGTTGATCTCGACGTCATGGAGCGCGACGCACGTGACGTTCGCGACGGCCCGTTTGTTTTCACCGACTGTAGGACCGAGAGGGGTCTCGATGAAGTTCTCGACCACGTTCGGGACGGGGTGTTGTTCGCCTGATGGCAGCCGACGCCCCACATCCGTCGTTCGAGGGTTACGCCGCCGAGGCGGTCCCACAGGCCGCTGTCGGGTCGCCCGGAAAAGACGGTGTCCTGAAGTTATGCTTCGAACAGTCAGCCCGTGGGACCGCGCTTGTCGAGGACTACGCGACCGTTCCATTCCACATCTCGGGCACGCTCGCTCACGATCCACACCCAGACGTGGCGACGGTCTTCGTGCAGTCTCCAACTGGTGGCGTCGCGCAGGGGGACCGCCACGACATCGACGTTGCAATCGGATCGAACGCGCTTGCGCACGTCTCGACACAGAGTTCGACGAAAGTCCAGTCGATGCAGCACAATTACGCGGCAGCGAACACGACGCTGACCGTGGGCTCAGGGGGTCACCTCGACTACGTACCGGAGCCAACTATCCTCCACGCCGGCGCGCGCTACCACGTCGACCTCACGCTCGATGTGTCACGTGATGCAACTGCTATCGTCTCCGACGTGGTTGTCCCCGGTCGGCTCGCGCGCGGCGAACGGTTCGAGTTCGAGCGATACCTGTCACGCGTCCGCGCTGATGGGCCCGACGGGCTGCTATTCGACGATACGACGCATCTCACACCCGAAGACACAGCCGCGAAGTCACCCGGTGTGCTCGGTGAGTTCGACGTCTACGGATCGCTGTTTGCGGTTGCGCCCGACCGCGATGCCGACGCACTGAGCGACACGCTTCATGCAGCGGTCGCTGACTGTCAGGCTCGCGCGGCGGCAACTGAGCTCCCGAACGGGGCCGGCGTCGTCGTTCGTGTACTCAGCAATCGTGCCGAGACAGCCCAGGCAGCGCTTCACGCTGCCTGGGACCAGACCAGAGAAACGCTCGTGGACGCTCCCGCACCATCGGGGAGGAAGTACTGATGCTCGTCGCCGACCAGTACCTCGGTCATCGCGACGACCCCGATGTCGAGATGCGACTCGCCGCGGGGAACCCCTATCGCGTCGTATTGTCAGATACCGACCGGCGCCGCTCCCGCGTCCGCACTGAAACAGCCGACGGCAGCGATCTCGGCATCGTCGTCTCGCGGGAGTTCGGTGACGGCGACGTGCTCGAAACCGATGATGGCGCGTTGGTCGTTGTGGAGCTGGCAGCTATCGACGCTCTCGTCGTCGAGTTCAGCGACGCCGACGTTTCTACGACCGCTGCGCTCGCGTTCGGTCACGCTGCGGGGAATCGACACTGGAATCTCGCCGTGCGGAACGGTGAAGCCCTGTTCCCTGTTCCGGACACCCGGGAACGGATGATCGACGTACTCGACGGTGAACTCCCGGACGGCGTGACCACCCGCTTCGAGCGCGTTCCGCCGACAACGTTCGACGACGCGGACGCGCCAGACCACGAACACGGCCACACGCACGACGACGCTGGACACGCCCATTCTCATGACGAGGGTAAACATGGTCACAAGCATGGAGTCCGGACTGCCAAGAGGGACCACAATGAATGACGACGCGACCTTGGAGGCGTTCCGTCTCGCAGACTCGTTCCTCCCTGTCGGAACGGATTCACTCTCCTATGGGTTAGAGCAGTTCGTCCAAGATGACCGCGTCGAGGATATCGAAGACCTTCAGGTACTGCTCGAGACGTATCTTCGAAACCAGATCGGGACTGCCGATCTGGTGGCACTTCGAGCGGCACATGCTGCTGCACGGAAAGGCAACGTTGAAGATGTCTGCGAGGCGGACCATCATCTTGAAGCTGTGACGCTGGCAGCTGAATTCCGCGCTAGTGCCGAGCAATCCGGCGCCCGGCTTCTTCGACTCCAGCGGGACCTCCGTTCGGACCCAGTACTGGACGGCTATGCCGATCGAATTCACGACGGAGCGGCGGCTGGCACGTACGCTGTCGTGCTGGGCACCGTCGCTGGCACTGCTGGAATCCCGGAACGGGAAGCGTGTCTGTTGTGCTGTCATGGATTCGTTACCGGCCTACTTGGGGCCGCTCAGCGCCTGCTTTCGGTCGGTCACACGGACACGCAGCGGACACTTGACGACCTGCAGCCAGTGATAGCCAACGTCGTCTCTGACAGCGCCACACTACCCTTGAATGGAATGACATCGTTCGCGCCACTCATTAATCTGCTTTCGGCCGAGCACGAACGGGCCGACCGCCGTCTGTTCCTGAGCTAGAGCCACCTGCCGAGTACACATAGAAAGGATTCTAAGACGGCTATTGACCGGCTACTTGCTCCTTTCCTCGAACGGTTGCGCGTACACTATACGGTCCCACGACTGGGTTTCTGCAGCGATTCTATCGGAACTCTGAGTCTTCGGTCCGACACCCGTGTCGGATTCTTTAAAAAATATGTCTGTGTTGAATCGCTGTAAGGCAGAGAGGATTATTGTTTGACGAACGTTTGATTTTATAAACGACACACATCACTGCGATTTCACGGCACTCACGAAGATGACTGCTATCGACGTTACATACCGATCTAAACTGCTGTGTTGAATAGATGCTGAGTCACGGCTACAGCGGCTCACACAGTGGTTCTATGTTGATGATGGCGAACATCAAGACAATCTCACGGAACTGTCGATACTAGCCCAGCGCTCGCACGGCATCGCCGAGCGAGCGCTTCGTTGTCGAATACGACGTTTCGGCCATCCACCGCTGAGAGTAGCCCTTTGCCCGGTTGAGTGCGTTTTTCGCGGCTGCGTTCGCTGACGAGCCGCGATAATGAACGAGGTAATCGATGTCGTGTGCGGCGATCTCGTACTCGGTGTGCCAGTCTTGGAAGCCGTTGTTGGCGGCGACGGACTGCAGGTCGTCCGCGTTTCGACGGACGACCTGCGGTCCCGCCTTCGTGTCATGCTTCCACCGAGCTGCGATGTGAACGTCAAGAACAGCCAGCGATTCCACATCAGTCAATGTCGTCACTTTCAGCGTCTGTATCGTCCGTCCTGCCCGCTGACGAAAGTACGAGGATGCACGTTGCCGGTCGAAGAACGTGCTGTCGAGCGCAGCGTGGCCCGACTGCGGGTGCTGCTGCGCGGGAACGCGCAGCAGTGCCCGCCACACCCACATTTTCAGCCGATCAAACGACTTGTAGATCGTCGTGTGATCGGGCAGATCGTCCTGATCTAAGTCGAGAGCGTCACGAATCTCAGTCATGTACTGCAGCCGATTCGGCGTTTCGCGGTAGCTGTGGCCGTCTTCG
>LFFM01000946.1_pt1 | contig 20636 bp, 16 predicted proteins | sample 643131 | NCBI WGS metagenome assembly LFFM01 (sample SAMN03777445, study PRJNA286221) | soda lake metagenome | biome: soda lake; feature: Kulunda steppe; material: water; isolation source: sample Tc-Br brine of Tanatar trona crystallizer | place: Russia: Kulunda steppe | collected 2011-07
AGATGATTTGTTTGGCTTCAAAGCGATCAAAAGTAGCCCTATCCGGAGGATAAGGCGAGGCTTGAGCGCGAAGAAGCCGGACAAATCAGCCGGCGAATGCCGATGGGAGACTTTCTTGACCGCTTCTAATACCGCGTTGTCGGCGCCGTCGAATCTCCTCGAATCTGTTGAGACACCATGTTGAACGCAGCTGAACTCGTTATTTTGCTTTTGGTCATCGCCGTTGTCTTCGGGTTGCACAAATTGCCCTGGATAAGTCGGGGCATTGCTCGACTTCGACTGCGCTTCGACAAGGCCGTCGCCGACGACTACATTGAGGTCGCCGCCAACCATGGTGACGATGAATCGAAGTCGTAATCGCTTCCAGCGGTGATGCGAAGTCGTCTTCGGTTGTACTTATGGATACCCGTGGAGGTCTATCATGGTTACATCGTACGTATTGGTCGCTGAAGCGGGGATGGCCTGGACACCGGAGTTATTTTACATTGTCACCGCCGTCGTTCAGTTGATCGCGGTGTTGGTGACCTTCCGGCTGTTAAATCTGCCGGCGGAGTACAACACCTTTATCAACGGGGCGCTCGTCGTGGGCATCACCAATGCCCTGGCCTACTACACCAGTGGGCTTGGCGTGGTCGGGATTCTGGTGACCTGTTTTGCGCTATTTTTGCTGCTGGTGGCCATCAGTCGCGGCGATGTCTTGAAGTCGCTTATCGCCTGGATACTGGTATTGTCCGTCTACTGGGGCATGGCCTGTTTCGTCTCCGACCATCAACGGGCGTTGCCGGTTCAGGAACTGGGAGGCGTGCCCTACATGTTGATGGAGGGCGGCATGGAGGCCGAGCCGCTGACCGAAGAGGAGTATCAGGATTTTCGCGATCGCGGCAATTGATGTCGTTTAGTCGAGATAGCCCTCGAGCGTGGTGTCGATATCGTCTTTGAGGTGTTCAAAGTCGGTGGCCTCGTCGAAGACAATGACCAGAAAGTCATCGTTGTATTCGCAGACGTACAGCGATTCTTCGGGGCCGTCAGAGGAGGTGTCGATGGGCATGACGACCGTGGGATCGTCGGCGCCGGAGGCGTTTTTTAGGGAGTGTGCCTGACCGGCGCGCTTCTGGATGTTGCCCCGGGCGTCGATGCACAGCACAGCGCGAATCCCGGGATGGCGATACAGCGTCTGTAAGACGGCGGAGACGTCGTTGGATGGGCTCATCGACAGGCCTTCATCTATGAGAAGAGCTGGGGGAGCGCTGCGATGTCCCGAGGGCCATATTGGCCCGGGCGCGCAGCCGGTGGCTGGTAAAGTGGTTGGAGTCGCAACGGCTCAAGTAGGCGTCGGCGATGGGACCGAACATCGCCGCATTGTCGGTGCACAGCGAGCGGGGCGTGATAAACAATTCGATGCCTTCGCCGTCGAAATCCCGCCGGGCCCGATCCCGGAGGCGGCTGTTGCTGGCGACGCCGCCGGAGAGCACCAGACGCTCCAGGTTTTGCTGGCGACAGGCGGCCTCGGCCTTCATCAACAGCACATCGACGACGGCCTCCTGAAACGAGGCGCAGATATCGGCCAGCTGCTGGCCCTCCGGCTCGCTGATCTCGTCGAGATGCAGTGACACCGCCGTTTTGAGTCCGGAAAACGAAAAATCGAGATTCTTGCGCGTCCACATCGGTCGCGGAAAATCGACGGCCTCCGGATCGCCCTTTTTGGCCAGTCGGTCGATGGCGACGCCACCGGGGTAGGGAAGCCCCAGCATTTTGGCGACCTTATCGAAGGCCTCGCCGGCGGCATCGTCGCGAGTTCTGCCGAGCAACTCGTAGTCGCCGATGCCGTCGACGACGTATAGATCGGTGTGCCCACCGCTGACGACGAGTCCCAGATAGGGAAACACCGGTCGGTCGACGTCGTCCAGATCCAGCAGGACCGTCGTCAGATGAGCTTCCAGATGATTCAGCCCCACACAGGGCCGATCGAACGCCCAGGCTAGACTCTTGGCGGTCTCGATGCCCACCAGAAGGCTTCCCACCAGGCCCGGTCCGGCGGTGACACCGAATCCTTCGATGTCCCGTAATTCGACGTCGGCGTCGGCCAATGCCTCGTCGACGACGGCGTCGATGTTGATGATATGATTGCGACTGGCCAACTCGGGGACCACTCCACCGTAGCGTTGGTGGACCGGGATCTGACTGGCGACGGCGTTCGACAGCACCTGGCGTCCGTCGCCGATCACGGCCGCCGAGGTCTCGTCACAACTGGATTCAATCGTCAGGGCAAGCATTGCAATTCCTGCGACAACATAGGGGGGAAGCAGACGGCTTCGGGCCGCCGGCTCACGGAGGAAGACGGCGGCTAATCCCTAAAGATCACCGACGACACCTTCCACGAAGTCGATCTGAGGATGGTCGTCGTCCGCCCCCTCGAGAAATTGCTGATAGGCCTCGCGGGCCTCTGCGTCCTGACCGTTGGCGCGGTATAGATGGCCCATCGACAAATAGAGCTCCGGAGACTGAAATCCCAGCGACTCCGCGCGGTTAAATTGCGTCAGCGCTTCATCGTCTTCGGCCTGTTCGTAGGCGGCCTGGCCGTGGAGATAGGCGATGGTCGAATTGGACTGTTCGCGATCGCTGAGGTCTCGTCCCAGCGTCAGCGCCTGCGGATCTTCTTGTTGGACGAGATTTCGGAGTTCATTGATTTCTTCATCGATAGACGGTCCGGCCGGTTCGTCGGGCTCGTCGTCGGCTTCGGCGACCGTCGGCTCGTCGGCCGGTTCTTCTTCGGCTGGTTCTTCGGCTGGTTCTTCGGCCGGTTCTTCGGCCGGTTCTTCGTTTTGTTGCTCGTCTTCTCGTTGCTGACGCTCGATGTCGATATCCTCCGCCAGTGCTTCACTGCCAAAGGTGACCGACGTCCCCAGTTGGCCGGCTTGCGACTCCGCTTCCTCTGCCGTGAGACCCTCCAGGTCTTCGTCGGGTTCGTCGGCCGCTTGATCGTCTTCGATGATATCGTCGGCTTCATCGTCGGCTCCGGCGCCGAGTTGGGCCATCTCCTCCGATGGGTCATCCTCGTCGTCGGGCTCGACGGCCGCCGTCTCCTCATCGGCTGCCGGGGCCGGATCGTCGCCATCGATGATCACGACAGCGCTGACGGCGATGGCGGCCAGCGCAAAGAGTGCTGCAATCAGCGCCGGTTTGTGCCAGGAGCCCGTCGATTGTTGAAAGGTCTCCTCGAAGTCGTCGTCGAATTCGTGAAGTTCGTCGCCTTCGTCGAAAAACGATTCTTCCGACGAGGAATCGACGACGCCATCGCGCTGAGCAGTGGTGGATTCGGCCTGCGACGCCGCTGCTTCCGGAGCATCGCTGGGCGCCGCCGTCTGGTGTTCGTCGTCGCCCTCCGTCTCCCCTTCGCTGACATCGGTGTCGTCGGGTTGTTGTTGTGGCTCTTCGTTCGTTGTTGCGTCGTCTGCGTCTGCGCCCGCGTCGTCCGCGCTCTCTGCGTCCGCATCGTCCGCATCGTCCGCATCGTCCGCATCGTCCGCATCGTCCGCATCGTCCGCATCGTCCGCATCGTCCGCATCGTCCGCGTCCGCTGTGGTGTCTGGGTCGTCTTCGGTGTCTGCGTCTGCGCTCTCTTCGGCGTCGTCGTATTCGACATCGCCGTCTGAGGGTTGGTCGTCGGTGTCGACCTCTCCGCTTTCGCCTTCTGAGTCGTCATCGGTTTCCGATACATAGGTGACTTCGATATCGACGTCATCGTCGCCGTCGACATCGTCGGGCGAATCGGAAATCGGTTTGTCTTCAACGGCGTCTTCCAGGTCCTCTGTCTTGGGTTCGGATGCGCCGTCCTGGTCGCCACCGTCGATCTCGTTGTCAGTACTGGCGACATTGGACTTACCGCTGCTGTCGGTGTCGTCCGTGCTCCCTTCGTCATCTTCGGAGGTCTCGGATGTGTCGTCGGATTCAACTCCGACGGGAGTCTGTGCTGCGTCAGTCGATGGGGTGGGTTGTTGCTCGTTGCGATCCACCAGGGCACCCTGTTCTTCGCGCTTTTGGGCCCTCTCCAAGACGGCGTCTGATGGTGGCGGGGCGGGAGACTTGCTGAGGTCGTATTCCGCGGAGACGACCTGACCGTTTTCGGCGTGCGGCTCGATGGTCGGTTCCGGTTCTAGCAGTAATTCCGGAGGCGTGTGTTCGTCGGTATTCTCGGTGGTACGCTCGTCGAATCGAGGGTGTCCTTCGTCGCCTTCGGCCGCATCGGTTTCGACGTCGGCCTCACTGGCTTCGGCGTCGATCTCATCAGCTTTGACGTCGCCGGCATCGACTTCGTCGCCGGTCTCATTGGCTTCGAGTTCGCTCTCATCCGGTTCAGTGTCGGTGGTATCGCCGTCGCTGGCGCTGTCTTCGGTGGCCGGTGTTTCGCTGCTGGCGGTGTCGCCGGGTTCGGTGGTAGATGTTGAAGGTTCTCGAGAGTCATCGGTCGATGGCGCATCGTTGTCATCAGCCTTCAAGACGTCGCTACCGGAGGGGACGGAATCGTCGTCAGCGCCTTCGCTTTCGGCGAGCCGTTCGTCATTGCTGGATTGCGTTCTGACTTCATCGGGAACGCCGATGCGCGCTGTCGGAACCTCCCTGCGAAACTCTTCGTCGGATTCCGATTCGGCGCTCGAGGAGCCAGCAGAGTCTTCGGCGGCCAACTCCGATGGCTCGACCGTCGCCGCTGCCGGTGCCGATACCGGCGTCGGCTTGCGGGTCCGGTCTCCCTGATCGTCGGGCTCTGGGGCCGGTTGACTACCGGCCGCTGTGTCGTCGGCGTCGGCAGTGTCGTCGACGGCCTCGCTTTCTCGCTGTTGAGCGAGTCGGCGAGCCTCTTCCTGGCGGCGGCGCAGTTCCTGTTGTTCCAGCTCTCGAAGACCCTCCGGGCTGTCCTCTCCATCGGTGTCGTCGCTGCTGTCATCAGGGGACTGGTCGCCGTCCCAGTGAAATTGCCAGTGCCCTTTTTGGGCGATGTCATCGGAGGGCGTTGGATCGGCTGTGTTCTCATCGCCATCGCCGTCTTGTGGTTCATCGCCGCTGGAGTTATCGCCGTTAAAGTTGGAGTCATCGATGACGTCGCGCGAAAAATCCAGGGTGTCGGCCTCAGCCACTGGAGCCTGGGAATCTGCCGACGCCCGGTCCTGGCGAGGAAGCTCATCGGTCTCAACCTCGTCTTCCGCAGGCTCCGCTGAGCTGTATTCGTCGGCCTCCGAGTCGTCGTCCATAAATTGACCGACCGGCGGCTTCGAGATCCGGTCAGTATCATCGTCCGGATCGGTCTCCTCCGGTTCCTCCTGCTCGTCGACGGCCGCAAAGGGCGTCGTCGACGATGGAGCACCGCTGCCCCCCTTCAACCAATCCGACAGGCTGGCCCGGGACTTCGAACCCGTCTTCTGGCCCCGAGGGCGCGTCGGCGGATCGCTGATCTCGACGAGGACGTCGTCATCGAGAAGTTTGTCGATGATCTGCAGTGTCGACGTATCGTCGATGGGACTGTCGTCGATCACTTCTCGGAGACTTCGATAGCCGTCAAAGAGCCGAACCAGTCGCTCCACCTCTTCGGGCATACTGTCCAGCAGATCGGGAAGCCGCTTGTAGTCCGCGTCAAAGACCCGATCGGTCTCCGGCAATTTGGCCACCAATTCATTCCACTGATCGAGGCGGCGGACGCCCTCCATTAAAAGTCTCGAGGAGTCTTTTTCGATGTGATCGGCGCGTCGAATATTGTCGTGATACTGGACCACAAATTGACCGTCGGGCCACCGCATCAGCCGATAGATCGCCTCTTCGCCCTGGAGTTTGCCGCAGACGGCATCCAGAATATTGCCCTCTCGAAAGTAGACCGCCGCCCGCGTGCCCTCTCGATAGATCCGAACGGAGCCGCTGCGCAGTTCTTCTTCGATCGTCTGCAACAGGTCGATCATGGTGATGTCGTCGAGCGTCCCCTCGAATTCCTCGACATCTGCTCCGCGCAGCTTTTCTTTGGCACTGCGCTGGATCAACAATTCGGCGCGGGTCGTCACTTCGTTGATGTAAATCGGTTTTGTCAGATAGTCGTCGGCGCCCAACTCAAAGGCTCGCATCTTCTGTTCGAGCGAGCGCTCCTTGGTCAAAAAGATCAGCGGCACCTCTTCGGTGCGCTCATCGAAGTTCAGATCGGCGCAAAACTCCAGGCCGTCGCCGTCGGGAAGATCGGTGTCGGCGATGATCAGCGCCGGTTTGGATTCCTCGACGTGGGCTCGGGCGTCGGCCACCGTCTCGGTGATCTCGACGCGATAGCCGGCTTTCTTAAAGCTGACCTCGAGCACTTTCTGGCTCTTGGTTTCCGCGTCGACTATCAAAATGGTTTCGTTCGCCACGGAAGCTCCTTGGTGATGCTCGACTTCAATCGTCGCGAAATGAATTGACGGTACCGACTCGGCGGCCTTGGCGCTACTTTCCGATCACTGCGACGAAGCGATCGAGTCGTTTCGGGCGGGACCCGGGCTCGACCCGATGCCGAGTCCAGAGCCGAGTGCCGCCCCGTCGAAACGTATGTACGACCTGCGATGGTAGTGCGCCCACGGGCTCGACACAAGGTGTGTCCTTTAACTTCGCCCCCGGCGCGGTTGCACGTCGCGGGGGGTGTCGATACACTGCCGAAGTACCGATCCCTTGCGGCGATGATCTGGTCGACCTCGAGGACTTTTCATTCCGATCTTCGACGGTGAGCAAATGACCGAACAACAACACGACAACGACGAGTCGTCCAACGACCTCGCCCGACTCAGTCAGGCGGAATCGATTTTCGAAGATATCGAGCTTTTTGACGGTCTCACTGGCCAGGAGATGCGAGAAGTCGTCGAGGCCTGTCAGCGGCAATCCGTCCAGGCCGGCGACGTCTTGTTTGAACAGGGCGATCAATCGGATGCCCTGTTCATCATTGGCGATGGGAAACTGGAAGTCGTCGGGCGGTCGTCGGTGGGCGAAAAGGTCGTGCTCGCTGTGCTGGAGCCGGGCACCGCGGTCGGGGAGATGTCGCTCATCGAAGGGGGGCCGCGCTCGGCGACCGTCCAGGCCGTCACCGAATCCAGGGTCTTTCGACTCGACCACGACACCTTCGATGCCATGCGCAGCCAGCATCGGCCGGCGGCCTACAAGATCATTCTCGGTCTGGCGGCCACCGTCGGCGACCGGCGCCGCACCACCGATGCCCGGGTCCGACAGGTCTTTCAGGACCCGGCAGCTCATATCGACTCCTTTGAATCGCAGCTCCATGAAATGCTGGGGCGGCTTCGCAAATCCTGATCTTTCGGGGAGAATATGCCCACTATCGACAACGTCGATCATTACTGCCAGGTCCTGGCGTCCACCTCCTTTTTCGAGGACTTTCAAGACGCCCAACTCGAGTCACTGGTCGGAGCCTGTCAGCGCCGCCAACTCGCCTCCCGAGAAGCTCTCTGGGCGGTGGGGGCCAGTGGCGACGCCGCCTATATTCTGATCGACGGACGGCTCGAGCAGACGCGCCTTCTGCCCCCCGATGACAAGCGCGTCGACCAGATCTCCGAGACCGGAACCCCCATCGGGTTGTCCTATCTCGTCAAATCCTGGGACCACGACAGCACCATGACCGCCACTGAAGCGACGGAATTGCTGGAATTGAAGCGACCGGCGTTCAACGAGCTATTCGACGACGGCCAGATTGCCGCATATCGACTCGTCGACCACCTCGCCGAACAACTGGTCCGTCAGATGCGCGACGCCAATGAGCGTCTCCACGATGTCTTTGGAAACCCCGCCGAGACGCTGCGAATGCTCCGTCGCCGGGTGCGTAGAGCGTAATAGCCAAGGCGTGACAACAGATCATCAGAGCTCATTCGACCATCTCGAATCTCTTAACTGGAGTACTACTATGGATATCGGTGTGATTGGCGGCGGCTCGTGGGGAACGGCTCTATCGCGGCTATTGGCGACCAATGGCCACGACGTCACGCTCTGGGTCTACGAACCAAAACTCGTCGACGAGATCAACGATGGTCACGAAAATACGATGTATCTGCCCGATATCGAGTTGCCCCCCCGGCTGCGGGCGACCAATGATCTCGGCGAGGCACTCCGGGATCGGGACATGATCCTCTCCGTGCCGCCCAGTCACGTGCTTCGGAGCGTTCTCGAGCAGGCCGTCGAGTACCTACCGGAAGGCGTGCCCATCGTCAGTGCCACCAAGGGCATTGAAAACGACACTCTGATGCTCGTCAGCGAGATCTTCGAGGATGTATTGCCGTCGCGCTACCATCCGTTTTTGGTTTACCTGTCGGGGCCCAGCTTTGCGCGGGAAGTCGCCAACGAGCAGCCCACGGCGGTGACCATTGCCTCCTACAATCACAACCTCGCCGTTGAAATGCAGGAGTTGTTTAGCAACGACTATTTTCGCTGCTACAGCTCCAATGACGTCATCGGCGTCGAGATCGGGGGGGCCTTAAAAAACGTGATTGCCATCGCCTCCGGTGCCTGCAGCGGAATGGGGCTCGGCCTCAATGCATCGGCGGGCATGATCACACGCGGCCTCCATGAGATCTCTCGGATCGCCGTCAAAAAGGGGGCCAACCCACTGACGCTGACCGGCCTGGCCGGCATGGGCGATCTGGTATTGACCTGCACCGGCGGACTGAGTCGAAATCGCACGGTGGGTACCAAACTCGGAGAGGGCATGAGCATCGACGAGATCTTGGACGATATGAATATGGTTGCCGAGGGCATCAAGACCTCCAAGAGCGTCCATCAGCTCGCACAGCAGATGGATGTCGAGATGCCGATTTCCGAGCAAGTCTATCTGGTGTTGCACGAGGGCAAAGACGTCGATCAGGCCGTCGCCGATCTCATGGCCCGCGATCTCAAACCCGAGCGCACAGGCTGGGCGTAGGTCCCGGTTCCCTGCAAGCGATTGGGCTGTAAATCCTCGTCAGGAAAGACCGCCTCTCAGAAACTTTCCGGGTCATTTATCATGCAGGAACAGCTCCAGTCGCTGACGACATTTTTGATGATGCTGGTGGGATTGATATTGCTGATCCCCGTTGGTGTCGTGATGATCAAAACCGTCGCCGGTCGGGCCCAACAAAAAGCGCGCCAGATCTGGGCTGACGCTGCCGCAAAACTGACCATCGACCATCGCTCCGGGAATCGGCGTTCGACGGCCTGGTCGATGAAGTCGGGCCGAGAGGCGACGATCGAAGGCGATATCGATGGGCGCCATATCGAGGCCTGGGAGCAGCGCGATCTGTCGCGGCGAAAATACAAGGACTTTCGCTTCTCGACGATTGTCGATGTTGAACTTGAATCTCCACACTGGAATCGAGGCCTTAGATTGTGGCCGCGGGACCGCTTGGACAAAATTGAGTCTGCGGTCATCGGCGATATCGCCGATCTGGAGGAAGGTCGGGTGATCGACGTCGGGCGGTCGGACTTCGATGGCGACTTCGCCATCAGTCAACAGGCTCCCCCGGCGTTTATCGATGCTCTCAACCACCGACCACTTCAGGAGGCGCTAATGGAACTTCGCCGCCACAGCGATGGCTTCGAGATCGGAAACGGTGTAGTGCGCATCTACTTCGATCGACGCCTCGATGATGTCAGCGCCATCATTGAACTCCTGCGTCAAAGCTGCCGGATTGCAGGGCGTTTGGACCAGGGATTGGACGTCCGCTCTGGCTAAGCGAGTCGAAAGTCGGCGATCGATCGCTACAATGAGAAGCGGGCAACAAAGCGAATTGAGGAGTCCAGGACTCCGTGGTCGCCGCGCTCCGGGCATCCCGAGGGATGGATACTACTTGCTACTCGATGCCCATTAACCGATGATCGTCAGCTGTATGAGGTCTTGCACGACGACGCGGCACACGGCAGCAGTCGAAGCGAGGTCGGCGATGGGACATCGTATCCGGGGGATATCCGGCGCCCGGACCTCCAAGACGACTGAAGAACTCGATAAGGACGCCGTTGACGCGTTTCGAAATTTCAACAGCAGTGATGGAGCAACGAATGAAGTTTTTGACACCACAACCCGAAAATGGCTGGAGTGATGCCCCCGCGGTATCGACGACAGGCCGTCGACGACCGGCCTGGCAGAACCTATTTGTCACCGCGGCGTTCATCGGTGGGCTCGGACTGGCTGCCGGTTGCGGCGGGGGCGACGAGCCCCTCGAGATCAACGCCAACCAGCAGCAAAACCAAGGCAACGATGACAATGCGAATGACGAAAACGGCGACGATCCCGTCGATCCGACCTACTGTCCCGAGACATCGACGGTCGAGGCCTCGGAGCCGACGGTCGAACCCATCGACGAATGGCTCGTCGGAGCTCCCTCTTCGATGACCGGAGGCGATCCGGTGCGAAGTGATCTTCGAGACGGCGAATTTGAGCTGCCGCCGGCCGGCACCGAGGAGTACGGCACCCGCTGGATGCCCGTCGAACCCGATGAGGACGGAGATATCGACGGCGGTCCCTCCGGAGATATCATCTACGCCGCCGCCACGGTGACCGTCGACGAGCCGACCGTCGCTTTCGCCCGCGCCGACGGCATCTTCCATGTCTTTGCCAACGGACGCGAACAGCCCGGCGATGTCTATGCTGCCGGAGACAAGCGCGTGCCGGTGCCGCTGGAGGCCGGCGAAAACCAGATCGTGCTTCGCTACACACCGCAACGAGGCTCGTCGTTTGAGTTCTTCAAGACCGATGACGACCTGTATTTTAACACCGCCGATATCACCGACCCCCACCTTCGCGTCGGCACCGACCGGACCGAGCATGTCGGCATTCCCGTCGTCAATCTCGCCGGTCTATCCCTGACCGATGTCGAGGCCCGAGTCGTCGAAAATGATTACTTTGAGGAATCCGTCGTCGACTACCCGGCTATCGGCGCCGACTCCGTCACCCAGATCGGGTGGGAGCTCGAACCGAAATCGGAGTGGAGTCAGGCCGACCAGCAGATTCCGGTGACCCTGCAACTCGCCTCCTGCCAGTCCGGTGGCACCTACGAAATCGACATCGAATTGGAGACCGTCGCCGACGACGCCACCTTCAATCGCACCTTTAAGTCGCCCGTCGACGACTCCGTTCAGTACTACGGCGTGGTCCCGCCCTCCAACTTCGATGAGACCAAAGACTACGGCCTCGCGTTGTCGATGCATGGAGCCAGTGTGGAGGCCTCCAGCCAGGCGCGCAACTACAGCCAGCGCGACTCGATGTACGTCGTCGCTCCCACCAACCGCCGACCCTTTGGGTTTGACTGGGAGGAGTGGGGGCGTCTCAATTCTTTGGCCAGCCTCGATCACGCCAAGGATACCTTCAATATCGATGACTCCCGTGTCTGGGCTACCGGGCACTCCATGGGCGGCCACGGCACCTGGCATCTCGGTGTGATGCATCCCGGCCGCTTTGCGGCACTGGCGCCCAGCGCCGGCTGGTCGACGTTCTACTCGTACAGCGGCTCCAGTCGACCCGGCGATCTCTTCGAGCCCGCCAGAGCCCACAGCGATACCTACGCCTACATGTCGAACCTCAAACAACGCGGCGCCTATCTGCTGCACGGCGACGAGGATATCGAGGTGCCCCTCAGTGAGAGCGAGGACCTGTACGAGGCGCTCACCGAGTATACCGACGACGTCGAATTCCACGTCGAGCCCGGCAAAGATCACTGGTGGGACTTCGACCAGGAGCAGGTCAATGACCGGGGTTGGGACTACGATACGGATACTCGTCAGGAGTGCCTGGACTGGAAACCGATGTTCGATTTTCTCGAGGATCGTACTCTCGATGTCTATGAATTGGACTTTGAATTCGACACTCCCGGCCAGTGGATCGGCGCCCGCCACTCCTACGTGGCACTGGAGTCGACGCATGACCCCTATAACGACGCCGAATTCGTCTCCGAACACACCGACGACGACGTCGTCGAGCTGACCACGGACAATGTGCGGGCCATGGACATCGATGCTGGCGCATTGGCCGATCGCGGAGTCGGTGAACTCATCATCGACGGTGACACCCACGATGTCTCCGGGGGTGGAGTCATCGAGATCGGACCTCGCGACGGCAAAAACACCGACGCACCAGGACTGTTGAATACCACCTTCCAGCGGCCGTTTTGCTTCGTCTATCCCGATGACCAGGCGGAGATCTACCGGGCTTACACCTCGTATCTGTTGTCGAACTGGGCGCTCGTCGGAAATGGCCACGGCTGCGCGATGCCTCTGGAGTTGCTGACCGACGACATCATCGACGAACGCAATATCATCTACGTCGGCGTCGATCTCGAGGAGATCCCCGACTACGAAGAGCGCCCCTTCGAGTGGGACGACGAAAGCTTTAGTGTCGGTGGTCAATTCGGCGCCGATTCCGGTGCCGGATTCGTCACCTTTCCTCACGGCGACCACCAGTCGGCGGCCTTTATCGCCACCGAAGATGCTCGCCAGCACCTCTTTAACCATCAGCCCTTTAGTTCCCGGGCCGGCATGCCGGATTACTACTTCTGGGGCTCCAGCGGTGGAATTACCGGCGGCTACTTCGACTCCGACTGGGAGTTCGATGCCGATCTCGGCGGAGGCTGACCGTCGCATCCGGGCTCCTTCGATGAGCCCGAACAATTGAGCCCGACTCCTGTTCCGACTTGCCGCCCCTGTCGTGGTGCGCTCCATTGCTTCGACCTTCGGGTCGAGAGCGCCGACGCCGGGGGCGGCGCAGTCTGTGGGGGGCTCTTCAACCGCCGGGCCCGTCGATTTGCCGTTTTTTTGGGGCGCACCATGACCGAAGAATCTGTCAATGACATCAAAGAGTACATCAACCGGGAGCTGCTGCCGCGCATCGAAGAGATGCGTTCGACTCACAATCGGCGCTCCCGGCTGTTTTACGTCTCGGCGGTCATTTCCACGGCGCTGGTATTGGTGATGCTGGGGGTCGGCGGCTACCTCTATGACATCGATGGTGTGGTCACCGTCGAGTTCGGCGCCATCGTCGCCATTATCGTCGCCTACGGAGCGATGCTTCACGGCGCCTTTCACTTCGTTTTCGTCCACGGCGTCCGACAGCAGTACGTCGAAGACATTGTAGCCCCCATCGTCGATCACATTCGCCCCGGCATCGAATACCGCGGTGAACGGGGATTGAGTCTCGAGGACTTCGAAGACACCGCCATGGCCCAGCTTCCCGTCGATGATTTCCGAAGTCGCGATCTCTTCGAGGCTCCCATCGACGATGGCCACATCTCCTTTTCGGAGCTCGAGGCCGCCTGTCGAGTTCGCAAACAAGAACAGAATTTTGCGCGAAAACAGATCTGCTATCTGCTGCGGGGCCTCTTCTTTTCGGCCCGGTTGGACCGCTCGTTTCCGGGGACGACGGTCATTCAGCCCACCCTTCGCCGTTTCTCGAATACCGACGAGTTGCCGCGCGCCGACACCGACTCCAGCCTCAAAAATCCGACGGTGCGGCCGGCGGCCGGCTGGCCACATGTCGACTGGACTCCCGAAAATCACTCCGAGCCCATCGGCGAAGTCTCGATTCCCGATCCGGAATTCCATCATCTCTTTGATGTGTATTCGACGGCGATCCCGGAGACCCGAAACCTCTTTCGACCGATGGTCGTCGAGCGCTTCAAGGAGATCCATTCGGTCTGGCGTTCCGATGTCCATCGCGCTCCGGTAACCCGTGTCGACGGACAGGGTCATTTCATCGTTGTGATTCGCGATGACCAGGTCTTTTTGGCTCGCCCCATGCCCCGCACCATCGCCGAAATGCGCTCCTTTGAGGCCCGAGAGCAGGCGGAACTTCTCGTCCAATTCGCCCGCGATGTGCGACTGGGCATGGAATTGATCGAGGCGCTGTGATGGCGGTGGCTCTCAGAAGCGGTCAAAAAAAGCGGACCGAGGCTCGGCGAGATGATTTGTTTGGCCTCAAAGCGATCAAAAGTAGCCCTATCCGGAGGATAAGGCGAGGCTTGAGCACCCCAAGGGCACTCGGTCGCGTTGCTCCCAGCGCGCGAAGAGGCCGGGCAAATCAGCCGGCGAATGCCGATGGGAGACTTCTTTGACCGCTTCTTACTCCAGGTGGTGGTAATCGAGGTGGACATCCCGATCGAGACCCTCCTGAACGTCGTCGGAGGGCGCTTCGATGGGCTCTGTCTCGATGTGATAGGAGCCATTGTCGAAGCCGCGACGACAGATGATCGACACCTGCCAGGAGTCGCCGCCCTCGCCGCAATCGCTTCGGAAGTGGGCACCGCGTGACTCCCGGCGCGTTATTGCCGACTCCAGCATCAATTCCGCCGTATCGAGCATAAATCCCAGATGACAGACGGTCTCAAAGAGACTCGAGCCCGGGTCGGTATACACTTTTAATTGACCGGATTTGCGTCGGATGGCATCGAGCTGTTGGAGACCGGTCTCCAGATCTCTTTTCCGGCGCACAATACCGGCTCGTCTCTGGAGAATGTCGCGCACTTCCGCGACAAGGTCTTGGGGCCTGTACCGACCGTGTTGGCGGGCCATCGATGTCCACTTGTCGAGGGCGGGCTCGACGGTGGCGGGCTTCAGGTCCGGAGTCTCGAAGGTGGGCAGCACTTCGGCGATAAACGCACCGGTCAATTGACCGAAGACCACGGTCTCCGCCAGTGAGTTTCCGCCCAGCCGATTGGCTCCGTGGAGCCCGGCGGTGGCCTCGCCGACGGCAAAGAGGCCGTCCACATCGGTTTGACCGGTGTCGTGATCGACGCTGATGCCGCCCATGGCATAATGGGCCGACGGAGCAACGGGCATCGGCTCGTCGGTGATGTCGACACCCAGTTGATCGTAGCGTTCGTAGATGGCGGGCAGGCGCTCTTTGATAAACTCCGGCTCGCGATGGGAGATATCGAGGACGACGCCACCGCGGTCGGTTCCCCGACCGGCGTCGAGTTCGGTGTGGATGGCACGTGCCACCACATCGCGGGGCGCCAGCTCCATCTCATCCGGCGCGTAGTCCTCCATAAACCGGTGGCCTTCGGCGTTGTACAACCGTCCTCCCTCGCCGCGAACCGCTTCGCTTACCAGTTGGCCCCGCATCGCGTCGGGCCAGGCCATGCCCGTGGGATGAAACTGGACGAACTCCATGTCTCGAAGGACAGCTCCGGCGCGCCAGGCCAATCCGGTGGCGGCACCGATATTTTCGCCGCTTCGCGAGGTGTTCCGCTCGTAGAGGCCACTGCATCCGCCGGCGGCGATGACGACCGCTCGGGCCGAAATCGCCATCGCATCGCCACTTCCGGCTTCAACACCGACGGCCCCGACGGCCTGTTCGTCATCGACCAGAATCTCGGTGATCGTCACCCCCGAGCGATAGGCGATATCCCGGTGTTCGGCCTCGGCGATCAGGGTTTCCAACATCGCCTTCCCCGTGCGATCGCCGACAAAACAGGTGCGGCGATAAGACTGGGCTCCGAAGTAGCGCTGGTCGATGCTGCCATCGTCGGTGCGGGCGAAGGGACAACCCCATCGGGCCAGCTCCCGGACTCGCCGAGGTGCATTGCGGGCCAATAATTCGACGGCCCGTGGCTGGCAGACATACCGGCCTTCGCGAATGGTGTCGGCGGCGTGGAGCGTCCAGTCGTCGTCTTTATCGCGGGTCGACAAACTGGCGTTGATACCGCCGGCGGCCTGGACGGTGTGGGCATCGCCGTGGTCGCGATTGCTGACGAGGAGGACGTCGATATCGGCGTCGGCCAATTCGATCGCCGTGCGCAGGCCGGCGGCACCGGCGCCGATAATCAGGACATCGGTGGCAGTCGATTCGTAGTTCATCATATTCCCCCACAGAAGATGGAGCGTTCAATGACCGTCGAATTATCAGATGTTGTCAACCAAAGCACCGGTCTCCAGACTTCAATCACAAGACTCCGGAGTTGTCGCCGCCACAATTGTGTGCAACTTCCCCGATACCCGGGAGTGTCCGTTGGATCTGTCCCCCTGAACGCGAGCCATATATCATGACGAAATTGACGGATTTTTCGGAGTTTATCTGGACGGCCTACCATCCGCTTCGGCTTGCCGGCATGGAGATGGGGGCTCGCTCGACGATTATTCGTCTGCCTTCGGAGCGACTGGTGATCGTCAGTCCTGTACCCTTCAACGATGATACTGCAGCTGCCATCGCTGAACTCGGCGAAGTCGATACCATCATCGCCCCCAATTTGATGCATTACCAGTACTTTAACGACGCCTGCAGGCGGTGGCCTCAGGCCCGGGCACTGGTACCACCGGGGCTGGAGAATAAGGTCGATCTCGTCGATCGCGCCGTGGCCATGGGCCATCGCGGTTCCATCGAAGACGCGCTGTACTGGCGGGCCCTCGATGGCATGCCGCGCATTGGCGAACACGCCTTTATCGAGCCGAGAGATGGGGTGCTGATACTGACGGATGTCGCGTTTCATTACTGTGACCATCCGCAGTGGTGGCTGCGGTTGGTCATGCGCATCAACGGCACATACAATCGCTTCGGGCCTTCGCGTCTGCTTCGAGCACTCGCTATCGACGACAAGGACGCCCTGGGGCGGAGTCTGGAGGCCTTGCTCGACTTTGAGTGGGACACCATCGTTGTCAGCCACGGAGAGCCCATCGACAACGGAGCTCGCCGTCGCTTCCTCCATGCCTTTGGTGATTACTTGCCGGAGCGCCGCGAAATTACTGATAGTGCCGATAGCGAACCGGCGCGCGCCCGATAAAGCGCTCCTGCAATCCCTTCGCCTGATCGATCACCCCCTGTTCTGTAACCGACGGGATACGCCATGTTCTTCAAAAACAAAAAAACGACCATTCCCTCCGCCGACGAAGCTCTCGAGGGTCGCGACACCCCCTTGGATGTCGCTGATACTCACCACGTATTGGGAACGTCGATAACACCCCCGTTTCCCGACGATACCCAACAGGCCATATTTGGGATGGGCTGTTTCTGGGGGGCGGAGCGGCTCTTCTGGAAACTGGGAGGCGTCTACACCACCCATGTCGGTTATGCCGGTGGAAGTACTACAAACCCGACCTATCGCGAAGTCTGCTCCGGGCGCACCGGCCACACCGAGGTGGTGCGAGTGGTCTTTCGGCCCGAGACCATCGGCTACAGACAATTGCTCAAGAAGTTCTGGGAAGAGCACGACCCCACCCAGGGGATGCGTCAAGGCAATGACGTAGGCACTCAGTATCGCTCCGCCATATACACCCATGGCGACGAGCAGCAGCAGATGGCCCGAGAGTCACGAGCGGAGTATCAAAAGCGTCTCGACGACGCCTCAAGAGGTGAGATCACGACCGAGATCAAAGAGGCTCCGCCGTTTTACTACGCCGAAACCGAACACCAGCAGTATCTCTCCAAGAATCCGGGCGGCTACTGCGGGCTCAAAGGCACCGGAGTTGAGTGTCCTGTGGGATAAAACAAAACGCCGGCGCTCCCTTCGAAGAGAGCGCCGGCGCAATCGAGTCATCAGCGGTCTGCCATCAGTCGAAGAGTACCGAGGCGTATTCGGTATCGACATCGAAGACGTCGTTGACTTTCAGCCCCACATCGCTCAGTGAGTAGACGTACTCATCGTCATCTTCTCCGGTCATCATGATGCTGCGGCGCATCCGCGAACGCCAGTGATAGTAGTCCGCTTCGTAGTCGCAGTTCTCTCCGTAGGTCATACCGTTATCATCACACCAGACTTCGGCGATGAGACTGCTGTGGTCGATGCGTCCGATCTCTTCGATGCCATCATCGACAGTGGCCTCAAATAAGATCAGGCCGTTGAAGTTGTCTCCGTCATCGCGAATGTTGATCGGAATGGCCAGGACTCCCGTTGTATCCTGATAGGTAAAGGCGTGATGATCGTGCATCGCCTCGCTCCAGGATGACCAGCTTCCCGTCGAAATGGTGTTGTGGGCGATGCGCTCCGGATTATGCATATCCGTCACGTCGAAGATCTGGAGGTGAACACCGGTCATCATGCCCGTGTCGTCGCCGTCCTGGCCGATCGTCAGCAAGTGGTTTTCACCGATGGGATGCATGTAGCTGGAGTATCCCTCGATCTTCAATTCGCCCAGCATCTTCGGGTCGTTCGGGTCCGACAGATCGAAGGTGTAGAAGGGATCGACGAAGCGAAAGGTGACCATAAATCCCCGATCGCCCATAAATCGCGCCGAATAGATCCGCTCTGTCGGTGCCAGATTTCGCACCGAACCGGTCTCGACGAGTTCGTCGCCTTCCCGTTTGAGCACGATCATGTGGTTGCCACCTTCGTCGACGGATTCACCGGCTTGTTCGTCCCATTCCCAGCGATTGTCGGTGGTCGCCACGCGCAGGTGATTGTTGTACTCGCTCATCGAAAACTGGTTGAGGATCCAGCCGTCGATGACGCCACTGGCCATATACTTGGGCACATTGTTGCCCAGCAATTGGAATTTGTGGATATGCGACTCATTGTCCTGGTCGCCGACGCCCCAGGGGCCCCACCACCAGGAGCGGCTGCTCATGGCGACGTATAGATTGGTCTGCGAGGCGTAGACCTCCCAGCCACTGGCGACGAGTCCCGTCGTATCCAGTTCATCGGCGTCGTCGACATCGAACGACGAGATGTTCAGAGCACCCAGTTCGGCGTTGACGCCCGGAAGGTACAGGTCGGTGCACTCGTAGAGGCTCTCGTCGACGGTGATGTTGCCGTCGCTGTCGGCGATTCTGTGACGGGGAAGCCACTCGTCGACGTCCATCTCATCGAGCTCGTCTCGAAAATAGTCGTTGAGCAGCGGCCGCGCATCTTCGCGCATCTGCTCGAGCTCGTCTTCGTCTTCATCGTATTCGCGCTCCGGCAGACCGTCGATTTCATCTTCGTCCACGTCCCACCAAGAGAGGGGGCGAAGAGAGGAGTTGGTGACTAAAAATACTTCGCCGTCGATCATTCGGGCATCGACGTTCGAACCCTCGACTTCCAGTTCTCGAAGGATCTGTGGGTCGGTGTGGTCGGAGACATCGAATAGGGTAATGCGAGTGCCATTGAAGGCCATTTCGTCATCATCATCGGACGTCTCATCGCCGGGGGTATCGTTGTCAGTCTCCGGTTGTGTCGGCCGATATTGGTCGAATTGACGGCTCAATACCACGGCGCGGTCATCTTTCAAAAATAGGGAATCGGGATTGACGTAGTCTTGAAAGTCGTATTGACCCAGTACTTCCGTATCTTCCGGCGGCCAGCTCTCGAGGACCCGCAGTGCGCCGTCGACGACGGTGTAGATATGGGTCCCGTCGGTTTTCACCAGGTCCGGCTCGTCGACGCCCTCTTCCTGAACATTGGTGTCCGTGAAGTCGTCGGGGTCCGACGAACTCTCGCCGCTGTCACTGCTGTCGCCATCCTCGGCCGGTGCCTCAGAGGCATCATTTTCTAGACCGGGGCCGTAGCGATGAGGCCTGTACATTCCGTCCAGAGCCTCTTCGGTCAGCGAGTCCGCTATGTGATCGCGGACTTCGTCGCAATCAGTGACGGGCGTCAATGTATGCTCTGCACTACTCGATGAACTACCGCCTCCTCCTCCGTCGTCGATACCGCAGCCGGTGGCCAGCACCAGAGCCGTCGATACGGCGATGAGTTTCCAGGGATTGTGGCCGGCGATCTCAAATTTCCAGGGGTCATTCATGGCGACTCTCAAATTTCTGTGGATGCGGTTTGCTGACGATAGACCTCGAAACCCCGCCAGTATGCCATCGAGGTCGAAATTTATATCTACCACTGCGTGTTGCGGGCTGAAGAGATTGCAAATCCAATGCCAGGGAAATCGGGATGCTCGGTGGGGGTTCGTGCCGCGTCCACAGAGAGGCGTCTTCGCGGCGGAGGATGGCCATGGGAAAGTGGAGTCGTCGAGCCATTCGACCCGATGCAATTCTGAGAGCGGGATCGACCTGGCCATGAAGCAGCAACTTTAGCCTGTATTCCCGGTCACAGGACCGGGTATGAGCGTGCCGGCAGAGATAATTCAGTCACTTCCCCAAAACCACCACTAATATGCGCATTACGTCACAGGACCGGGTATGAGCGTGCCGGCAGAGCCCTAAACCACCATTAATGCCCCCATTACGATCACATTTCAGAGATTTCGCCGCTGAAGGAAAACTCTGTATTACGATTATTTTTTCTTGGCGTGGGTGGCAGGGCGCGCAAGAAATGGCGGACGGTGATGACATAACTCATCGCCGTTGGCCCCCTTGCGATTATGAATTTTTGAACGCCTATCAAAAATTTGTCATGCGATTGTTTCCCATCTCCAACGGTGCGAAATGTCGTCTTCTCTGTGTTGCATTTGCCATGTCATGGTCTGCAGCTCCTCCGTGCACTGTGCAAGTAAGAGAAAACCCGAATTTTTGTGGCAACCCTTCGAGACGCCTCAAAAGCGCCGATGCACCGCCGGCCGTAGCCGTACGATGAACCGACTCGGCAATCTCGCTCCTCGAACCGCTGGGAGTCTGTGACCCATACCGCTTTTTGTCGAGCGGTCGATTTTAGGAACTCGGGAAAAACCTGTTTCCCGGTCACTATCATCCCGCCTTGCCGCGGAGCACAGAGCGATACCCTGATCGTACGGGATTTACACGGTATGCT
>LFFM01000947.1_pt1 | contig 20628 bp, 36 predicted proteins | sample 643131 | NCBI WGS metagenome assembly LFFM01 (sample SAMN03777445, study PRJNA286221) | soda lake metagenome | biome: soda lake; feature: Kulunda steppe; material: water; isolation source: sample Tc-Br brine of Tanatar trona crystallizer | place: Russia: Kulunda steppe | collected 2011-07
AAGTCCGGGGCGACCTGATAATCAACCCACCAAACCGGCCACACGTCGGCACACGCCGCCGAACAGTGAGATAACCACACCGACGCTAATTTTATCACCCCCCAGCCTGTAGCGACAGGTGGGTATGTCAGACCAGACAACCACCGAAGTCGTAGCAGAACCGTTTGAGAACAGAGACGAAATTACGTTCCACGCCGAAGGCGTCGGGTACACTGTCGCCGTGGGCGACGAGATCCCCCACGCGAAGACCACATACGCAAACGTCCGCTATCCCGCCGAAGTGGTCAGCATCTTCATGGACCCGCGCGGCCTGCCGGGTGGTCGTTTCGAGACGGCGAACGGTCACAAGTGCACCCCCACAATAGAGATCGAGATGCAGATCCCCGAAGACGCGGAGCATAGCCACCTCGACGGGAAGCGATACCGCTGGGAGTGCTACAACGCCCCGTACACGCTCGCGCTCCGTGAGGACCTCCCAGAAGGCGACTACGACACCATCACGACCTACGAACCCGACGAGGCGGGGGAATGATCGACCGATTCACCCGCGACCGACACCCACCACGCGGACGCGGTAGCAACTACGAACGGGGACAGTGGTGCCCCCGCTGCCGCCGTCGCACGACCCACCTGTTCGACCACGGCCTAAACCGCCACCTCTGCACACACTGCGACCTGTAGCCGCACACTCCCCCGAGTGCCCCCACACCCCCAACGCTTCGGCCCTCCCCCAACGTCACTAATTTTATGTCGCCCGCCTCTGTAGCTACGGCTGGGTATGACAACACAGAACCCAGACGCGAACGACTACGAGCCGCTAACGGACGACGAACGCGCCGCGCTACGCCGGTCTCTCGACCACAACGAGGCGAATACTTGGTTCTCTCGTGGCCGGGCGATCCGGTACCTCCTCGACCGTGACGCGCTGCCAATCAAAGACCCAGAACAGGGCGGGGACCGCCTCGTTGCTGCCGAGGTTGTGAGCGATCCGCGCGGAGGGTGGTACGCCAAAAGCCAGACGTGGATACAGGCCCGTGACTGCCCCCGTTGCGGGTACGACAGAGCCGAGAGGACACACGAGAACTATCACGACATCGAAGCCGCCGAGACAGTCGAGTGCCGGGCGTGCGGCTACGTGATAGACCAGTGGGACACGCTCTAACGACGTAGACGCTCGGTGATCCTCTTCTTTTGCGTAACGTGTTGCTACTGGTGAGCTTCAGCTGAAGATCCGCCTCGCTTCGAGAACGTCGAGGAGTGCTCGGCGATCCACGCAACCCCCACGGTCGGGGCGTGGTCGGTGGGGTCGGCGTGCGTGATCTACTCGACAAGCACAGCCGGTGCTCGGTAGTGCGACACGTTACGCAAAAGGAGAGTTGGCCGCGCTGTGCTACCTGATGGGACGCTCGTCTTCGAGCACGCTCCCGATTCTCTCAAGCTCTGCCCGCTTGTCGTGGATCTCTCGCCGGATCTCGTCGGAGGATACCATACGCTCGGCGTCTTGGAGCGTGCGGATCTCGTTACGGAGCCGTTCGGCACGGTCGGCGAGGTACGCGGCGCGGTTCTCTTCGAGTAGTCGGGCGTGGTCGGTCGTGTCGAGACGTGCACGGCGTCGGGCCTCTGGGTACGGGTCGGTCATGCTGGGCGAACCTCCCCCGTGGTCGGGTCCATCTCGCACCAGTAGCCACAGACAGGACACTCGGCAACGCGCCACGGATCGGGAAGCGCGGGGTCTCGACGGAGGACCGGCTCGGTCCCCTCTCGGTGGTGCTCGCAAAGGTGACGTACTCGGCTCATAGATCCACCAGAGCGTGTCCGTTCACCCGAACGCCGACCGTCCCGTCCGGGTAGATCAGGGTGTCGTGTGTAACCGCTGTGTGGCTTCTCTCGGCCCAGAACCCGCCGAACACGCGCACGTACTCGGTGCACAGGTGCCAGTCGTCGGGTGCGAATCGTCCGAAGTCGTGGGTTTGTGTTGTTGTGGTCATACCCAGCCGTAGCTACAGGGCCGGGTGTGATAAAATTAGCGTCGGGGTGGTTAGTTGTCGGCGGTGCCGTGGGCGTGGTGTTCGATCTCTGCGGTTAGACCGTGGATCAGGCCGAACAGGTAGCTCTCGAACTCTCCGGCGTCGAGCGCGGGGCTGATGTCCGTCTCGCCGCTGTCAGGGTGCCGGAGTCGGAGCCTGTAACGGTCGGCTTCGTTCGGCCCGGTAAATGGGACGTGGATGTATAGGCGGCTCTCCCCGGTATCCACAACGGGACGAACCCGTTTATCGAGCAGTTGAGCGAGCCACTCGTCCGGCTCTACTGCTGGCGTGTTTTGCACGTCGTTGTTTCTATATACCGCGTATTCTCTCGTCTGTTGGATTCGTTGGGTTTCGTTGTCGTTCATACCCAGCCGTAGCTACAGGGTCGGGTGTGATAAAATTAGCGTCGGGGTGGGGGCTACGCTTCGGGGCAGTCGAGCAGGTGGGCGGGTAGGTGTCTGATCTTCTCCCCGCAACCGAGCGGGCACGGCTTACGCTGGTACTGATACCCGCTCTCCGAACTATACTCCCCCTTAGTATGATCGTGCTTCTCCGACCCCTTCCGCCGGAGCTTCGCGGCACGTTCAACCTCGGCGTCCACCTCGTCGGCGTCCATCATCAGGCCTCCGGGTAGTCGGGCGTGAACGGCGTAAGGTCATCGACGCGCCCCGTTTCGACCTCGGCTATGGCCCGCTCTACCCCGTAGCTTTCCGTACAGTCCCAACCGAGAAACAGGTTTAGGGCGTCCAACACGTCCATATCTGGGCGTTCGGCTATGTACCGCCGAGCTTGAGTTATCCACTCGTCGCTATTGCCGTATATCGTGGCTTCGAGTGTGTCGTATTGCACTTTTACGTTATCCGGGGTGTCGTGTTCGACCCTTTCGTGAACGCACTCGGGGGTGTATCGTGGGGCGTATCCCTCAAGATTGACGTACCCGGTTGGGAACTCGTATTTTAGCAGAACCCGCCGCTCGCTGGTCATTTGGAACCGTTTTTCTTTCTTATCATGTCCGTCTCTGACGTTCTCGTATTCGTCTACCTCGATCACGGTCGCCGTGACGTCGTATTCTACGTGCACCATATGCGACTTGAGAAACGAACGGGTGGGTAATAAAATTAGCTACGGTTACGAGTATAGCTTACTCATATCGTCGTCTCGGATCGCTTCGAGAGGCCGCCGGAGGTCTTCGTCTGGGTAGAGTAGATCAATCGCGTTGATGAAATCGTCGGGCTGCATATCCCGCTTGTTGAGCTTCGCCCACGTATACGCGATACGGAGCCACGCCTGCTTTTTGCGGATCGCGCCCGTCATGTTCTCCGATTCGATCAGGTAGTTTTTCATATTCTTAACCTTCGACTGAAACTCCTCGGTAACTCCGGGGGTGTAGGGATCTATCCACCGGAGGTATTCGGGTACGGGCTGTTCTGTCCTGTCTCGCTCACCCTTTACGAACCCGTCCACGAAATTATCGAAGAGCTTGTCGGAAACTTCGACTGTCTCTGCCTCGTTGTATTCGTCCATCTCGATAACGAAATCGAACCGGTCGATAATCGCGTCTGCGAACTTATCGAGACCGTTGCACGTTGCGATAGCGCGAACCTCAGCATTGACCACCTCGCGGATCTTTCCCTGATTAATCTCGTACCGCCCCTCGCTCATAGCTTCATACAGGGCGTCACGTTCTGATTTTGCGAACTTATCCAACTCTTCGATACACAGCAGACCTCCGTTCGCCATAGCGAGTGCACCGGGTGTCAACTCTTCACCAGAGGCGTCGCCTTTCAGCCCGGCCTCGGAAGATTTTGGGCCTATACCCTGTGCGTTATCGACGTGATACCGCACCCAATCTCGAAGTTCGGTCTTCCCTGTTCCGGGCGGGCCGACCATCAGAACGTGGCACCGCCCACGCTGCCCGGCTTTGTCACCACTCGAAGCCAGCGCAATTAGCGTCGCTTTCCGTGCGCGTTTTCGTTGGGCCATTGAAGGGTGAACCTCCGGCCAGAGCTTGTCCACAACGTCGATTTCTGGGTCGGCCACCCACGACTCGAACTTATCTATCATATCTGGGTCGAATTGTTCCATCTATTGTCCTCCAATATAGTCAGCAACATTAGCTGCTCGCTGCTTGTCGCGGTTGTTTCGGATCTTGACCTTCCGCTCCAAAGCGCGGAGGGCGACCCGAACGTCCCCGTTGCACTCAATCGCTATGTCTTGGCAAGTTTGTGGGTCAATATCAACGTCTTCCACACGGGCGACCTCTTCAAGACGCGCCTGTATGTCTGCTGCTGGTGGTGGTGAGAAGTGGTACGTCTCGCAGCGACTTTTGATAGCCGAGTGGATGCCGTCTGTGCTGTTTGCGGTGAGCACGAAAACAGCCTTAGAGTCTTCCATAGGCGACCGTAGAGCCTGCTGTGCTTCCATAGTGAGTCCGTCCATCTCGTCCAGTAGGATTATCGGAACAGACATCGAGAGCGTCATTTGAGTCCCGGTGTCCATACTCGCCCACCTGCTGATCTTGTTTCTGATAGTGTCCACCCCCCGCTCGTCGGAGGCGTTGATTTCATACATCGACTCCAAAGACCCGTACATCTCGCGTGCGATAGCGCGTGCGGTAGTGGTCTTACCTGTGGCTGGCGGGCCGTGAAACAGGAAATTCGGTGTCCACTGCCCATCAAGCCACCCTTTGATTTCGTCTGTTGGTTGTCCGACGATGCCGTCAAATCGTTTTGGTCTGTGTTTCTGATCCCAACTCATAGTTCATTATCCGCGTCCGAGTCCGTGTGGTAGTGTATCTCTACAAAGTGCTGTTCGTATGTCGGTTCCTCGCGGTCGTCGCGGGAGTACCCACGGCCTTTGTGGTCAGCATACCCATACCGACCATAATCAAGCTCGTTGAGTGTGTCTGGGCACTGCCCCCACTGTTCTCTAATAATCCATCTCCATGTGGGGTTCCTCTCTGGCGTCGGTATCTCACGCCACAGGCCCTCTTTGAGCGCGAGAGCGTAGTCGATCAAATCAGGATCGACACCCTCCCGCTCCCATTTGTCGAGTGTTGTTTGGGTCATACCCACCTATCGCTATCCGTGGTAGTGTGATAAAACTAACTACGGTGGTTAGTCTGAAAGGGAGCGGGGGGAGTTACGACAGGATAACGAGGAGCAAAAGAAGCGCGAAGAGTGCTCCACCACCGATAACCGCCGTCGTCTGGTCAATTCCACCGGGGAGTTCCCCGCCGCTACCACCATCATCGCCATCATCAGCCGATACGACGGTGACTGATCCGCACGATGTCTGATTGAGCTTTGTCGAATGGGCAGTTGTTCCCCCGCGCATAGCGTTCATATACATATCAACCTGTTCGGACGGGTGTCAAATAAAGGTTGTCGGCGAAAGTATTTTGTCAATAGGGGGTGGACTGTGAAACGGGTTCGTTGTCACACGACCCAGTGAATAGTTCAGGTTCATGTCCGTGTCCGTGTCTGTTCACGGTCTAACCTCCTTCCGTCAACGCCTCGTTGGCCCGTTCGTGTAGTGGGGGCATACCCAAACCCGGCTTTTCTCCGGGTTACGCCCTTGAGAACGATACTACAACCAGTCTACCTTTTGTCGCTGCTTTAGCTGTTCTTCAGGCTGGGCAGTTGCCCTGTAATGATCGAGGAAGGTGTCGAGGTCGTTCCAACCCCCCCAATCACAGACCACCATCGCTTCGACATCCGCACTGTTCAACGAACTCGCCCACGTCCGTCGAAGGTCGTGCATCGTAACCTCCAACCACATCTCGTCGTCTTCTTGCCCGGCTATAGCTTCTGTTGTTTGGGCCATCCACCGACGAAGGGTGCGGGTTGAGGCCGAGATGAGGGGTTCGTCAGAGTCCTCGGGGCGGTGTTGGTCGATAGTACGGATTCGAGTCGCCAATTGTGAGGGAACCGGGGTTTGTCGAACCTCGTCATTATTGCTCTTCGCGGAACGGACGCGGAGCATATCACCTGCTATCGTATCGTGAAGGTGCTCGGGGCAGACCCGTGTGATCTCAACCGACCGAAGCCCACACCGAACGCCGATTTCATATGCCAACCGGCGGATCTGGTCGTCGGGTTCATTGAGCAACAGTTTAACTTCGTTTTGATCGAGCCACACGCGGTAATTCCCAGCGTCACTTTTTTCAAATATCATCGTGTCCGGGGTTGGGACTAAGCGGTCAAAAGTACACCGGAAAATCGGATTTTGGCACCGATTTTCGTCAAAATGGGGGTGAAAATGAGATTTGGTGTCCGGTACTCACTCCAATTCCGGTCACTAACTGATGGCGACGAATAGCAACAGTAGAACAAATACCGCAGCAACCCCGGCAATGAAGCCTGTCGATCCTCCACCGGGGAGTTCGATGTCGTAATCTCCGTCACCGCTTCCGGGGTCTGTCGGGTCTGGGTCTGGTCTGAGACTATCACCGGGAGACGGTTCTTCAAAAACGATCTCGAACGATTCGGAGTGACCAACCCGACTCTCTGCGAGCACAATCTCAATGTCGATTGAGTACGACCCCTCTTCGCTGGGTGCCGGGAAGTCTCTCTGGTGTGTTGTTGTGTTCGACCCCCACGAACCGATACCGAGGCAGTGTGTGAACGTTTCCGCCTGCGCCCACGATGGGTCGATAGTGATTTCGTATCTATACCCAGCCGTCAGATCCTCACCAGAGTTACAAACATCATCGTCCCAAAAGTCGAGGATTGCTTGAGCGCGGTTTTCCATACCCACAATAACATCAACCACCCCGCCGACAGGGACAACCTCTGGCCGTGCTATCTCGTTTGCGAATAAGATGGGCGAACCTGTGAGATCGTCGATCAACACCCACTCGCTGCTGACAGGGCCGTGCATAGTTGTTGAACCCGAGTTCATATTGACAGGACTCCCGGTCTCAGGAGACAAATCGCCCGATTTCAACGTATGGTGTGCGTTCATACGATACGATACTGACTGTAGAGTCTTAGTATTTCCCCGGAGAAACAGCACGAAGAGTTTTGAAACATGAGGTTGTAGTGAAATTCATGCAAACCCCGTTGTTCCAAGAAGTGTTGACAGCCGATTCGTTAGAACACACTTACGAACCAGAAACAGAACTGCAAGCGATTGGTGACGTGTGGGTCGATAACGGGGACCTTTACATCGAGTACGGGTACGACACGCTGGGGGATGACCGCGAGTTCAACATCACGCTGACAGCCGGTGCGGGTACCGATTACTCTTCAGACAGATTCGAGACACACAATGGTCAGGGAACCTCGACTGTCGTGTTCGCCCAGATCCCAGCCGAACCCGGAGACAACTGGCTCATCACACTCGGGACTACTGACGGTGAATACGGTGCGTCGCAGTGGCGTGTGGACTTCGGGAGTGCGGGGAGTGGCGGCGGAGATGGCGAAAATGGCGGCGATGGAGAACAAGAAGACACGTTTGGGGAAATCGTAGAGGTTCTATCATCCCCACTGGTTTTGGGTGGAGCGGCAGCCCTTTTTATCCTGCTCGTTGTGCTGGCTACGCGGTAGAATATCGACCTACCGCTGAAACATCCACTCCCGGCGATACTACTTTGTAAACCCGGCTGTATTTTGAACGTATGAGTTATGAAGTTGATGACTGGTATATGTCATACGACTCGTCAGATTCAACCGGGAACAGCAAGCTCCTGAACATCACAGACATATACATCGAAAACGACGGCATTAAAGTAGAATACAACTTCTCAAACGCCGGTTGTGGGGCGGTTGACTTCGAGATCAACGTAGCTGGGGAATCTCATCGGATGTCCTCATCTTCAAACAATTTCGACGGATCGTACACGTTCACAGACCTCCAGTTGGTCGAAGATGAATACACGGTAACTGCCAATGTCATAAGTGCCGCCGACTGTGACGATGATTTGGTCTTCCTATCTGACCAGTTCAATGTTGTAGTATCGGCTACAGATGACGGTTCGGGTGGTGATGGAGGCAGTGACGAACTCACCCTCTCAGACCTCGATTACGACTGCGACATTTCACGCTCGTCGGTGACTGAAGGAGAGAGCGTTGTTGTAGATGTGAGCATCGACGGATTCGCGCCGAGCAGTACTGGCCCGTGGACAGTGCCGATAGATGTTGTAGCTGACGGTCGGGTTGTGGCGCAAGGTAGCGGGAGTGTGAGCGTTAATGGATCTTCCGGCGAGTCGTTCGATGTCGAGTTCTACGACACCGGGACGTACAACATCGAAGTCGATCTCTACCAGCCATACGAATAACCGCAGTTGGTTTTATTGCAGGACAACACATAGACGGTTGTATGGCATCATGTGGAACTGTAACAGTTGTATCGGGATTCGATGAAAGTGACGTTTCTGTCAGTTGTGACGTTTACAGAAGCGAAGTTGAAGAGGGCGATCCGGTAGAAGTTGACATCCAAGTTCTCAACGACAACGACGCCGACGCCACAGCTACAGTAGACCTACTGGTTGACGGTCGGCGTGTGGAAGATATGTCGGTTTCTGTGGGCGGGTCCGGGCAAGTTAGTGAGGGCTTTTCCATCACCGACCTCGACGTTGGAGACCACAGCATCGACGTGGAACTGTCCAACGTGCGCGAAGATTAAACCACACACTCAGTCGTCGTCTTGTTCGGAGTAAACGTCCCGAGCTTTTGTTTGATCTACGGCGAGGTACTTTCCGTACTCCCCACGTTCTGTTTCGCGTTTGTATAACTCTGTATCAAACTCGACTTCACCGTTGACAGCCATGCCAACAGCTATTATCGCGTCTGTCTGTCTCGATTGTTCGTCTTTGATCTCATCAATGCTGGATTCTATATCACCCACACGCTCTGCTTTTTTTAGGGGTTTTATAAAGTTATCATGCAGCCAACCGTTGTATGCTGATTTTACAGAGGAGATGATTGCGATGGTGATTAAAATAAGCTCCAATCGGTCGAGTAGGAACTCTACCACAAAGACCACCCCAAAGACGTAAGTTTTCTATCCATATTTTGTTGTAACGTGTCTACTTTTATCAACGTAATGGGTGGGCATCGTAGGCTAATTCTGAATCTTCGAGGGCCGTTTTTGTCATCTCCACGCCCCTCTCAACACTGAACGACTCGCCTTTGGTCAAATGGTCGTACCACAGGTCGGGGCGGTACGGGTTGGCCTCATGGTGGGCTGTGAGTATCGTCTCCCCCGTCTCGTTGTCGTTAAACATCGTTACGTGAACTTGGTACTTCTTGAGCCACCGGGGTAGCCCTCCCAGACGCGGGCCGTGGTACCAGACGAGCGTGCCTGCCTCCTTTCTATCTTCCCAGTCGGTCTTGAACCCCGATAGCAGCGGTACCTCGACATCACGCTCTTCATCGAGACTCTTTGCGATCTCCTGTGGCGTGAGGTCAACATGACCAACGTATTCTTCTTCGACAGCGACGTTCTCCACTGACACATCGAACGGGAGGTAACGGTAGATTACCTGCTGTAAGACGGGGACTAACACCCGCCGGGAGGTGTTCCAGACGCGCGTGTACCTCGGGTGAAACACCACAGAACCGAAGTACAGTCTGGCTACCACACCCACCAACACAGCCGCGACAGCGAAGTGCTGTATATCTACTGAACCATCTAACATGCCAGCACGTTAGGACTCGGTTACCAAAAAGTAGGGTGTCTATACGACCCGAATCTCCTTCATCAAAACCTCGAACGTGGCCGGTTTTGCTGCTGAGTATTCGATGTCGTACTCGCCGGGCGTTTCGTAGACCACCTCGAAGGCGACATCCACATCTTCTCCACCCGGGACGACAACCGTTTCGCGCCCGATCTCTCCGTCACCGTCCATCAACTGTACGACCGTCTCCCCATCGAGTACACCGACGTTTTCGATAGTGGCGGTGGCCTCGAACGTTTCACCAACTTCCACACGACCAGTGGATAGATCACACCCCACTACTTCGACCTCTGGGCCGCCGGTGACCTCGATTGTCTGCTCGTCGTAGAACCCGTCAGACGTTTCGACCTCGAATACGTACTCACCGGGGAGGTCGAACGTCAACTCCTGCTCGCCGAGAGTGTATTCATCCGTCTCGTAGAGGTCGAGAGAACTATCCGCCGTTACGCCAGCCATTGTCCTGTCGGAACAGTCGTCGCTAACGAACGCGGTCGACTCGTGTCCGATCAGGTTACCGTTGAGGTATAGGTACTGGTCGGCGTTGATACAGCCGTTTGCGTTGGTACAGCACGTTTCGAGTGACGGGACGACAGAATCCCCCACCTCGACCTCTGACGGGACGCTAAAGTCGTATGAATACGTCGCGTCGATCACCGTGACCGTCTGTGACTCATTGGTTCCGTCAGTCCCGGTTAGAGTGACCGTGTAGCTCCCCGGCTCTTTGAACACGATGTCTCCCGACCATTCGTCAGTTATTACCCACTCGTCGGTTTCAACCTCTCCATCCCCCCGCCCCACACCACGCGACGTAGAAGAACCCGCGGTGAGCGCGTATGAATCCGATTTCGCCACCACTCCGTCTATCTCGATCTCGAACGTTTGGCTGGAACACTGACCACTCGACGCCAGACACTCGATGTTCGCTTCTATCCTCACTTCTTCGCCCTGATTGGCCTCTGGGGGGGCTGTGAGAGACGTTTCATATGCCATACACTGTTATTTGATTGGTTGGGTAAAAAACACCCCGCCCGAATTGGATCAGCGGTCTTCAAGACGATTAGATATGATGGCATGATTAGCCTGCGACTGTGAGCAGCGAACAAACGGCGCGTCCGAGTTGTCGGATTATGCTAATTGTCAAGTGGCATAGCGGCTACTCGCCGTCACCCTTCGACGGCCCGAAAACTTCCAACAGAATGGCCTTCAAATCCTCGAAGGATTCTGCATTTTTAAGTTCTTCGTAACTGTCTGGACTCATGCCATCACGGCAGACAGCCGACTCCTCCAGAGCTTCGAGAGCGCGTCGGCGGTCGGATGGCCTCACGGAATCCGACCCCCAGAAAACAACATTGTGTCACCCATATCAACATGAACATCCAACTCATTGCCCTCAACATCGAAGTTTAGATCGCTATCAGTACTATCGAATTCAAGGTATGGGTTAATTTCGAGTTGCATAAGCACAGACTGGAAACCATCGACATATGTGTCTGGGTCGTTTGAATCGATTATCTCTATCTGTGGTTCAAAAATGTGCCCGACATCCTCCCGAACATCTGTCCCCTCTGGGACATCTTCATCAAAGAAGATTTCTCCCACTGATTCCGAAGTAGACCATTTAAAGTCATCTGTCCCGGTGATGTTATTTTCAGTAATAAACTGAGCTTCAACATCAGTATAGATGGCAATTTCTGCACCATGAGGGACAGACTTTACGTTCTCGACGGTGAGTTTATCTATAGTGACGCCGACAGTGATATTTACATCAACAGATGCAGATTGTGTGACCAGATAAACCAATCCGGGCGTGTCAATGTCAGATGACAACAGAGATTTCTCATTTTCGTTCACAGTCCCACCGCCACCCGATACTGAGTAATCTCCGAGATTGATAATATCTGACGCTTCGTCTGGTTGTAAGCTCGTTGAATATGAATCTACCATTATCCAAACAACTCCGGGAACAGCCCTTCGGTGATCGTACCGCCCAGATCCTCCGGTTGGACAGGTGCGGCGTCTGCCGCTTCCTCAGCGTCGACAAAGTCACGGGCATGGGCGTCGTTGTCGTGTTCTTCTGGTGGCTGTGCATCTCCGTCGCGTGCTAAGTCAATGTCTTCTGGCATTATTATGTCCTCAGTGTGAGCGTGTCCTCGTCCTCAACATAGTACAGTCCCGTCTGATCGTTGGGAATGTCGTCGCGTGTTCCGACTGTCGGTGGGTCGAGCCGGTCGTCGGCCACAACCGACGACGGATTCAACTCGTCTGGTTCACCGTTCGACCCACTGTGATCGTGGCCGGTGAAGTCGGTGTCGCTGGTTGCTCCAACGTCGCCACTATCCAGATTAACGGTCCCTTCCTGTGAATTGACGCTTTGGACAGGCGCGGCGTCAGCCGCCTCAACAGCGTCGACCAGATCGCGGTCGTGGGCCTCGTTGTCGTGAGACTGTGGCGGTTGGTTCGCGTTGTGTACGTCGTCGGAGGTGTGAGCAGCTATCTCTGTGTCAGTGTACCCCTCCGACTCTTCGATTGCAGTCTGTTCGGCTGTCTCAACGTCGTCTGTTGAAGCAATATCAATATCTACCATTGTCACACTCTGTATGTGATTAGTTCTTCATCCTGAATGTAGAAAAAACCCACCTCTCCAGTAGGGATCTCTGATCTGGTCGGAACGCGCGGTATATCGAGCGACCCCTCGGAGACAAGGTTGGCGATCAGACCGCGTGTGATCGAGACACCTTCGGCGTTGTTCGTCGGCTCCAACAGCCCGTCACCGGACTGGTCGGACCAGTTCGAGAGTTGGTTTGTGGTTCCCATTGTTTTAGTGGAAGTTGAGCGTGTACTCGATTTCGTTTGCGACACCCTCGTCGGAGTTGTCTTCGACAAACACGACGCAGTTGTCGGATTTCGTCGTTACGTTCTGGATGATGTTTTCGGCGTCGCTCTGGACGCCAGCAGGCCGCTCGACAACCGTTTCTGGGTCGTCCTCGGCCTCTTGGATGGTTGTGACCTCCGAGATGTCACCAGTCCATGCGTAGACGACTGAACACGGTTCATCGTCCAACGACCGAACAAGCCCCGACGACGACGACGTACCGCCGACCCGCTCTGGGTTGGCGATAATCTCATCACTGTCAGTGATGTCGACTGTCTCAGGCCCCCAGTCGGCGTCAGCCCCGGCAATCCCGAGCCGTTGAATCTGCGAACCGTCAACGTCCTGTCTGACCGGGATACCTTCTTCGCCGACGATGGACTGCGTGTTGTCTGGCCTGTCGCGGTTGAGTGCCTGCGGGCGGACGCCTGCAAACTCCTGTTCTACCATCCTACAGACCCTCCGTCACGATCAGGATGGCCGAGGGGAACGCTTCGAGGTTGTCGTCCTCGTCGGGTGCGCGGTTGTTGACGTAGTTGACGGTTATCGTCTCACCTTTCTGGACGCGATAGTCGAGGTCGAAGTCGATACTCGCACCGTCGAGGGCGATAAAGTTGTACCCGCTCGGGCCATATGGGATCAGACTCTCGCTGTCGACACCTTCGATACCGATACCGATACTCTGGTTCGACCCCTGAGGGAACGTGAGCCACACTTTGGTAAGTTTGCCGTCTTTCGGGACTTTTACCTCGTCTGTCTCACTCTCACCAGCGGCTACGATAGCGTCAGAGTACAACGGTAGCTCGTTGCGTGAAGGCAGAGACAATTCCGTGTCTGACATCTCGGACAACACCTCGGCGATAGCCACCTGCGTCTGGGCCACATCGGCGAGGGTGTCGTTGGTCTCCTCGATAAGATTGTCGACGCTGGTGAACCTGTCGAGAATACCCCGCGCGTTGATGGCGTCCCCGCCACCGCCACGCTGTCGACGGTCACCGCCGGATGATTTTCTCCTATCCATACGGGTCTATTCAAACCGAGGGGCTAAAGGCTTAATCCTCGGTGCGTTTACAGGCCGCGCAGCGACTTGCGCTCGGTCAGCACAACAACATCCGCGTCTGTCGGTCGGGAGTCGTCTGGGCGTAGATCGTAGGCCCACCCAGTGTACTTGAGCGTGAACGTGATCTCCTCGGCTGTGGTGTTCTCGATGTCGAAGAACAGGTCCTCATCCTCGTACTGGTACAGTTCTGTCTGCTGGGCCGCGTCCCCGTAGGACGGCGTGTCGGAGTCGAGAAAACCACGGCTGTTCTTGATGTTGAACCGGGGACTTTCCTCTCCGCCCTGATTCACCTCGACCCGGACACCTTCGGGAATTGCGCTACCCTCCCCATCTGGGTCGGGGAGACGAACCTGAACGAGAACGCCAGACTGACCGTACAGCGAGCGGATCTCCTGTTCATCGAGCGTCGAGTTGGCGGGGACGGTAAACTCCTGCGTCTCGACCGTTGGCAGGACCTCAAGCGCGTTGACGTAGTAGGATTCTTCTTCCGGTTGGAGAGCCACGGTGGCCCCAACGTACAGTGCTGGCTCCAAGTCGTCGTTGTAGGGTCGGTTGACCCGATCTGGTGTACTCATAGGTTACACTCGTTGTTAGGTCGGGTCTATGATAAAAGTAACCGGAAAGACCGAGGCGTTCTCGGTGTTTACGTCCGCGATCCGACGCGGCGGCCCTGTTTCTCTGCGGTGACGCCGAGAAGTTTGAGCTTGATTTCGTCTTCGGCAGCGGTGTAGTCCTCGTTCACGACGATTTCGATGGTGCCGTTATCCTGTGGACCAAAGGCGATTGGCGAGCGGAGGGTTCGCTGACGGTCCATATGCGAATCGCCGCCTTCGTCAAGTCCGGTCAGCTTCGCACGCTCGAAAACCTGACCGTCTGCGCCTTTGAAGTTGATCTGCTCGACATAAGAACCGTTTTCGACAGCCTCGAAACCGTAGAAAACGTTGACACGACGCTCTGCGCGTCCAGTGTCCGAATCGACCTCGTAGACTTCGTACTCGCCGGGGCCGTCAGAATCGGGCGAAACGACCCAACCGGCAGCTTCCCCGTCCCACTCGGTATCATCTCCAGCGTCGAAGTCGATTTCTGGGATGATGTCACGGATGATGGGGTTGCTGATGTCCCCACGCGCCTCTTGCTGTGCTTTGTTGATGGAAGCCTCCTCTTTACGCTCGACAAGGCCTGCGTACAGATAGTCGTTGGTTCCTGCTACATCTGACATGGTGCACTCATGACTTGTCTGCCAGTGTGATAAAGGCTATGTCCACCCTGTCCAATGTTGGTACTATGGGAGACTCGGAAATGGCGGGTATTCAAGACGTGAGTTCAGTACCGAAGTGGGAAGCTACCGGAGATTGTGAAATACGAGCACGTAGGGTGAACAAACGGCACCTGAAAATACTGAACGATCTTGAAGTCGAGTTGGGTGGTGTTGGGAGACGTGAAGCGATAGCAGCGTTGCTCGAATACTACTACAGGAACCCACAAGAAGTGAAATCGGGAGTCGAAAAGACGGAGTTTAGGTGAAGGGGTTATCTCGCGCCGCCTCCAGAACCACCCATACTCCCGGCGGTGTCTGGGATGTCTTCGGTGTCTGACCCCGACTGTTCGCCAGTGTCAGACTGTTCTACCTCACCGAAATTCCTCTTCAGCACCCGGCGCACCCTGCCGGAACTCCATCTCGTCGTTTCGAGTGGATTTTGTTCGGGTTGTTTTTGAGGCCGACTTCACACTGGCTTTGACACGGTTGGAAGTGCCAGATCGTCGGCTCGACGCGGTGAGCTTTTTCGCCTTCGACTGTGCGAGGGATGGTACGTCGAAGAACAGACTGACGAGATCGAATCCCGCAGACGTAAGCGAACCGATTGACAGGAAGGCCAGTAGGGTCTGTGGGACACCAGTCGTTTGAAGAGCGGCGTACATGAAACCACCAGCGATAGCGGTTTTGAGACCCGCAGAAGCGGCACCTTCGGTGATGCTGCTTGGAGTCGGTGAAAGACCGACCGCTGGCAGGACACTGTTTGCGATGCGCTGCGTCAGGATGACACCACCGGCAGAACCGGCAGCGACAGTCAGGAGACCAACAATGTCTCGCTCTTCGAGCAGGTTGTTAATAGACGACGCGGTATCTGATGTGGTTCGGCTAACTACCATATAACTCAATGATACCTCACCAGACAAAAACATTAGGGGTGGTTTTTATCAATCGGAGAAAAATGTTGATTCAACCAGATTGCCCACTATAGTACCGATAGCGGCCCCCATAGCAGTCTCGTAGACGCTAATAGGAACTAACTCCCCCAACTTCTCAACAGACTCATCAGCCATCAGACTCGTCGCCTCAGTACACCCTTTCGGAGTAGCCATAGCGGTGGAGTAGTCGAAAAACCTGTAATCCACAGCCCCAATATCAGGAACGTTCTCTTCAGGTTGGAGAGCACCGACCATAGAAAGCTCAACGCGCTCGTATGCTTGCGTCGATTCGGCTTTGATATTGTGCCGGTCTTTGATTTCTGCTGTGATGTCGTCGTACCCGGTTTCCTTAGTGACGATTAAATCACTAAACCGATCCCTCACACGCTGGCGTGCCGTGTATGGATCTATACGACCGTAGCTGATAGCGTCGATTAGATCCTCTTGAGTCTCGATACGCTCGCCGATAGCGTCGGAAAAAGCATCGACCATAGCATCGTCGTCTTCGGCAGAAAGGACATACTCACCAGTCTCGGAGCCGATGACGGAAACAACGTCAACGTGCCCGAGAACGACTGCGGCAATGTCTGGGAGCGAGTTGGACGGATTCAACATCTCTTGGGGGGTTACGTGTGTGTGCCAAATACCACCAGTCCCAGAAATGGGGCACTGTTGAAGGTCTACAGCTTTTGGAAAACGGTCGATAGGCCCCTTTATCTGATTCACCGAGTCGCACAAGGTTCGTCCAGATTCGAGAATCTGCCCATTGGCCTCTGAATCGAGTGTTTCCCAGAGAATTTCACGCTTGATGTCATCGTGACCGACCATGACACCGAGCACCCCCTCTGCCGACTTAGACGGCTCGAACTCTGTTTTCATAACGAACGGTACAACAGCCACCGACTTAATCTGAAGGGTGGGTCAGATGTCTTCGGGGATGTTACTCTCATCCCATTTATCGAGGAGTTCTGGGTCTGCACCGAACTGATCGACCATCTCGGCAACGTCTTCGCGCTCGTACATCTCGGGAGCGAGAGCGCGGCCAATCCATGAAACATACTGCGAAATCATGTCTTTGTTCGCCTCGGTAATCCCGTCAGGGATCTCTTCATCTTCCATTAGAAGAAGCATGATCTCGACCGTCCACGGGTCACGAATCATGGTTTTCAGGTTGCGCATCCCTTCGAGCGGTTTTACGCGGAGTTCAACGCAAGCAGTGATGAACTCTGCCCACGTCTCATGGAACACCTCATTTTTACGTTCGTTTGGCATATCAGCCAACTGTTCGCGGATTTGTTCTGGGCTGCTTGCTGATTCGGCTCTGGTTTTTATATCATCGAGTTGCGGCCTGATCCTGTCCTCACCAATAGACAGTAGAGCCTCCTGAACGTCCTCGTTAGACAAATCGACCTGTTGAGCGAGCTTTTTCATCTGGCTTTCCGATGGGTTGAATCCGGGGAACATTATTACTCAGCCTCGTCGCAGTGGACTTTGTGACCGTTCAATTGTTGTTTAGTGTCAAAACCTTTGCCACACTCGCACACAACGCCGCTATCCTCTGAATCAGCTTCATCATCGCCACTATCATCATCTTCGACAGCATCACCACCACCAGAACCACCACCAGAACCACCAGCATCTACGAGACGTTTTGCGGGGGATTCTTCCTGACCGTCTGAATGTTCGGCTGGGTTATCGTCAACAACGTCGGCTTCCACAACATCTGGGTTCTCTTTAGCCGCAGTTCGCGCCCGGCCAGACTGTTGTGGTTCGGCCTCTTCCTCGTCTTCTAACAACGCGGTGAAAGCCCCGCCGAGATTCTGTGTCAGCCCCTCGACGCCGTTCAAGATCGACTCCCATTTCTCCTGTTCGGCACGGACTTTCATCTCTTCGATCTCTTTATCGTACTTCTTTTGGGCGACCTCGGGGTGTGTCTCGACCTGACCGAACTGCTGGGCTAACTCAGAAACATCAGAGGCGTCTAATTGCCCTGACTGTGCGAGAGCGACGAGAAGACCCAACTCCGAATCAGTCTGACTCATCATCTCCATCGAATTATTGCCCGACTCGCTAACCTCTTGCTGAAGGGCCTGAATTTGGTGCTGAAGAGAAGCCATCAACTGCTCAGTCTCCCCGCCACCACCACTTTGCTTGTTGAGTTGTTCAAGAGTTTCTTGGAGTTCGACGTACTCCTGAAGCGACTCTGTAGGACTCGAAGATCCAGAAGATAGCTGGCCCTCCAAACGCTCGATTTTCTCTTCGAGCTTGTCCTTCTGACCGTTCTGCTGTTGGGCCATCATCCGCTCCATCATCTGCTGTTGCTGTTGTTGCATCTGTTGGAACATTTGAGCCATTTGCTGCATTTGACCTCCTGACTGTTGGCCGGGTTGTTGCATACCCGCCACACCCTGACCCTGTTGCGGAGCCGTACTGACCCAATCACCACCGTCAGTAGCAGCAGACCCAGAGCTATTCCGGCTCTGTTGCTGTTGGGGTTGGGTCGTGTGTCCAGAAGACCCCACCCACTGCCCGCTCGAACCCATACCACCCATCATGCTACCCATTTGCCCCGCAGAAGACATACCGCGAGCGCGGAGGTAACGCTGGGCGAGTGCCCAATACAACTCCGCGATAGCGTTTGCGTCGTTGGCGTTTCCGACACCGCTGTTGTGTGACTGAATCCGCTGCGCCATTTGATCTTCGTCTGGGATCTGCTGTCGGACTTTCGCCTGATTTGCGATTAACTCGATGAACGAGTCTTTGACACCGGTATCCGAGAACTCCTGAAAGAACGTTCGGATGAACTCAGACTCGCTCATACTCATCAACTCGTCGTCTGTGAGATCGGCGAGGTTGCTGTCAGTACCACTCATTTCGACCACAGCACCCGGTGTCTGGTTGTGTTCGGGTTCTCCGGCCTCATCTTCAGACTCACCCCGGTTACGTTCAACGTACTTTTTAACGGTTGCTTTACTCACGCCGACCTCTTGGGCGACTTTTCCGAGACTCCCTAAATCGTCGTATGCTTCGAGAATCTGGTCGATCTTCTCATCCGATAGCTTCTTCGGCATGGTCGGATTTACCACCGGACGGCCTAAAAAGATTGACCCTTTTTGCGAACGTTCACGCGAACGTACTACAAACACCCCGTTTTTCCGGGTGCATATAGCCTATGGCACTATAGGTAGCCACACACTCCAACCTCTCGCAACCACTACACATCGAGCAAGGGACACGCCACCCCACCTCGGGAGTGTGGGGGGTGGGTAGGAGTACACAGCCGCGACCACATATCCAGTGACGTATGGGCCTGTGAGAACAAAACCGGACACTGACGTAACAAAATTTAACACGGTGCGGTTTCTATACCCATATGCAATGGTTACTTACAGCGATAACGGAATGGTGTCGTTCACCATAAAACTCGACCCGGATCTGATACTCAAGATCGAAGAGTACGCGAAACAGGAGAAGCGGAAACGGTCGAACTGTATAATCTACCTCATGGATATTGGATTCAAGAGCGATCATACGAAACCAGACCGTTTTGAGGGCGTCGAAGGTGGGCGAGATCAGGTGTCTGTGAGCACGAAGTACAGCGAAGTCGTAAGGCAGGCCGAGACTATAGCAGACACGCACTTTGCTGGTGTGTTCAGCAATGCAGTCCGGTGGGGTATCCGCAGCGGGCTTCGTGAAGAAGGGGCGTTGTGACATGGTACTCCCAGAGGACAACCCATACTCGATAACCACTCTCAAAATGAAGTTCGGCGGTGTTAGTTGGTCCGAGTGTCGTGACTTGCTGCAAAGGGAACTGTACCGCGTCGAATCAATGTCAGAAGAGGAGTTCGATAATGATAGGGAGTAGCCCAGAGTGCCCCGCGTGTGGGAACGATAGCCACCTGACGACCCCAGAGAGTGCTAAGAAGGTCTACGACACCCGTTCTTGGGGTGGTGACACCGGGATGATGAAAGTAAGCAGCGCAGATCGTGTGTGCGCTTGGTGTCGTTCTGTTAGAATCAGTGGTGAGTGGGTTCGTATGCAAACAGTCAGTTCGCGGGCCAGAGAGCTTGAACAGAGCAGTTCGAGTAAATCCAAAAGTGACTTTGTGGACAGCCTGACGGCTGGTAGTAGAGACGTTTGACGACCGTTTTCACCCCCGATAACCGGGAGTGAGTTCTATTTTGTGGGCGGATCACCCCTGTCCATGTCGCCCGTCACGTCTCCAACCCCGATCTGAACACCTGTTTCGGGGCCACCGGTCGCAGTGGGGAGGGATTTGTCGAAATTTGACGTATAGATATTAGTAACGCGGATTTCGGCATCTGCCTCGATACCCAACTCTTCTGCCGTCCCAGCGTCCGGCCAGTCCAACTCGGGTAGCTCCACTTCTGCCCGTTTGTCTGGGTCAACATCCGAGAGGCCGTCGTCTACGTAGACGTTCTTGCGCCCGTCTTCGGGGTGATCCATCTTCTTCGCGTAACCGAGTTCCACGAACTTGTCGAGGGCGTTACGCACCTGCCTCTCACCGACCTCGACATACTCGTTGTCGGCCACTTCTGATACTTCGATTGTCTTCAACTCAGAGGGCGAGATGTCGTCCCATGCCTTCAAAACCTGCTCCATACCCTTCGGCCACTGTGTGACGGCTCCCCCTTCGATCACAGGGAAGTAGCTGGGTATAGCAGCCGTCTTGAGAACGATAGTAGCTCCTTTACCGTCACGCCCAACACGCATGACGTTCTGTGCTGTCTGGTTCTCTCTCATCTGGTGGAGGATCGCGTTGCCGAGGTCTGAACCGTA
>LFFM01000948.1_pt1 | contig 20618 bp, 21 predicted proteins | sample 643131 | NCBI WGS metagenome assembly LFFM01 (sample SAMN03777445, study PRJNA286221) | soda lake metagenome | biome: soda lake; feature: Kulunda steppe; material: water; isolation source: sample Tc-Br brine of Tanatar trona crystallizer | place: Russia: Kulunda steppe | collected 2011-07
AAACGGGCAACGCTGAACCGGCGGGGCCGGGATCACTCGACGTCGATCCGGTGCGTGTCGTCTTCGTCGTGGACGTGCTTCGGAAGCGTCACAGTGAGGACGCCGTTCTTGTACGTCGCCGTCGCGTCCGACTCGTGTACGTCGGCTCCGAGGTCAACGGACCGGGTTACTGACTCGTGCCGGCGCTCACGTCGGAGGTAGCGCCCCTCGTGCTCGCCGGTGTTCCCGTGTTCCGCCTCGTCGCCGTGTCCCTCGTGTTCGGTCTCGCGCTCGGCACGGATCGTCACCCGATCCCCGTCCACTCGGACGTCGATCGCGTCGCGATCGAAGCCCGGGAGGTCGGCCATCACGACGAACTCGTCGTCGTACTCCGCGATGTCGACGTCCGCGTGCCCGAGGCTGCGTCCCATCCCCGCAAAGGGGGTTCGGCCGAAGAACTGCTCTATCTCGTCGAACGGGTTCGATCGGTTCATGAGTATCACCCATATAATAGGCCGCTGAGGTAGTAAACCCCGCTGGAGCCGTGTTCGCTCGTGGTATGCGACTACGAGACGACGCGGTCGGGGTGGCAGCCATGTGCGGTCAAGGGCGGCGCGGGGCAGTCGACGCTGCCGCCCGCTCACTCCACGTCGATCCGGTGGCCGCTCGACGCCGACTCGGTCCGCTTCGGGAGGCTGACTGTGAGCACGCCGTCGTCGTAGCTGGCGGTCGTTCCGTCCGCCTCAACCGCAACCGGGAGCGGGAGCCGGCGCGAGACGGAGCCGTACCGGCGCTCGCGGCGGTGGTATCGTGGTGTCTCGGACTCGGTAGCCTCTTGCTTCCCGGCTGCCTCGTCCGTGTCCGCCCCGTCTACGTCCGCCCCGGTCTCGTGGGTCTCCTCCCTGGTCGCTCCGATCGTGAGCGCGTCCTCGTGGAGCTCGACGTCGATCGCGTCGGGGTCGAAACCGGGGAGGTCGGCTATCACCAGCAGTTCCTCGTCCGTCTCGACGACGTCGACGGCGGTGCCCGGGGAACGGGGACCCTCGATCCCGGCTCCGAGCTTTTCGAGCTCTCGGTCCATCCGTTCGAACAGGTCCTCGATCTCGCCGAAGGGATCGCGTCGTGTCATACGGGTCAGGATTCGACCTCGAGTGACTTCAACGTACGGACGGGTGGTCGAGGCCCGGTTCTCGGGCCAGCGGCGGTCCCGTCCCTCGGATCCGGGCTAGAGGAACGGCCGCCAATAGTACGGGCTGACGAACCCCTCGATCACCGCGGCGATCGCGAGGAGGATCCCGACGCCCATCAGCACCCAGAACGCGTTCTCGAGGACTTCGGCGAACCCCTCGCGCGTCACTCGTCCGCGGAGCGTTCGCCAGCCGACGACGCCGAGGTGGACGCCCAGCGCGCCGGCGATGAAAATGGCGGGGATCTCGAAGATACCGTGCGGGATCACGAACGCGAGTAGCGCCTCGCGGTTCACCTCCAGCGCGGCGGTTCCGCCGAGCACGACCCCGTTGAACACGATCGACGAGAGCGCCGGGACGACGAGTACGACCCCACCGAGCGCGGTCGATATGGCGACGGTCCAGTTGTTCCCGAAGAACTCGAGCGTCGCGACGGGCGCGATGTGGTCCGCCAGTCGTGCCTCGATCGATGTCGGAACGCTCCCGACGAACGGCTCCGCGAGGGTCCAGCCGAGGACGCCCGACCCGACGCCGAGCGCGACGACGAACAGATGGGTCCCCGGCGTTCGAGCGACGAACCCGGCCATTTCGCGCCATCCACGACGAACCCCGCCCGAGAACTGGCTCCGGACGGAGGCTTCCGGCGGCCCGACCGGATCGACGGTCCCGCGGTAGTCGCCATAGAGGACGGTCTTCAACAGGTCGAGCGCGGGCGCGACGACGACGGCGCTAACGAGCGCGACGACCGCCCCGCCGCCGAGGAACGCGAGCCCGGAGGCGGCGGAGGCGATCGCCACGGTGACGCCGATCGCGACGACGAGATACGCGGCGGCGTCCGCGGGGTTTGAGCGGATGAACCCGCCGGCCCCGCCGAGCGACCCGAAGACGCCGGCGTCGTCGACCACGATCGATGCCGGGGCGAACGCGAACACGATACGGATCGCCACCAGGACGACCGCACCGACGAGGAACGCGCCGAGCGCCACGACCGCGCCGAGGAACGGATTGATCACGAACGCGACGGCGATCGCAACGCTCGCGAGCAACACTACGCCGACCCACAACAGGAACTCCGCGACGTACAGCCCGAGGAACGTCACCCAGCGCTCCCGAACGCCGGCGATCCCGGCCGTCAGCCCTCGCTCGCTTCGGAGCCGGGCGACCACGGCGCTCATCTGCCCCGCAGAGACCGCAGCGTACGTGAGGATCGCGAGGAGCACGGTGGCGAGCAACCCGGCGACGAGCAGCGCGCCGGCGGTCGGGGTCAACAGCGGCTCGAAGGCCGGAACCAGCCCTTCGGCCCATCGTTCGAGTGCCTCGGGGTCCTCGACGTCCGGTGGGGTCAGATCGGCGTCCGCGAGCGCGTCGCGAACGGCGCCGAGGCGGCCGGACAGCTCGTAGTGGAGGTACACGCCGGCGAGCGACACGAGGAGCCCCATCCGGGCGATGACGGGGACGGCCGTTCCGAGGAGGTAGAACGGCAACAGGTCCGCGGGTCGCCGCCGGAGGGTCGAAACCGTAGCGGAGACAGCGGTCGAGAGGTCCATGCCCGATCTTCGTCGTACGACACTTAAGAACCCCGAGTCCGGAACACGGCTGACTCTCGGGACGCGGCCGACCTCCCGCTCACGGAGGAAGCCCACGGCTTCTGTCGTGGGTCACTGATCCGGATACTTTGGCTCGCGTCGCTCGGCGCGTTCGGTCGCGCGTTCGATCACGTCACGCACGGTGTCCGGGCCGTCCCCGTCCCGATACACGTCGCCGTGTCCCGGGTAGATCGCCTCGACCGTCTCCGGTAGTCGATTCATGAGCGTGTGTAGACTCTCTATCAGTTCCTCTCGTGACTGTCCGGCCATGTCGGTTCGGCCGAACGAGCCGTCGTCGAACGCCCCGTCGTTGTACACGACGACGTCGCCGCTGTACAGTCGCGTCTCGCCCACGAGCGAGACGTGGTCGTCGGCGTGACCGGGTGTGTAGACGACCTCACAGGGCTCATCACCCACAAGGATCTCGTCGCCGTCGACGAGCGCGACGTCCCGCCGCGGGTGATCCGCGTACGCGAACAACGTCGAGTCGAACCGGTCGAGCACGGCGTCGAGCTCCCCCACGTGATCGCCGTGCTGATGAGTTAAGACGACCCGGTCGAGCTCGCCGACCCCGGCGTCGGCGAGCGCGTCAGCGATAACGTCATCGACACCCGGCATCGTCCCGGCGTCGACGAGCGTCGGGGCGTCCCCGGGGACGAGATACGCGTTACAGGTGAACTCCGTCGCGTCGGCGGTGACGTTGATCGGGTCCATACCCTTACCACGACACGCGACTGATAAAAACGTGACCTGACGCCCGCCGATCGGCGCCGAACCCACCCGATAGTCGGGTTCCTGCGAGGTCGTCCCGGGATTTATACCGTGTGACTCCATAGCATCGGACGAACATGGGCTTCGGAAGCTACGACGAATCCGAACAGGAGAACCAGGACCTGGACGCGGACTTCGACGACGACGACGGCGTCCAAGCCGCCCAGGAGACCCACGACGGGTCCGTCGAGTACGAGCCCGGCGCGTCGAACGACGAGCTGCTCGACCGTCTCCAGGAGATCAAATCCGAGGAAACGTGAGGTGACACCGCCGAGCAGAACGCTCGGCGTCGCGTTTTCCGACGCCGACCGCGTCAGCCGCGTCGCCGGCGCGGTCGTCCGTGACGACTTCGCCCTTGACGGACTGGCATACGGCTCTTGCTCCGTCGGCGGGACCGACGCGACCGCCGCGGTCCGTGACCTGGCGGCGTCGCTCGACCGGTCGGACGTCCGGCACGTCTGTCTCGCCGGCATCGCCCCCGCGTGGTTCAACCTCGTCGAACTCGACCGGCTCCACGCCGCCTTGGATCGGCCGATATCCGCCGTGAGCTACGAGCCGAGCCCCGGGCTCGAACCTGCCCTCCGCGAGGCATTCGACGGGAGCGCGCTCGCCGACCGCCTCGCCGCCTACCGTTCGCTCCCGCCGCGACATCGGGTCACCGGGCTTCCGGACGAGGCTGACCCCCTGTTCGTCCGCGCGGTCGGGATGGCTCCCGCCGACGCGGCGGCGACGGTCGAAACACTCCTGCGCGAAGGGTTCCGCCGTCCGGAGCCAGTCCGTGTCGCGTCGATCGCGGCCAGTGCCCACCGCGAGGTGATCGACGACGACGCCTGAGTCGGAGCGCTATCGGTGGTCAAGCGGAGCGCTATCGGCGGTCGACTCCAGCCAGTCGCCGCCGTTCGAGTGGCGGCGTCGAGCCACACGCCGGATATATGTTCTCGTACCCCATGCGGTGAGACGTGACGGAACCGACGTTCGCCGACCGCGACGCGGTCGCCCGGACCGATGCACACGGCGTCGCGCTCGACTGTCTCGCGGCCGGGATCGCTGCCGCGCTCCCGGAACGGATCGTCGCGGACCGTGTATCGGTCGACGGCGGCATACTCGATATCGAGCCGGTCGATGGGACGCGTATCGAGTACGACCTCGACGACTACGACGAGATCCGCCTGATCGGTGCCGGCAAGGCGGCAGGCGGGATGGCGAACGCGCTCGCGACACGGCTCGGGGACCGGTTGGCCGGCGGGGCGGTCGTGACGACTAACGATAGCGGAGGCCCCGCCAGCGGCACCAACGGGGGAAGCGACGCCGGCACCAACGAGAGAAGCGACGACGACGACGAGGTCGGTTTCCCGCCGGGATCTCCCGTCGACGTCCTCCCCGGCGACCACCCACTTCCGAGCGACCGCGGCGTCGCCTCGACGCGACGCATCGTCGATATCGCCGATGGGGCGGGGTCGAACGACCTCGTGATCGCGGTCGTCACCGGCGGCGGCAGCGCCCTGCTCGCCGCGCCGGCGGACCCGATCTCGGTCGATGAATTCCGAACGGCTACCGCCGAACTCCTCGCGTCCGGCGCGTCGATCGACGAGATCAACGCGGTTCGGAAACACTGTTCGGCGGTCAAGGGGGGTCGACTCGCCCGGGTCGCGGCTCCAGCGGCCGTGCTCACGCTCGCGGTGAGCGACGTGGTCGGCGACGATCTCGGCGTGATCGCCAGCGGCCCGACCGCGCCTGATCCGTCGACGTACGCCGATGCGCTCGCGGTGTGTGACCGGTACGATCTCGATCTCCCGGCGGCCGTTCGTGAGCATCTTCAGGCGGGTGTCGCGGGCGACCGACCGGAGACGCCGACGGCCGCCGATCCGCTCTTCGACCGAACTCGGACTGTCGTCGTCGGAAACGGGCGGACCGCGCTCGACGCAGCGGCGACGGCGGCCGCCGAACAAGGGTACGAGCCACTCGTGCTCGCGGCAGGAGTCAGGGGTGAAGCCCGGGAAGCGGCGCTCTCCCACGTCGCGATCGCCGAGGAGTGTGTGGAGACCGGATCCCCGGCGGTCCCTCCCTGTGTCCTGCTGTCCGGCGGCGAGACGACGGTGACACTCGGGACAGCCGATAATCGAGACGGACAGGACAGTCGGGACGGACGAGACGGTCGAGACGGACACCGTGACCGAGACGGACGGGACAGCGAACCGGACGACGGCCGCCATGGCGGGCCGAACGGCGAGTTCGTGACCAGTGCCGGGATCGCGCTCGACCGCGACGGCGTCGTCGTCGCGAGCGTCGACACCGATGGGATCGACGGGACGAGCGGTGCGGCGGGCGGGGTCGTCGACGCGGACGCGCTCGATGTGAACGCTGCGCGCGACGCACTTGCCCGACACGACGTTGCGCCGCTCCTCGACGCGGCGGACGCGCTCCTCCGTACGGGCCCCACCGGGACGAACGTGAACGACCTCCGGGTCGTGGTCGTAACGGGACCGGCGGAGTGAGTAGCGAAGGCGGAGCGAACGGCGGCAACGGGGTGACCGACGGCGAAGCGCTGCCGACCGGCACGACCGGACGGGCTTATGGTCCCGCCGCCCGGACCCGATCCCATGAGCGATGACGCGACCGCGCTCGACGAGGAGCTCCGCCTCCCGTCGTGTGAGCGGTGCCCAGCCTTGGTGGAGTCACGAAGCCGTATCGTCGACGGCGTCGGCCCGACCGATGCCGACCTGCTGTTCGTCGGCGAGGGTCCCGGCGCGACGGAGGACGAGCGGGGCGAGCCGTTCGTGGGGCGCTCCGGCGACGTGCTCGATGAGGCGTTGCGGGACGCGGGACTCGCCCGTGCCGATGTCCGTATCACGAACTGCGTCCGGTGTCGTCCGCCGGACAACCGTGACCCGCGAAGCGAGGAGCTGACGAACTGCCGTGGCCACCTCGAAACGGAAATCGCTCGGCTCGACCCCGAACTGATCGTCACGCTCGGGAAGGTTCCAAGCGAGCACCTCCTGGACCGTTCGGTTGCTATCACGTCCGAATCGGGCGGGGTCGTCGACGTACGGATCGGTGGGACCTCACGACGCGTGTTGCTGTCGGTTCATCCCGCTGCCACGCTGTACGACCGAAGCCAGCGCGAGGGCTTCGTCGAGACGGTCGAACGGGCGGCGGAGCTGACGGGAGCGAGCGAGGGTGGGGATGGACAGTCGCGGCTCGGGGAGTTCTGAACCTATCGAGGTTTCGTGTATCGATCCGGCGATCGTTTCTGACAGGTCGGCACGTGAGTGTCTCTGTCATGGGTGATCTCTATAGAAAACATAGAAAACGATTAGTTACCCCAGTAAGGTTATCCTGTGTATGTCCGACAATAGGTGGTCGGCGAATCGGCGAACGTTTATTAAAACAGCAGGTGCGGCCGGAGTCGTTGGCCTCGCGGGGTGTTCCGACGACATCGGCGGTGCGGAAAACGAAGTCACGTGGGTGATGAACCCGGCGGAAGAGGAGATCGACATTCAGGTACAGTACGCGCCCCTTTTCGAATACATCGAGTCCGAAGTCGACGTGGAGATCGACGGGCAGCCGACGGCGGACTACTCCGCGACCGTCGCGGAGCTCCAGCGCGCTGAGGAAGGGGACCGGGTCTTCGCGGACACTTCACCCGGCGCGGTCGCCCAGATCGGCGACGAGATCGATGTCACTGGGATGCGGGTCGCGTTCGGTGCCGAGCAGTACTTCTCGCTCATCACGACGACGCCGGACAGCGGGATCGACTCGTTGAGCGACCTCGAAGGCGAGATCGTCGCATCCGGTGCGCCGACGTCCGTTTCGGGGACGCTGTTCCCGCTGTTGATGCTCAGCAATGCCGGTCTCGACATCGGCGGGGCACCCGGAACCAGTCCGGAGGACTTCGAGCTTCGAACGTCCGATCACACGACGGCACGTGAACAGATGATCGCCGACGACTCGATCGCCGCGGCGGCGACCGGGGCGTTCTCGACGGCCGCTCACGTGCCCCAAGAACAGTTCGACGAGATGTCTCAGGAGTTCGTTGACGTCTCCGCCGAGTACGACGGGGCCGGCGAGCGCGATCCCGAGCTCCAACTGCTCAGTGTTTCCGACCCGATCCCGCGCGCCCCCATTGTGAGCAACGCGGCGTGGGACGAGTCGCTCAAAACGGACGTTCGCGAGGCCATGATCAACGCGCCCGACGAGGCGTTCGCACACGACTCCGAGGCCGACATCGCGGAAGCGCTCAACATCGATCCCGAGCTACTCGATATGGACGAAGACGAGCTCTCCGACAGCGAGCTCTCCGATGTCGAGCTCGTCCAGGACCACGAACTCTGGTTCAGCGGCGTCGTCGAGGCGACTCACGAGGACTACGATCCCGTCGTCGAGCTCGGGCAGTCGCTCGGCCTCGACTGGGGCGACCTCTAACCAGCCGAACCCCACTCACCCTCCTTTATGAGCTACATCGAAGTAGACGGCGTTACGAAACGATTCGGCGATGTCGTCGCGCTCGACGACGTATCGTTCGAAGTCCCCGCGGGCGAGTTCGTCATCGTGCTCGGCGTGTCGGGGTCCGGAAAATCGACCCTGCTGCGCACGATGAGTGGACTGCTCTCGCCGACGGAGGGTGAGATCCGGATCGACGGGTCGCCGATGGTCGCGCCCCGACCGGAGGTCGCGATGATATTTCAGCAACACAACATCATCGGCGATATGTCCGCGTACTCGAACGCGCTCTCCGGCGGTATCCACCAGTTCGGGTTCCTGTCCAGCGTGCTTCAGCTACAGGACGAATCGGAGAAACACCGCGCGCTCGACGCGCTCGACACGGTCGGGCTGCTCGGCGAGGCGGAACAGAAGGCCAGACGGATGAGCGGCGGCCAACAACAGCGCGTCGGGATCGCCCGCGCACTGGTCCAGCGGCCGAACGTCCTTCTCGCCGACGAACCGGTCGCGAGTCTCGACCCCGGGAGCGCTCAAGACGTGATGGGGTACCTTCGCAGCGCCTCCGAGGAACGCGATCTGACGACGTTCTGTAGCCTCCATCAGGTGAACATCGCACGGAAGTTCGGACACCGATTCATCGGTCTCCGCAATGGCAAGAAGGTGTTCGACGGGTACCGCGACGAACTGACGATAGATGTAATAGACGATCTGTACGGCGATATCGACACGGAAGGGATGTTCGTGAGCCGAGACGACGGTGCGACAGAGGATGTGGCGACGACCTAATCCGAACTGAGCTGATCTATACGTGACACCTGACACGACTGACTCTGACGGAACACGCGGTCCCGACTCGGACGTGACGGGGGCGGACGCCCCGGCTCGGATCGTCGAACAGTTCGAGAGCATCAAGCGAACGCGACGACGACGGGCCCTCGGCTGGGTCGGCCTCCTCGGGTTTATCGTGTTCGCGACGATCCAGGCGTTCGCTGCAACCGAACTCCTCAACCCCGACGCTCGGATCGGGACGTTCCTCGACTCGCTGAACGAGTTCTTCCCGATCACGTTCTACTTCGACGTGATCCCGTTTCTCGACTTCGGCCAGTACATCGACTTCATCCGTCAGGCGAACCTGCTGTACGACCCGGAGATCGGCGGGCTCCTATTCCAGTGGCCGCCGAGCGCGACTGACGCGTACGCGTTCTTCTTCACGGAGCTCGGTATCTTCCAGATCTTTGGCGAGGCCGGGATAACCCTCGCGATGGGGTTCGTCGGAACCGTCGTCGGCTTCCCGTTCGCGCTGGTGTTCGGGACGCTCGGCTCTGGTCGGGTCACGCCGTTCCCGTTCAACTTCATCTTCCGCGGGACGATGTCGTTCATCCGGGCGGTCCCTGCGATCGTCTGGACGCTCATCTTCATTCCGTTCCTCGGACTCGGTCCCGCCTCCGCGGCGCTGGCGATCGCGTTCGACACGATCGGGAACCTCGGACGACTGTTCGTCGACGAGCTCGAAGAGATAGAGGAGGGCCCCGTCGAAGCGATGCGAACGACCGGGGCCAGTAAGCCGCAGATCGTGTTCTTCGGCATGTTGAGCCAGGTACGAACCGCGTTCATCGCGTGGACGCTGTACGTCCTCGAGATCAACGTCCGGATCGCCGTCACCGTCGGCGTCATCGGGGCCGGCGGCCTCGGCTTCATCGTCACCTCTCAGCAGAACCTGCTCCAGTTCACGAACATGATGGCGACGCTGATCTCCATTTTCCTCCTCATCATCTCGGTCGAGCTGTTCAGCCAGCGACTCCGGTCGCGACTCCGCGCCGACGACGTGGAGATGGGGATCTGGGAGCTTATCACTGGTTTCCCGCGCCGGATGGCTGAGTCCGCGCTGAAATAACCTCTCGCGGGTCCGCTCCGCAAACGTCTCTGGGGATCCACTCCCGGCCTTCCGCCGCACTAGCCGTCCGTTCGCGTCGACTGGACGGCCGTCCACCGATCTGCCACAAGGGAAACCGACTTTTCGGTCGGCCTCGGAGGGGACGTATGCACACTTTCGAACCGCCCGCGGAGACGCTGGCGGAGGTCGTTCTCGTCGACTACGGGCTCGGCAACCTCAGATCAGCGACTCGTGGCCTCGAACGCGCGGGCGCAGCCGTCAAGATCACCGACGACCCGGACGCGTTCGCCGCCGCCGACGGCGTCGTCCTTCCGGGCGTCGGCGCGTTCCGTGAAGGAATGGAGAACGCCGGTCCGCTCCGGGAGGCGTTGACCGACCACGCCGACGCCGGTCGTCCGCTGTTCGGGATCTGTCTCGGCATGCAGATGCTCCTCACTACGAGTGAGGAAGCCGATCACGAGGGCGAGGGAGACGTGACTGGACTCGACCTGATCTCCGGAACGAACGTCCGGTTCGATGTCGACCAGAAGGTCCCACACATGGGCTGGAACGGGCTGGAGGTCGCCCGCGAGCATCCGATCGTCGATGGCGTCGACAGAGCGGAGTCGGAGACCCCGCAGGCGGACGGGCCCGCGGGCGGGTCGGTCGACGGGGAGTACGCCTACTTCGTCCACTCGTACTACGCGGAGCCGGACGGCCCGGGCGCGGTCGTCGCCACCGCGGACTACGGCGTCGACTTCCCGGCGATCGTCGCCAACGACGCGGGAAACGTGTTCGGCACGCAGTTCCACCCCGAGAAGAGTGGGGAGACGGGGCTGCGGATCCTGCGTAACTTCGTCGAGTACTGCGCGGACCGGTAGGGCGATCGATCGATGTCACGGGAACACGCCGTTCGGTTGGGCGTCGACCTCGGCGGCACGTTCACCGAGGTGGCGCTGCTGGTCGGTGACGCGCTCACGACGACGAAGGTGCCGATGACGGAGCCGCAGAGGAAGGTGTCCTTCGAGGGGTCCGGGAGAGCTGTGCAGCCGCGAGGATCGAACCGAGCGATGTCGACGTAACCGTCTCGCTGTTTACCGAACGGCTGAGAAACGCGCCAGCGGGGCTAGCGGGCGGAGGCTCGGGCGCTCGTGGCCGGAACCTGATCGACGGCGATCCGGTCCCGACGAAGACGACCCGTGACGTTCCCGCCGGGACGACGGTGACGATCCGAACGCCGGGCGGCGGCGGGTACGGCGATCCGACCGACTGCGACCCGGACGCGACGGCCGCGGACCGCGACGACGAGAAACTCGAGGAGTGATCCGGCCACGCTCCGTGCCACCCGTTCCGTCGACGCGGCGCTCCTCTGGAGACGCCCGCCCGCGCGATGCGATAGTTAACCCGTTTGCGCGCCGTACGGCGAGTGATGACCGGCCTCCAGTATCTCTCCTGTGAGCGCTGTTCGACCGTCTACGCCCATCCGGTCGGCGACGACGTCGAGACGGACGCCCGCTGTTCGGAGTGCGGATCGGGACGGCTTGTGGACGTCTCCAGCCGCCTCGACGACGAACCGTACTTCACCTCGGCTCTACGGTGACGACCCCAGTCCGAGACTCCACACCCGGTACCCCGTCTCACCCGGCGGCCCCCGCCGGATCACGCATCGTGAGCCCGGCCCCCGCCGGATCACGCATCGTGAGCCCGGCCCCCGCCGGATCACGCCTCGCGAGCCCGGCCCCCGCCGGATCACGCCTCGCGCGTTCCCGGTCCGTCGCTACCCGAGGTGTGGCTGCATCGCCGACTCCAGCGTCCCGCGGTCCTGTGCGCCGACGAACCGGTCGACCGCCTCCCCGTCCGCGTACACGAGGAACGTCGGGACGCCCCGCGCGCCGAGTTGCTGTGCGAGCCCGGGGTGTGCGTCGACGTCGACTTTCGCGACCGCCGCGTCGGTCTCGCTCGCGACGGCCTCCACCGTCGGCTCCATCATCTGACACGGACCACACCAGTCGGCGTAACAGTCGACGAGCACGACCTCATGCCCCGATACGACTCGCTGAAACTCCTCGGTGTCCCCGATCTCGATCGGCTCGTCGGGCGTCGATCCGTCGTGCGTCGATCCGTCGGGCGTCGAATCCGATCCACTGCCGCCCGCCGCTCCGGAGTTCGCGCCGTCGTCGGCGAGCCGTTCGCGTAGCTCCTCGCGTTTCTGCTCTCGGATCCGCTCCCGCTCGCTTTCTGCCGCGTCACTCATACGATAGTATTGTATATATTTAGCAATATAGTTTACGGGGTGACGCGGCCGCTTCGCGGTCGGAAACGGCGGTCGGAGAGGACGGGCGGAGTCGGCTCCGATACTCCCTGTTGGTTTCGATACTCCTAATCTGCCTCGACCGAGGGTGCGACCGGCTCGACTCGCACCGCCGAGTGCTTGTACTCGGGGATCTCGGCGACCGGATCGAGCGCGTCGCCGGCGAGCGTGTTGACGAGTGGCTCCGCGTAGTGGAACGTACAGAACACGACGCCCCGCTTGACGGCGGTCGTCACGTCGACCGTGACCGTCACCTCACCCCGCTCGTTCGCGACCGACACCGTGTCGCCGTCCTCGATCCCTCGGTCGTCGGCGTCGTCCGGATGGATCTGCAGGGCGTCCTCCCCCCGCATCGCCATCAGACGGTCGGACCGGCGGGTGAGCGCCCCGCTGTTGAAGTGCTGTAGTACTCGACCGGTGGTGAGCGTCAGCTCGCCCGTATCGAGGGTGTCCGCCGGTGGAGTCGGATCGACTGCCGACAGCGGTGCGGTCCGCTCCCCCGTGGCGAACGTCTCCGTGTGTAACACGTCGGTTCCCGCCTCGGCGTCCGCCGAGAACGGCCAGCGCTGATACCCGTCGCCGATCCCGTCGTAACTCATCCCGGCGTATATCGGTGCCACTCGTGTCAGCTCCTCGAACACGGCTTTCGGGCCGTCGTAGTCGAACTCCGCTGGAACATCGGTGAGCCGCCGGCCGATCGCGGTCAGGATATCCAAGTCACGACGCGCGTTCCCCGGGAGATCCGCGTTCGGCCGCATCCGCATCACCCGTCGGTCGGTGTTCGTGACGGTTCCGGCCTTTTCCGCCCACGAGCTCGCCGGTAACACCACGTCGGCGTGTGCGGCCGTCTCCGTCTCGAAGAGATCGATGACGACACAGAAGTCGAGCTCGTCGAACGCCGACGCGACCGCCGTCGAGTTCGGCTCCGTCACCGCCGGGTTCTCGCCGAACACCACCGCCCCACGAACGTCCTCGCCGAACCGGTGAGTGGCGGTCACTTCCGTGAGTCCGGGTTCTGCCGGCGGTTCGACTCCCCACTCGTCAGCGACACGCGCCCGGGCGTCCGGGTCGCTCACCGGTTCGTATCCCGGAAGGACCCCCGGAAGCGCCCCGACGTCGCTCGCGCCTTGGACGTTGTTCTGTCCACGGAGCGGGTTGACGCCGGTCCCACGCCGTCCGATGTTCCCCGTCAAGAGGGCCAAATTAAGCAGCGCGTGGACGTTGTCGGTGCCACATCGGTGTTGGCTCGTTCCCATGCCTGTGATCACCGCGCCCCGATCCGCTTCTCCAAAGAGCCGTGCGGCCTCGCGGATCGCTTCCGGTTCGACCCCGGCCGCACGGGCGTTCGACTCGACGTCGACCGATGAGAGATGTTCTCGGAACGCGTCGACGCCCGTAACCCGCTCCGCGAGAAACGCGTCGTCGACGAGCTCCTCCTCGAGCAGGACCTTCGCGATGGCGTTCGCCACCTCGATGTCCGTCCCGGGTTCGAGCGGCAGGTGAACGTCCGCGGCTTCGGTGGTGTCGTTCGCGCGCGGGTCGACATGGATTAACGACGCGCCGTCGCGGATCGCCGGCAGCAGGTACGACCGAAACGCGACGGGGTGTTGTTCTGCGGGGTTCGCCCCGTTGACGAACAGACAGTCCGTCTCCGAGAGGTCATCGAGCGTGTTCGTCATCGCGCCCGCCCCCAGTCGCTCGCCCATCGCGGCCACCGTCGAGGAGTGACAGAGCCGAGCACAGTTGTCCACGTTGTTGGTGCCGAGGACGCGAGCGATCTTCTGGAAGACGTAGTTCTCCTCGTTGGTGCAGTTCGAGGAGGCGAAAAACTGGATCGCGTCCGGGCCGTGCTCGTCGCGGATCCGGCCGAGCCGCTCCGCGACACGGTCCAACGCTTCCGCCCAGGGAGCAGTGACGAACCGGCCGTTGTGTCGGACGAGCGGTTCGGTGAGCCGGTCGTCGTGCGTGACGACGTCGAACGCCGCCGCGCCCTTCGGACAGATCTCACCGCGGGTGTTCACCGGTCCCTCGACGCCCGTCGTCGTCTCGTTCCCGGCGTACTCGATCGTACAGCCGACACCACAGAACGGACACACCGTTGGCTCCGCTTCGATATGTCGCTCCGACGGCTCGTTCGGGTCGGTCATCACCGTAGCCTATGCGGGCGACCTCCCTCCTCTTGTGGCCCAAGTACTGCGGTGTTTTAAATCATCGTGGTCATCCGGAGACGCCGGCCAGCGGTTTCGGCACGAGGACCGTTCCCAGCGATCGGACCCCGACGGTGAACAGGCACGCCGTGAACGCGATCGTTCCGAGCTTCCCGCCGAAGCCGACGAAATACGGCATTGCTCCGACGAACACGAGCCCCGAAACCGCCCCGGCCGCCGCCATCGTGCCGGTTCCGGGGACCCGTTCCGGCGTCGCCATGCCGACGAACGATGCGCAGAACGCCACCGCGGCGACCGTGTCTCCCGCGGCGAGAAGCGGTGGACAGACGAGTCCGGCGAGCAGGCCGACGACCGCGGAACCGACGACTGGCCCGTGGTCCAGCCCGACGCTCACGACGAACGTGGCCGCGGCAGCGAGCGCCGCCGCGACGACGAGCACGGCCGCGACGTCACCGGGCGGTACCGTCCCGCTTCCCGGATCGAATCCGCCGACCGCCGCCACGGCGAGACAGCCGACGAAGGCGGTCGTCCCGAGCTTCCCCCCAAAACCGTTGAAGCCACGTTTCGCGGCGACGAAGACGCCGGCGGCGACGACACCTGCTGTGCTCACCGCCACGAGGTCGGCACCGGCGGCGGGTGTCGCCATGCCGACGAACGACCCACAGTACGCGGGTGCGGCGTACGTTTCGGAGAGCACGTATGCACAGAGCCCGACGAGCGCGGACGCGACCACCGGTCCGAGTCCGACCTCGATGGAGAGCACGTAGGTCGCCGGCGCGCCGGCGGCCACGGCTACCGCGTTACCCAGGTCGGTTCGCGTCACCTCGAACCCGTCCGTGCGAAGCGCCCATCGGGTCTCGCGGGCGGCAACGTAGCCCAGGGGCGTCACGACGACGGCGAACAGTACGGCCCAGCCAGCCGTTTCGGCCCAGATGTCTCCTCTCATCCCGCCGGCGACCGCCGCGATCCCCATGCCCGCTCCGGCAGTCGCCAGCGCCAACGCACCGACCGCGTGGATGCTTCGATACACGGTTATCGCTGTGCACGCGAACCCGATACGGACCGGCCCTCAGTATTGCGGGTGTTCTCTACAGGCTGGCTTTCAGTACTCGTTTGGGGTCACGGTTTTACGTTCACCAGCCCACCGTCCGATCGATGGGAACGCGATCCCGCCCAGGCGATGACCCGTCGACTGACGAGTCCGACGACCCGCCAGCCGACGAGTCCGACGACGCGACGCCGACCGGCGTTCGTGCCGAGCTCGCAGTCCACGGGCTGAGCGGCTGCCCGCTCGCTGCCGCGTCGAACGGCTCTGAAAACCCGATCACCGGGATCAGCTGGTCTCGGGTCGACGGCCGCCACACCGAGGAGTTCCGCGTCCGTGACGACGACTTCGTCGCGCGGACGGAGATGGACCTCGACCCCGAGTCGGTCATCGACCTCGGTGCCGAGCGCGTGTATCGGTACGCCAGACCGGACGACCCGGTGTGTGCCTGTCGGATCGTCGAGTCCTTGGATGTCCCAGTCGCCGACACCCGCGCCGAGAACGGGGTGTTGTACGTGACCGTTCACCTCCCGGATCTCGACCGGCTCCGTGACGTGGTCTCGGCGCTGGGCGAGGTCTCGGACCGTGTCGCCGTGCAATACCTGCTTCAGGGCTCCGGTGGACCGGCCGGTGTCGCTGATCGTCAGGTTGTCGACCGCGGTCGGCTCACGGAGCGACAGCGGGAGGTCCTCCGAACCGCGTATCGAATGGGGTACTTCGAGCGTCCGCGAGACGCCAACGCGAGTACCGTTGCCGACGCGCTCGATATCTCAGCGTCGACGTTCGCCGAACATCTCGCCGTCGCACAGCGAAAACTACTCGAGGAGACGCTCACGGAGTGTTAACGCCCGATCGGGTATCCCTTCCGTTTACCGAGTTCGACGATCTACCGGGTCCGACGGTCTACCGAGTTCGACCGACATCCCTCGCCTACGGCGAGGAGTCGGTCAGGCCGTGAACCCCGAGCGGACCCAGTTCGAGCGCGTCTTCGACGAGGTCCGCCGCTCGATCGTACGGCGTGTCGACTGTCGAGCCAGCTCTCTCTGAACCGGTTTCTTCCGAGGGAGTCGTCTCTGAGCCGGTCGACGGGCGTGACGTGGCGGCCGCGTCGAACACCGTCTCCACGAACGCCTCGCGAACGCCGCGGTTCTCGAACAGCCCGTGGAGGTACGTCCCGAGTATCCGGTCCGTCGCGGCGCTTTCGGGACCGATCGGTCGCTCGACCGTCGCCGTCGGGGAGGAACGTCCCATGTGGATCTCGTACCCGGTGGCGGCTCCGGTCGCCCCCGTGATCGGTCCGACGCCCTCGACCGATCGCGTCACCCGCTCGACACGCTTGTCGGCCGTGAACCACGTCTCGACCGGAAGCAGCCCCATGCCGTCGACCGTCGACCGGTCTCCGGTCCCCTCTATGTCCGCACCCGTGATCCGCTCGCCGAGGAGCTGGTAGCCGCCACAGAGCCCGACGATCGGCCCGTCGAACGTCCGGATCGCGTCGTCGAGTCCGGCCGCTCGTAGCGCGAGGAGGTCGTCGACGGTGTTTTTCGACCCCGGGATCACTAGCGCGTCGGCATCGGCGAGGGGTGAGTCGGTGCCGGCGTCGGATGGATCGATGTCAGCGTTGGATGGGTCGATGTCTGGATCGGACGGGTCGATATCGCTGGACCGGTTGATATCGCTGGACCGGCTGATATCGCTAGACGGGTCGACCGGAACATACGCCACCCGTACCCCGGGTTCACGAACGAGCGGTTCGAGGTCGGTGAAGTTCGAAATACGCGGAAGCCGGGGGACCGCGATCCACGCCGACTCGGCGTCCGGGACACCGTCGTCGTCGCCGAGTACGGCCCACCCGGAAGCGGTGGACGAGACGTCACCGTCCGCCGCTCGCCCGGGCAACGAGAGACTGTCCTCTGCGGGCAGTCCGGGGTCGTCGTACGGGACGACACCGAGTATCGGCACACCGGTACGCGTCTCGATCTCGTCGATCCCCGGTTCCAGCAACGAGCGGTCGCCGCGGAACTTCGTGATCACCGCGCCGACGACCCGGTCCCGAACGTCCTCGGGGAGCAGCTCGAGCGTGCCGTAGAGGCTCGCGAACGCCCCGCCGCGTTCGATATCGACGGCGACCACGATCCGCGCGTCGGCGAACCGGGCGCACTCGATGTTCGCGAGGTCACGATCGTGAAGGTTGATCTCGGCGATGCTCCCCGCGCCCTCCGCGACGACGACGTCGTGGTCGGCCACCAGCCGACGATGAGCGTCGCGGGCGGCAGTCTGGGCCCGCTCCCAGTGCGACTCGTAGTAGTCGCCGGCGGCGAAATTCCCGACCGCCTCGCCGTCGATCACCAGCTGGCTCTCGCCGTCGCCGCGGGGTTTGAGCAGGACGGGGTTCATATCGGTCGTCGCCGGCGTTTCGGCCGCACGAGCCTGGACGTACTGGGACACGCCGATCTCGCCCCAGTCACCGGCGGGCGTGAGCGCCACTCGGGCGTTGTTGCTCATGTTCTGGGCTTTGAACGGCGCGACGTCGATGCCGCGCCGCGCGAGCAGCCGACAGAGTCCGGCAGCCAGCGTGCTCTTGCCGACGTGGCTTGCGGTGCCCGCGATCAGGATCGTCTCGGTCATCTCGTAGCCCGCCGGGGGAGAGTCGTCGTCACCACTCAGTACTCCGTCCCCCGCCGAGCGCGGTGACCCGCGTCGAACGGGTGTTTCACCTTCCGGACGTTCGTGATCAGGTCGGCGACCGCCTCCAGATACGTCGGCTCGGCGTGGCTGCCGGTGAGGACGAGCTCGAGACGGTCCGGTTTCGAGCGTGCCAGTTCGACGACCCGATCGGGGTCGACGAGGCCCCGATCGGCGGCGTACAACAGCTCGTCGAGGATCAGCATGTGAGCCCCCTCGTCGGGGTCGCCGTCGAGCGGGATCGGCTCGGTCAGGTCTGCCCCGGCCGCGCCGGCGACGAGCGTCTCGGCCCGATCGAAGGCTGCCGCCGCCTTCGCGGCGTGTTCGTTATCCGCGGAGCCGTCGAGCAGCCCGTGCCAGCCGTAGTGGCCGGCGTTCTCGTAGGTGAACCCCGGCATTGCCGCGACCGCGTTGTACTCGCCGCGCACCGCGTCGACGCTGTCCGCTCCTCCCTTCATGAACTGGAGCATATGGACGCGATACCCGTGGCCGGCCGCGCGGAACCCCATTCCCATCGCCGCCGTCGTCTTCCCCTTCCCGTCGCCCCACCACGCTTGGACGAGACCGAACTCGTCCGGTGCAGCTGGTTCGATGGGTACGGGTGCCGGAGCGGTGCCACTGCCGGGCGTCAATGGGTTCGGATCGTCGGTGATCCCGTCCGTTTCCGTGTCGATCCCGTCGGTATCAGTGCCGTCGGTATCAGTGCTGTCGGTGTCAGTGCTGTCGGTGTCAGTGCCGTCGATGTCGTGTGTCTCGTTCGTCATGGTTCGAACACCTCCGCATCCTCGTCGGCGACGATCCCGTGTTCGGCTTCGGCGGCTGTTCCGGGGTAGTCACCGTCGGGGTACCGCGACCGCAGGCTCGCCCGTATCGCGTCACGGACGCAGATCCGGGTCGAACCGCCGACGGGCGTCGCGCTCCCCGAAAACGTCACCGACTCGCCGGCCGGATCGTCGCCGATGACGACCGCGTCGCTCGTGGTGCCCGGAACGCCGGCGGTCGCCAGCAGCGTCGTCGCCTTCGCCTCCGACGCGACCGCGACCAGGTTCGCCGCCGCGCCGTCTGCCAGTCGCCGGGTCGTCCCGACGATCAGATTGACCGTGCCGGTCCGATCCGGACCGGAGCTGTCGCGGCCGGAATGGGGTCCGTCGCGGTCGGAGTCGGCTCGTTCGGGGTCGGAGTCGGCCCGATCGGAGTCGGTATCGTCCTCGCCGTCGGGGGCCTCCCCCGGTTGCATCGAGAGCATCGCCGGGTTCGAGAGCCCGCTGGTCGCGTACGCGACGACTGCCCCGTGGCGCGCTCCCCGCACGTGTGCCATCGAAACGCCGGTGAACAGCGTCGGCGGGGCGGCTGATTTGGACGAGTCCGGCCGGTCGGATCCGCCCGCCGTGAACTCGGCCCGGGCGAGACGCTCGTCGCGATACGCGCCGAGGTCGGTCCGGTCGAACCCCTCGGGAACGGAGACGTTGTACACCACGTCCCCCCGCGACCGGCCACCCCGCCATCCCGTCGAGAGCCAGCGAGTATCGGGGCGTCGCAGTCGGAACACCCCATCGCGAACGGTCGCCTCGAAGCCGGTAGACGGAGTTCCGCTCATTCGTCACCGACCCCCATCGCTGCGAGGAGTCGGTCGTTCTCTGCGGGCAGTCGCACCGCAACCCGGACGTGTGTGGCGAGCCCGCGGAACGTCGTCGCGTCACGGATCGCGACACCTCGGTCACGCGCGTCGGCGACGATCATCTCGACGGTCCGCTCGTCGTCCTCGACGTCCACGAGGAGGAATGGGGCATCAGACGGGTGGACGGCGTACCGTTCGGCGAGCGCCTCCCGTATCCGTTTCCGCTCGGTTCGGACCCGTTCGCAGGTCTCGTCGATGAACACCGACCGATCCAGACAGTACGTTCCGGTTGCGAGCGCTGGCGCACTCACGTTCCACGGGCGACGCACCCGATCTAACGCCGTGCCGAACTGCCCCGTCGCAACCGCGAACCCGACCCGAAGCCCGGGTGTTCCGAACAGTTTCGTGAGCGAGCGGGCAACGACCACCCCGTCGGTGCCGGCGAACGATTCGCGCTCAGTGAACCCGAGGAACGCCTCGTCGATGAGCAGCGGGGTCTCGGCCGCCCGACACCGGTCCGCGAACCGACGCAGCGCCGACTCCCCGTACGCGGCCCCGGTTGGATTGTTCGGCTGACAGACGATCGCCAGCGCGTGGCCCGCGGGGTCGGCATCGAGCACCCGACCGGCGGGAACGAACGCCGGCTCCCCGCCTTGGAGGCGAACCTCTCGCGCGTACTCGCTGAAACTGGGAGCGGGAACGAGTACGGTGTCGCCGGGGTCGACGGCGAGGGCGATCGTCGCGCGGATCGCGGCGAGCCCCCCGGGTGTCGGCGTCACTGCTTCGGGCTCACAGCCGACGTAGTCGGCGGCCGCCTCGCGGAACGCGGCGGGCGGCTCCCGCGGATACGTCCGCGACGCGGCGAACGCCTCCCGATACACCGCTTCGAGCCCCTCCGGCACGACCGGGTTCGTGTTCGCGGAGAAGTCGAGCAGCTCGGGGTCGTCGCTGCTTC
>LFFM01000950.1_pt1 | contig 20604 bp, 12 predicted proteins | sample 643131 | NCBI WGS metagenome assembly LFFM01 (sample SAMN03777445, study PRJNA286221) | soda lake metagenome | biome: soda lake; feature: Kulunda steppe; material: water; isolation source: sample Tc-Br brine of Tanatar trona crystallizer | place: Russia: Kulunda steppe | collected 2011-07
AGGTAAGTTTATGTTTTCACTGAACTTACCTAAAATTCGGTTTAATGACATTTAGATTGCATTTTCAAGTTTCAATAGAGAACGCTGAAAGCAAGCAAATACAAACTTTGTTGGACAAAAAATCTAACTCAACGATTCTACTTTATATTGGTTTGGTTTTTGGGGAAGCTGACATATTCCTGTCATTATTCCTCATTTTACAACGAAGATTTCAAAAAATAAAAAAGGCAGTGTGATAAATAAATATCACTACTGCCTTTCCCTTAATCAAATAGAATGGTTGAGTTTAGTTTTCGACATCTCTGGACATATCTTCGAGAGTTCGTCCTTTGGTTTCTTTGATAAACTTTTTTACAAAGAAAAACGCAATCAATCCAAAGGCTGCATAAATACCGTATGACAACCCTAACCCAATACTTCCAAGCAAGACGGGGAAAGTCATAGTAATGGTGAAGTTTGAAGTCCAGTGAACAAGTCCACAGACGGCAAGTGCCGCTCCGCGGAACTGATTTGGAAACATCTCACCTAACATCACCCACATAATCGGCCCCCATGTAAAGGCAAAAAACGCAATGTATGCATTTGCAGTAAGTAGCGCATAAAGTCCCATTTGATCATCTAAAATTAGGTCTCCGGATGGTGAGACATCAGCTGTAACAAATATAAGCGCAAGAATACCCAGCATTACCGCCTGACCCAGCGCCCCAATTTGCAACAGTGGCTTTCGCCCAACTTTATCAACTAGTGCAATGGCTACGAATGTAAACAGAACATTCACAGATCCACTTATTACATTCTGCAAAAGTGCATTTTCTTCAGTAAAACCGGCTGCCTGCCAAAGTGTAGCACCATAATAGAATACCACATTAATTCCGGTAAACTGTTGGAGAGTTGTAAGTCCGAGTCCAACCCAAATAATGGGGTGAATTTTACCTGTATGTTTCGAAATAATATCAGAAAGGCGTGGCTTGTGATCTTTTTCAAGCGTTGATTGAATGTCTTTGATTTTTGCATTCGCGTCTGCTTCATCACTCAGGCTTGATAATACCTCACGAGCTTCATCAATACGTCCGGCTGCAACCAAGTATCGTGGAGATTCGGGGATAAACAGGAGTCCGAGCAAGAAAATAGCAGCCGGAATTATTTCAACCCAAAACATCCACTGCCATGCCTGAAATCCACCCCAGAATGCTCCGGAAGCGCCACCAGCTCCACCGGCAATCGAGTAGTTACTTAAAAATGCGACAAATAGCCCCACAACAATCATCAACTGCATCAAAGTTGTAAGTGCTCCCCTGATTTTTGGTGGGGCAATTTCACTAATGTAGGCCGGAGCCAACACACTAGCGGCACCCACGGCAAATCCACCCAAAATTCTCGCCATCACAAATTGAACTGAAGTTCCGGCAGCACCAGAACCCCAAGCGCTAAAAATAAATGCAATAGCGGTGACAATCATTACTGGTTTACGGCCATATTTATCGGCAAGAGTACCAGCAAAAAAAGCACCAACAGCACAACCCAAAAGCATTGATGCGACATTGAAGCCAGTTCCAACGGCATCTGAATCAAATGCTAATTGCAAGGCATCAACCGTACCGTTTATTACCCCACTATCAAACCCAAAAAGAAAACCGCCAATTGCAGCAATTGTGGAAATGAAAAGAACCCTTCCCATATTATCCACACTTTTTAACTCAGTTATACTCGATTTATCTATCCCCATTAATTCTTTGATTTTATTAGAACATTGATATGAAATTTTAAGGCTTTACATATACTAGGACAAATATAAAAGCCCTTCCCCCTACTGCAACTTATGCGTAGTATAGTATTTCTACTCTCACATTTTATCTGAACATTGTTGCACTATTTGGGTGTGTATCAACAAATAACTTATCAAAATAATCTCTTATTTGTTATTGTAGTAGGGGTTTAGACAATAAATATTGTCTGAGATATACAAAAGAAATTAATAATACTCTATGCTTGAAAAGTTTGTGAAATCATCACAATTCGGATTCTACCTTGGTATTTTTCTTTTTATTGTAATTAATCTTATTCCACCCCCGGAGGGACTTACAGAATCTGCTTGGAGAACAGCTGCTGTTGCCACATTAATGGCTACTTGGTGGATTCTTGAAGCAATGCCAATTGCCGTAACATCGTTGCTGCCTGTCGTGCTTTTTCCAGTGCTTGGTATTTCATCGATTTCAGAAACCACGGCTCCCTATGCAAATCCACTCATATTTTTATTTCTGGGTGGCTTTATTATTGCTATTGGTATGCACCGCTGGCAGCTGCATCGAAGAATTGCACTTAGAATTGTAAGTTTTGTGGGGGTCAAACCCACATCCATAATAATTGGGTTTATACTGGCATCTGCTTTTTTAAGTATGTGGGTTAGCAATACTGCAACCGCATTGATGATGCTTCCAATTGCTATCTCAGTTCTTCAATTTATGGATAACAAAAAAGATTCTTCCCTACCGGTAACAAACTTTGAAATCGTACTAGTACTTGCCATAGCCTATGCGTGTAACATTGGGGGAATTGCTACATTAATTGGCACACCACCCAATGCCCTTTTAGCAGGTTTTATGCTTGAAAACTATGATGTTGAAATCAGTTTTGCACGGTGGATGCTCGTTGGAATTCCATTGGTGATGATTATGCTTCCGATTATGTACCTGCTGCTCACCAAGTTGGTATATCCAATTAAGATAAAAGAGTTGCCCGGTGGTTACTCTGTAATTCAAAACCAGCTAAAATCCCTGGGAAATATATCAACTCCCGAATATAGAGTAGCAATTGTATTCACAATTACAGCGGCGCTTTGGATATTCAGACCACTGTTGACGAATGCTGTTCCGGGTTTATCAGATGCCGGAATTGCTATTTTTGGTGCCATGTCCCTGTTCATTATCCCATCTGGATCAAAGGAACAGCAAAAACTACTCTTATGGAATGACATGAAAGAACTGCCTTGGGGTATTTTGATCCTTTTTGGCGGGGGGTTGAGCCTGGCAATGGGCATCACATCTTCCGGACTAGCCGCGTGGATTGGTGATGGCGTTAGCGGACTTGAAACCGTTCCCCTTTTATTACTCATATTAACGGTTATCGCAATCGTTGTTTTTCTAACTGAAATAACCAGTAATACTGCAACCAGCGCAGCATTTTTACCCATACTCGCATCTTCGGCTATAGGTCTCGGGCAGGACCCAATGCTTTTCATTCTACCTGCAGCCATCGCTGCAAGCTGTGCCTTTATGCTTCCGGTTGCCACGCCACCCAATGCGGTAGTTTACGGTTCCGGTAAAATCTCTATTCCGCAGATGGCTAAAGCCGGTATATGGCTCAATATAATAGTAACAGTCCTTTTTTCTTTGGCGAGTTATACACTTTTTGCATGGGTTTTCGGAATTGAAATCGGGGTTTTGCCTGACTGGGCTCAATGATCAAATTAACGTAAAGTGACTTATTTAATACTCATTTCTTTAATACTTTTTCAGCAGCCTAACACTGCTGATACCACAAAAACCGTGTACGATCTGCACAGACTCAGTGAGCCTATTGTTTTTAATGGCATGCCCGATGATAAAGCTTGGCAAAACATACCCGAACTTCCACTTGTTATGTACCAACCTGTCTATTTGGGCGAAATGACTCAACATACGGTCATTAAAGTAGCCTATGATGATGAATTTATGTACATAGCCGGAGAGCTGTATGATTCTGAGCCGGATAAAATTGTAGCCAACACACTTTACAGAAACCGATATAGCGGAGACGAAACCTTTGCGATAATCCTTGATACATTTAACGATAATGAAAATGCTCGTTGGTTCTTTGTAACCCCTACTGGGGTCCGAGTAGATCAGCAAATTTCAAATAATTCAGAGGGAGATAGTTCAGTAAATCGCGACTGGAATACATTCTGGGACGTTGAAACTCAGATTACGGACGAAGGCTGGTTTGTAGAAATGAGGATACCCTTTTCAAGTCTTGGTTTTAGAGAAGTTAATGATGAAATAATAATGGGGATGATTGCCTATCGGTATATTGCCAGAAATGCAGAACGACATATTTTCCCCGATATACCTCCCCTTTGGTCCAGGGGGTTCACCAAACCATCTCATGCTCAAAAAATCAGAATGGAGGGAATTGAATACAGTCGGCCAGTCTACTTTACACCTTACTTACTGGGCGGTTATGAACAATTCAATGTTCAAAATCCTGAAGACTTATCCTTTAACCGGGTAAATGAGACAACAACTGAAGTTGGCCTTGATATTAAATTTCCGATTCGTGGAAATATGAATTTAGATATTACACTCAACACAGATTTTGCACAAGTTGAAGCCGATGAATCTCAAGTAAACCTCTCAAGATTCCCTCTCTTTTTTCCTGAAAAACGACAGTTTTTCCAAGAACGATCTGATATTTTTGAATTTGAACTCGGCGGTAATAACAGACTCTTCCATAGCCGCAGAATAGGCCTTGTGGATGGACAACAGGTGAGAATACTTGGCGGAGCCAGACTCGCGGGAAGAGTTGGGGATTGGGAAGTTGGATTTTTGAATATGCAAACTGACAAATCATCGTCCTTAAACCTATCAGCTGAAAATTTTGGAGTCTACAGGGTTCAACGGGATATTATAAATAAAAATTCGTACGTGGGATCAATGGTAACCACCAGAATTAGTCATGATGGCAGCTATAATGTTGGAACCGGTTTCGATTTTCTATACAACTATTCTGGCAATGATTTTATCGATTTTAAATATGCTGCCACATTTGACGACCGGTTTGAGGAGAGCGCTCATTTTCTTGAAAACAGTAATATCCGGCTCTTTTTAAATCGACGCTCATCAAGCGGATTTTTCTACAGATTTACAGCTAAAAGAGCAGGTGAAAGGTACTTGCCGGGTTTGGGTTTCGAATCGCGCTTTGATTTTTCATTATTTGACGGCAGACTATCATATGGCTACTACAATTCTGAAGATTCCCCGATTCGTGTAACCACCCCTACAACCCGATACTTTATCAGCTTCAGAAACGAAGATAACAGTGTTGAATCGATGCTGTTTGAGCAACAAGTAAATCTTGATTTTAAAGATGGCTCCGGATTAAATATTACCGGAAGTTGGTCTTTTGAAGATCTTCGGCAACCGCTGCTGTTCAGTGATGATACATTTGTTGAACCGGGGGATTACTCCTTTTATGGAATATCGGCCAATTACAGTATGTCCGGAGCAAAATCTCTGCGAACTGATTTAGCAGCCAGAATCGGAACCTTTTTTGATGGTAATCAAACTTCATTAACAATCAGCCCGGCATGGAATCAATCCAAACATTTTGAAATTGGCGGCGATGCAGAATTCAATATTCTACGGTTTGATGACAGAGATCAAAAAGAATACCTGAATATCTTCAGATTGCGTTCACTTATTGCTCTTAATACACAAGTATCATTACAGCTTTTAACTCAATATAACCATCTGGCTCGTCAGGTTGGCACAAACGCAAGGTTTCGATATAATTTCAGTGAGGGCCATGATTTATGGATTGTGTATAATGAAACGACTAACACCTATACCGACCGTTTTACAACACCACTCCCAAGATTTGAAAACCGAACTTTTCTTTTAAAATACAACTACACTATTTTTTAAAATATTTTTTGTCAATAAAAGCTCGCTTGTAAAATCAATTTATATTATTGATTTCAATTATTGGCGCGGATCAGGCTATTCAAAATTGTGTAAACTTGTTCAGTTCTTCGTTAATCCACACATTTTAATCCGGTATGATCTGGACGGTTTTCAAGGCGTTCTATCAGGTATGGAAGACTAAAAGCGTGGGTCCAGCCAAATATTCTCATACCGCCTGAAAAACTCCAAATTGGCAAACCTCCTCTGAATGATGGCCCTTCTCCATCTGCCGGCAGGTGGCTCACTCTTTCCATTTCATCGGCGAGTTCTCGCTGTGTTGTATAGCTATCAAAAGGATATTCCATTTCATCAACTATTAAGTGTCTTGCTCTTGAACACGCTTCCTCAAAATATTGGTCTTTACCGGTGATGTCGTATGCAACAATCAGTGGATGGATACTTGAAAGATAGGATTCAAAATCGTGGTCAATCGGGGGGGTTTGAAATAAGTTTCTCCCATTTTGAACCAATGCACGTTCAATGTCTGGCCTGTCGAACATCTGCAAGTATTTTAATAAACCGTGCGACACATAATTCTGAGAGTAACCATACCTGTCGATAACGGCACGTCCTCCCTGTTGTCGCTGCATCTTCAAAAGCCGGTCTACTCTGTCGTCGAGTTCTTCCAGGTATTGCTTTTCTTTAGTTGCATCATACAATTCAGCAAGGTTCCACACTGATAAATAAAGACGCCTGCCTGTTAATCCATGCTCTCCAAAAATTCGTCCCAGATAATAGTCTCCTGTCAGCCTTGCCACATCTAGTCCCCGATGGTAGCCATCAAGATAATAAGAAGCTAACCAGCCCTGAATCCAAACATGAGCAGAGAGCTTGGATGTCCACTGCTGAGCTGCATGTCTTCGGCCAATTCCAACATAGGGAGATGCCTCCGGCTGCTGTTCAGACTCAAACCAGTCTAAAGATCGGTTCGTGTCACCTCGGTATTTACGGGGCCTTGGCCAGTGTGTGTTGTCTACATCCATAGTGTGGCGGCTACTTGCCCTGGCCATATTGTAAATATCAGAATCACCGGTTCTCATAAAGTTTACCCACCACTGAAAATCCTGAGCAGGTTCGTTATTGGCCCACTGGAACCAAGTATAGTTGAAGAAGTAGTTTTTAATATCGCCATAATCGAATATACCATACCATGGCTCCCAGTTTTGGTTGAAGAGCATCCACTGAAATTTATACTTCATACTTCGTTCCAGTTCTTGTATTGAATTGTCCGCTCCGGCAAAAGTACCATATACTCCTGAGTTGCTATACCATTCTGCACCGGCGTGGGCTACAGGAGGATCAAGAATATAGTTCATCGTTTTTCGAATATCTTCTGCCTGTTTATCCCCATCATGAAAGCTGAGAATCATTTCAGTAGTTTTAGTAATACCTTGTGCAAAGTTTCCAACCATTCCTGCATCCGGCTCAGTAGATCCACGTTCAAAGCTCATTGGAATTTCATTAGGGCTCCAGGTATGCGCGTGTATCCAACCTTTTTCAGAGTTTACGGCAATCTCATTGGGATATTCTTCAAGCATATTTTTAAGGCCTACACTTACTCCCAATTCACCGTTAGTTATCGTAAACCATCCCTCAGCTTTTTCAGCCTCATCAGAGTAGCCTACGCCTTCAAGCAGCGCACTGAATCCGCTCATATGCTGATCCTTATCAGAAAAATCTACCGGAGGTATCCCGGTCGGATCGGGGCCGGTTTGCAGTAACGATATCGATTCATTCTCAGTCAGCTCATTTGTTACAATTTTTGGATTAAGATCCTCCCACCATTTACCATCATGGAGGGACGTTTTATAAGTGATATTCCCATCCATGTGATATTTGAGCCCAAATCCGGCGTTTGCAATTCGATCTTTAGGCTCCATTAGTCCTTCATCTTGCGAGCGCTCTTCTTCCGATAGTATTCGATCGGGTTGAGTTGCAATATCAGGATGCTGGTAGCCATCAAGAGGTTCACTTTTATCCGGAATTCCTGTATAGGTAAAAGTATGCAGCACTCTTACAAATGGTTTCCCTGCATATGCGTGTATGTAGGTGACAAAGGGGGAGTTTTCGTGATCTTCTTGTTCATATTCATACTCACCTTCAATGCGAACAATTGCGTGAAGCGGACCGGAGCCCCGTTCGATAAAATGTTGATGGATTACTGCTCGTGAGGTATCCAATCCTGCATCATCAAGCAGATCAAGAAATGAACCTCGTTCGGGTAGCCCCGATGCTATGATATGTTCTTCATCAAAACCATTCTGCCCTGCATTGTATTGAACCCTGTCTATAAAACCCGATCCTCCTTTATCTATTCGTAAGTGTAAAGGCCCCGTATTTATTTCAACAAACCCATTTACCCGCTGATTGTTTTTATATTCAATAGGAAATTCGGGAAACACAGTTTTTCTGACATCCTGCCCATATTCAATAATGTACTCATCTGAATCATCGGCAAATAAGAAAACCCATAACCATTTAATGCTATCATCTGCCGGCTCCCAGGAAGTTACTTTTGTAGTTTGAGATAATATTTCTTCACCTTTTTGATTCAAAACCCTAACGTGGTCGGGTGAATAGAGTTCACCTGCAGGAAAAGGAATACCGAACTTCACAGGTGCTCCAACTTCTGAATTATCAACAGAAATAGTAATTCTGTTCTCAGTGCCTTCAGATGTTTCAAAAACTGTAAGTGATACCAAGCAGGCCCACAACAGAACCAGGAATAAATTTTTCATTGCTTAGATGTGTTTAACTTCATGTGGTTTTTACACAGAGCAGCTGCTCCCAATACAGCTACATTTTCAGTATCAGATATTGAAATATCCACGTTTTTCAAAGAATTAGGGAAGCCAAAACTCTTTAACTCTCTTTCAAACCCGTCTTTAAAAAACGGGTATGCATTGGTTACAGATCCACCCATAATAATAGTATCGGGATCGTAAGTATAGAGAACTATTTTTATAGCCTCTGCCAAATGCCCACCAAATTCATTAAACAATTTTTTAGATGCCGGATCATTATTCATTGCTTTATTGTATACTTTTTCGCCTTTTACGCCAACCAATCTGCTAAAAAACTGTCCGCTACAATAATGCTCAAGTATTGACTGTTTATAGGGAATCATTCCAAATTCTCCGGCTCCACAATTTCTGCCTTCGTAAAGCTTTCCATTAATTATAATTCCTCCGGCAAAACCAGACCCTATAATTATACCTATCAAATTCTCTTTTTCCCGGCCGCTTCCATACATCGATTCTCCAAGAGCAAAGCAGTTAGCATCATTGTTGATATAGACTGTTTTTCCGCTTTTTTCTTCAATTAAATCTTTTAAATGTACTTTTTCCCAGCCTGGAATGTTTTGAACATCGTAAACAATTCCTTCTTCAGAGTCTACTACACTTGGAACCCCTATTCCTATCGAAGTTGCTTCATTATCTACATCTGCGTCCTTTATCATTTTATACATTTTTGCAACCACAGACATTACTGATTTATCAGCAGGCAAAGCCTCATTTCTGATGGTTACCAGTTCATCGCCTTTTACCAAACCTACTCGCAGGTTTGTAGCTCCAAAATCTATTCCGATTGCTGGTGAATTCATTTTCATTTAGACAGACTTTCATTACAAAATTCGTGAGCAGCTACAGTTAGTTCTTGATAAGAAAACCGACCGGCTAATTAACACCGATCGGTTTTGACTTGATATGAATGCATTAGTCTATTGACCAAGCATTGGAAAAATCATTTTGATCTCTTCTTCGGTAGGATATCTGCCATATTCAGCAATTTCAAACGATTCTGCATGCTGAAACTGACCAGCACGTTCCGCTCCATACCATTTTTCCAGCCCGACTCTTTGTTCATCAGACATTTCGCGTGTAAATCTCCATTCTCGCAGCCATTCAAATCGCTCATCGGGATCATCGGGAACTTCATCAAGTATGCCGGCAGTCCAGGGTAACCATTCGTACATTTGCGATTCGTGAGCATCCAGGCCAGCAATTTTAGTTTCAATCACATCGTCAATACCAACAACAATATCATGACTGAATGGGTTAGGTTTATCAAACCGATCCTGCATATATAAAAATACCGGATTATTAGGAACCGGTTCGGTATCAGGTGCTACATTCGGTACAATTACCATATAAGATGCATCAATTACAAGCTTACCGGCATTCCTGTGGTCAGGGTGGTAATCATTGGGACGCAAACCTAAAACCACATCTGCATTCCAGTCTCTAATCGCTCTGATTACATCCATTCTAATATGAAGTTCAGGCAAGAGTTCAGCATCGTGGTTATCAAAAACTTCGTATTCCGAAATCCCAAGTCGTCTGCCCGCTTCTTCTGCTTCAGCTCTCCGAATTTTTGCTAACGCACCCCCACCTTTTTCATGATGACCGGCATCACCGTTTGTAAGTGAGAGAAATTTCACTTCGTGTCCCATTTCAGCCATCATTGCTGCGGTGCCTCCCATTTTAGAATCGGCATCATCCGGGTGAGCAAATATGGCAATTACCCGTAAAGGATCGTCTTCTGATGAATTTATTTGGGTATACCCAATCTGGACAAAAGTAAACAGAAATACCCCAATAGTTATAATATACTTCATTTTTTCTCCTATTTTTATGATTGTAAGTAAAAAGTTCTGTGGCAATTATCGGTTAAAACTGTACTATTCTACTCAAAAAATTATTGATCCCTGATTTTAAGATAAATCAGGGATCAGAGATCACTCATCAAGTAATTTAGACTTACAGCGGATTTTGTGTTAACTCACCTGGAGCAGCATCCAGTTCGCGTTGTGGGATAGGGTAGAGCAGGCGAATATCATCCGGAGTAAAGCCATCATCAGCATAAAAAGCTGACATTATCTGTGGAGCAACTCCAAATCGCAACAGATCAGGCCAACGCTTATTTTCACCAACAAACTCTTTTCTTCTTTCTTCAAGCAAGATTTGCTCAAAACTTCCGTCAAGTTCTTGTGCTGGTGTTGTTAAACCAGCTCGCTCTCGAACCTCATCGATCAAAGCCCACGACTCAGCACTTTCACCTATCGCTTCAGCTAACATTAGTAATACATCAGCATATCGAAATACAACAAAGTTATTATCTGCATCAAAAGCTGAAAATTGCTCCCCATCATATTTACTTAGATATGGATCTTCATCTTCTTCAGTAATTCCGAAAGATCCTCCAAAGAATCGTTCATCATCATCATCATAAATCTCAAGAAGATCTTCGGTTACCAACATAGGAGCATTACCACCACCTACTCCACCAGATTGTTCAAAGTCGGGCGAATAGAATTCAGTAAATGAACTACCTGTACCCTGACCACCTGATTGATACTGAATTTCAAAGATAGATTCCTCGTTGTTTTGGTTCGAATCTCCCCAAAGATCAGCATAATCAGGCACCAGTTCGTATTGGTCAGAATTCATGACTCTTCTGAGAGCTTCTTCTGCTTCATCATTATTACCATTAGTTAGTTCCACAAGCCCCAACAATGTAGCTGCTGCACCGCTCGTTGCCCGTCCAATATCAGATCCACTAAAAGAATCTGGCAACAAACCCTCAGCTTCTTCAAGATCACCAGCTATCTGGTCGTATATTACGTCAGCAGATACTTGATTAATATCAACATCCGGAGTGGTTACTTCATCAAGTTGAAGGGGAATATTACCAAATATTGTGGCAAGATTGTAGTACACAAGTGCACGTATAAACAGCGCTTCACCTCTAACTCTTTGTCCAAGTTCAGGGTTAGCAAAATCTACATTAGGCTGCCTACTCAAAATAGTATTAGTTTGAGCAATGATGGCATATCCGCCAGACCAAGCGTCTTCGAGTTCGTCAGCGTTTGTCAGTTCATTAAAACGGGCTATTCGCTCCAATGACTCTGCCAAACCAGTGGCTCCACCGGCATTGAATGTATTATCTGATCTTAACTCGTGAAGCAAAACATAACTTCGCCCATAGGCTCCATCATCTGCAAGTTTAGCATAGGAACCATTGATTGCTGTGATAAAATCGGAGTCAGATTGATAAAAATTTTCAACATTGCGTTCTGATTGCGGTGCAAGTAATGTAAAATCATCTCCGCAAGAAACACACAGTAATAATACTGGTACGAAAAGAGATATTGTTATAAGCTTTTTCATTGTATTCACCGTAAAATTAATCAATTAAAAGTAATATCTATTCCAAACAAGACCGATCTGGATAATGGGTATGCCCCATAATCTTCTCCTGGCGTAATGGCACTTCCCGGCTGTAAATTTACCTCAGGGTTAAAGCCAAGATAATCCGTCCAGATGGCAACATTATTTACTGTGCTATAGATTCTGACATTTCTCGCGAAGTTTTCTATCAGTCTATTTGGCAAAGAGTACCCAAGCGTTAGCTGTCTTAGTTTGATATACGAACCATCTTCAACTTGGTAGGATGAAGGGCGGTTATTATTACCACCTGAAGCTCGTTCCGCTTTAGGATGCTCCCCACTACCTGGGTTATCTTCTGATCTCCACCTGTCATTAAGTACAGCATAACTATTAAAATTTGCTTCTCCGTTTTTAAGATGACGCGCAGTAAGATTTAGAATCTCTCTGCCTTCAACACCTTGAAAGAAGAAACTAAAATCGATATTTCGGAAATTAAATCGATTAGTTATTCCCCATGTAAAGTCGGGTTGATAATTTCCAAGAGTGGTCCGGTCATCAGCATCAATGACACCATCACCATTTACATCACGGAACTGAAAATCACCGGGTGTTGGATCCCCTTCTGTATCAACAGGAGCATTATCAATTTCGCTCTGATTTTGGAAAATACCAACTACTTCATAACCGTAATAACTTCCAACTGGGTCCCCCACACGAGTAATGTGCCTTACTCCAGCGGCACCTGGTATAAGTATAGGATCTCCTTCCGGGCCAAGGCGTTTCACCTCATTTCGGTTCATTGAAAAGTTAAAGTCAGTTGACCAACTAAAATTACCTACCATATTTCTGGATGTAATTTGAAATTCAAATCCACGGTTTTCAACTTCACCTATATTTGTCAAGGCTGTGGTAAAACCGGTAACAGCAGGCACGTTCACATTAAGAAGAAGGTCTTCCGTGTTACTTACATAATAATCTAATGAACCGTAAATCCGATCTTCAAGCATGGCAAAATCAAGCCCGGCATTAACTTGCCGAGTTGTTTCCCAAGTTAGTTCTTCATTTCCAAGCGTCAATGGAACCACGCCTGGAACTAACTGTCCGCCAAGTACATAGTTTTGACCAGTTAATAATCCAATAGACCCATAATTCGGTATTTCAAAATTTCCAGTCGTACCGTAACTTACCCTTGGTTTTAATTCACTGAACAGATCAATGCCATCCATAAAAGGTTCATTTGTCATTAACCATCCAATAGATACAGACGGAAAAATACCCGTTTGATTTTCAGCTCCAAATCGCGAAGATCGGTCAGTTCGAACAGTAGCTGTTACCAAATACCGATCCATTAGCGTGTAGTTAACTCTTCCCAAATACGAAACAAGTGACCATTCTTCTATAGCTTGCGTTCCACCAGTTACCTGTCCTCCACCTACAGTTTTTATCTGATCATCAGGGAAATTTTCTGCAACAACCCGATTTCGCTCATTACGTTGTTTTTGAGCAGTAAAACCAACCAAAGCGTCAATGCTGTGATTTTCCGAAATATCGGTTTGATATTCAAGAGTATTTTCCCACAACCAGTTAAAACTTTGAGCTGCAGATGATTGACCAAAAGATTGTGGGTCACCACCTCTGTAGCTTAACTGCGTACCTTGGTAAAACGATCGTTGATAGTTATCAAAATCATACCCTACAAGCGACCGAAAGTTAAGGTTTTCAGATATCGAATAGTTTGCAGAAAGATTACCAAAGATTCGATTATTATTTACCTCTTCATCGATAAAGTCTCGAATGGCAAGAGGGTGATTGGTAGTTGTCATCGCTCCACCCAAATCATTATGACTACCCTCAGTCTGCCTATAAGTTCCATCAGGATTATAAGGATCTACTACAGGTGACTGAGTCATCGCTGAATAAATAATTCCGGGTGGCGTGCCAAAGTATGGAGCGCTAGCCTGTTCCCTGTCATGAGAATTGAAAGCACCGTTAAACCCAACCCCCACATATAATCGATCAGTAATATCAGCTCGGAGATTTGCATTTAATGAGTAACGGTTAAATTGTGACCCATCAATAATTCCTGTCTGTTCTGTAAAACCACCACCTATTGAGTAGATAAAACTTTCCGAACCACCACTTACCGTCATATCGTAGTTTTGTGATGTGCCGTTATCTAAAGTTAGGTCTAACCAGTCAGTATCCGTACCGTCCCAATTCACGTAGGCATCAGGAATCAAGTGATTGCCGGTCGCACCACTTTCCTCTCGCCCCGCATTCGTATCCGGGTCATAATCTGGATTATAAAATGGACTGTCTGGGTTAGTAGGGTCCTGCTCACGTATATATGTGTTGTTTCGGGCATCTTTGGTGAAATCGATTAATTCTTCAGCATTCATTAAATCCGGTGTATTAAATACTGAGGATACACCTACAGAAGATCGTACATTAATTTGTGGTGCAGTATCTCTTTCACCCTGTCTAGTAGTAATCAAAATCACACCATTTGATCCTCTAGAACCATAAATTGCAGCTGCTGCTGCATCTTTTAATACTTCTATTGACTCAATATTATTCGGATTCAACGTTGCAAGAGGATTTACACTTGTTGGCTGAAATGAAGCCCGCTGTGATGCAATCTGATCCTGTTGATCTAAATTTTGAGAAATTGGAACACCATCGATCACATAAAGAGGATTATTTCCCGCTGATATCGACCCCACCCCTCGAATGTTAACTTGCGGAGATGCGCCTGGCTCACCACTTGATTCAGCAATATCTACACCTGCTACCTGACCTTGTAAAGCATTTTCAAAACTTGGCAGTGATGTACCCCTAATTTGCTCTCCAGGTACCGACGAGACAGATCCTGTTACTTCACGGCGCTGTTGTGTACCATAACCGATTACTACAACATCGTCAATCATTGCTACGTCAGGCTCCAAACGAATATTGAATTCCGTTTGATCACCGATAGTGATTTCTTGGCGATCATAACCTACATAAGTGAATGCGAGTACCTCTGCATCATCTGGTACATTCAGTGTGAATCGCCCCTCCATATCTGTCGTAGTACCCAGCTGAGTACCAACTACAAACACGGTAACCCCTTGTAAAGGCTCTTCGGTCTCCGCATCAACAACACGTCCAGATACTTCAACCTGCATATCCATTTCCACGGTTTCTACTACCGGAGATTTTTCAATGAGTAAAATTTGTCCCTTAGGAGTGAATATGGACTCAACGTTCGTACCTCTCAGTACTTCTTCCAATGCATCAGCTACCTGAATACTGGAATTGCTCATAGAAATTTTCTCGTCATTAAAAACACCGGAATCGAATGCGATTTCCAAGTTTGCTTTCTGAGCTACCTGAAAAAGCGCTTCCGGTCGCGTTTTATTTTTAAGTTCAAGAGATATCTGTTTTGTTAACTCAGTTATATCTGAGCCATAATCGGCCACTGAATAGTAGGTCACCAATTCTGGCTTCATTGTTTCTGTATCCTGACCCATATTGAATCCCTGCACTGGAGAGAAGGCAGTTGACACCATCAAACCCACCAAAACAGGGATTATTTTAAAAATAGTATCCGTTTTCATACGCTTTTATTGATTTAATTAAAGTTAAGATGGCACTTCTAATGTGTGATTTATCATCACATTTATTTCTGAATGATGCGAACATCATCACCGTCAATTTCAAAGTCAATTCCCATCGACATTTGAATGACTTCAAAAACATCCTGAATCGATCTGGTTTTTAGATCTGCTGAAAATCTTGCATCCATTAATTTTTCACTTTCATAATCGTACTTTATAGAAATATCATACCAACGCTCCAAATCTTTAAATACTTCTACAATGGGTGTTTCCTTGAAAATTAGTCTACCATCCAACCAACCAAAGTGGGTTTCGAAATCCTCAATTAAATCAAGTGCAAGCCGACCGTTTGATTTGGTAACCGTTCCTTTATAGCCCTCATTAACAATTAGCATATTATCAGGATCATCCTCCTGACTCAATTCTACAGTTCCTTCACGAACAACTACTACTATGTTATCGGTATTTTCGTAGGATCGAACATCAAAAGAAGTACCAATTACTTCTATTACTGTATGGTTGGTATGAATATAAAAAGGGCGACTTCGTTCAGATTTCACATCAAAGAATGCCTGTCCTTCTAGTTCAATATTTCGTTTACTTGCACTAAATGTTTCCGGAAAAATTATTTTACTGGCCGCATTCATCATTACCCTTGATCCATCACCCAAATCTACACTTGCACGTTCCCCCGCTTTTGTGGAAATTTCATTCAGCATTGATTCAGAACTATATTCTGTTGACTGAGGAGCATATTGAAGTGTAAATAATACTGAAGTAAGAGCAACCAATATAAGTGCAGCAACTTTCAAAGCACTTGAAAAGTATTGTTGACGCTTTCTTATTTTTCTAAAATAGATTATTCGTGCCTTAGCTTCTTCTGGAGATGCCTGATTGATACGGTTATATACTTTATCGCAGTCTTCTTCCAAATATAGATCGTCAATAAGAGTTTCTTTCGCGCACCCTTGTGACGCTTTAAAAATCCGATCAGCAGCATGGAGTACTTGTCGGTTTTTATAGCTTTTATCCAGCCAGTTTTCGAGCATCAATAGTTCATCCTCATCTATAGAATTATCGAAATACCGAACAATTATAGGCCAAATTTTATCTTTTTCTTCCATAGTAACTTTCTGATTTACTGTTTAATAGACAGAGCAAAGGTCCCTCCCCCCCACACACATCTAAAAAATTTATTGATTGAAGATTTATTTAGAATCTTTTGACATTGCGGTAATTTATTCTCATTCACAGATTTATTCGATAGCCTGACCAATCTAACTGGAGAAATTCCTATTCCGTAGAATTCTAAGTAAAAGCGGCGTACTTCTTTGCACTGGACTTGTAGCTAAGACGATGAACCGTTGGTATTATTTTTCAGAATTAAACTGAGCTGCCAAAAGTAGATTATGTAGGTAAATTTAGCAGCTCTATCCGTGATTTATACTTAAGTGATCGGGCAAGAAGGCCTCATATTTTATCCAGTCCTTTGAAAGGTAAGAATGTTCAATATATACATCTGTATTTGCTGGTGTTCTAAATCAGGAAAGACTTGTTAAGTTTCTGGGAATATTGAAAAAAGGATTACCTATAACGTATTTATCTGAAACTTCATTATACTTTTATCAGGTAAAAATTAAGCTAACATACTACAATTCAAGATTCTCGCGCAAGAAGTTTAAGGACTTCCCTAACTGATTTTCAACTGTTTTACGAGCAATATCCATTACCTCCGCAATCTCTACATAGGAGAGCCCATGCTTTCGATAAAGGATAAAAATAGTTCGGCGTCGTTCAGGTAGTTCTTCAACCAACTTCCATACTCTTTCGGTAAGCTCTTCCGTGTGGAATTTATCCTGCCGGATTTCATCATTCAGATCCTGCCGTCTTTTCAACCTTTCTTTTAATCTCTGCTTTTGTTTTCGTTGTTGCAGAAAATTTAGCGATTGATTTCTAACAGCCATATACAGATAAGCTTTTAAAGACTGGTTTATGTAAAAGTCTTCTCTATTATTCCAAATCTTGATAAAAACTTCCTGAACTACATCACGGGCAATATTCAATGATTTCACGTAACTATTTGAAAACACACAAAGTTTTGAGTAATACTTATTAAATAGCGTTTCAAACGCGATGTGATCACCGGATCTGATACGTTCAACCAACTCTATTTGTTCATTTGAGCTCTGATTCATGTAAACTACTGGGTGCTATATTTAGCAAAATTTGTAGTGAAACAACTGATTATTTACTCTTAGAAATGAGATTAAGTATTCACGTTTAAGCCTCGGGGCAGGCATTCACGTAATATTTACAAATAATTATCGTAAATAAACACACCTAAAATTTTATCTATTTCATCTACTCTGAGCCAAATATTTATCACACTATTCAGAATGGGTTAATCATGTTTCTCTTTACAGAATCAAAATTCATCATTGAGATTTCAAACTACTTCCCACTTCAAGAAACCTTCTATTGAGTCATATTCAGCTAATCCCATCTGGTCATATATTTTTGCTGTACGTATTGTCCGCTCATCAGCTATCACCCAAAACTCTTTACTCATCGATCCCGGATATTTTGGCTGATCTTTTTGTGAAGCGTGTTTAAAAATAGCTCTCCGTTTTTTTAGCCTTTCACCCGGACTAAGCGGAACAGCCATATCAATTTCACTTACATCCCAGTCATTCCACACACCTCTGTATAACCATACATAACAATCTTTAATCCATTCATCATTTTTATGTCGTTGTAGTGTTTCACGAATAGCATCCCAGCACATCCGATGGGTGCCATGTGGGTCGGATAAATCACCCGCAGCATAAATTTGCTGAGGTTTTATGTTTTCAATGACTTCTTGTACAAGGTTGTAATCTTTTTCATTTAAATCGTTCTTTTTAGCGCGTCCTGTTTCGTAAAATGGCATCTCCAGAAAATGAATATTCTCTTCAGGAATACCTACGTACCTACATACAGATCTGGCCTCTGCCTGTCGGATATAAGTCTTGATATCCAGCATCTTCTGTGAATCTATTTCACCCGGTTTTTTTTGATTCACAGAATTAATAAGATTCCCAAACAACTTCTTCTCTTCACTATTTGAACTGTAGTGAGAGACAAAATCGGCATAACGCAGAGCCTCATCATCATAAACCGAAATATTGCCGGATGTTTGATAGGCCACATGGACTTCATGGCCATGCTCTACCAATCGCATAATTGTCCCTCCCATAGAAATCACGTCATCATCCGGGTGGGGTGAAAATAGAAGCACTCGTTTGGGAAATGGCTCTGCACGCTCGGGCCGGTTTTTATCATCGGCATTAGGTTTGCCACCGGGCCAGCCGGTAATGGTATGCTGTAGCTGATTGAAAACGCGAATATTTACATTATAGGCTGGGCCATGATCCGTTACAATATCACTCATTCCATGTTCATTATAATCCTCATCTGTGAGCTTAAGAATTGGAATATCAAGTTTGAGGCTAAGCCAGATAACAGCTTTACTAATAAACTTATCATCCCACTTTACCGGTCCTACCAACCATGGAGTTTTTCGCCTGGTCAGCTCTGATGAAGCAGCCTCATCTAAGATTACCTCTACATTTTTATGATTTTGTAGAAATGTAGCAGGAACCTGTTTCGAAATCTCCCCTTCTACGGTTAAGCGTATAATATCCGCTTTCGCCTCGCCCCATGCCATCAGGTAAATTTTCTTAGCACTTAAAATTGTACCTACACCCATGGTAATGGCTCTTCTGGGAACCTGTTCTTCACCAAAGAATGCAGCGGCTGCATCTGCTCGTGTCAGTTTGTCGAGCGTTACCAATCTGGTTCTGGTTTTTTTAAGAGAACCCGGTTCATTAAATCCAATATGTCCCGTTCGACCAATTCCCAGAATTTGGATATCAAGTCCACCAGCTTTTAATATTTTTTCCTCGTATTCTCGGCAATATTCAAGAACATCTTCTCGCTCTAATGTGCCATCCGGTATGTGTATATTTTTTTCAGGAATATCAATATGATCGAAAAGGTACTCACGCATAAACCGATGATAACTTTGCAATTGCTCAGGTTGCATCGGATAGTATTCATCCAGATTGAATGTGATTACATTCTTGAAGCTGATTCCTTCCTCTTCATGCAATCTAATCAATTCACTGTAAACTTTAATAGGAGTTGAACCCGTTGCCAGTCCTAAAACCGTGTTTTCCCCATCTTGATTGCGTTCACGTATTAAATCACAAATTTCAGCTGCCACAACTGCCGATGCCTCACTTGAGTCGTGAAAGATTGTAGTATTGATTTTTTCGAAAACCTTTTGTCCCAGCTGATCAAAATTATTATCCATGAATTGTATTACTTAAATGTTTTGATATGAAAGAAACTTCGATAGAAAAGTGATGAGTGAGTTATACTGTCCAGAATCATCAATACACAATTTGTAATACTTTGACTGATAATAATGTGTAAACCCCCAAAAGTTTAATACAGATCTTAGGAGTCCAACCAGATCAAGGATTTTATTACCACCCATCATAGAAACTATTCTTTTTCAAGTAACCTATAATAAATTTGTGGAAAAGATACTGTTACGATCGCGTCAAAAACCCTGGTATATATCGAGTTACCGACAATTTAAATGCCTAAAAAAAAATCAAGAAAGAAAGATTTTGATATTACTTTTTTTACACTAATCTTTTACTGCAATAAAGTAAAGGGTTACTATGGCTTCTATCGATTACTATCTGAAAAAGAGGAAAAACAAAGAAAAGCACCCGATATACCTACGCGTTACTCATAGACGTGAAACCAACCTGGTTCCTGTCAACATCAAGGTGCAGGTAAAGCATTGGAATAAGAGTGGCCAAGAGGTGCGAAAAAGTCACCCAAGGCATGATCAGATAAATAAATTTCTGACTCGGTATCGGATTGAAATAGAAAGTGAAGTTTTCTATTGGGAGAAAAAGAATCCGCTATTGCGCTCCTCTGATATCAAACAACGAATTTTGCGGTATAACAAAACAGGTGGCAGTGACTCCATACCGGAAATAGACTTCTTTGAGTTTGCAGAGGATCTCATTGATGATTTTAAAAGAACCGGGAAATACAGAA
>LFFM01000952.1_pt1 | contig 20598 bp, 19 predicted proteins | sample 643131 | NCBI WGS metagenome assembly LFFM01 (sample SAMN03777445, study PRJNA286221) | soda lake metagenome | biome: soda lake; feature: Kulunda steppe; material: water; isolation source: sample Tc-Br brine of Tanatar trona crystallizer | place: Russia: Kulunda steppe | collected 2011-07
CGCGCGTGACTCACGGAGGTACCCCTGAAGATACGCGCCGATGAACATGCCGAGCACCCCGTAGAGGATGACGACGTTGCCGATCCCGAGGCTCGCGTAGGCGGCGCCGGGACAGATCCCCGACAATCCCCAGCCGATGCCGAAGACGCCGCCGCCGACGACCACGTCCCGATCCATCGACTTCAGGCGGCGGCCGAACCGCTCCCCCGTCAGCGGCGCCGACCGCCCCGACAGCGTCAGTCCCCAGAAGGCGAGCCCCACGACGACGCTCGCGCCTCCCATCACGAAGATCAGGCCGAAGTCGCGAAACTGCAGGAACTCCAGGACGATCTCCGGTCTCGCCATCCGACTCATTGCGAGGCCGATCCCGAAGACGGCGCCGCCGAGGAAGACGAGCGGCATGAAGAGCGGATGACTCTCGTGTTCGGCGACGATGCCGGCGCCGCTCATGGCTGTACCCCCAGGGCCATCACGAACTGGGCGACGCCGATCGCGACGAGCATGAAGATCCCCACGTTGAGGATCGACGTCCGGGAGCCCGATCCGACCCCGCAGACGCCGTGCCCGGAGGTACACCCCTTGCCGAGCCGCGTGCCGATCCCGATGAGGATGCCGCCGAGAAGGAGTCGCCAGGGCTGTACCTCGGTGGTCCAGCCGAACTCGCCGGTCGCGAGCGAGTAGCCGGCCGCGCCGGCAACGATCCCGAGCGTGAACACGACCCGCCAGTCACGGGAGGCGACGAACCGGGGCTGTTGGAAGCGCCGGAGCTTCGAGCCGTACGACAGCGTCGATTCGAGGAAGGTGCTCGCGCCCGCGTGGATCCCGGTGCCGGCGTAGATCAACACGGTGCCGAGCCCGATGAGCAGCCCGCCGGCGAGATAGTGCTCCCAGCCGCGCGGGAAGAGCGCGTCGACGAGCAGGACGGCCTCGTTCATGCCGTCACACAGGAGACGAGCGGGGGAAAGCGCTACGCTCGCCGTCCGATCTTGCCGCGCTCGGGGACGAGTCGATCCGTCGTCTCACCCGCCGAACTCGGCCTCGCTCACGCGGACGATGACGGTCTCGTCGACGTCGCGGAGATCGTACTCGGGCACCTGCCCCTGCGTGCGGCGGACGAAAAGCGGCTCGACGAGTTCGCCGTCGACGAGCCCGAACACCTTGAGCCGCTGGTCGGTCTCCTCCGGCGGGACGTCGCCGTCGCGAACCTCCCGGGCGAGCCCCCGCGAGAGCCACTCGGTTTCGGAGACTGACGGCTCCAACACGAGCGCCTCGTCGACGAACCGGACGCAGTACCAATTTAGATCGTTGAGCAGCGCCACCGCCGCGCCGAGGCTGACGGTGTCGACTGCGAGGCTGTTCGCGAACGGCTCCCTGATATCGTAGGTCGCCAGCGCGTCGCGTGCGGTCTCGCGTGAAAGTAGCTCGTAGGTCAGGTTCACGTCCGGGTCCCCGACGAGACACACCCGCGTCATGTCCGTACCGAGTCGCGGGGCCCGCAAAGCGGTTGTGGTCGAACGGCACGGGAAGCGGTCGCTTTCGCGGCTCATTCGAATCGTCCGCACACCGGCTCGGCGTGATCCGGTCCGCGAGTCGGTGGATCATCCGCTCGAGTGGGTTGCGGATCGAGCGGTCGTTTGCTCGGTTCAGTCATAAGCGACCGTGAGGGGCCGTGTGGCTGTTTATAAGTAACGACGACGATCCGTGGCAGTCGGCGGAACGACCAGCGAGGATCGACCACCGCCGCCGCAACCGCACCACCGCCGCCGCAACCGCACCACCGCCGCCGCGACCGCACCACCGCCGCCGCAACCGCACCACCACCGCCGCCGCGACCGCAGCCTCACACCTCCCCAACCTCGTTCGGGCGGAGGCGCCGGGTGATTTCCGGCGCCTCCGCCCGAACTCCCTCGCGCGCGGTTCTCGCGCGCGCCGACCGCCATTGGCCGTTCATAAGTAGTGTGCACACCCGATCAGGCCCATTCATAAACGAACGACCGTTCTCCGGACCGCTCGCTGTGTCGCCCGTACTGACCGATCCGGGGTCTCTCGCACTGGCCGGTCGGAGTCGGGGTGAACTGCCGCGGGAGCCCGTCCGCGAGTGTATTTAAAAGGTGGAGACGTCGCCCTCGATCACCTTACGGGTGATCTCGGAGACGTCGGCGAGCTCGCGGTCGACGATCGCGACGACGTCGTCCTCGATGTCGCCGAGCTCGACGTGCTCGTCGGTGACGATCTGTGCGTCGGCAACGTGGGGCTCGTCGATCGGACGCCCGATCTGCGAGAGCAGCCGGATCTGCAGGTCGCGTATCCCGTCGACCTCCTCGGTGACCGACTCGGCGATGGACGTCGACAGGAGGTTGTATATCTTTCCGATGTGGTTGACGGGGTTCTTCCCGGAGGTCGCCTCCATCGACATCGGGCGGTTCGGCGTGATGAGTCCGTTGGCGCGGTTGCCGCGCCCCACGGAGCCGTCGTCGCCGTGCTCGGCGGAGGTGCCGGTGACGGTCAGGTAGATGGAGCCCTCCTCGTAGTCGTCGGCGGTGTTGACGTCGACGTTGACCTCCCGGTCGGTGTGTGCCTCGGCGAGGTCGGTCACGAACTCCCGAACGTCGCCGACGGCGTCGTCGTAGTCGTCGAGGTCCTCGATGTACGCGTCCACCATCGCGGCCGCGACCGTGATGTCGATGCGGTCCTCCTCGCGTTTGCCCATGATCTTCACGTCCGGGCCGAGCTCGGGATGGTCCTCGTAGTAGGTCGTGTTGAGCGCGCGCTCCGCCTCGTGGACGATCGTTTCCGTCTCGGTGAGCGGCGCGTGGCCGACGCCGAAGGAGGTGTCGTTGGCCATCGGCACCTCCTGGGTCTCCTCGCCGAAGACGTCCTGGAGGTCACCCGAGCCCTCGCCGAGTTTCACGTCGACGACGACCTCGGTCCCGTACTCGAGCTCAGGCACCGTCTCGTCGAGATAGTCGCGGGCGGCCGCGAGCGCGGTCGAGTCGACTGGAAGCTGCTGGCCCTCGTAGGACTTCGTCGCGCGGCCGACGATGAGGACGTAGATCGGCTCGACGACCTCACCGCCGCCGAAGGCGGGCGCCGCGCGTCCGGCGACGAGCTGCGTCTCGTCCGTGTTGTAGTGGAGGACCTTTCCGACGCGATCGAGGTAGAGCTGTGAGAGCGCGCGCGAAACCGACTCCGCGATGCCGTCGCTGATCGAGTCCGGATGTCCGACGCCCTTCCGCTCGACGATCTCGACCTCCTGATCCTCGACCGCCTGCCGGTCGAGGCGGCTGACCTGAATGTTCCGACTCATTACGTCCCCGTACCCCCCGACCGGCAGTATAACTTGCGGAAACCTCCTGGCTCCGTATCATGCTCTGAAGTTATATCACGGCAATCGTTTCCGGTGGATTAGCCGTGTTCGAGCGATCGGTGCCGGAGGACGTTGACGAGCACGAAAAGCGCCATCGTCGCCGGCACCGCGACGGAGACGCCGAGCACGACGGCAGTTCCGGGCAGATACGCCGTCTCGAGGAGAAAGAAGCTGGTCGTGCTCGTGATCGCGACGATGAGCACGAGTACCCACAGCGACTGCCGAGTGAGCAGGCCCTCGGGGTCACGCTTGAAGAGAAGCCGATCGGCAACGACGGCGATCAGTACGACCCCCGTGACGACGGCTCCGAGTCCGAACGAGAGCGTCGGCAGGCCCGTCGTCGCGGGCAGCGCGTCGACGAACCGGAACAGAAGGTACAGCCCCGAGGAGACCCCGAGATAAAGCCCCAGCCAGAGGAGCGCGGCCGTCCGCAGCGACCGCGGGTCGTCGACGTCGGTCATCGTTCGGGCGGAAGTGGAACGGAGGGCGGGTTAGGTGTTTCCCTCGCCCGCCCCGGTTGCGGGTTCCATCGCGTCCGGACGATGAGCGCCGCGGCGGCGGCAACGGAAGCCGTCAGCTAACCGCGTCGTACGCCTCGGCCATGACGTCGACGGCCTCGAGCAGGTCAGCCTCCGCGGTCGCATACGAGATCCGCGCGTAGTCCGCCCCGCGCTCGCCGAACGCCTCGCCCGGCACGACGATGACGCCCCGGTCGAGACACTCGTCGACGAACCCCTCGGGGACCTTCGGCATCGCGTAGAAGGCGCCATGCGGGGTGGGGCACTGGATCCCGGCGTCCGCGAGCCCCTCCAAAAGCAGGTCCCGGCGCCGCTCGAAGGAGTCCGTCATCTCCCCGACCACGTCGCGGTCGCCGCGCAGCGCCGCCTCCGCGGCGTATTGGGACGGTGCCGAGGCGCAGGCCTGTGCGTACTGGTGGACGCGAACCATTCGATCCACTCGATCCGGAGAGCCGTACACCCAGCCGAGCCGCCAGCCCGTCATCGAGAAGAGCTTCGACGCCGAGTTGACGACGACGACGTTGTCGCTCTCGGCGAACTCGACCGGCGAGCGGTGTTCGCCCTCGAAGACGGTGTACTCGTATACCTCGTCGGAGATACAGAGCACGTCGTGTTCGTCGGCGATGCGGGCGAACTCACGGACGTCGGACTCCGAGGAGACCGCGCCGGTGGGGTTTCCGGGGGAGTTAACGATGAACGCCGCGGTGTCGTCGGTTATCGCCTCCTCGATCGCGGCCGGGTCGATCGTGAGGTCATCACGGAGCCCGACCGGAACCGGCTCGCCGTCCGCGAGCTTCGTCAGCGCGTCGTAGGAGACGAAGCCGGGGTCCGGAAAGATGACCTCGTCGCCGGCGCTCACGTGGGCCTCGATGGCGACGTGGAGCGCCTCGCTGCCGCCCGCGGTCGCGACGACGTTCGCGGGGTCGAGGTCGATCCCTTGGTCCTGCCGATGCTTCTCGGCGATCGCCTCACGCAGGCTCGCAGTCCCCTTGTTCTCGGTGTACGCATCCGCCTTGCCGCTCCGTATCGCCTCGATCGCGGCCTCGCGTGCGTGCTCCGGCGTCGGGAAGTCGGGCTGTCCGAGTCCCAGGTTGATCGCGTCGTCGCCGGCCGCCTCGAAGACCTCCCGGATCCCGCTTATCGAGATCCGCTCGACCCTGTCTGCAAACTTCGGCATGGTTGTCAGAGGGCGTCGGCCGGAGTTAGTTCTTGCCACGTGGGTCGCACTGATCCACGGCGGGACTCGCCCGGAGTTTGCGCCGCGGTTCGAGACGAGGGGCGCTCCGCGATCGCCGGTAGTTCCTTTGAGTCGGAGTGCGACGCGATCCCATGGACGCCCTCGTCACTGACACGCTGCTGGTCACGATGGACCCGGACGCGTCCGGCGCGACGGGCGATCTCGGCATCGTCGATCGGGGCGCGGTCGGCTGGACCGACGGCGAGATCACCTTCGTCGGGCCGGCCGACGACGTCGACCCGGCCGACGCGGCACGGACGATCGACGGCGGCGGCTGCATCACGCTTCCGGGCTTCGTGAACGCGCACGCTCACGGTCGTTACTCGGTCGTCCGCGGCGCGGCACAGGACGTTCCCGAGATCGAGTGGATGGACCGCGCGCTCGCCCCGATACGGCGCCACGTCACGGCCGCGGACGGCGTCGTCGGCGCGCGGCTCACCGCGCTGGAGGCGATCGCCACCGGCACGACCACGCTCGGCGAGTACGCGTCCGACGTCGCCGAGCTGGTAGACCGCGTCTACCGTCCCCTCGGGCTGCGGGTCGTCGCCACGGAGACGATAAACGAGGTGCCCGGCGACCGTGACGACCGCGACCCCGACGAGCCGTTCGCGTTCGACCGCGATGCGGGTCGTGAGGCGCTCGAGCGAGCCGAGACGCTCCGTGACCGATACGACGATGATCCCCTCGTCGAGCCCGCTTACGGGCCGCAGGCGGTCGATATGGTCTCGATGGAGACGCTCGTCGAGGTCTTCGACCGCGCCCGCAACGAGGGGGGGACCGTCCACGTTCACGTCGCACAGGGCGAACGGGAGCGTCGCGAGGTCGCCGCCCGATACGGTGGCGACGCGACGACGGTCGACGTCCTCGACCGCGAGGGGCTGCTCGACGAACACCTGCTCGCCGCCCATCTCCACGGCGCGACGACGGCGGAGCGCGAGCGGCTGGCGGACGCGGGCGTACGGATGGTCGGCTGTCCGTCCTCGATCGCCGCGATCGACGGGATCGTTCCGCCGATCGTCGAGTATCGCGAGCACGGCGGCGTCGTCGGCATCGGCACCGACCAGGCGCCCGGGCCGGGCGGCCACAACGCGCTTCGCGAGCTCCGGACCGCCGCGTTGCTCGCGAAGGTCGACCGGACGGATCCGACCGCGCTCGACGCCTCGGACGCTCTGGAGGTCGCGACGATCGGCGGGGCACGGGCGCTCGGGATCGACGACCGGGTCGGGTCGCTCTCGCCGGGCAAGCGCGCGGACGTCGTCGTCTGTGATCTCGACCACGTCGGCGTCGCGCCGACCGTCTCCCGGCCCTTCCACACCGCGATCCCGAACCTCGTCTACGGCGGCACGGGCGCCGAGGTTCGGGACGTCTTCGTCGACGGAGTGCAGCTGGTCTCCGCCGGCGGCATCGTCGGCGTCGACGTCGACGATGTCGCGACCGAGGCCCGCGAGCGTGCCGAGCGGATCTTCGCCGACGCCGAGGCGGACTGGCGTGCGGCCGGCTCCTCGCTCGTCGACGACGTGGATTCGGGCCGGCTGTGAGGCCGCGAAGTGGCTCCGTCCGTGCGGGCCGTCACGAACGTCGATCCCAGACCGGTCGATCGTCGTCCGGGCGGTGGCGATCGTCGTCGGCCGAGAGCTCGTCGACGTCGACGCCGTCCAGCCACTCGCGAAGGGCGGCGACGAGTTGACGGGCCGGCACGCCCAACAGCCGGTCGTCGAGCGCGCGCAGCCGGTAGTTCGGATGCCCGATCCCCAGCGGCACCTTCACCGTCTCGATCACGCCGCACGCGACGAGCGCCCGGCGATCGGCGGTGAACGACTGCCGCGAAGCGATCCCGGTCGATTCCGCCCAGACGCGCACGTCGTGAAAGAGTAGGTCGTGGCGAGCGCCGAGCGCGACGAGGACGGTTCGGTCCGTCACCGTCCGCGAACGGTCGAGCGCCCCGGGTTCGAGCGGCTCGAGCAGTCGTTCGAGATCCGCGGCGAACCGCTCGTCGAGCGCCTCCCGCGCGGTTCGGTACAGCCGGTCACGTGGGGGCATTCCGACGTCGGCCGGCCGGGAGACCTCGAACCGTTCCGTCGCCGCCGCCCGGAGCCCGTGGACGGTTTCGGGGTCGGTCGTCGTCGCGAGCGACCGGTCGCCCGCGGGTCCCGCGAGGGCGTGAACTCGGCCGTCGGCGACGAGGTACGTTCGGTCGTGCGCGGCGGACCCGTCATCCGCCGCCGGTGACCCGGAGCCGTCGCCCGTCGACGCTCCGGATTCGGGCGTCCGGATCGCCACCAGTCCCGTCTCGACGGCCGTCGCGACGTCGGTTCCGAGCACGAACGACCGTCCGAGCGACTCGACGACGCCTCGCGTACAGCACAGACGCCACGTCTCGCCCTCGGCCCGCCGGCGGGCCGCCAGGATCGACGGCAGGTGGTCCGTCCCGATGCCCACGCCGACGACCGACGATGCCCCGGCGAGCGCCTCCTCGAGGGCGACGTCGAGACCATCGGCGCGGGCGTCGGAGCTCATCGATCCGTGGTGGTCGACGGCGACCGATGAACGTTCCGGTGGTTCCGTCCCGCGGGCCGTCACTCCGAGAGGGGCTCGAAGCTCGCCTCACCCTCCTCGAAGCGCAGCCGCTCCCGGGCGTGCACGGTCGTCGACGGGTCGTCCGCGAGCTCCGTGGCGACCGCGGGCGACACGCGAAGCGTCTCCAGCTCCGAGGTGTTCTCGATCCACGCGATCCGAACCGTCTCCGGATCGTATGCACCGAGCGCGCCCGTCACGGTCCCGAGCGCCGTCTCGTCGTCGGGGGCCACGACGGGGATCGAGGCCCGCGCGAGCGACCCGCTGGTGATCGCGTTCGCGTACACCGCGTGCAGGTCGAGGTCGTCGACGGCGGCCCGCCGCGTGACGTCGGCGAGACCGATCCCGTTTCCGTTTCCCTTCGTCGCCGCGGTGAGCCCGCGGACGTAGATCAGGTCGATCGCCGGCGTCTCGGGGTCCGGCGCGTTGAGCACCCGATACCGACCGATCACGTTCGTGTCCATCCCCGTGCCGGAGACGTCCTTGCCGATCTCGTCGACGACGAGCAGGTCAAGGTCGTCAACGGGGAGCGTGGCCAGTTCTCCGCGAGCGCGTTCGAGAAGCTTCGGCTCGCGGTCGAACAGCTCGTCACCCCGCACGCCCGCGACCGTCGCCACCTCCTCGTCGGCGTTCTCGACGATCGCGATCCCGCCGAGCAGCGAGGTCCGTTCATCGATCGCCGTCACGAACGCCTCGATCGTCTCGACGTAGCCGCGGTCGATGGCGGTCGAGTGAAATGCGTTCGCGCCCGGTTGCTTGCCGAGGCCGACCGCGACCATCTTACAGAGGCCGCTTTCCACCCGACCGGTGAAGTTCGTGTGCGGCTTGACGCGGTTTATCACGACGATCCCGTCCGCCTCGAGCGCCGCCTCGGCGACGTACACTGGCGTTTCGACGTCCCCCACGTCGACGGTGGCGATCCGGTCGACGTCCATCCGGGCGTCGATCGGCGCCCCCGCCCGATCCCGGTCGATCCCGAGCGCCTCCAACACCCCCCGCTGTCCCTCGGCCGTCGCGCCGCCGTGGCTGCCCATCGCGGGGACGAGCACCGGGTCGATCCCCCGCGCGGAGAGCTCGTCGACGACCGCGACGACGACGTCGTCGATCGAGGCGATCCCGCGGCTGCCGACGCCCACCGCGACCGTGTCCCCCGCGTCCAGTCGATCGAGCGGCAGTCGGTCGACCTCGCGGCGGGCGACTGCGGCCGGGTCGTCGACGGTCTCGACGTCCGGCCGCCGCTCGATCCGGCGGAAGGTCGGCAGGGACCGGGGATCGAGGAGGCCGTCGACGAAGGAGCGATCCGGGAAATCCATGCGGATCGCTTCGGAGACGCATGTCTTGTAGCCATCGACCGGCGGGTCGCCGTCGTCGTCGGCAACGCTCGCCGGCGCGATCCGATCTCGTCGCTCAACGGTACCGCCGACTCAGGGCGCCCGCGCAAAGACGAGGTACCCCGTGTGTCCGACGCCCGCGGTCGACGGGCGGGAGCCGCGGTCGGAGAAGTCCATCTCCCGCTGGATCGTCTCCAGCGTCTCGATCCCGGCGAGGCCCGCCTCGCGTGCCGCCTCGACGGCCGCGCGGGTCCCCTCGACGAACGGGGAGTAGACGGCCACGTAGCCGCCCGCGACGAGTAGCTCGTCCGCCCGGGCGACGACGTCGGGGGCGTCGCCCGTGTCGAGCGTGAGGACGTCGAACGGCTCCTCCTCGGCGATCAGGGCGTCCACCTCGGCGGCGAGGTCGCCGGTCCTGACGTCGACGCGCTTCGTCACGCCCGCCGTCTCCATGTTCCGGCGAGCGACGTCCGCGAACTCGGGGTCGATCTCGTAGGTCGTCACGTCCGCGCCGGCGCGGCCGAGGTACGCGGAGAGGATGCCGGTGCCGGTGCCCGCATCGAGCACGCGATCGTCGCCGGCGATGCCCGTGTGACCGATCACGAGGCCGACGTCCCGTGGCATCATCGGCGCACCGGTGCGCTCGAGGTGATCGAAGAGGTCGGGACCGCGGAGCCGACGGACCTCGAAGACGGTCCCGAGATGTGTCTCGACCGTGTCGCCGGCCGCGACGTCATCGGGGACCTCGATGACGCCGAGGTCGGTGCCGAACTCCTCGCCGGGTGAAAGAAGGTACTCGCGGTCCTCGTGGACGAGGAGGTACGCCGCGTCGGTCACTCGAGGTTCGCGATCGCGGCCGCGAGGTCGCCGCCGGTCGCCTCCAACGCCTCACGGGCCTCCGACTCCGGGACGCCGGCGCGCTCCGCGACGATGGCGACGTCGTCCGCGGGAATGGCGCCCGCGGGGTCGTCCGCCTCGACGGCGCCGTTTCCGGGCGAACCGGCGCCCGCGTCGGCGACCTCGTCGGGTTCGCCGACGATCTGGTAGGTCTGTTGGCCCTGCGCGTCCATGCGCGTGACTTGGGGATCCTCGAAGACGAGGTCGCCGTCGCCCGTCTCGATGACGACGCGGGTGGCGTCGATATCGTCGACGTCGATCCCCATCTGTTTCATCATCTGTTGCATCTTTCGCGGGTTCATCCCGCCTCCTCCGAACATGGACTGACGTTCGGCCGCACGGTACAAAAAGGGTGACGAAGGCCGTCGCAACGCGACGGTCCGGACTGCCGGGACGCCGGGTTTCATGCGCCGGGCGAACGTGGTTCCTGCATGGACGTCACAGCCAAGACCTGGCCGGAACTCGGCGAGTACGTCGCGAACGAGTCGGTCGCCGTCGTGCCGCTCGGCTCCACCGAACAGCACGGACCGCATCTCCCGCTCGCGACCGACCACCTGATCGCCGAGGCCCTCGCGAGCGAGGCCGCCGATCGGACCGGCTTCCTCCGTACCCCCACGATCAACGTGGGCGTCAGTCCGCACCACCGACAGTTTCACGGGACGATGTGGGTCGACGCGCCTGCCTTCCGCGACTACGTCGAGAGCTTCACCCGCAACCTGTCGTACCACGGGATCGACCGGGTGGTCTACGTGAACGCCCACGGCGGTAACGTCTCACACCTCCGGGAGGTCGGGCGTCGCCTGCACGAGGACGGCGCGGCCTACGCGGTCGAGTGGATGTGGGACGAGTCGATCCCGGAGCTCGTCGACGAACTCTTCGAGCGAAACGGCCCCCACGCCGGCCCGAAGGAGACCGCGATGATCACCCACATCGCGCCCGAGCTCGTCCGCGAAGGGGAGTTCGAGAACGCGCGCGACGGGGGTCTCGTCGACGTCGACGACTCCGACGCGTACGTCCACGGCGCCCGAACGTTTTACGACGCGATCGACAACTCCGGCAACGGCGCCTTCGGCGACCCGACGGACGTTACCCCGGAAAAGGCCGAGCAGCTGTTCGAGGCGGCCGTCGACCAGCTCGTCCGGCTGCTGGAGTGGCTCGACGCACAGCCGCTCGCGGACCTCATGCCCGCCGATCACGTCGATCCGAAGCCCGGCAGCGGCCGATAGCGTAGTGTTCGCGTGCGAGACCGCAACCCACCCGGTTCTCAGCGGTCGATCACACGAATACAAGGAGGAAGCCCACCCCTTCAGGGGTGGGAGGAATCCGACAAGCCTCGAACACGTGCGTCCGGACGGGAGTTCGGAACGCCGGCTCGAACGTCGAAATCGGCCGGAGCAGGAACGTCGAAATCGGCCGGAGCAGGAACGGCGAGTCGGTTCGTCTCAGGGCGGTTTAGAGCTCGCCGAGCTTCCGGAGGAGCTGTCCGCGGTACTCCTCGTCGGCGTTGACGCCTTTGATCTCCAGTACGTTCCGCTCGAGCTTGTCGAGTGCGACATGGAAGGCGTGTTCGGAGCCGTAGCCCTCGCCGGACCCGGCGACCTGCCCCTCGTTGGTTCGGAGCCGGATCTGACACTGGATGAGCGGCGTGCCGCGGAGCTTCTCCTTGTGCTCGTGGAAGCGGACGTGTGCGTGCATCACCTGCATTGCGGCGTACTTGTCCGCGACCTGCTCGATCGACTTGACGATGTGTTCACGGTTCGTGGTGTCGAGCAGGTCGACGTTGGTGATCTGCACGTCCATCGACTCCTCCTCGGTGAAGGTGAGCGCGCGGAGAACGTCCGTCTTCGTGACGATGCCGGCGACCATCCCGTCGTCATCGGCGGGGGTGACGACGAGCCCTGAGAGGTCGTTCGCGAACATCCGCTCGACGACGGCTTCCGCGGTTTCGCCGGCCGTTGCCGTGATCACCGGGTTCGACATGATGTCGTACACCGGCAGGTCGAGCATCCGGTCGATGTCGCCCGCACGGTCGCCGCTGCCCTGCCGCTCCTGGTCGCGGACGACGAACTCGACGATGTCGTTCGTGGTGACGACCCCGCTGAGACGGCCGTCGTCGTTGAGCACCGGGAGCCGCGAGACGCCGTTCTCCCGGAGCCGGTTGATCGCCTGTCCGACGCGGTCCTTCTCGTTGATTCCGATGACGTCCTCCGTTGCGACCTGATCGACGGTGATCGCATCGAGGCTGTCGAGCACCGCCCGAAGGATTTCGTCGACCGTGATGATTCCGTAGAGCCTCTCGCCCTCGTAAACGGGGGCGATCTTCACGTCGCCCTCGACGAGGAGGCGGGCCGCCTCGCGGACGTCCTCGTGTCGATCGACCGACGGGGCGGGCTTCATGACCACGGAGACCTTGGTGTCGTCCTCCATGCGGGAACGTAGAAGCTGCTTTTCACCGACCACACCGACGTACTCGCCATCCTCGGTGATGACGATCCCCTTCGGGTTCTCCCGCTCGAAGATGGATCGGACCTTGGCGAGCCGCTCGTCGACGTCAACCTCGACGTACTCCGGCACTGCGATATCAGCGATGTTCATGGTCCAACCGGAACCTACGACGGGACGGGTATTGAAAGTGGGGCTTCGGGCCGAACGCGGGAGGTGGCTCGAAGCGAACCGGGTTTGACTGGGTCGAACCGGCCGTCACGGGACGGAGGCGTCTATTCGGCTTCCGGACGGCGGGCGATGTAGACGTCGTAGGTCCCCCGGGAGGCCACCGACGGCGCCACGTCGGCCACGGAGGTCACGATGTTGCCGGCGTTCTCGCTCCCGAGAAAGACGACCTCGGCGTCGGCGTCGGTCGCGCGACGACGGATGACGCCCGCGATCCGGCCGCTGACGCTCCGTTTTCCGACGAACGTGCTCTCGAAGGTCGCGTTCGGAGCGACCGTCTCCACCCGTCGACGGAGTTCCTCGACCACCGCGTCGGCGTCGTACGGCTCGGCCGCTCCGAGGAGGTCGCGTTCCCGGGCCCACTTCGTGCTTCCGTGCGGCACGACGGAGAAGGCGAGCACGTCGACGTCGGTGTCATTCGCGAGGTCGCGGGCGCGTCTCAACGCCGTTCGCGAGAGCGGCGAGCCGTCGAACGGGACCAGGTACGTGCCGGTCATCGATCCCCCCGCGTCGATCGCTGAACGTCGTGTCGTCCACTCATACGGGCGATTCGTGGGGATCCCACAAGGAGGTGTCGCAGGCGAGTCCGATCGCCCACGACGTGGTCGACGCCGGGCGGAACCGGCCGCGGCCCGCCCAGTGAAAGCTTTTTGCCGGTAGCCGGCCCATCCTGCGACGTGTACGACGCCGTCGTCTTCGATAACGACGGGGTGTTGGTCGGGCGGACGCCGTTCGACACGCTCCGGGAGGCCGCCTGGCATGCCTTCGAGAGCGTCGGCGTCGAGGATCCCGACCTCGCGCACGTCGACGACGTCGCCGTCGGAGCGGATCCGGCGACCCTGGCGGACATCTGTGACCGGTACGGGATCGACCCGACGGAGTTCTGGCGCGCGCGCGACGAGACGGCCGCCGAAGCACAGATCGCCGACGCCCGCCGCGGACGGAAAACGCCCTACCACGACGTCGATGCGATCGACAGCCTCGACGCCGACCTCGGGGTCGTCTCCTCGAACCAGCAGGCGACCGTCGATTTCGTGCTCGACCACTTCGGGCTAGCGGGGCGGTTTCGAACGACCTACGGACGCGAACCGACCATCGCCAGCCTCTCGCGACGGAAGCCGTCCCCGTACTACATCGAACGGGCGCTCGAGGACCTCGGCGCTGACACCGCGCTGTTCGTCGGCGACAACGAATCGGACGTCCTCGCGGCGGACAACGCCGGCATCGACTCCGCGTTCATCCGCCGCCCCCACCGGCGCTCGACCGAGCTCGCCTGCCAGCCGACCTACGAGATCGACGATCTCCACGACCTCGTGAGCATCTGTGGCCGATCGCCGATCGGTTCGATCTGAACGGCTACGCTCGACCGGATCTGTGATCGCGCGATGCCCTTTCCGCCATGCATCTCCCACCTATCGGCCTCGGGACGACGGGCATCGACGATCCTGACCGGATCGCGACCGTTCTCGACGTCGGCTATCGCCATCTCGACACGGCGCGGATCCACGAGAACGAGGCCGTGGCGGGGAAGGGACTCGCCGCGAGCGAGATCACCCGCGAGGTGGACGCGGTGGTCGAGATCGCGGAGCGGCGTGACGCGACGCCGGAGGCGGTCTCGCTCGCGTGGGTTCGCCTGAAGCAGCCGAGGCAGAAGCCTACGAGTGGAGGCGCACCCCGTCAGTGTACGCTCACGTCAGGAACGCTGAACCTGAACGGCGAGTTCAACGCCTCCGTCGATTCGACGGCAGAGGGGGAGTCCACTGACAAGCCCACGACGTCAGTCGTGGGTGACGGACTCGTCCCGTGGGTCGAGCGCGCGCTCGGCCGCGAGGTCCGACTCGAGGCTGCCCCGCTCGAAGCTCCGGACGGCCTCCCCGTCGACCTCCGCCTTGAGCTTCTGTTCGAGGAGGTTGATCGCGACGCTGTTGGCTCCCTCGGGGATGATCAGGTCGGCGTGTTTCTTCGAGGGTTCGATGAACCGCTCGTGCATCGGCTTCACCGTCGAGAGATACTGGTCGATGACGCCCTCCAGATCACGTCCACGATCGAGGACGTCCCGTCGAATGCGACGGAGGATGCGGACGTCCGCGTCGGTCGCGACGTATAACCGGAGGTCGAGCATGTCGTTGATCTCCTCGTCGTACAGCGCGAGGATCCCCTCCACGACGATGACGTCCGTCGGCTCGACCGTCACCCGCTCGGGTTTGCGGTTGTGGATCTCGAAGTCGTACCGGGGCATCTCGATGGGACGGCCCTCCAACAGCGCCTCCAGATGGTCCCGAAGGAGGTCCCATTCGAAGGCCGACGGGTGGTCGTAGTTGATCTCCTCACGCTCCTCGTACGCAAGATGCGAGAGGTCCTCGTAGTAGTTGTCCAGAGGGATTCGAGTGACCGAGTCGTCGAGGTTACGGGTCACGAGCCGTGAGACGGTCGTCTTCCCGGCCCCGGTCCCGCCCGCGATCCCGATCACGAAGGAGGGAATCGCCATGGATCTCCTTCGGACGGCGGCGTGCTTGAATCCCCCTCCTTCGCTCCAGACGACCCGAACGGAGATGTAGGGCACGGGCGGGTATAATAATGACGGGGGTAGGTTTTACCTCCTCCATGAGGATCCCATTCACATGCGAACCGACACCACGGTCCGTGACGTGATGCACAGGGAGTTTCTGGGGGTGAGCGAATCGGATGCGCTCTCGGAGGCGGCGGAGCTGATGGTCGACGAGAAAACGGATTGTCTGGTCGTCCTTCGCGGGAGCGAGCCGGTCGGCTGTCTGGAGGCACGTGACGCGCTCGCCGCGGTCCTCGACGGCGACGCCGGCGACGTGACGGTCGACGCCGTCATGAGCGACCCGCTTCCGACCGTCTCCCCGGACGACCGACTCATGACCGTGGAGGAGCGATTCGTCTCCGAGGGAGTGAGCCAACTGGTCGTCGTCGCCGACGACGAGGCGGTCGGCGTCGTCACCGAACACGACGCCATCGCGGCGGGTGCGACCCGATCGGCCGAGCGGCGCGATCATGAGGGATCGCTCGCCCACGGCGAGGAACGAATGGACGGCAACCGGTCGGCGACCGAAAGCGTGGGCGGGACCACCTCGACGACGATGTCCGCCGCGGCGATGGAGCCGTCCGACTCGGCGACGCAGGGCGTCTGTGAGATGTGTGGATCGCTTGTCCCGTCGTTGACGACCTCGAACGGGCAGGCCATCTGTCCGGCGTGTGAGGAGGTGTGAGGGACGCCGCCGGCAGGCTCAACACCGACCGGACCGAACGACCGACCATGTCGACCGAGGACGCGGTTCGTCTCGTTCCCGCTGGCCCGGCCGACGTCGACGTCATCGTGGATCTGTGGGTCGCGCTCGCTCGCGGACAGCAGCGACACGGATCGGATCTTCGACCGGAAGCGAACCGAACCGCGGTCGGAGAATCGTTCGCGAGGGCCGTCGTCACCGGCGAGCTGATCGTTGCCCGGGATGACGACGCGGTCGTCGGCTTCGTGAACTTCTCGCTCGATCACGGCGGCTACGAGCGGGACCGTCCCCGCGGAACCGTAACGAACCTGTTCGTGGTTCCGGAGCGTCGCGGCGAGGGGATCGGATCCCGGCTGCTCGAGGCCGCCGAGCGCGGCCTCGCCTCGGCCGGTGCGGCGGTCGTCGGTCTGGAGGTGATGGCCGAAAACGACCGTGCGCGGGAATTCTACCGCTCACACGGCTACGAAGCCCATCGCGTCACGCTGACGAGGGAGGTCGACGACGCTGCCACCGACGCCGTCGCTACCGACGACGGCGGCGACGTGGAGGGCGGCGGCGATGGATCGAACGGCGACGCGGAGGGCGGCGGCGCGAACGGCGACGCGGAGGGCGGCGGCGCGAACGGCGACTAGCAACCGACGAAACCGTCGACGAACCGCGGAACTGGCGACGTGCCGTGATCGCGTGACGACTCCCGGACGTTCGCCGAAAACGACACCCTCTCAAAGGAGCACCGAGTACCGTTGCCCGCGCCAGAGGAGCATGGGGGGTTCATGCACTCGACTTGTAATCGAGACTTCCGGGGTTCAAATCCCCGCTCTGGCTTGCAACGGTTCGTCACTTCGATGGTCTCTCACGCCGTTACGGCCGTCGAATCCACCGCCTTCGCGGCCTCGATGAAGATCGCGACGCCGAGTTCGATCTCGCGTTCCGTCGAGTCGAGCGGCGGAAGCAGCCGGATCGTCTTCGTTCCGCACCCGAGCGTCAGCAATCCGCGCGCAAGCGCCTCGGCGACCACGTCGTTGCGTCGCTTTTTCGTGTCGAATTCGACGGCGAGCATCAGACCCTTGCCGCGCACGTCGACGACGGAGTCCGGTGTGTCGTCCGCGAGCAGCTCGCGGGCCTGCCGGCCGCGCTCGGTCGCGTTCGCGAGCAGGTCGTGCTCCTCGATCGCCTCGATGGTGAACGTCCCCATCATCGACCCGAGGAGGTCGCCGCCGCCGAAGGTCGACCCGAGCCGGTTCTTCTCCTCGGGGAAGACGTCCGATCGGGAGATCGTCGCCCCGACGCGCAGCGCCTTGGCGGCCGCGATGACGTCCGGTTCGACGTCGTAGTGGTCGGCGGCCCAGAACTCCCCCGTCCGGCCGATGCCCGACTGGATCTCGTCGACGACGAGCGGAATGTCGTACTCGTCGCTGACGGCGCCGACCTCGGTCATGAACGCCTCGCTCGGGAAGCGGTAGCCGCCGACTCCCTGGATCGGCTCGAGGATCATGAACGCGACCTCGTCGGGATTGACGTGGCCTCCCTCGGGCGCGAGCGCGTTCCGGAGCCGGGAGCCCCCGCCGGAGAAGAATCCACAGTCACACGTCTCGGGTGTGCAGGCCCGGTCGGCACAGAACGGAACCGTCTCGACGCCGGCGATCTCCGGGTAGTGGCGGGTGTAGACCTCCTTCGATTTGGTCAACGAGAGCGTCCCGAGCGTCCGACCGTGGAAGCTGCCGCCGAACGCGTAGCCGTATTTCGCGGTCGGGTTGTGGTCGTGGGTGATCTTCATCGCGTTCTCGACCGCCTCCGCGCCGGAGTTCGAGAGGAAGACCGTATCCATGCCGTACCGTGAGGATACCTCGGTGAGCTTCTCCATCAGGTGACTCGATCCCGGGACGGCCGACGATTCCGGGTCCGGCCCGGCACCGAAGTACATGTCCTGGCCGGCGATCTTCATCGGTTCGACGAGGTCGAACTCGCGGAGCTTCCCGAGGACCTTCTCGTTGTTGTAGCCGAGCGGCGCGGCGCCGATGTGGCAGGTGAAATCCAACAACACGTTGCCGTCGACGTCCGTGACGAACGGGCCGTCAGCCTCGCGAGTGACGTCCCAAACGAACTCGTGGGAGTACTCGCTCGGCGCGGCGTGCTTGCCGTGATACTCGACCCACTGCTCGGCGTTGGGGCCGGGTAATCCGCCGGCGTCCGGTTCCGCTGTGTCCCTGTCCATACACAGTAAGTGTGTACGGCATTCATTAAAACCTTCTCTCGGAGGGGGTGGAAGCCGAACGTCAGAACGGGATCCGGGAGGTGAACGAGCGGGGCTCCGGACGCGTCAGTCGTCGGCGGCGGGGGCCGTTCCGGAGCCGTCCTCCTCCGGCGGCTCGCCGATGATCCAGGACCGCTCCTGGAGGAGAAGCGGCTCGCCGTCGGCGGAGAACCGCCGGATGAGCCCCAGCATCGCGAGCAGACAGACGAACGCGAACGGCGCGCCGGTGATGATGGCGGCCGACTGCAGCGCGTCGACGCCGCCGAGGGTCATCAGGATCGCCGCCGTCATTCCGAGGATGACGCCCCAGAAGATCCGGTTGATGTTCGAGGGCTCGGCCTTCCCGCCCGTCGTCATCATCGAGACGGCGAGCGTCGAGGAGTCAGCGGACGTGATGAAGAACGTCGTGACGAGGATCATGAACGCGATCATGAACACGGACCCGAGCGGGAACGCCTCGAAGAGGATGAACCCGGAGACCTCGGCGCCGAGTTCGAACGCCATCACCTGGCTGAAGTCCGCGATCGCGTTGTGCTGGAAGTAGACGGCGGTACCGCCGACGAAGACGAACCACGGGATGGTCGCCGCCGAGGTGGCGGCGATGCCGGTGAACGCGACCTCACGAACCGTCCGGCCGCGGGAGATGCGCGCGATGAACAGGCCGGCGAACGGCGACCAGGAGAGCGCCCACGCCCAGTAGAACACGGTCCACGCGTTCATCCATTCCATGCCGCCCTCGGTTCCCGCGCCGGTGAAGAGGCTCATCGAGACGAAGTCGTTGAACATGCCGCCGATCGCCTCCGTGCCGACGAGTACGAGGAAGGCGGTCGGCCCGAGGATGAACGTCGCGAGCATGAGCGCGACGAAAAGCACCATGTTGAAGTTCGAGATCCGACGAATTCCTCGGTCGACGCCGAGCACCATCGAGACCGTGAACAACAGCGTCATGCCGGTGACGACGAGGATGACCCCGGTCGTTCCCAGATCGAGACCCCACTGGAAGGCGAGCCCCTCGACGAACTGGCTACCGATGAAGCCGAGCGAGGTCGCCACGCCCCCGATGGTCGCGAAGACCGCGAGCACGTCGATGAGCTTCGCGACGGGCCCGTCGAGGTTCTCACGGCCGAGCAGCGGCGTCAGTGCCGAAGAGACGCGCAGCGGCACGTCCTCGTAGTTGTACGCGAAGTAGCCGATCGCGATTCCCATGATCGTGAAGACGGCGAGCTGCGGGATCGCCCAATGGAACAGCGTCTGTTGGATCGCGATCGGGATGGCCTCCGCCGTGCCGCCCTCGACGTTGAACAGCGGCGACGGGTTATCATAGTAAAACAGCGCCTCGGTCGGCCCCCAGAAGACGACGCCGGCCGCGAACCCGGCGGAATACAACATCGCGAAGAACGAAAAGAAGCTATACTCGGGGTCATCGTCCCCGAACCGAAGCCGCCCCCACGGCCCCAAGATGAGGAACACGAGGAAGGTCACCACGAGGAAAACGATGACCAGAAGCGCCCAGTTGAAGTACTGCAGCATGAACGCGTCGGCGGTCTCGATGGCCCCCTCGACCCTCGAGGGGTCGAGGAAGTACAGCGCGATGAGTCCGAGCGTCAGTCCGGCCCCGAAGAGGAACACGGCGGGATCGAGCTCCTCGCGGAAGCGGCCGATGGCGCCGAGGTCGGACCCGGAGACCTCACCGCCGTCGGTTCGCACGTCCTCGTCGCCGGTTCGCACGTCCCCGTCGTCGGTCCCTGCGTTGCCGCCGGCGGATTCCTCGCTCATGCGCTCCCACCCCGATTGCATGATTCGCGTCCGGTTCCGGAGCGTTCACCCGCCGTTACCCCCTGCCGACACGCCATGCCTAGTCGTGGCATACCCATGTGGTTGCAAGTGTCATACATAAGAGTTTCTCTTTTTGTGGTTACTGTAAACGTTATTCGTGTATAATCGGCCACGGTCGAAACGACGGGTTCGATCGGGGTGCGGATGGCGGGAGTGTCCAGTTGGTATATATACTGGCTTTGAACGACACCGATTCCCGTGGATCGTTCCGTACGAATGGATGAAAACGGTCCGCGTCGGAGCGAGACCGGGCCGGTGACCGCCGAGGTCCGCTCAGTTCGTCAGCTCCTCGACGGCGCGGTCGCGACGGTCCTCGCTTTCGCGGATCGCCGCGACGTACTCGTCGACACGGTCCTTGATTCCCTCACGGGCATCGTCGGGCGAGAACTCCTCGGACATCGAGAGCAGCCGGACGAACGCGCGCAGCTCCTCGTCGGTGATGCGTTCGAACTCGTCGGCTTCGATCTTCTCGATCACCTCGTCGACGTCGATCTGGCCGACGGGGTCGACGTTGAACTCCACGGTGACCATTCGATAGTCGGAGCCCGCGAGTCGCTGTTCCGACTTGGCGACGCCCTCCGAGAGCATGTGCTTAAAGGGCGTGACGTAACCCATCGTGCCGAGGTGGAGGAACGCGAGCATGTCGGTGATCCCCTGCGTGTA